>WNGG01001436.1_pt1 | contig 27040 bp, 31 predicted proteins | sample 5400661 | NCBI WGS metagenome assembly WNGG01 (sample SAMN13153372, study PRJNA577476) | soil metagenome | isolation source: 100 cm soil or saprolite under Garry oak tree replicate 1 | place: USA:California | collected 2016-06-15
GTGGGCCGCGGTGGACTCGAACCACCTACCTCCGCGTTATCAGCACGGCGCTCTGCCAGTTGAGCTAGCGGCCCAGGCCCGGGCGGGTCTCGAGATGGCTCGAGCCCAGGAATTGGAGTCTAATGGGTCGCCTGCCGATGCGTGAACGAAGCCTCCTTTCAGGTCGTCGTCGGCCGGATGACCACTTCCTCGGTGTCCGTCGGACCCGCGATCGCGTAAGCCACCATGCCAATGATGCCGAGCGCGAGAAGGTGCAGGACCAGCACCGCGACGATCCATCCCCACGCGTGCTGCTGCCCAAGCTTGATCAGCGCGCCAATCCACATCACGAGCATCACGACGCCGGCGACCCCCATCACCAGGTACGCCAGCAGAGCCAGCGGTTGCGGCGAACTGGAACTCCCTGGGCCTGACTGCATCGCCACACCCAGTGCGACAAGCGCGAGCACCCAGACGACCCAGGCCCGGATGTACCAATGCGTGGTGAACCGCTTGCTCATGGCCGCCTCCTGCACCCCGAATGTGTTCCCTATTGAGGGAACGGAAGCAGGCGCGCCTCTACCTTGGCCGCTCGAGTTCAATTGGCAGGGGCGGAAGGATTCGAACCCTCGGCCCTCGGTTTTGGAGACCGATGCTCTAACCAGACTGAGCTACGCCCCTATCGGCCGAAGGCAAATTCTAACCCAGGGCTAACAGCCCAACCGGCCCGCCGCCCATGGCTACCATCGAGCTCGTGGCGGTGCCCGACCTACCGGTCCTGATCGTCGGCGACGTCCACGGCGATCTCGAGCGGCTGTTCCAGGCGCTGACCCCCTACCCCGCCGATCAATGGCACACGGTTTTCGTCGGCGACCTCGTCGACTACGGAATGTTCGGCGTCGGCGCCCTTCGCTACGCACGCGATCGCCACAACACGACGGTGCTGCTCGGCAACCACGAGGTGGCGATGTTGTGGGCGCTGCGCGACCCGACGCGGATCGGTTTCTGGATCTCTGTCGGCGGGCACCGGCACGACCTCGACGAGCTAGCCGGCGACGCCCCACTGCAGGAGTGGTTGCGCGAGCGGCCCGCATTGGTGCGCCTGCCGGGTGCGACCCTGGCCCAGCACTGCGGCCACGACGGATACGCGAGCCTGCTCGAGAACAAAAGCGGCGACATTGTGAGTGCGATCAATTCAAGCGTCCGCGAGCTCTTGCTGAGCAACGGCGAAGCGCGCTTGTGGGATGTGCTGAGCGCCCGCAACATCTTCGGTTCGCAGACCGAGCGGCTACGCCAATGGCTGTTGGCAACAGAATGTCGCCGGGTGGTTTTCGGCCACACGCCACACGGCAGTCGCACGCCAGAGAGCTATGACGCTGGGAGGGCGATCAACTTCGACGGCGCTTTCAGCCGCTCCCATCTCAAACATCGAAAGCAGTCGCCGATTGGTGCTTCTGTCGCACCTTTGGAGCAAGTAAAGTAGTCGTGCATGCCTGAGGTCCTCACCGAACCCCAGACAACGCCGGCCTCTACTCACACTGCCGGCCACGCGATGATCCCCTCATCCCGCATCGCGCGACGCGTGCGCCGCCTCGGGCGACAGATCTCGCAGGTGTACGCGGACATCGAAACACCACTGGTGCTGGTGGTGATCCTGAAAGGAGCGACCGTCTTCGCCGCGGATCTGCTGCGCAGCCTCAGCATCCCTGCCGAGCTCGAGTTCGTCCGCGCCGCGAGCTATGGCCACGGAACATCCCCTGGCACGCTCAAGCTCGCCCACATGGTCGAAGGTCCGCTACTGGGGCGCCACGTGCTTCTCGTTGAGGACATCGTGGACTCCGGTCACACCATCGATGCACTGACGAAGCGCATCGTCCGCCTCAAGCCCGCGTCGCTGCGCCTGGCTGCCCTACTCGACCGTCCAGCCCGGCGGCAGGTCGAGGTCAAGATCGATTTCACCGGGTTTGTGATCCCCGACCGTTTCGTGATCGGCTACGGCCTCGACTACGCGGGTCTATACAGGGAGCTGCCGGGCATCTACTCGCTGGGCTAGGCCCGGCCGAATGGACGAGTCTGACATCGCGCTCCGGAATCTCACCTACGGTCGGTTTCGCGCGCTGGGCCGAGCACCGACCGCTGCGGAGGTGGCCAGCGCGTCCGGTTCCAGCGCGGATGAGGTCCGCTCGGGATGGCGCCGCTTGCACGAGGCGCATGCGCTCGTCCTCGACGCTGGAACCAGTGAGATCAAGATGGCCAACCCGTTCTCAGCGGCACCCACCGCATACCGCGTGCGAGCGGCAGGCCGGCAGTGGTACGGAAACTGTGCGTGGGACGCCTTTGGCATCCTGGCCGCCCTGAAGGTTGATGGCCACGTCGAAGCCTCGTGTCCCGACTGCGGGGAAACCATCTCGGTCGAGTCGCACGGCGAGCGCCCCAACGAAACGCACCTGGTGTTTCACTGCCTGGTTCCCGCGCGCCGATGGTGGAGCGACATCTCTTTCACTTGAAGCACCATGAACCTCTTCCGGTCGGAGGAGCATGTGGAGCGGTGGCTCGCAGGGCGCGGGCCCGGCGCGACGATCTCCGTCACCAAGCTCAGCGAGCTGGCCCATGCGTGGTATGTGGACCGCCTCGAACCCGACTGGCGCCCGCATACCCGCGATCAGAACCAGGCGATCCTTGACCGTCTGGGGCTGACCGGCGCCTTCTGGCAGCTGCCTTAGGCCACCGCCGGGCGGCACACCTTGCAAGGCCTGAATCCTGCCGCTCGCGCGCTGGCCTCATCGTGCAGCAGGACGATGTTCTTCTCGAGCGCGTGCCGGCCTGTGTGGCAGGTCGGGAAGCAGAAGATCTTCGTCGTCCGCACTCCCTGGTAGCGGTAGCCGGCGCGAGCGATCTCCTCCAGGCGCTTCAGCCGCACGCCTTCGAGGGTGAGGATCGCCCGCTTCGCCTCCGGCCCGCCTCCGCCGTAGTTGCCGATATGGCCGTCAGTGCGCACGACACGATGGCAGGGGATGAAGTACGGGATTGGGTTGTTGGCCAGCGCGGTTCCGACCGCACGCACCGCTGCCGGATGTCCGATCTCACGCGCGACCCACCCGTAGGGCCTCACCTCACCGCGCGGGATCTCCCGGGTCTTGCGCAGCACAGCCTGCTCGAACTCGGTCAGGCCGCGGAGGTCGAACCGCAGCCGCCGCTTGCCACTAAGCTCGTCCTGGATCTTGGCCGCCAGATCAGGCGGCGCCTCGCGGGCAACCAGGGGCCTCCCCACGTCTTCCCTGAACCACGCTTCGAACTCGGCCGCCGACGGAGCGCGCATGGCGGCCGAAACGCCCTGGCGGTTCCAGGCCACGTACACGTCCCCCAGCACAGTCTTGAATCGTGCATAGGAATCGACCAGCCCGGCCTGGAGCAGGACGCGCTCCGCAAGGCCCTTCGGCGCTTTGGCGGCCCCCAGCATCTTCAGGTCAATCATCAGCTCACTCACCATCCTCACCTCTAAGCAATTTGAGACCACGATGGACGTTCGACTTCACCGTCCCTACCGGCTGGCCAAGCGCGTCTGCGGCCTCTTCGTAGGAAAGCTCCTGCACGTAACGCAGCACGACCGCCTCTCGATATCGAGCGGGCAAACCGGCCACGCGTACCGCGAGCTGGTCGAGGTTGGCCTGACGCATCGCTTGCGCCTCCGGGCCCGGGCCGGAATCAGGCTCGCTGCCGTTGAGCTCGACCAGCCTCGGCCTTTGTCCGCGGACGCGGTTTCTCACCACGTTGAGCGCGATGCGGTTGAGCCACGCCCGCTGTTTCAGCTCGCGCACCCGCTGCGGCGGATACGTGAGGAGCGCCTTGTAGGCACGAAGGAATGTGTCCTGAGCCACCTCTTCGGCATCGTGGCGGTTCCCGGTCAGGGCCAGGCCGGCCGCGAAGACACGATCCTGGTGCTCATGCACCATCCGCTCGAAAAGGCGGTCTACACCCTCCATCACACCCCTGAACACATCCGGCCGCGGGCTGGTTGCATTGTCCCTCCCCCTCAAGGGGGAGGGTAGGGTGGGGTAGCGGGAACCCTGCTCGCGCGGAGGGTGTAATAGATGCATCCGATGGAGGGCCGACCAGCGGATGGCGAGCTAGTCGAGCGCGCGCAGCGCGGAGATCTGCCCGCCTATGAGGAGATCGTGCGGCGTTACCAGGAGGTTGCGTTTCGAACCGCGTACATGATCACGCGCTCCGGGCCGGACGCCGAGGACGCCGTGCAGGAGGGTTTCGTGAAGGCGTATCGGGCTCTGGCGACGTTCCGGACGGGGGCGGAACCGCGGCCGTGGCTGCTTCGGATCGTCGCCAACGAGGCGCGCAACCGGGTGCGTTCCGCGGGTCGGCGCCTGCGATTCGAGATGCGCCTCGCCGAGGGCTTCCGCCCGGGGGATGCGGCCCCATCCCCCGAGGCGGCAGCAATCGCGTCTGAGGACCGGCGCCGCCTGCTGGCACTGATCAACGAACTCAGCGATGAGGACCGCCTTGTCATCGCCAGCCGCTACTTCCTCGAGCTGAGCGGAGAGGAGACCGCGGCGACCCTGGGCATACCCGAGGGCACCGTGAAATCCCGCCTTTCGCGTGCGCTGCAGCGCCTGCGAGTCCGGGTCGAGGAGCGCGCCCGTGCCTGAGATCGCCGAGCTGGAGCAGCGCCTCGAGGAGCTAGGCGGACGGATCAGCTGGCCGCCCACCCCCCAGCTGACCGAAGGGATCATGGCCCGGCTTGGCGAGCCCAGCGTGGTCCGGCGGCCCTGGTTCCAGAGCCGGTGGGCCATGGCCGCCGCGGTGGTGCTCCTCGCGCTCGCCGCGCTTGTCGCCTACACGCCGACGCGAGAGGCGATCGCCGACTGGCTGAACCTGCACGTGCTCATCAGCCGCGTCAGCGAGCTGCCGACGCCGTCCGCGCAGCCGTCGGGCGGGCTCGGGACGCGCCTCGGACTCGGCTATCCAACCACCCTGGCCGACGCGCAGGCCAAGGTCCAGTGGCACATCGTGGTGCCGTCGCAGTTGGGCCCGCCCGACGAGGTCTACATCCAGCTGCCGCCAGAAGGGCCACCCCAGGGCGAGGTCACCCTGGTCTACAAGTCACGACCGGGAATCAGGACGTCTGGTCAGACCGGTGTCGCTGTCCTCATCACCGAAGCCTCCGGCACGGTGGATGACAGGTACTTCGGCAAGATGATCGGACCAGGCAGCACCCTCGAAGAGGTGACCGTCAAAGGCCACCGGGGTTACTGGATCTCTGGTGCGCCCCACACCTTCTTCTTCACCGACGCCGACGGCCAGTTCCGCAACGAGACCATGCGCCTGGCTTCGAACGTGCTGATCTTCGAAAACGGCAGCACCCTGGTCCGCATCGAGGGCGACCTCACAAAAGCGCAGGTGCTTGCGATCGCCAACTCGCTGAGCTGAGGGAACCCACCGCCTCCGCACGGTGTATGGGAGGCGAGGTGAAGAGCATGCGAGCGATCGTCCTGGCGTTGTCAGCGCTCCTGGTCGTGGCGGCCTGCGGCAAGGCGGCCGAAAGTCCGGTCCCGGCCAGCGGGCAGTACAGGCTGTACGTGGCGGCGACGACCCGCAGCGACTCCGTGGTCGCGGTCATCAACTCGCGCTCACATGCTGTTGAGCGCCGGCTGCCGCTCGGGGTGACCTCCGCAGACTGGCGGCACCTGTACACGGCGATCGGGTCGAGGCTGACCGACATCGACCCGAGGAGCGGCGCCACCCTCCACACGCTGCGCCTGCCCGGCGATTACCACCTTCCTTTCACAACCATGAACGGCCTGCCCGGCGGGCTTTCTCCGAACGGCCGGTGGCTCGTGGTCCAGGCGTTCGACGACACGACCCAGGGCCCGCCGAAAGCCAGCCATCTGCTCGTGATCGACACCTCGTACGCAAAAGCGCCCGTCCGCATCGATCTTCCAGGCGCCTTCGAGTTCGACGCCGTCAGCAATGACGGCAAGCGAGTGTTCTTGATCGAGGTTCTGACCTCCGCGAGCTATCGCGTGAGGCTGTACGACGTCGGCATGGGGCTGAACCCGAATGTCATCGTCGACAAGACCGACGGGAACGAGGCCATGACCGGCCAGCGGCTCTCAGGAGTGCCATCGCCAGACGGACAGTGGTTGTTCAGCCTGTATGTGCGCGAGCACGACAGCCCGTTCATCCATGCGCTCAATCTCGACAACGCATTCGCGCTTTGTCTCGATCTGCCCGGTTCCGGCTACGCGACGGACAGCAACGCGTTGCGGTGGTCGCTGGCCATGAGCGCCGACGGCGCGCGCCTCTTTGTCGCCAACGGCACCCTTGGGAAAGTCAGCGAGATCTCGAACCCCTCCAACGGAGGGCCAAGCCTGGTCCGCACCGCAAAGCTGGGCATGACGACCGCATCCACGAACTGGTTCGTCAATGACGTCGAGGCCAAAGAGATCGGCATGGGCGCCACTCTGCTCAGCCGAGACGGGCGGACCCTGGTGACCACGGGTGCTACCGGGATAGTCTGGATCGACACCGCGACCATGCAGAGTCGCAGAACAGAGATGAGCACATGGCGGGTGGCTGGCCTGGCCCTGAGCCCCGACGGCCAAACTCTCTATGCCGTCAATGACGGCGGGATGATCGCCGAGCTCCCGATGGCGGGCGGACAAGGTCCGACCTTTGCCGGTGCGCCCGGCCCGCTGGCCCTGCTCAGGGTTGAGCCGGTGCTCCAGTCTCCTTAGTTACCGGCTCATACCCCCGGCAGCTCAGCACAGGAAGACGCGGATAGCGCGGGAAGGACGGATCCGTCGCCGACCGCTCGCACATCCAGAACGTGCTGCGAGGCCCCGGAATCCGCTTCGAATGCCTGCAGGATGCGCACAGCCCGACTTCCACGGCTCCCAATCATGTGACGCGGAGCCGGCATGCGCCTGAGGAGGATCCAGGTCAGGGTCACATCAAGCCATACGATGCCGAGGTCGGGTCAGGTCATTCCCAACGGCGAGTCAGCCTTTTGTAAGGCTCAGGGCATCTTCTTCAACGCTTCGATCAGGCGCTTCAGCGAGCCGGCGACCCCAAACCGAGCACCCAGCTCCTCCACCCGCGCCGCGTCGTCCGGCCAGCGATCGCGCCGGCCCCGCGGGACTTTGATCTTGAGGTCGGCGACGGGCGGCACCACGCGGCGGGCCTTCTCCAGGTATGCGGCGTCGGCGGAACGGAAGACGCCCGCCTCGAGCATCGCCTCCACAGACCCGTAGCGCCGCACCAGGTCGGCCGCCTTCTTGGCACCCACGCCGGCCAGGCCGGGAAGGCCGTCGGATGGATCTCCCCTGAGGATGGCGAAGTCGCCGTACGCGCGCCCGGGGATCGAGTACCTTCGCTCAACCTCCGCCTCGTCGACCTCAGCCAGGCCCCCTTTCTCTGGATAAAGCACGATGACCTCCCGGTCGCGGATCAAGCTGAACAGGTCTCGGTCGCCGCTGACGATCTCGATCGGCGGCTGCACCTTGGTCACGAGCGAGGCGATGATGTCCTCAGCCTCGTAATCGTCGAGGCCGACCACGTCCACGCCGACCGCTTCCAGGCATTCCATGATCACCGGGATCTGCGGCTCGAGGGCGTGCGGCACGGGTTCTGCGGTCCTGTGCACCTTGTAGCTCGGCAGGAGCTCGACTCGCCAATCGGGCCGCCAGTCTTCATCCGTGGTGACGGCGACCTGTCGGGGGCGCCTATCGGTGATGATGCGCGCGAGGTTGTCGAGGAATCCGCGCACCGCGTTGATCAGCGTGCCGTCCGGCGCGCGGTTGGTCTGAGGCACGCCGAAGAAGGCCCTGAAGATCAGGCTCGAACCGTCCACCAGCAGCCACTCCGGCAAGGCCGAATCATGGTAAGACCTCGTTTCGGTCACGGCCGGTGAAATTCCAAGGGTTGGTCGGGGTCACCGCGCTGATCCTGGTGGCCACGATCGCGTGCACAGGTTCCGGCCCTGGCTCGGCCGGACAGCCCTCCCCCAGCCTGAGCAGCGCGATCAGCCCAGACTCAAAAGCTGCTGATCTTCGCACGCGGCTCGACCTGTTGCTCGGGGAGCACGTGATGGTGGTGGCGAAGATCTCGCTGGCGGCGGGGGGCAACCGGCCCGACGAGTACAAGGGCTATGCGAGCCTGCTGAAGACGAACGCTGACGACCTGAAAACCGTCATTGCCTCAGCTTTCGGTGCGAGCACTGCCGCACGATTTGCGTCCATCTGGGAAGCTCAGAACAGCCACCTCGTGGACTACACGATCGGGCTGGTCACGCACAACGCCAAGAAATCGAGCGGCGCCGTGGCGGGCCTCGTCAGCGGTTTCATCCCGCAGTTCGCGCAGCTGATCGCCAACATCACCGAGCTTCCGGAGGGCTCGGTCGCGCAGCTGTCGACGGATCAGCTCCGGATGATGCGGACGATGATCGACGACCAGGTCGCAAGGAACTACATGAAGATGTACGTGGACCTGCGCAGCGCCTACGCGAACACTTCGCGGCTCGGCGATGCCCTGGCAAGTAGCGTCGTTCAGAAATTTCGCGACAAGTTTCCCGGAGACCCGTCGAACAAGGCGACCGACCTGCGCGCATCACTCAACCGCCTGCTGCAGGAGCATGCCTATCTAGCCACCATGACCACCGGTGCGCTTGCTGGCGCTCGCAACGCGGAGCAGGCCGCCGCCCAGATCGCACTGGCTGGAAATGCTGCAGATCTCAGCCGTGTCTTGGGCGGATTGCTAGGCGCGCCGATGGCGACGAGGTTCGATCAGATGTGGAGCGCCAGGGACGCCGAGCTGGTCATTTACTCAGGATCTACCGACGCCGGTCGTCGGCAGAGCACGCTCGGCGATCTCACGAACACCTACGTGTCCCAGTTCGTCCATTACGTCCGCGACGCGACGGGGATCGACGAGGCCTCGATGCTGCCGCCGACGCAGGACCAGGTTCAGGCCACGATCCGCGTCATCGACGACCAGAGATCGACCTCGCTCGAACGCGTCGCCGCTGAGGACCGAACCGCGGCGGCTGGTATGGCGGTGATCGCGGACCTCATGACGATCGCAATCGTGGCCAGGATGCCGGCGAAGTTCTAGCCGGCCAGGGCGGCCGAGATGATCTCCAGCCCGGTCGCAGCCTCGTCAGAGTCCAGCACGAGCGGCGGACAGATTCGGACCGCCCGGCTGCCGGCGGTCAGAAGGAGCAGCCCCCGCTCGAACGCCGACTGGACAAGCTTCCCGGCCTGGTCGGGGGTCTGCATCTCGATCGCCAGCATGAGGCCCATGCCACGGACGTCGGTGATCTCGGGATGCGTGGCCGCTATCTCCCTGAGGCCGTCCTGCATCTGGGCGCCGACCCGCGCGGCATTCTCGATCAGCCCCTCCTCGAGGAGGTCAAGGGTAACAAGGGCGGCGGCGCAGGCCAGCGGGTTCCCGCCGAAGGTGCTGCCGTGGGACCCGGGCGGCCAGCTCATCTGCTCTGCGCGCGCGATGAACGCACCAAGGGGGAGCCCGGAGGCGATCCCCTTCGCGAGGCACACGATGTCCGGCTCGACGTCCCAATGCTCGACCGCCAGCAGGTGCCCTGTGCGGCCCATGCCCGACTGCACCTCGTCGGCGACGAGCAGGATTCCATGCCGGCCGGTGAGCTCGCGGAGGCGAGGTAGAAAGTCGTCGGGCGGCACCAGGTACCCGCCCTCGCCCTGGATGGGCTCGACGAACACGGCCGCCACGCTCTCGGGCGGCGCGACCGTATTGAACAGCTCCTCCAGGTGGGCGATCGTGTCCTCGGTGCTCACCCCGCGAGCGGCGGATGGAAACGGCGCGTGAAACACCGATGACAGAAGGGGCGCGAAGCGGCGGCGCTGGCTCGCCTTCGAGGCTGTCAGCGAGAGCGCCCCGAATGTGCGGCCGTGGAAGGCGCCGATGAAGGCGATGTAGCTCGGCCGGCCGGTGGCATAACGTGCCAGCTTCATTGCCCCCTCGATGGCTTCCGCCCCCGAGTTGGTGAAGAACACCTTGGCGGGCGTGCCGGGCAGGATCCTGGCCTCGAGTCGCTCGGCCAGCTCGATCTCGGAGCGGTAGTAGAAGTCCGTGCCGGACATGTGCAGGAAGCGCTTCGCCTGCTCCTCGATGGCGGCCACGACCCGAGGATGCGAGTGCCCTGTGCTGACGACGGCGATGCCCGCGGTGAAGTCCAGGAACCGGTTGCCGTCCACGTCGGTCACCCAGCACCCCTCTCCGCGTTCCATCACGAAGGGGTATGCGCGCGTGAAGCTGGGCGACATCGCTTTCGCATCGCGTGCGATCAGCTCGGCGGCTTTGGGCCCCGGCAGCGGGGTCTGTATCAGCGGCCGGTGGTTGACAGTCATGCCCGCGGACAATATCAGTCGTGCTCAGGTCCCTGCGCGGAAAGCTGAAGGATGCGCACAATCTGCATGTGGTACGGCAGTGATGGCCAAGGCAACCCGAGCTTTCACCGTCCGGGCCGCCACCCATGACGACCTCCGCGCCATCGTCGGCATCTACAACTGGGCCGTGAACCAGACGTTCGCCACCATCGATTCCGAGCCGCTCGACACCGAGGAGGCGGCCGCCTGGTGGGAGGCCCACGGCAGGCGCTCGAAGCTGATCGTGGCCACTGACGAGAGTGGGGTGATCGGCTGGGCGAGGCTTTTCCCCTGGAAGCAGCGAGGCTTCGACGTGGTCGAGGACCTCGTCTACGTCGACCCCGTCCACCAGGGCCGGGGCATCGGGAAAGCGCTGCTCGAGGAGCTCATCAAAGAGGCGCGCGGGCTCGGCTACCGCACGATAGTCGCCACCATCGCCACGGACAACCGCTCGGGGCTTCAGCTCCATGCGAAGCTCGGCTTCGAGACAGTCGGCACCATCCGCCACGCGGCGCACAAGTTCGACCGCTGGATGGACATCACCCTGGTCCAGCGCCTGCTCGAGACGTAGATGGACGTCAGGGACGACGTCGTCGAGATCATCGCCGGCTTCTCGCTCTTCGCCGACCTCTCCGCGCCGGAGCTCGACCGGGTCGTGCGCATGTTCGAGGAGGCGTGGTTTGCTGAAGGCGAGCGAATCCTGAGGCAGGGATTCACCGGCTCGGGCTTCTACCTCATCCTCGACGGCAGCGCCGCGATCCGCATCGACGGCGTCGACAGGTTCTCGCTCCGGCCCGGCGACTACTTCGGAGAGATCTCATGCCTTCTCGGCGTGCCGCCGGTGGCCGACATCATCGCGGTCCGCCCGCTCCGCTGCCTCGTCATGGCCGCCGGCGACCTCGAGCCGTTCCTGGTCGCGAATCCGCACGTGATGTTCCGTCTGCTGCAGGGTGAAGCGCGAAAGCTGCGCAGCACGACGAAATGGCCGAGCTGACCGAGAGACCTTTCCCCCCGGGTCGCTACGGGCTGATCGTCGTCGGCAGCGGCCCCGGAGCCCTTCAGCTCACCTACAGCCTCGATCGCCTGGGCGTCGAGCACGCTGTCATCTCCGACGACCCGGCGCCAGGCGGGATGTTCCGGCGGTGGCCGGTGTTCCAGCGGATGCTGAGCTGGACCAAGCCGTACGCAGGATTCGAGCACAGCGAGCGGGCCTACGAGCGCTTTGACTGGAACAGCATGCTGGCCGATGAACAGGCGAATCGGGGGCTCATGCGGGGCTTGATGGACGGCACCTCCTACTTTCCCTCGCGGCCGGAGATGGAGCGTGGCCTGGTGACCTTCGCCGAGCGAACTGCCCTGCGTGTCCGTTACGGATGCCACTGGGAGAGCACCAGGCACGAGGGCGATGAGTTCGTGCTCAGCACCACCGACGGCGAGTTCCGGGCGCCGGTGGTCGTTTTCGCTGTGGGGGTCTCAGAGCCGTGGAAACCCTCGATCCGCGGACTGGAGCATGCCGCCCACTATGGCGAGCTGCGCGCCGCCGACACTTACCGCGACCGGCGCATCTTCATCATCGGCAAGCAGAACTCGGGGTTCGAGATCGCCAGCGGGCTTCTCCAATGGGCACGTCAGATCGTGATCGCCTCACCAAGCCCGACCAAGCTCTCTGTCAACACCCGATCGCTCGTCGGGGTTCGAGCGCGCTATGTCCAGCCGTACGAGGATTCGGTCCTGACCGGCGGTGTCGTGATCCTCGATGCGTCGATCGAAGGCGTCGAACGCGCCGGCGACTGTTTCACGGTCAAGACCCGCAGCGCGCGGGACGGGAGCGCGCTGGACTTCGCGGCGGACGACGTGATCGCAGCCACGGGGTTCACCGCGCCGCTCCGCGACCTGCCGCAGCTCGGGGTGACCACGTTCGGTCAGAGCAACCTGCCCGCACAGACCCCCTACTGGGAAAGTGCATCCGTGCCTGGGATCTACTTCGCCGGCACGATCATGCAGGGCTCTTTAGGCCTTCGGAAGCACGGCATCCCGAGCAACTCCGGCGCTGTCCAGGGCTATCGGTACAACGCGCGCGTGCTCGCCCGCCACCTCGCGGAAACTCACTTCGGCCTGCAGCGACCGCGGAGGCGCATGCGGCCAGATGAGCCTGTCGCATTCCTGCTGTCGGAGCTGAGCCGCGGCCCTGAGCTGTGGCATCAGCGCTCGTACCTGGCGAGGGTGGTGTCGGTGGATGCCGACGATGGCATCCTCGATGAAGGCTTTGAGCCGCTCGCGCATTTCGTCGACTCGCCCGGGAAGGATGCCGTCGCCGTCACGCTGGAATCGAACGGTTTAGGCGACCCGAATCCGGCGCTCTATGTGCGCAGGCATGGAGCCGTCAAGGAAGTCCTGATGCCCCCACATCCGCTGCTGGACTTCGAAGGCGTCGCCTACCAGCAGCAGCTGACCGATGAGCTCGGCGGCTTGCTCGACCAGTCGCTGACTCGGAGCGCCTCGTGAACCTTCCACGCGGCACGGTCACGTTCATGTTCACCGACATCGAGAACTCCACGCGGCTGATGCAGGAGATGGGCGACACCTACCCGGCGGCACAGACCGCCCATCACCAGATCCTGCGAGACGCCTTCCAGAGCAACCAAGGGAACGAGCTGCGGACCGAAGGCGACTCGTTCTTCTGCGTTTTCGCGAGCGCCATCGACGCTTGCACGGCGGCGGCAGCCGCCCAGAAGGCGCTCTGGGGCCACCCATGGCCAAACGGCCAGGAGCTGAGGGTGCGAATCGGCCTGCACACAGGCGAAGCGCCGTTGGTGGGAAACGAGTACATCGGCCTGGACGTCCACCACGCGGCGCGGATCGCGGGCGCAGCGCACGGCGGCCAGGTCCTGATCTCCGATACGACCCACGGCCTGGTGGAAGGAAACTTGAAGCCTGGCTTGGCGCTCCACGACCTCGGGCCGCACCGCCTGAAGGACCTGGCCCGCTCCGAGCGCATGTACCAGCTCGTCATCGACGGGGTTCCGGACAAGTTCCCTGCGCTGCGGACGCTCGACGCGACTCATAACAACCTGCCCACTCAGCTGACCAGCTTCATCGGACGGGGCAAAGAGGTCGCGGATGCCAAGCGCTTGTTGAGGAAAACGCGCTTGCTGACCCTGACCGGGCCGGGTGGCATCGGCAAGACGCGGCTGAGCCTTCAGATCGCCGCCGAGACGTTCCAGGATTTTCCAGCGGGCGTCTACTTCGTCCCGCTGTCGGCGGTGCGCGATCCGGAGCTCGTCCCATCCGTGGTCGCCCAGGTGCTCGGCATCGCGGTGGCCGGCAGCCGCCTGCCCATCGAGAGCGTCGCCGACCACCTTCGGGACAAGGCGATCCTTCTGGTGCTCGACAACTTCGAGCAGCTCCTGCCGGTCGGAGCGCCCATCGCCACCGAGCTGCTCAAGAGCGGGCCCGGTGTGAAGCTGCTGGTCAGCAGCCGCGCGGTGCTTCATGTCTATGGCGAGCAGGAGTTCAACGTCGAGCCGCTTCGCCTTCCGGATCAGAAGTCGCTGCCGCCGCTCGAAACCCTTACGCAATACGAGGCGGTGAAGCTCTTCATCGAGCGCGCCGTCGCGGCGAATCCGGATTTCACAGCCACGAATGAAAACGCCCCGGCAATCGCCGGCATCTGCGAACGAGTGGACGGCCTGCCCCTGGCCATCGAGCTGGCGGCCGCGCGCACGAAGCTTTTTTCCCCACAGGCGCTGCTGACCCGGCTGGAACGCAGCCTGAGCGCTCTGGGCACGGGAGCGCGAGACCTTCCGGGGCGGCAGCAGACGCTTCACGGCGCCATCGACTGGAGCTACGAGCTCCTCGACGAGCCCCACAAGCGGCTGCTGAATCGCTTCGCTGCGTTCGCGCGCGGAGCCAACCTGGAGCAGGCGGAGGCGGTTTGTGGGCCGCCCGAGGAGGTCGGAGGCGACGTGATCACCGGTCTCGACGAGATCGCCGATCACAGCCTCCTTCGCAGGATGCCCGATTTCGATGAGCCTCGGCTGCTGATGCTGCAGACGATCCGCGACTTTGGGATCGAGCGCCTCGAGATGAGCGGCGAGGCGGCGGCGATTCGCGACCGCCACGCGGATGCCTTCTGCGAGCTTGCCGCCAAAGCCGCGCCAAAGCTGTTCGGCGGCGACCAGAAGCTCTGGCTCGACCGGCTCGAGCGCGATCACGACAATTTCCGGGCGGCCCTCGACTGGTGCGTCGCAAAGGGCGACTCGGAACGCGCCATGCGCCTGGCAACCTCCTTCTGGCGCTTCTGGCAGATGCGAGGTCACCTCCATGAAGGCCGCGCGCACTTGACAGCGATCCTGGCCGAACCTGCGAGCAAGGATCACCGCGACACTCGCGTCCGCGCACTCGAGGCCGCGGGCGGAATCGCTTACTGGCAAGGCGACATGCGGGCGGCGCAGGCCTTCTACAACGAGTGCCTGGAGCTCACTCGGGCCGGCGGCGAGAAGCGGACCCTGGCGAACGCCATTTACAACGCCTCCTTTCCGATGCTGGTGGACCGGACCGACCCTGCGGCGGCTCGTCGCCTGCTCGAAGAAGCACTGGCTTTTTACCGCGAGCTCGGCGATGACTCGGGCATCAGCAAGTGCCAATGGGCGATCTCCACCTGCCTCTACTACGAGGAGCGCTTCGACGATGCGATCAACGCCGACGAGGAGGCGATCGCGATCTTCCGGCGGGCCAACAACCTTTTCGGGCTGGGATGGGCCCTGCATACACGCACCCTGCTCGCGCTGAAGAAGTCCGACATCGAGGCGGCTCGTAACAGCATGCAAGAGGCGCTGACCATCTTTGCTGCTGCCGGGGACATGTCGGGAATAGTCCTTCTCCTCGATGACGCCGCCGAGGTCGCGAGCGCGGAGGGCAATCGGACCGCGGCGATCCGCCTTGCGGCCGCGGCTGGCGCTCATCAGGAGGCGAGTGGAGCAGGCCTGGGCACGGTTATCAACGTGATGGAGGGCAGGCAGCGCCGCGACTACGTGGTCACGGACGAAGATGAGCTCGCCTGGTCGGAGGGGCAGGCGATGTCAGTCGATCAGGCGATCGCTGTGGCTCACGGCCGTAGTAAGGCTGTCACCATGGTGGATCACTGATGGCGCGCCCGAGATCCTGTTCTCACCTCGACCAGATCCGTGATGTCGAGCCCAACACACCCGACGGCTGCGAGGAATGCCTGGCCACCGGCGACTCGTGGGTTCACCTGCGGCTCTGCATGACCTGCGGCCACGTCGGCTGCTGCAACGACTCTAAGAACAAGCACGCGACCAGGCATTTCATCGACTCTCACCACCCGATCATCAGGTCGCTCGAGCCGGGCGAGCGCTGGATGTTCTGTTACCCCGACGACCTGGCCTGGGAGTCCACTAGCTAGCTGAAGTCGATCGGCTTGCCGGTCGCATAGGCCGGCGGGAACACGATCTTCATGTCTCCCACCGCCTGCCACTGGCCGACCACGGCCGCGGCCCGCGTGTTCTGGCCCTCGTCGAGAGCGCCCGCACCCGCAAAGCGCACGCCGCCTCCGTTGATGGCGTCTCCGGTCGGGACATCAACCGCCAAAGCGGTGGCGCGTATCGATTCCGCGCGAGGCGCGCCGCTCAACCGCGGCAGCACGTCGTGGAAGAGCGTCCAGCCGCCGACAAACCCGGCCACGGCCGGTATCGACATCACGCTTCCACCGTTTTCGACGGCGAAGGCCGCGCGCGCCCGCTCGAGCAGGGCGCGGCCCGCAGGCGAGAGCGCCGAGACGCTGATGTCTGCATCCGGCTTGTCGGCCGCATAGACGCCGACCACCCCGCTCCCAAGACGCTTGCCGAAGTCCGGCATGCAGAAGGCGGAGCTGGTTCCGATGGCACCTTTGAGCGGGACGTGCCGGCGAAGGATGGCCGACCAGATGGCGACGCCGTCGTCGAGGTAGCTCACGTCCCACAGGAAGTCGGCGCGGTCGGCGGCCACGCGCTCCGCGATGACGTCGGCATCGAACGCCAGCGGGTTGTACTCGATGACGTCTACGACATCGATGCGGAGCGTGGCGGCCAGGGCTTGCTCACCGCTGCCCACGGAGCGCCCGTAGATGTCGTTCACGCGCACCACGACCACGCGCGGCGACGCGAGCCTGGCGCCTGGGATGAGGACGTCGTGTGTGAAGTTGACCGCCATGCGTCCCAGCGAGCTGCCGGTGGCGACGGTGCGAAAGACGTAATGGCGCTGCGCCGTGATCGGGTCGGCGACCGCGCCCGTCTCCCAGTAGACCGTCTTCAGCTGCTCCGCACGCTCTGAGGCTGCGGCCGCAAGCGTGCTCCCGTACGTGCCCAGGATGGCGGGCACGCGGAGCTCCTTGACGAGACGGTCGACCGCCGCGACCGCCGCCTGCGGCGTGGTGGCATCGACGATTTCGAGGCGCACAGCGGTCTTCAGAGCGCCAGTCGACTGCGCCACCTGCAGCGCAGCCTTGACGCCGGCGAGCTCCTCTTTGCCGCCGGGAGCCTGCGGCCCGCTCAGCGGATAGATCGCGCCGAGGACGATCTCGTTTGCGGGCTTGCCCTGACCGCAGGCGACGAGGATCAGGAGGACCAGGAGGGCGATGCCTGCCCGACGGATCACCCGATCAGGTTAAGCGGTGGCGGTTTGCTCCAGGGTGGCGGCGTCGCGCGCCTCAGAGAGCTGGCGCTCCAGCTTCGGCGCGGTCGCGTATCCGTAGTTAACGTGCAAGGCCTTGCCTCCCGATGACATCACGACGGTGGTCGGGAGCGTGTAGACGTGGAACCTGTCCGCCAGCTCGCGCTGCTCGATCGCGTCCACCCTGTCGACGCGGACGCCGGCGAGCCTGGCCAGGGCCGGCTCCTGGTGGGTGTGGCACACCGCGCAGTTGTCGCCGGTGAAATAGATGATGTAGGGCTCCGCCGCGGGCGCCGAGCGAGCCCCCAGGGAGCGGCGGCGTGCTGACGATGAGCGCCAGAGCTCCAGGCTTGCGGCAGCGAGCACGACAGCGCCCGCCACCGCCAACGCCCAGAGTTGCGTGTTCACGCCCTGATCAACCCCGCTTTGCCAAGCTGGTAATAGATCTGGCAGCCGAGACAGAAGCCGAACGCCACGTTGACGAAGGCCAGCACCGCTACCAGGAGCGCGAGCGCCAGCCCAGCGACCGGGAACGCCAGCAACAACACCGAGGAGATCGACAGCACCACGCCGCCCATGCCCTGAGCGAAGTTGTGCGGCTCAGGCCTGTCTTGCACCGGCTGCGGCTTGACGATGCCGCGCGGCTTGAGGACCTTGAAATAGAGCTGCTTGAACAGCGCGAGCCGCGGAGCGAACGTGCCCAGCAGCAGCACGACCGCCAGCAGCGGGATCAGGATCAGGAGCGGCCGGTAGAAGTAGCTGCCCGCGAACGCGACCAGCACAGTCGCCACGATCCCGGTCTGGTTGACCTTAAGCGCCGAATGATCGACGGTCGTGAGTGCCACCGTTACTTCTCGATGGGGACCCTGATCGAGCTCCCCCACTCCGTCCAGGAGCCGTCGTAGTTGCGCACGTCGGGGTAGCCCAGCAGCTCCTTCAGCACGAACCAGGTGTGCGCGGAGCGCTCGCCGATGCGGCAGTAGGCGATGACGTCCTTGTTGGGCGTGATGCCCTTGCCGCCGTAGATGTCCCTCAGCTCGTCCTGGCTCTTGAACGTGCCGTCCTCGGCGTTGACCGCGGTCCCCCACGGGATGCTGACCGCGGTGGGGATGTGGCCGCCACGCTGAGCACCCTCCTGCGGAAGATTCTCCGGAGCGAGCAGCTCGCCGGAGAATTCCTTGGGCGAGCGAACGTCCACGAGGCCCGCTTTGCCGAGCCGGTCCAGGACGTGGTCGCGGTAAGCCCGGATGTCCTCGTGCGGTGAGCCGTGGAAGTGATAGCCCGTCGCGGCGTAGCTCGGGACGTCCGTGCTGAACTCACGGCCCTCCTTCTCCCACTTCACGCGCCCGCCATCGACGAGCTGCACTCTGTCGTGGCCGTAGTACTTGAGGGCCCAGTACGCGTAAGCCGCGAACCAGTTGTTGTTGTCGCCGTAGAGGGCGATGTTGGTCTCGGGGGAGATGCCGCTTTTGCCGAGCAGCTCCGCCAGCGCTTCCTTGCCTGCCACGTCGCGGACGACCTGGTCCTGGAGGTCCTTCTTCCAGTTCCAGCCGACAGCGCCCTCGATGTGCCCCTTCTCATAGTTGCCGGGGTCGACGTCGACCTCGACTACTCGAATTCCCTTGTCCTTTCCGTGCTCCGCGATCCACTCGGTGGTCACGAGAGCCTTGGTTGTCGTCGATGAGCTCAATTTCCAAACCTCCAACAATGCAAATGCAACCGATCGATAGTTGATCTACAAACGAAACAGGCCGAATGGGCGCGCCTTGGCAGGCGCGAGCAGACGACCCGCTAGCTACAGAAGCAGGCCGGGTTGTGGACCAGGCGCTGGGCAGGCCACGCGAAGTCCTGCATTGTCACAACATTTTATGACAACCCCGGCCCGGCGGCCACGATTCCCGGATCATTAAGTCGCTAATGCGAATCGATCTCATTAAGTACCAGGCGCTGGGCAACGACTACCTCATGCTCGACCTGCCGGGCCCACTCGACGCGGTGGTCGCCCTGCTGCCCACCCTGTGCGATCGGAATTTCGGCCTGGGATCGGACGGCCTGCTGGCCTTTGAGCCGGCGGAGATGAGCGTGCGCATCTTCAACCCGGATCGATCCGAGGCGCAGAAGAGCGGCAACGGACTCCGCATCACCGCAGCGCACGCGTTTCTCGAGCATGGCGCCGGTGAGTCATTCAGCCTGCGGACCCAGGACCGGGCCAATCCCGTCCGCGTGTTGGACTGGAACGGCGCCGAGGTCACGTCCGAGCTCGACATCGGACGTCCGTCCTTTCGCGCCGCCGACCTGCCTGCCGACTTCGACGGCGAGCCCGAGCGTGTTCATCTCGACACGCCCGCAGGGCGGGTGGAGGCGATGCTGGTCTCGGTCGGCAACCCGCACTGCGTCGTGTTTGGCGAACGGGTGACCAGGGCCCGCTGCCTCGAGCTGGGCCCTCATCTCGAGCGCCATCCTGCTTTTCCGGAGCGCACCAACGTCCAGCTCTGCGAGGTGATCGACAGGACTCGGGTCCGCATCGAGATCTGGGAGCGCGGCGCCGGCTACACCCTCGCCTCGGGCACGAGCGCCAGCGCGGTGGCCGCAGCGTGCATACGCGCACGGCTGGTGGAGGACAAGATCACCGTCCAGATGCCTGGGGGCGATCTCAAAGTACGCCGCGAGAGCTCTGGGAACCTGATCCAGTCAGGGCCGGCCCGACGGGTCTATCGCGCGCAGGTCGAGCTGGCCGACTTCACGTAGGCTCACGAGCTTGCGGACCGCATCCGGCAGCTGGGCCAGGCCGGGCAGGACGGCATCCGCCAGCGAGGGGTCGTCGTTCTCGCCCTGGCGGTTGATCCAGATCCGGCGGATGGCGAGCTCGCTTGTCGGCTGGATGTCGTGGAAGTAGCTCTGCGCGACGTGGATCCAGTAATCCGCCGAGGCCCCAAAGGTGGATTTGAAAAGGAGAAAGTGTGCTGGGCTCGGCTTGTAAGCGGCCACATCCTCAGCGGTGACGACGGCGTCGAAAGGCACGGGCAGGCGCCGCTGGGTGAGCGCGATGATGTCCCTGTCGCAGTTCGTGAGCAGCGCGAGCTTCCAGCCGTCCCTGCGCACCGCGCTCAAGGCCGGACCGACGTCGGCGAATGGCGGCCAGTAGGCGATGGTCGCGACGAGCGCGGTCGCGTCGTCGGGTTTCAGGTCTAGAGACAGGCGATTCGCCGCCCTGCGCACGGTCTCGGTGAGCACCGCTCGATAGCGCCGGAAAGACGATTCCGCCTCGACCTCCGCCTCGAGGCCGATATACGCGTCCAGGAACTCCGCTCCGTGACCTGGAAACAGGAGCTCGCCGGTCGTGCGAATCCCATGGCGCCAGTCGATCAGGGTGCCGAAGCAGTCGAAGGTCAGCCAGCGATCAGCCATCGGCAAAAACCTCGTGGCCGGCCTGCATGTTGAGCTCCAGCACGGGCATCACCGTGCACAGGATCTTGGATTCCATCACGAGCTCGAGCCGGCCTCTGCGTGATGTACATGCGTGAGGGTGTGACGCCGGGCGGATTTCCTGCCGGGGTGACGCGAGCAGTTGTCGCAGACCCCGACCACCAGGACCTCCGTGTGCGTGGGCTTGAAGTTGTGAAGGTCCTCGAGATGGTTCTCGAGGTCGCTCACCAGTCTTTCCTGGATGTGCAGAACGCCACCGCAGACCTGGCAAACGGCATGGTGATGATCGCCCGTCGCGAGCTCGTAATGGGTCGGGCCCTCGCCCAGGTGGGCCGCATAGACCGAGCCCGATGCCGTCAGCGCTTCCAGTGAGCGATAGACCGTGCTGCGGGGAAACCCTGGCTTCGTCTTGTGAAGCTCGAGCGTGATCTCGTCGGCCGTGCAGTGCCCGCCCAGGCGGACGATCGCGCTGTAGACCATGGTGCGCTGCGCGGTGCGCCGCATGCCCGGCGCCAGCATCGCCTCGCTCGAGTGGCTACTCAACGCCAACGATTCGGACCCGATAAGAGCCGTTGGGAGTCTTGATCTCGACTCTGTCGCCGACTTTGTGCCCGAGCAGCGCCTTGCCCAGTGCCGATTCGTAGCTGACCCGGCCGGCCTTCGGATCCGCCTCGGTGGGACCGACGATGCGATAAGCTTCCTCGCCCTCGCCATCCTCCTCGAATCGAACGGTGCTGCCCATGGCGACGACGCCTGTGCTTTTCTGCGTCTCGATCAGCACGTGGTTCTTGACGATGGCGTCGAGCTCCTTGATCCGGGCCTCGATGAAGCCCTGCTCGTTCTTCGCGGCGTGGTATTCGAAGTTCTCCGACAGGTCGCCGAGCTCGCGGGCCGCCTTGATCTTGGCGGCGATGTTCGGCCGCTGCTTCGTGACCAGCTCGTCGAGCTCCTTGCGCACGGAATCAAGTCCTTCCGGGGTGATGTGGACGTCGTTAATCATCGATTCGAGTCTAAACGCCAGGCAACGCAAACCGGTGACGAGCGACGGTGCGGCCATATAGAGTCGTGCCCATGAAAAGGGTCTTGCTCACCGTTGGGATGCTGCTGATGGGCATGGGGCTGGTTGGCGGCTCTGCCGCGTCGCTTGTCGGAACCACGCTCCTGCCTCTCGACCAGGAGGTCGGCACGCACACGTCGGCGGCCGGCGCCGTCCTGGGGATCGGGCTGATGGCCGCGGCGGTCAATCCCGCAGCGAACATCGGTTGGGTCCGGGCGGGCATCCTCTACGGCTTCGTCGTGCTTGCTTTCGAAGCGGGGTCGTACCTGCTGTGGCGGGCGCCGTTTCACCTCGGCCCGGTCATCTTCGGGCTGGCTTTCAGCCTGCTCCTGATCGCGACCTACCCGCACCGAAAGGCGCTCGTGCCGGCCGGTCGCGAAGCATCGGCTGCCAAGCCGGAAGCATCGAAACCTGAGCCTTCGAAGCCGGCACCGCCCGAGTCGCCGGCGCCGACCTCTGCCGCCTGAAGGAGCCTGCGCCCCCGCCCGGTCAGGTCTTCGGGACCAGCGCCTGCACCTCTTTCATGAGGCGACGCTGGAGCAGGAACGACACGCCGTAGACCGCGCCCGCCAGGGCGGCCCCGACCAGGATCGCCAGTGACGCGTGGACGAGCGGGTTGGGTATCGGCGACAGCGCGACCGCGTCATCGCCGATGACGGCCGCAGCCGCCAGCGCGATGGGCGTTATCAGCGGCAGCCGCTGGAGTCGTTTCATCACCGGCGGCATGGGAGGCTCGGGGCGGGGCACCATCCGCTGGCCCATCACGCCCACGGACTTCACGTGATGGAGGTTGGGGGTCACGGTCAGCACCACGTTCACCTGGTTGCCAGGCACCTGCTTCAGGCGCGCGGGCGGCACCAGGTACTGCTCGTCCCCGCCTCGGGTCCTGACCATCAGCATTCCCAGGCCGATCGACGTGCTCACCGAGCTGGCGCCGACGAGCTGGCCCTGGACGAGCTTCGGCTCGGCCCGACGGTCCTTCAGGGCCAGACGGAACCCGGGGCCGATGAAGCTGGCGAGAAGTGCGATCGGAAGCACCCATGCGACCGCCGCGGCGCTGGCCACGGGCCATCCGTAAATCGGCGGCACGAAGATGAGAAGAGCCGCGATGATCAGCACACAAGCGACAGCGATCGCGGCAGAGATGTATCCCAGCCTGATGACAAACTCCGGCGCGTAGCCCTGGAGCATGCCGCCGGCCTGCACGAAGCGCTCGCGCTGTTTTTTGGTCTGGCCTGCGGTGGCGCCCGCCGGCCCCGTTTTCGGCTGGACCTTGCGCACCTGCTGGCGGACCTGCCGTACCTGAGTACGTCTTTTCCCCACGGGCTAGTGCCAGGAGTCGGAGTTCCGCCGCAGATTCGCGGCACAGGCGGCCGGAGCCAAGGAAAGGGTGGCGCTGTTAGGAGCGCATCGGTCGATGCGTGACGACGCTGCGCCGGGCCCCATGACGCAGGCTTCGGCGCCGAAGGCGCCCGGCCGCCCGGGCCGTCGAAGATGCAAGGAACTGCCGGCGCTGGGCACTAGTAGATGGTAGGGGGTGGGCGCTCGAGTCGGCTACGACGAGCGCTGCGAGGGCACGACCGCCGGCACGAGGATCCGCTTCACGTACGTGGTCCCGTTGTATGTGAAGGTCCCGGAGAACAGGAACGCCGGCTCGTAGAAGCTGTGGTCGCCCGCCCACGCCAGGGCGTACACGAGCTCTGCGCTGGTCAGGCGCACGGTGGGCATCGGCGTGATGGTGCCCGGGTTGGGCTGCGAAGAAGCGAGTGCGGAACGCACAGCTTCGTCGGCGGTGATGATCGGATAGTCCGCGGAATCCAGGTTCAGGGGTAGCGGCCCCGAGACGGATTGGACCTGCCCACTTTTGACGTCTACCTCCAATCCGTAGCGAGCGCCGAGCCCGTCGATCACATACGCCGCTCCGCCCGACGGCACCGCGAACTGTCGGAGGTAGAGCACGCGAGCCACGTCGCCCGATTGGACGACCGCCACCGCGTAAGGCCAGGTCGGGACAAGGCTGTGCGCGGTCAGGTAAGCGCGGGCGATCTCCGCCGCCGTCGTGCCATTGGCTGACCGCGGTGTGCTCAAGATGAGGAAGTAGAACGGCTCGCCACTCGGGATCTGAGTGCTGCCACGAACGCTCAACGTGAACCCTTCACCGGCATACGACCCGAGAATGCCTGGCCCCTCACGCTGCCCGGCCTGTGGCGAGGCCCCCAGAGAGGTGGCGAACTGATCCGCCGATGCAGTCGACGGCTCGGTGTAACGGAACACGGGGGCGGTGGTGACCTGGACGCTCAGCTGGCCCGCCCATTCGAGGTTGGCCGGACCGAAGTAGACCGCGGCGGATCCCGGTCCCTGTGCACTGCTGGCTTTCGGTGGCGTCTGACCGTCTGCCGGCGCGACCCCGGCCTGCAGCGCCGGGGCCGGCACGCGACCGAACGCACCGGGCGGGCCCGCAAAGTGCGCGTCGCCCCCTTCGCGCGTGGCCAGGCTCGTGGCGCCACCACCACCTCCGCCCAACATGCTCAGCCTGATGAAGCCGATGCCGATCGCGACCACCAGCAGGACCGCGACCGCGGTTGCCGGCACCGCGGGCGCTTCCCTCACTCCGTCGACAAGGCCGGTGAGGACGTCCCTGAGCCGCGCCCAGAACGGCCGCCGGGACTGCATCCTCAGCCAGAGCTCGTCCTCGAAGGACGCTCTCGGACGGGTGGTTTCAAAAGCATCGTCGAGCTGCCGCTGCAGCGCCGCCAGCTCGAGATCTTCGTCTTCTTTCATGAAGTCTCCTCGCTGACCGACACGCGCAACGCCTTCAGCGCGCGGTGGTAGAGCATCTTCGCCGCGTCTTCGCTGCAGCTCATGAGGACTCCGACCTCCTCGAAGCTGAGGCCTGAGTGGCGAAGCGAGATCGCCTCCCGCTGCCGTTCGGGAAGGCGTGCCACGTGGGCGAGCAGGGCGCTGTACTGGATCCGCTCCTCGGCCATCCCGGCCGGATCCACCCCGGCCACCGGCTGGTGCTCGATCGTGCGCCGCAGGCGCTCTCGCCGCCCGTGCGCGCGAAAGTGGTCCAGGGTGGCGTTGCGGGCGATCCGAAACAGCCACGCCGCGGGCGTGGTGTTGCGCGCCTCGAAACGGCCGTAGGCCTGGTATGCGTTCATGAACACCTGCGCCGTGATGTCCTCGGCGTCGGCCGAGCTCGAGACCTGCGCGCGCACGTAGGCGTAGATGCGGCCCAGGAACTGGCGGTACAGGTCCTCGAAAGGCGGCCGGTCGGCAAGCACGGCCGAATCCTATTCATAGTGTCCCGGGACGGGGGGCCGCCGCATATTCGCGGCACTGGCGGCCGGAGCCAAGGAAAGGGTGGGCCCATTCCCCGCGCCCCGGCGCGGGGGCCCCTAAGGCGGAGGAGCGCGTCGGTAGATGCGTAACTACGCAGCGCCGGGTCCCTTGACGCAGGCTTCAGCGCCGCAGGCGCCCGGCCGTCCGGGCCGTCGAAGATGCGAGGACCCTCCGGCCCCAGGACACTACTCATCCCTCTGTGAGCCAACGCCCCGAGTACGGCCGGTGTAACGGCCCTGGAGGCTAGAGGCTCGGCCGGAAAAGCCCTCGACGGATCTTTGGCGCCCATGCGACCCATCTTCGGGTTCAGCTCCTATGCTGCTCGCTTACGAATCGACGTGATTCGCTCGCTGCGCTGCTCGTCGCTTCACCCGGATCTGGGCCACCTGGAATCGCCAAATCTCTCGCCGAGGGTTTCCGGCCGCGCCTCCTAGGCGTAGGAGCGGAGGGCAGCCCCGATCTCAGCGGGCCGGTTCGTGAAGATCGAGTCCGGCCGGCAGTACTGGCACCACGCTATGGCCACGTCGTCGTCGACCGTCCACACGCCGACGGCGCCGCCCGCCGAGTGGACCTCTTTCACAACCTGCGGATCCATTGCCCCCCAGTGGGGCGAGAAGACGTCGGCGCCCGCCTCCTTCATCAGCCGGGCGGGATCGATCGGCCGGGCTCCCTCGAGGATCCCGAGCTGCAATCGGGGCTCCATCTCTCGGAGCAGGCGAATCGAGGGGTGGTGGAATGAGACGACCGCGCACTCCGACACCGCACCCAGCTGGCGCAGCATCGCGACCAGCTTTTCCTCCAGGCCTGGGTACTGGATGGGCACCTGCTTGATCTCGATGACAAGCCCTGCCTTCCCGATGGCCAGCTCGACCACCTCTTGCAAGAGCGGGATCCTCTCGCCCTCGCCGGCGTCGAGGCGGCGAAGTTCGGCGGCCGTGTGGTCGCGCACAAGGCCGGTGCCGTTGGTTGTGCGCTCCAGCGTATGGTCGTGGATCACGACGAGGCGGCCGTCGGAGGTCTGATGGACGTCGCACTCGAGGAGGTCGCATCCAGCTGCGATCGCCGAGCGGAACGAGCGCATCGTGTTCTCGGGGTGGCGGGCGGGGTTGCCCCGATGTCCACCCAAAAGCGGCCGGCCGTCGTCGTGCGCGGCCTCGTAGCGTGCGCGGATCGATTGGGTCAAGGCGCCGGAAAGTCTAACTGGGTCAGCACAGGATTCTGGCGGGAGCTTCTCTATAGTGCTGAGGATGACCTCCGCGTCCGCCCGGACTATCGCAGAGCTGCGAGCATCCGGCCACCAGCGAGAGACCGTCAAGCAGGAGATGCGCCGCAACCTGCTGTCCAGGCTTCGCTCCGGCGAGCCCCTGCTCGCGGGCATCGTCGGCTACGACGAGACCGTGCTGCCACAGCTCGCCAACGCTCTGATCTCCGGCCACGACATCATCTTGCTCGGCGAGCGAGGGCAGGCGAAGAGCCGGATCATGCGGTCGCTCATCGCTTTCCTGGATCCACAGGTCCCGGTCATCGCCGGCTGCGAGGTCAACGACCATCCCTATGCGCCCATCTGCCGGCGCTGCCTGGACCTCGTGGCCAGGGATAAAGATGGTGTTGAGATCACCTGGATCGACCGCAATCAGCGATACGGCGAAAAGCTCGCCACACCAGACATCTCCATCGCCGACCTCATCGGCGAGGTCGACCCGATCAAGGTCGCGGAAGGACGCTATCTGGCCGACGAGCTCACCATCCATTACGGACTGCTGCCGCGAACCAACCGCGGCATCTTCGGAATCAATGAGCTGCCCGATCTGGCGGAGCGCATACAGGTCGGTCTGCTGAACATCATGGAAGAGAAGGATGTGCAGATCCGCGGCTATCGAGTGCGTCTGCCGCTCGACCTGTTCGTCATCGCGAGCGCGAACCCCGAGGACTACACATCGCGAGGGCGAATCATCACGCCGCTGAAAGATCGCTTCGGCTCGCAGGTGCGAACGCACTATCCGCTCAGCATCGGCGAAGAGATGCAGATCATGGAGGCCGAGCGACATCCGGTCCCCGAAGACTTCGAGGTGATCTTTCCGACCTTCATGAAAGAGGTGGTGGCTGAGTTCACGCATCTCGCGCGCCGAAGTCCGCACATCTCGCAGTCGTC
>WNGG01004300.1_pt1 | contig 27030 bp, 22 predicted proteins | sample 5400661 | NCBI WGS metagenome assembly WNGG01 (sample SAMN13153372, study PRJNA577476) | soil metagenome | isolation source: 100 cm soil or saprolite under Garry oak tree replicate 1 | place: USA:California | collected 2016-06-15
GTTCAGCGTGTCCGGGTAGGAGCCCTTGTAGATCGCCTTCACCTCGTACTCGTTCTGAGAGGCGTTGAACTTGGCGGCGATCTCGTTGACGCGCTCGCCGAGCACCGCGGTCATCGCGTGCCACCACTGGATCTCGGTCCTGGCGAGCGCGGGCGCGGGAACGCCCACGAGGAGGACCACGGTCAGGACGAGGACGATGCCGGCCCGTCGCTCCATGAGAGCCTCCGTGATCAACCACCGGTACAGGTGACGCGCCAAGTGCGCCGCACTATAGCACACGCGCGCGACGGTCCTACGCCGTCTTGAACCTCTGCGAGCGCGCGACGTGGGCGCCGTAGGCGTCCAGCTCCGCCTCGAGCCGCCGCGGCGTCCAGCCGAGGAGCTGGCCCATCCGGCGTCCGATCGGCTCCGCGCAATCCGTCCCCTGGCAGCGGCTCGTGCCGATGCCCGTGCGCCGGAGCAGGAAGTCCTGCAGCGACACGGCCATCTCGTCCTGCACGGCGAGGTGAAGCTGCGCGACGATGTCGGGATTCCGGGGGCACAGCCGGTCGGCGCCGCCGGGGACTTTGCCCGCGAGGTCGATGACGCGCGGATACGCCCGCCCGTAGAGCATCACGAGCGTCTCGAGCGTCTCGCGGGCGAGCCCCGAGCTCGCGACCTCGGCGGACACGTCGAGCCAGGTGTGCGCCTCGACGCGCCCAGGCTCCTCGTCGAGCCCGTCGAGCGTAAACCGGTCGGTGCGCGCGGGCGCACGGCGGCCGAAGGTGCGCATGACGCGATCGCCGAGCTGGGCCGCGAGGCTCCGGAAGCAGGTGAGCTTGGTCCCCGTGATCGACAGGAAGCGCCCGCCCGCCTCCGTCACGACCTTGTGCGCGCGCGAGACGTCGGACTCGCGCTTGCCCTCCTCGTACGAGAGCGGCCGCACACCCGCGTACGTGTAGGCGACGCTCTCCACGGCGACGCGCGGATCCGGCAGCACCCGTCGCACCTCGCCGAGGAGGTAGCTCACCTCGTCCCGCGTGGCGTGCACCCGCTCGAGGTCACCATCGAAGTCGGTGTCGGTCGTGCCGACGAGCGAGAACTCACGCCACGGGATCACGAAGATCATCCGGCCGTCGCTCGTCGAGTAGTAGACCGCGTGGTCCGTGAGCCTGGGGAGCAGGCAGTGGATGCCCTTCGTCCGGCGGACAATGCGTCGGCCGCGCTCCTGGACACCCGCGAGCGCCCGAAGCTCGTCCACCCACGGCCCCGTCGCGTTCACGAGGGCCCGCGCCCCGAGCGTCGCGACGCGGCCGGTGACGAGGTCGCGCACGCGGACGCCGGCGGGGGCGCCGCCCGGCGCGTGGACGACCTCCTCCACCTGCGCGTAGTTGAACGCGCGTGCGCCGTGCCGGCAGGCCGACAGCACGTTCTCCAGGCAGAGGCGCTCCGGAAAGACGAGCAGGTCGTCGACGTAGTAACCCGCGCCCCGGAGGTTCTCGGCGCGGATCGCAGGCTCGAGGCTGAGCGTGTCGATCGGGCGGAGGACGCGGTACCGCTCGCGGCCCCGGCCCGGCGCGAGCCAGTCGTAGAGCATGAGGCCGATCCGCACCTTGATGAGGCCCCGCGAGGCGTCGCGGTAGATCGGCACCAGGAACGGGAGCGGCCGGACCAGGTGGGGCGCGAGCCGGTTGAGCGTCTCGCGCTCGCGCAGAGACTCGCGCACGAGGGCGACGTCGAACAACTCGAGGTATCGGAGCCCGCCGTGGATCAGCTTCGACGAGCGGGACGTGGTGGCCCCGGCGAAGTCGCCCTTTTCGACGAGCGCCACCGAAACGCCGCGCAGCGCAAGGTCGCGCGCGACGCCGGCGCCCGCCATGCCGCCGCCGATCACGACGACGTCGTAGTCACCGTCGGCGAGGGCAGAGGGCCGCGTCATGTCGTGTGAACAAGCTCCCGGACCGATCCTAGCACGGCGTCGGGCGCGATCTCGGCGATGCGCGGGTCGTCGGCACGCGTGACCCCGCTGAGCACGAGGACGGTCGCGAGCCCGAGGCGCTTGCCCATCACCATGTCCGTCTCGACGCGGTCACCGACCATCGCGCACTCGCGCGCCGGCAGGCCGAGCCGCTCGAGCGCCACCTCGAGGATGATCGGTGACGGCTTGCCGACGATGACCTCGACGCGAGCGGCCGTCACGGCCTCGACGGCCGCGATCATGCCCGCGCAATCCGGGATTTCGCCCTCCTCGGTCGGGCACGTCCGGTCGGGGTTGGTCGCGATCAGGCGCGCGCCGCCCCGCACCGCCTGGAGCGCCGTGCAGAGCTTCGCATAGTCGAAGGTGCGGTCGAACGCGATCGCGACCCAGCGGACGCGCGCGTCTGTGCGAACCTCGAAGCCGTGGGCGCGGAGCTCGGCGACGAGCGGCGGCTCCCCGATCACGAACACCGGGGCGCCCGGATCGAGGCGGCGCAGGTGGCGCGCCAGCACGAGCGAGGAGTTGATCACGTCGTCCGCGACGGCGGGGATCCCCAGGCGCGTCAATTTCTCTGCGTAGCCGGCGCGCGTGTCGAGCGGCTTGTTGGAGAGGAACGCCACCCGCCGCCCAGCCGCGCGGAGCGCCGCGATCGTCTCGGCGGCGCCCGGGATCAGCGCCTCGCCCCGGTACACGGTGCCATCGAGGTCGAAGAGCCAGCCGCGGTGCGGCAGTTTGAAGGACGCGGAGCGCGTGGCTCGGACCCGCGGGTTCATCCCTCGGCGCTAGCGCACGAGCGGGGCGACGGCGGCCTGCGCGAGGTCGACGAACGGCGCGGGAACGACTCCCAGCGCCACGATGCCGACCAGCGCGACGACCAGCGCGAGGGCGCCGGCGAGCGAGGGGGTGTACGCGACCGGCGTGCTCTCGGGCGCGCGCATGTACATGTAGACGACGACCCGCAAGTAATAGTAGGCGGCGAGTGCGGAGTTGAGGACGGCGGCGACGGTGAGCCAGAGGTACCCCGCCCGCACCGCGGCAGCGAAGACGTAGAACTTCCCGACGAAGCCAGCGAGCGGCGGGACGCCGATGAGCGACAGGAGGAAGAGGCCGAGCGCCGCCGCGAGGACCGGATGGCGCTCGGCCAACCCCGCGTAATCGCCGACCTCCACGGCCTCGTCGCGCGCGCGCTCGCAGAGGGTGATGACGCCGAAGGCGCCGGCGGTCGTGAACGTGTACGTCAGCAGGTAGAAGAGCACTGCGCCCGCGCCGCTCATCCCCCCGGCGACGAGCCCGACGAGCATGTAGCCCGCGTGCGCGATCGACGAGTAGGCGAGCATCCGCTTGAGATTCGACTGCGCGATCGCGGCGACGTTGCCCACGGTCATCGTCAGCGCGGCGACGATCCAGAGCAGCGCCGTCCAGTCGGGCTGCGCGCCGCGGAACGCCACGGTCAGGACGCGGATCAGCGCCGCGAACGCGGCGGCCTTGGACCCGGTGGCGATGAGCGCCGTCACGCTCGTCGGCGCCCCCTGGTAGACGTCGGGCACCCACATGTGGAACGGCACCGACGAGGTCTTGAAGCCGAGGCCGACCAGCAGGAGACCCATCCCGATCATGAAGAGCGGGTCGTGGCTCCGCCCGGCGGCGGCCGCCGCGATCCGGTCGAGGTTCGTCGTCCCGGTCGCGCCGTACATCAGGGCGATGCCGTAGAGCAGGAACGACGAGGCGAAGGCGCCGAGGATGAAGTACTTCATCGACGCCTCGCTCGACGCCAGCGCCTGCGTGAAGAGCCCCGCGAGGACGTAGAGCGACAGCGACATGAGCTCGAGGGCCAGGAACAGGACGACGAGGTCGCCCGCGGCGGCGAGCAGCATCATGCCGGCCGTCGCGAAGAGCACGAGCGCGTAGTACTCGCCCGACTCCGCACCGCTCCGCCGCAGGTAGTCCATCGAGAGCAGCAAGATCAGCGCGGCCGCATAGCAGATCACGACGTTGACGAACAGGGCGAAGTTGTCGAGCACGACCATGTCGGAGAACGCCCGGCCGGGCGTGCCCCAGCGTGCGAGTGTCGCGAGGAGCGCGCCCACGACGCCCGCGAGCGCGACCGGCCCGATGAGCTCTCTGGCCTGGTGAAGCGGCAGCAGGTCGAGAAGCAGCACGAGCGCACCGGCCGCCAGCACGATCAGCGTGGGCAGGAGGGGCCCGAGGAGGACCACGGGAAAGACGAGGTCGGCCGTCACTGGGCCACGCTCGCCTTCGCCCGCACCTGGGCGATCAGCGCCTCGAGCGTCGCCTCGGTCTTGCCGGTGAAGGCCGTCGGGTAGACGCCAATCCAGACGATGAAGACCACGACGGGCACGAGCAGGGCCCACTCGCGGGGCGAGAGGTCGTGAAGGGAGCGGTTCGCCTGGTGGGTGACTTCGCCGAAGATCACCCGCTGGTACATCCAGAGCAGGTAGACCGCCGCGAAGACGATGCCGCTCGTCGCGACCGCGGCGAGCCATGGGCTCGTCTGGAACGCTCCGACCAGGACGAGGAACTCGCCCACGAAGCCGTTGAGCCCCGGCAGCCCGAGCGACGACAGGACGACGACCATGAACAGCGCCGAGAAGGCGGGCACCACGCTCCAGAGGCCGCCGAAGTCGGCGATCAGGCGTGTGTGCCGGCGCTCGTAGATCATGCCGACCAGGAGGAACAAGGCACCCGTGCTGAGGCCGTGGTTCACCATCTGGATGACGCCGCCCACGAGCCCCTGGGGGGTGAGGGTAAAGATGCCGAGCATCACGAAGCCGAGATGGCTCACGCTCGAGTACGCGACGAGCTTCTTCATGTCGGGCTGCACGGTCGACACCCACGCGCCGTAGACGATTCCGATCACCGCGAGTGCGAACACGAGCGGGCCGAACCAGAGGCTGGCGTCGGGGAACAGCGGCAGGCAGAAGCGCAGAAAGCCGTACGTCCCCATCTTCAGGAGGACGCCCGCCAGGATCACGCTGCCCGCCGTCGGCGCCTCCACGTGCGCGTCCGGGAGCCATGTGTGGAACGGAAACAGCGGCACCTTGATCGCGAACGCGAGCGCGAAGGCGAGGAACATCACGTTTTGCGCCAGCCCCGGCGGGATCACCCAGCGCGTCAGCGCCGGGAGATCGAAGGTGTAGGTGCCGGTCGCCGCGCCGTGCTGGTAGTAGAGCGCCAGGATCGCGACGAGCATGAGGACGGAGCCGACCATCGTGTAGAGGACGAACTTCACCGCGGCGTAGATGCGGTCGGCGCCGCCCCAGACGCCGATGATGAAGTACATCGGGATCAGCATCGCCTCCCAGAAGACATAGAAGAGGAAGAGGTCGAGGCTCACGAACACGCCCAGCATCCCCGTCTCGAGGATCAGCATGGTGACCACGAATTCCTTCCACCGGTCCTCGATCGCGTGCCACGCAGAGGCGAGGGCCACCGGCATGAGGAACGTCGTCAGGAGCACGAGCAGGAGGCTGATGCCGTCGATGCCGAGGTGGTACGAGATCCCGAAGTCCGGCATCCACGCGCGGGCCTCTTCGAACTGGAAGTCGGCGACGTCGCCGTCGAAGCCGACGTAGAGCGGCACCGAGAGCAGGAGCGTCGCAAGCGTCACGACGAGCCCGCCGACCTTGAACGCCGAGGCGACACGCCGCGGCACGAGGAGCAGGACGAGGCCGCCGAGCGCCGGGAGGAACGTCACCGCCGTGAGCAGCATCGTCACTCAGCGGCTCAGCAGGAATGCGACGACGAGGACCGCGCCGGCCAGCATCGTGAGCGCATAGTTCACGACGTAGCCCGTCTGGAGCCGCCGCGTCGCCGCCGCCCACGCGACGACGGCGCCGCCCAGTCCATTGACCGCCCGGTCGATCACCCCGAGGTCGAAGGCGCGGGCGAGGACCGTCGAGAGCCTGAAGAACGGGCGCACGAAGATCCAGTCATAGAGTCGATCCACGTAATAGGCGTTCAGCAGCAGCGCATGCAGCGGCGTTCGCGGCCGGCCGATCGTCTCCGCCCGCACCGGTGAGGACACGTACATGAACCACGCGAGCGTGATCCCCGCGGCGACCACGACCACGGAGAGGATCAGCAGCACGTAGGAAACAGAGCCGCTGTGCGCCTCCGCGTGGAGCGGGAGCACCGGATCGAGGAACCGGGCGAAGCGTGTGCCGCGCTCGGACGGGATCCCGACCGCCAACCCCGCCACCGCGGTGAGCACCGCGAGCGCCCAGAGCGGGAGCGTCATCACCGACGGCGACTCGTGGAGGTGGTGCGCAGCCTCCTTGGACATGCGCGGAGCGCCGTAGAACGCGAGGAAGAGCAGACGCGACGCGTAGAACGCGGTCAGGAACGCGCCCAGCAGGAGCAGGCCCCAGATCGCCCGGTGACCGCCGTGGAACGCGGCGGCGAGGATCTCGTCCTTCGAGAAGAAGCCCGCGAGTCCCGGCACTCCGGCGAGCCCGAGGGCTCCGATCGTCGTCGTGATCGTCGTGGTCACCATCCGTGACGAGAGCCCGCCCATCTTTCGGAGGTCCTGCTCGCCCCCGAGGCCGTGGATGACGCTGCCCGCGCCGAGGAAGAGGAGCGCCTTGAAGAACGCGTGCGTCACGAGGTGGAAGATCCCGGCCGCGTAGGCGCCGAGGCCGACGGCCGCGAACATGTACCCGAGCTGGCTCACGGTCGAGTACGCGAGCACCCGCTTGATGTCGGTTTGCACGAGAGCGATCGTGGCGGCGAAGATCGCGGTCGCCGTCCCGACCCACGCGACGACCTCGAGGGCCACACCCGAGCGCTCGAAGAGCGCGTGGCTCCGCGCCACCATGTACACGCCCGCGGTCACCATGGTGGCCGCGTGGATGAGCGCGGAGACCGGCGTGGGACCCTCCATCGCGTCGGGCAGCCACGTGTGGAGCGGGAGCTGGGCCGACTTGCCGCAGGCGCCCATGAACAGGAGCAGCGCGATGCCCGTCGCCGTCGCGGGCGAGAGCGTCTCCGCGTCCCTGAACACCGCGACGTAATCCAGGGTGCCCAGCGCGGTCCAGAGCCACATGACGCCCAGACCGAAACCGAAGTCGCCCACGCGGTTCACGATGAACGCCTTCTTCCCCGCCTGCGCCGCCGCCGGGCGCGTGTACCAGAAGCCGATCAGCAGGTACGAGCAGAGGCCCACCGCCTCCCAGAAGACGTACAGGACGAGGAAGTCGCCGGCCAGCACGAGCATCGTCATCGAGAAGACGAACAGGTTGAGGTACGCGAAGTAGCGCGCGTAGCCCGGATCGTCGTGCATGTAGCCGACCGAGTAGAGGTGAATGAGCGCGCTGACGCCGGTGACGACGAGGAGCATCACGCCGGTGAGCGGATCGACGAGCGCGACGACCGACGTCTCGAAGTCCCCCGCGACGATCCACGCGAAGAGCGGGCTCGTGAAGCTTCCGCCGTCCCACACGTGCGCCAACACCGTGCACGCCGCGAGAAACGAGCCGGCGACGGTGGGCACCGCGACCCAGTGAGCCCGCCGTCCGATGCGATTGCCGAAGAGGATGTTGCAGAGCGCGCCCGCGAGCGGCAGAGCGGGGATCAACCAGACGGTGGACACCGCGTCATGCTAGCGAGAGGTCGCTCTGGGTGTCAAGCAAGCGCCCGGCCGGCAGCATGGTATCATTCAGTTCTCGTGCCCAAGCGGTCTCGCTCGAAGGCCTGGCTCATCGTCGTCCTGCTCGTGCTGCTCGCCGCCATCGGTTCCGTGTCGTATCTCGGCTGGCGCCAGTCGGTGCGGGGTGTCGTGTCCGTCACCACACCGCCGCGGTTCGTGGGACACAAGACCGCGTTCGTGTTCACGCTCGAGGCGGCCCGCGGCAACGTCGCGCGCGTCGAGATCCGCATCGTCCAGGGCGGCAGCTCCTCGGTCGTCGCCAAACAGGAGGGCACGTTCGGGCAGCGCGTCGAGGTCCCCTTCGTGCTGGAGAGCGCCGCGCTCGGTCTGCGCGAGGGGAGCGCCAGCGTTGAGGTGTGGGCGCGCGACGATTTCTGGCGACCGCTCCGCCCGCACGAGCGTGCGATCGCGAGCTACCCGGTCACGGTGGATCTCACGCCGCCGAAGATCGAGCTCCTCGGCGCGACGCGATACCTTTCTCAGGGCGGCAGCGGCCTCGTGGCGTTCCGCGTCACCGGCGCCTCGCGGACGACGGTGAGCGCGGGCAAGCTCGTCGAGCCGAGCTTCGCGTGGGGCCCGCCGGAGCGCGGGACTCGCGTCGCGCTGATCGCCCTGCCCTGGGACCTCCCGCCGGGCACGGCGCTCACGATCACCGCGGAGGACGAGGCCGGCAACGTCGCCTCGCGGGGAATCCCGTCGGAGCTTCGGCCGCGGCGGTTCCCGCGCGACTCGATCGAGCTCAAGGACGCGTTCCTCGAGGCGAAAGTGCCGGAGCTGCTCCCGCAGCGCCAGCCGTCGCAACCCCTCGTCGACAGCTTCCTGATCATCAACCGCGACCTCCGGCGCCAGGCGGAGGAGACGAAGCGCCGGATCGGCGCGACGACCGCCGACCAGCCGCTCTGGGAGGGACCGCTCGTGCCGCCGCGCAAGACGAAGGTCTTCGCAAACTTCGCCGAGACCCGCACCTACCGCTACGCCGGCCGCGACATCGACACGCAGGTGCACTACGGGTACGACCTGGCCTCCACGAAGCAGTCGCCCGTGACGGCCGCGAACCGCGGCGTCGTGGCCTTCGCCGACCCGCTCACGATCTACGGCAACACCGTGATCCTCGACCACGGGCTGGGGCTCCAGACCCTCTACGCCCACCTCTCGTCCATGGAGGTCAAGGTCGGCGACGAGGTGGCGAAGGGCCAGGAGCTCGGGCGCACGGGGGCCTCGGGGCTCGCGCTTGGCGATCACCTCCACTTCGAGGTGCTGGTCCATGGGGTGTCGGTGACGCCGATCGAGTGGTGGGACGCGGGCCTCGGGGCTCGCGCTTGGCGATCACCTCCACTTCGAGGTGCTGGTCCATGGGGTGTCGGTGACGCCGATCGAGTGGTGGGACGCGAGGTGGATCCGCGACCACATCACGAAGCCGCTCCTCGACGCGGGGCTGTCCGAGATCGGCAGCCGCGAGGAGCCGGGCGGGCGCGCGCCCGCGCGGAACGCCCAGCGCCCCACCCCCTAGGGGCGCGTCGGAGTCACCACGGTTCGAGCGGCGGGCTTTTCGAGCGGCGGCTTTGCCGCCGCAATCGAATCCTGGGGAGGCCTCGGAGGGGGCCGTCGAGGCCCCCTTCGATCAACTATTGACTCTTGCAGAATAAGCTAACGGATTTCACGGGTACGATCGCATGCTGACGCATGCCCACGACGTCACGGGATTTCGCCGCGATGGAAGCACGCCGGCTGCAGGCCGCGCGGCTGTTTGCGCGTGGCGAATCGCAAGTGGCGGTGGCGCGGACGCTGGGCGTGACGCGCGTCAGTGCCCACCACTGGTACCACGCGTGGAAGAAGAGGGGCCGCACGGGATTGAAGGGAGCGGGGCGCGCGGGCCGTCGGCCGCGATTGGGCGCCACCGAGCTGGCGAAGGTCGACCAGGCGCTCCGCGCGGGTCCCGGCCGACATGGATTCAGCACCGATCTGTGGACACTGCCGCGCATCGCCCAGGTCATCGAGCGGCTCACCGGCATCCGGCACCATCCGAGCCATGTCTGGCGGCTGCTGCGTCGGTTGGGCTGGTCGCTCCAGCGGCCGGCACGCCGAGCGCGAGAACGCGACGAGGCCGCGATCACGCGCTGGAAGACACGGCGCTGGACGCAGCTAAAAAAAACGCCCAACGGCGCCGCGCGTGGCTCGTCTTCGAGGACGAAAGCGGGCTCTCGCAACAGCCCGTCGTCTGCCGCACGTGGGCCCCGCGGGGCCACACGCCCGTCCTGACTCATGTCGGCGGCGCCTGGAAGCGGCTGTCGGTGGCGGCGGCGTTGGCCTTCCGGTGGGATGGCCGACGCACACGCTTCTTCTTTCACACGCAGCCCGGCGCGTACACCGACCGCACCCTCATCGCGTTTCTCCGGCAGCTGAAGCGTCACTTCGGCCGTCAACCAGTGATCCTCATCTGGGATGGACTGCCGGCGCACAAGAGTCGCGTAATGCTGGGCTATCTGGCCCGTGCGCGCCAGTGGCTGAGCGTCGAGCGGTTGCCAGCCTATGCGCCTGACTTGAATCCTGTCGAGCCCATCTGGGGCAACCTCAAGCGCCGCGAACTTGCCAATCTCTGCGCGCCGGATCTCCCCGCGCTCCGCACCCCGTTGCGTCGCGGCTGTGCTCGTGTGCGACACCATCGTGATCTCGCGTTCAACTTCCTGCGCCACGCTGGATTGGGGTTCACGCATGGCCGTTAGCGTATTCCGCAAGAGTCATTAGATCATCGTTGTGCTCACGTTCGGGTGTCCCAGCAGCCGGGCGAGTCCCGAAGACGCGAGCGCGGAGCCGGGCCGGCTTGTCCTCGAACAGCGAGACACCCGAGGCGGACGAGCGACTCCGGGCGATGTTCATGCCGCGGGCCCGTGAGCAGGCACTATAGCCGCTCGCGGAAGTAGCGGCTGACCTCCGTTGAGTCTCGCTGGCCGACCCAGAGGTGCTCGAGGGCGCGCAACGCGGCCAGGCGCGCTTCCAGGCGTCCCGGCGTTGGCGGCGGCCGTCCAGGGAAAGGCTCGCCTCGCGGATCGGCCCGGGCCGCGCGATCAACCCGCTTAACGAAATCGTCGGGGAGCGCTATCATCAGCTTCGCCACCGGTACGGTCCTCTGGGTTCAGGGTAGCGGGCTGCTGGCCAGGTGCCAATGCTTTTTATATCCGCGGCGAGGAGGCGTCTAGCATGAGCCAGTCCGAGACTGCCGAAATCGTCTGGCGGCCCACGCCCGAATACGTCGAGCGCGCGCGGATCACTAGGCTCATGCGCGCCCATGAGATCTCCTCGCTCGCCGAGCTCCAGCGGCGCTCGGTCGAGGACCCCGAGTGGTACTGGGACGCCGTCGTGCGCGACCTCGGTGTGCGCTGGACGCGCCCGTACACGCGCGTGCTGGACGCCTCGCGCGGGATCCAGTGGCCCCGATGGTTTCCGGGCGGCCTGCTGAACTTCGCCGACAACTGCGTGGACAAGAACCTCGACGCGGGCCGCGGCGACAAGCCCGCGATCATCTGGGAGGGGGACGACGGCCAGGGCCGGACACTGAGCTACCGCGAGCTCGCCCGCGAGGGGGGAAGGGGACCGCGTGGGCGTCTTTCTCCCGATGTCGCCCGAGGCGGCCATCGCCACGCTCGCGGTCGTCCGGATCGGCGCGATCTACACGCCGTGCTTCTCGGGATACGGCGCCCAGGCCGTCGCCTCGCGCCTTCAAGATTGCGAGGCGAAGGTGCTCATCACCGCCGACGGCTTCCAGCGCCGCGGCCAGGTCGTGAAGATGAAGGAGACTGCCGACGAGGCGGCCGCGGCGTCGCCGAGCGTCCGGCACGTGGTCGTGTACCGGCGCCTCGGTCGCGAGATCCCGTGGACCGCGAGGCGCGATCTCTGGTGGGACGAGCTCGTCGCGAAGGAGCCCGACCAGTGCCCCGCGCTCCCGGTCGAGGCCGAGCGCCCCTGCCTCATCATCTATACGTCGGGGACGACGGGGCGGCCGAAGGGGGCCGTGCTCACCCACGGCGGGTTCCTGGTCAAGACCGCGAGCGACTTCGCCTACTGCCACGATGTCGGCGAGGGGGACCGGCTCTTCTGGCTCAGCGACCTCGGCTGGCTCATGGGCCCGATGCTCATCACGGCGGCGCTCTTTCACGGCGCCACGGCCGTGCTTTTCGAAGGCGTGCCGGATTACCCGAAACCCGACCGTCTCTGGGCCCTCGTCGAGCGCCACAAGGTGACGGTGATGGGGCTGTCGCCGACGGCTGTGCGCGGGCTCATGCCCCACGGCGCCGAGCACGTCCACGCCCACGAGCTCTCCTCGCTACGCATCCTGGGCTCGACGGGCGAGCCGTGGAACCCCGAGCCCTATCGGTGGCTCTTCGAGAACGTCGGCAAGGCGCGCGTGCCGATCATCAACTACACGGGCGGGACCGAGATCTCGGGGGGCATCCTTGGATGCTTCCCCAGCATGCCGATCAAGCCGTGCTCGTTCGCGGCCCCGATCCCCGGCATGGCCGCCGACGTCTTCGACGAGCGTGGCCGGCGGGTGCGCGGCCAGGTCGGTGAGCTCGTCGTCACGGCGCCGTGGCCCGGCATGACCCAGGGCTTCTGGAAGGACCCGGCGCGCTACGAGGAGACCTACTGGTCACGCTGGAAAGACGTCTGGGTGCACGGCGACTGGGCGTACGTGGACGACGACGGCTTCTGGTTTCTCCAGGGGCGCTCCGACGACACGCTCAAGATCGCGGGCAAGCGCCTCGGGCCGGCGGAGGTCGAGTCGGTGCTGGTCGGCCACGCAGCGGTGGCGGAGGCCGGCGTCATCGGCGTGCCCCACGCGGTGAAGGGCGAGGCGATCGTCTGCTTCGTCGTCCTGCGACCCGGCCAGTCGCCGTCGGATTCGCTCCGCGCTGAGCTCACCGAGCGCGTGGCCCGGCAGATGGGCAAGGCGCTCAAGCCCGAGCGCGTGCTCTTCGCGCGCGACCTCCCCAGGACGCGCAGCGCCAAGATCATGCGCCGCGTGATCCGCGCGACCTATCTCGGCAAGGAGGCCGGCGACCTGTCCTCGCTCGAGAACCCCGCGGCGGTGAAGGCGATCACGGACGCCGTGTGAGAGCAGTGCTATACTTCGAGTGTCGTCGTGGGGGGAGGATTCCTGAGAACCGGGTGCGGCCCGGGACCCCTCGAACCTGCTCTGGATAATCCCAGCGAAGGGAACACGGCGAGCGAGAGATGAGCGCGGCCGCACCCGAACGGGGTTGCGGCCGTTTTGCTTTCGATGAAGATCACGGTGAACGGCAAGCCGCACGAGGTCGCGGAGGGCACCAGCGTGGAGGCGCTGCTGGTAGAGCTGGGCGTGAAGCGCGAGTACACGGCGGTCGCCGTGAACCGCGAGGTGACGCCCAAGAGCGCCTACGCGGCGACGCGCCTCAACGCGGGAGACAAAGTGGAAATCGTGCGACCGATGGGTGGCGGTGCGAGCTGAGCGGCGTCGAGCCGCGAGGCGAGCGGTGACATCGTTCGGTGGGGGATAGTGCCATGACCGACACGAATCTGGTCCTCGGGGGCAAGGAGTTCTCGTCGCGCCTGATCGTGGGCACGGGCAAGTACGGGTCGATGGAGATCATGAAGCAGGCCCACGACGCGTCGGGCGCCCAGATCATCACCGTCGCGCTCCGGCGCGTGAGCCTGCCGTCGGGTGGGTCGATCCTCGATCACCTCGACACCACGCGCTACACGCTCCTGCCGAACACGGCGGGGTGCTACACCGCCGACGAGGCGATCCGCACCTCGTACCTCGCGCGCGAGGCGGGGCTCGGCGAGATGGTCAAGCTGGAGGTCATCGGCGACTCGCGCACCCTCTTCCCGGACGTCGAGGGGCTGCTCGAGGCGACGCGGACGCTCGCGCGCGACGGGTTCACGGTGATGCCGTACACGAACGACGATCCGGTGATCGCGCGGAAGCTCGAAGACGCGGGCGCCGCGTGCGTCATGCCGCTCGCCGCACCGATCGGCTCGGGGCTCGGCATCCGGAACCCCTACAACATCAAGATCATCCTCGAGTCGGTGTCGGTGCCCGTCATCGTCGACGCGGGCGTGGGGACGGCGTCGGACGCCGCGATCGCGATGGAGCTCGGCTGCGAGGGGGTCCTCATGAACACGGCGATCGCGGGCGCCCGGGATCCGGTGGCGATGGCGCAGGCGATGCGGCTCGCCGTCGAGGCGGGGCGGCTGGCGTACCGCGCCGGCAGGATCGGCAAGAAGCTCTACGCGACCGCGTCCTCGCCGCTCGAGGGCGTGCCCGATTGGACGAGCTGAGGCTCACTCTCGTCACGGACCGTACCCAGACGCGAGGCCGGGAGCTCGTGAGCGTCGTGGGTGACTGTCTCGCGGCCGGGCTGCCGGCCGTGCAGGTGAGGGAGAAGGACCTGGGCGCTGCAGCGCTGGCCTTGCTCTGCCGCCGCATCCGCGGCCTCACGCTCGACACCCGGGCGCTCCTGATCGTGAACGACCGCGTCGACGTGGCGCTGGCGGTCGGCGCCGACGCCGTCCAGCGCACCGCCACGTCGCTGCCGGTCGAAGACATCCGCGCGGTCGCCGACAAGCGGCTCCGGATCGGCGCCTCGGTGCACTCGCTCCCGGACGCCCTCCAGGCGGAGCTCGAGGGCGCCGACTGGCTCGTCTTCGGCCCGGTCTACGACACCCCCTCGAAGCGTATGTACGGCCCGCCCCAGGGGCTCGACAAGCTCGCGCGCGTCGCCGCCGCCATCCGCATCCCCGTTGTCGCGATCGGAGGGATCACGCCCGAGCGCGTCGGCGAGGTGCGGCAGGCCGGGGCGCGCGGCGTGGCCGTCGTCTCGTCGATTCTCGCGGCGGACTCCCCGGTCGACGCGACCCGGCGGTTCCTCGAGGCGCTGGCGGCGTCGTGAAGATCGTCGTCGTCGGCGGCGGGATCATCGGCTGCGCGACGGCGTACGCGCTCGCCAGGGCGGGCTGCGCGGTCACGCTCCTCGAGCGCGCGACGCCGGGCGCCGAGGCCTCCGGCGCAGCGGCGGGGATGCTCACACTGCTCGGCGAGTCCGGGCAGTCGCCCTTCGAGGACCTGGCGATCGCAAGCTGGCGCCTCTACCCGAAGGTCGCCGAGGAGCTGCGCGAGCAGACCGGGATCGACGTCGAGCACGTTACCCGAGGCACGATCTATCCGCTCTTCACGGCCGAGGACGTCCTCCACGCCGAGGCGCGGGCCGCGCGCCACCCGGCGAAGGACTTCGGGATCGAGGCGTGGGACGCGGGCCAGGTGCGCGATCGCGAGCCCGCGCTCGCCTCGAGAGTGCGCGGCGCCATGTTCGTGCGGGGCGAGCACTGGGTCAACAACCAGCGCCTCGTCGTCGCCTACGCCCAGGCCGCTGTCGCCGCGGGCGTGGTCCTCCGCGCCGGCCTGTCGGTCTCGCGTGTCGTCGTCGAGGACGGGCGGGCGCGCGGCGTGGTCGCCGACGGCGAGCGCGTGGACGGCGACGTCGTGCTGCTCGCGGTGGGAGCGTGGACGGGCCAGCTCGTCGCGTCATTCGGCGCGCGGCTGCCCGTCGAGCCGAGGCGCGGCCAGATGCTTGCGCTCACCCACGTGCCGCCCGTCCTGCGCCACTGTGTGCACGCGGAGAGCGTCTATCTGGTCCCGCGCCCCTCGGGCGAGCTCCTCGTCGGCGCGACGGTCGAGCGCGTCGGCTTCCAGGGCGCCGTCACGGCCAAGGCGATCGCCGGGCTTCTCCGCGCGGCGCTCGAGCTGGTACCCGCGCTCGGCGACCTCCCGATCAGCCGCACGTGGTACGGATTCCGCCCGTGGGCGCCCGACAGCCTCCCGGTGCTCGGGCCGTGGCCCGGCGTCGAAGGGCTCTGGGTTGCGACCGCGCACTTCAGGAGCGGTATCCTGCTCGCGCCGATCACCGCCCGGCTCATGACGAGCTGGATCACCGCGGGCAAGCCGGGCATGGATGTGCGGGATTTCCTGCCCGACCGATTCGTTCGCGGTTAGGTCGTCGAAGGGGGCCTCGCAGGCCGCGCGGAGCCCGTCCCGCGGCAGTAGAATGTCGGACGGCTTCCGAAGACGCGAGGACGAAAGGACGCCCATGACGAAGGACGAGCTGAAGCGGCGCGTGTGGGAGGCGGTCGACCGGCGGCGCGAGGAGATCATCGGGCTGGGTGAGCAGATCCGGCGCCATCCCGAGCTCGGCTTCAAAGAGGTCAAGACGGCGCGGCTGGTCGAGGAGACGTTCAAGAAGCTCGGCCTGGCGCCGCGCTCGGGGCTCGCGCTGACGGGCGTCCGCGCCGACGTAGAGGGGCGGGCGGGCGCGGGGCCCACGTTCGCCGTGCTGGGGGAGCTGGATGCGCTGGTCGTCGCGGGGCATCCCGAGGGCGACCCTCAGACGGGCGCGGCGCACGCCTGCGGCCACAACGCTCAGATCGCGGGGATGCTGGGAGCGGCGATGGGGTTGCTCGACGCGACGGCGTTCGACCACCTCGCCGGCCGGGTCGCGTTCTTCGCGGTGCCGGCCGAGGAGTACGGCGACATCGAATGGCGGGTGAGCCAGGCGCGCGCGGGGAAGCTCGAGTTCCTCGGCGGTAAGCCCGAGCTCCTGAGGCTCGGCCACTTCGACGACGTCGACCTCGCGATGATGATCCACGCGACCTCGCGGCCGGAGGACGGCAAGGCGGGGGTGCCCGGGTCGAACAACGGCTGCATCGTGAAGACGGTGCGCTACATCGGGCGCGCCGCTCACGCCGGCGGTGCGCCGCACATGGGAGTGAACGCGCTCTACGCGGCCCAGATCGGCCTCATGGCGATCAACGCGATCCGCGAGACCTTCAAGGACGAGGACACGATCCGCGTGCACCCGATCATCACCCACGGGGGCTCGCAGGTGAACGTGATCCCGGGCGAGGTGCGGATCGAGACGTACGTGCGTGGCAGGACGGTCGAGGCGATCCTGGACGCCGACAAGAAAGTGGACCGTGCGCTGCGCGCCGGCGCGCAGGCACTCGGCGCCAGGGTCGAGATCGAGACGTTGCCCGGCTACATGCCCATGACGTGTGACGCGACGATGGCGCGCTGGTTCAAGGAGAACGCGGCGGCGCTCGTGGGCGAGGAGCACTACCGCCAGATCGGCCATCGGACGGGCTCGACCGACATGGGCGACCTCTCCATGGTCATGCCGGTCCTGCATCCGTACGTCGGGGGCGCCCGCGGCACCGGCCACGGGGCGGACTACGAGATCGTCGACCAGCCGCTCGCGTACCTCGTCCCCGCGAAGGCGCTCGCGGCGATGGTGGTCGACCTCCTCTGGGAGGGCGGAGCCGGCGCGCGCGAGGTCCTCGCCCAGGCCCGGCCCCCGATGACGCGCGAGCAGTATCTCGCCTTCCAGCGCGGGCTCGCGAAGCGCGAGGTGTACGAGGGCTAGCCGGTTGTACGGCAAGACGGCGATCGAGCTCCCGCAGCGGATCGTCTGCCTCACCTCGGAGACCGCCGAGATCGCCTACCTCCTCGGCGCCGGCGACCGGGTGGTCGGCGTCCCCGGGACGGCGCGCCGGCCCGAGGCGGCGCGCGACAAGGCGCGCGTCGGGGGCTTTACCACATTCAGGCTCGACAAGATCCTGGCGCTCGAGCCCGATCTCGTTCTCGCATTCTCCGACCTTCAGAAAGACGTCGTCCACGACCTGATCGGAAGCGGAATCACGGTGCTCTGCACGAACCAGCGCTCCTTCGACGACGTGCTGCGCGCGATCCTCCTCATCGGCGGGGCCATCGGGCGCTTGGAGGCCGCGCACGCGCTCATTCAGGACATGCGCGACGAGGTGAAGCAGATCCGGGAGTACTCGGCGGTGTGGCCCGACCGTCCGCGCGTCTACTTCGAGGAGTGGCACGATCCCCTCATCGCGGGCATCCGCTGGGTCTCCGAGCTGATCGAGATCGCCGGCGGCCGAGACGTCTTCGCCGAGCTGCGCGACCGGCGGGGGGCGCAGGACCGGATCGTGCCGCCGGAAACGGTGAGGGAGCGAGATCCGCAGATCATCCTCGCTTCGTGGTGTGGTAAGCCCGTCGATACGGCGTCGATCGCGGCGCGTGCGGGTTGGGACCGGATCTCGGCGGTGAAGGCGAGCGAGATCCACGAGCTCGAGGGCGCCGACATCCTGTCGCCGGGGCCGTCGCTGATGGTGGGCCTCAGGCGCATCCACGAGATAATCCAGGGGTTTCAGGCCCGCCGCTAGGCCCGACCCGCCAGCGACGATCGAGACCGCGGAAAAGTTTGAGGGAGCGCGAGGCCCGCGCTAGGATTGGAGCCCTCTGTGGCCGCCGACGGGAGCCGACTGACGAATGACTGAGCTTGCTCGTACACGCCCCGAGAGCTTCTTCGCCGACCGCTTCAACGTTACCGGCGGCCTTCTCGAGCGCGTCCTCGGCTCGAACCTCCTCGGACGCGCCGACGATGCCGACATCTACCTCGAGTATCGTGTGAACGAAGAGTTGCAACTCGAGGAAGGGACGGTGAAAAAAGCCTCCCGCCACGTGAGCCAGGGGGCCGGGGTCAGGGCCCTTTCCGGAACGCGCACCGGCTACGCCCACACCGACGACATTTCGCTCCAGAATCTCGAGGAAGCGGCGCGCCAGGCGCGCGCAATCGCCGATCGCGCGGGCGTCTCGGGCGCCGTCGCCGTTCCCTCGCGCGGCCGACCTCACGACCTCTACGCGCTCGCCGAGCCTCCGCTCGTCACCGACCTCGCGAAGAAGCTCGACCTCTTGAGGAAGGTGGACGGCGCCGCGCGTGCGGCCGATCCGCGCGTCAAGCAGGTCATCGCGTCGCTCACGAGCGAGGAGGTCGTGACGCTGGTCGCGACGGCCTCGGGCTGGACCGTGGGCGACGTACGGCCCCTCATGCGTCTCAACGTGACCGTGATCGCCGAGGCGGGCGGCAAGCGCGAGATCGGCGCCTACGGCGGCGGCGGGCGCGTCGCGTTCGACTTCTTCCTCGAAGACGGGCGCTGGCGTCGGTTCGCGCTGGAGGCGGCGCGCCAGGCCGTCCTCAAGCTCGGCGCCGTGAACGCCCCGGCCGGGACGATGACCGTCGTGCTGGGCCCGGGCTGGCCCGGCATCCTGCTGCACGAGGCCGTCGGTCACGGGCTCGAGGGCGACTTCAACCGCAAGGGGACGTCGGCGTTCGCGGGACGGATGGGCCAGAAGGTCGCCTCAGAGCTGGTGACCGTGATCGACGACGGGACGATCCCGAACCGCCGCGGCTCGCTGAACGTCGACGACGAGGGCACGCCGACCGGGCGGACGGTGCTGATCGAGAAGGGAGTCCTCGTCGGCTACATGCAGGACCGCCTGAACGCACGCCTCATGGGGATGGCGCCGACCGGCAACGGACGGCGCGAGTCCTACGCGTACCCGCCGATGCCCCGAATGACCAACACCTTCATGTTGGGGGGCGAGGACGAGCCGGAGCAGATCATCAAATCGGTCAAGCGCGGGCTCTATGCGGTGACCTTCGGCGGCGGGCAGGTGGACATCACGAGCGGGAAGTTCGTCTTCTCGGCGAGCGAGGCCTACCTGATCGAGGACGGGCGCGTGACCGCGCCGGTCAAGGGCGCGACGCTGATCGGCAACGGTCCCGATGCGCTGACGCGCGTCGCGCGCGTCGGTCGCGACCTCAAGCTCGACGAGGGCGTTGGCACCTGTGGCAAGGAGGGCCAGTCGGTCCCGGTGGGTGTGGGGCTCCCGACGATCCGCATCGACGAGCTGACCGTGGGCGGGACGGCGGTATGAACACCGATCTCCTGATCGGCGTCCTCAAGCGCGCCGTCGCGACGGGCGCGACGGCGGCGGACGGTTACCTGATCGAGGAGAGCGCCTTCGGCGCCACCGTCCGGCTCGGCGAGGTCGAAACGGTCACCCACTCGCGCGACCAGCGGCTGTCCCTCCGAGTGTTCGCCGGCCGAGCTTCCGCCGGCGCCTCGACGTCGGACCTCTCGCGCGAGTCCCTCGAACGCGTCGTGGACGAGGCGACCTCGCTCGCGAAGGTCACGGCCGAGGACCCGTTTGCCGGCCTCCCGGACCCTGAGGAGCTGATCACCGGCGTGCCGGACCTCGACCTCGCCGACGCGAGCCCTGCGCTCTCACCCGAGGAGAAGATCGAGCTCGCGCGACGGTGCGAGGCCGCGGCCCTCGAGAGCGACCCGCGCATCACCAACTCCGAGGGCGCCGAGTGCCACGACCGCCGCGCGCGCTACCTCTATGCCACCTCGCACGGCTTCGCCCGGGGCTACGCGACGACAAGCTTCGGGATCAGCGTCGCGCCGGTCGCCACCCGGAACGGCGAGATGCAGCGTGACTACTGGTACTCGAACGCGCGCAAGCGCTCCCGGGTCGAGGACCCGGCCACGGTCGGCCGCACGGCCGCGACGCGCGCCGTGAGGCGGCTCGGCGCCCGCAAGGTCAGGACCGTCGCAGTGCCCGTCGTCTTCGATCCCGAGACGGCGGCGAGCCTCGTGCGCTCGATCGCCGGGGCGGCGAGCGGCCCGAGCCTCTACCGGCGCGCGTCGTTCCTGCTCGACCGTCTCGGGACGAAGATCGCGTCGCCGGCCGTGACGATCGTGGACGACGCGCTGATCCCCGCCGGACTCGGCTCGCGCCCGTTCGACGGCGAGGGGCTCTCGACCGGACGCACCGTGCTGGCGCGCGAGGGTGTGCTCGAGTCGTACCTGCTCGACACCTACAGCGCCCGAAAGCTCGGGATGCAGTCGACCCATCACGCCGCCCGCGACGGCAGCGGCGTCACGGTGTCCACGTCGAACCTGATGCTCCTGCCGGGCCGGGCGACGCCGTCGGAGCTGATCGGGTCCATCAAGCGCGGGCTGTACGTCACGGAGCTGATCGGGTTCGGTGTCAACAACGTCACGGGCGACTACTCGCGCGGGGCGGCGGGCCTGTGGATCGAGGACGGCGAGCTGACGTATCCGGTCGAGGAGGTCACCGTCGCCGGCAATCTCCTCGAGATGTTCCAGGCGATCGACGCGGTCGGCGACGACCTGGTGCTGCGCGACCGAACCGCGGCGCCGACGCTCATGATCGGCCGCATGGTGGTGGCGGGGAGCTAGCAAATCGGAGGGGGCCGCCGCGGCCCCCTCCGAGCCACCCCCAGGACGGCTGCGCCGGCAAAGCCGGCGCTCGAACGGAGGTTATTCTGACGCCCTCCTAGGGGCCGACGGGAGACGCTCGGAGATGATCATCGACAGCCACTGTCACTTCTCCGAGTTCGGCAACCTCCGCGAGACGCTGCGCACGGCGCTCGCGCACGGCGTGTGGGGTGTGGTCGCCGTGGGCTGCGACGCGGAGACGAATGCGCGCACGCTCGCGGCGGCCGCCGCGGCGCCCAAGTCCGTCTGGGCGTGTCTCGGGTTCCACCCCGACTGGACGCAGCTCACCGACGAAGACCTCGACCTCGTGGCGGCCCAGATCGCGGTACACCACTCACGGATCGTCGGGCTCGGCGAAGTGGGGCTCCCGTGGTACTCGCTCGAGGGCCGAGCCGACGCCGCGGCGCTCATGGCACGTGGCCGCGCCCGCCTCGACCGCCTGCTCCGGCTCGCGTCCCGCTGGGACCTCCCCGTGGCGCTCCACGCGCCTCACGGCGCCGCCGTCGGCGCGCTCGGGGCGCTGAGGGCGCACGGGATCGAGCGTGCGGTCTTTCACTGGCACAAAGCGCCGGCCGACGTGACGCAGGCGATCGTCGACGCGGGCTACTACGTCTCGGTGACGCCGGAAGTGGTCTACCGCGACCGCGACCGCGAGCTGGTGGCACGGGTGCCGCTCGACGCGCTGCTGGTCGAGAGCGACGGGCCGTGGCAATACGGCGGTGAGTTCGAGGGGTTGCCCTCCGGGCCCTGGTTCGCGAGCCGCGTCGCCGAGGAGATCGCGAAGCTCAAGCAGCTGCCCGCCGACGACGTGATCCACCAGCTCTCCACGAACGCCTGCCGGCTCTTCGACCTCGTCTGGGCGTGAGGCTCCGCGCGGGGGGATCTGATGGCGCCGAGAGCGGTGGTTCAGCCGCGGAGGACGACGAGGAAGATCGCGAGGGCGAGCAGCAACCGGTAGATCACGAACGGCCTCAGCGAGCGTGTCCTGAGATAGCCGACCAGGAACCACACCGCGCACCAGCCCGAGAGAAACGCGGCGAGCAACGCGGCGAGAAGCGGTCCGAGCTCCCCGGGCGGGAGGCCGGTCTTCGCGAGGTGGAGCGCCTTCAGGCCGCCGGCGCCCGCGGTGATCGGGATCCCGAGCAGAAACGAGAAACGCGCCGCCGTCGCCCGGTCGAGGCCGCCCAGCAGCGCGGCCGTGATCGTGATCCCCGAGCGCGACGTGCCTGGAATCAATGCGAGCGCCTGGGCACACCCGATCACGATGCCCTGCCCCCAGCCGATCCTCTCGAGCGGATCGCCGACCCCGCCGGGGGCGCCGCGCGCACGCCGATCGGCGGCCCACATCACGAGTGCCCACGCTCCGGTCGAGATGGCAATCGCGAGGGGCCATCTCAGGTGCTCCTCGATGAGCTTGCCGAAGAGCACGCCGGCGAGCGCGCCCGGCAGCGTCGCAACGACGACGATCGCGCCGAGCCCGCGCGAGAGCTTACCCGTCGCGAGCGCGATGAGCTCGCGCCGGAAGTAGGCGAGGAGCGCCACGAGCGTGCCGAGATGCATGACCGCGTCGAAGGCCAGACCCTGGTCGGGCCAGCCGAGGACGTGCGGGACCAGGATCAGATGGCCGGAGGAGGACACGGGGAGGAACTCCGTCAGCCCCTGGACGACGCCGAGCACGACTCCCTGGAGGTAGGTCACCCGACGACTTCTTCACCGCCGTCGACGCCGATGACGTTCCCGGTGATCCAGTGCGTGTCGGGGTGCGCGAGCACGACGATGGCGCGCGCAACGTCCTCCGGCGTCGTCAGGCGGCCGCTCGGGTTGCGCCGCTGGGCGCTGGCGACGATCGCCTCGTGGCCCGGGATCTTCTGGAGCGCGGGCGTATGCGTCACGCCCGCGCGGATCGCGTTGGCGGTGATAGAGCGCGGCGCGAGCTCCAAGGCGAGCTGGCGGATGTGCGACTCGAGCGCGGCCTTGGCCGCCGACACGGGACCGTAGAAGGGCAAGACGCGCGCGCCCCCGGAGGACGTCATCGCGTAGACGCGGCCACCGCTCGTCATGAGCCCGCGTCCCACGACTTCCTGAGTCCAGTACACGAGGCTGTGCGCCATCACGTCGAGCGTCATGTCCATCTGCGCCTGGCTGACGGCATCCTTCATCGGGTTCGCGATGTACGGCTTGAGCGTGCCGAACGCCAGCGAGTGGACGAGGACGCGCAGCGTCCCCCCGTCGCCGCGCTCGACGAGGACCCGCTCCATCTCGCCCACGGCTTCCGCGCAGCGGTCGGGGTCCGCGGCGTTCACGTTGAAGAAGCGCGCCTCGCGGCCGAGCGCACGGATCGCGGCGAGGATGCGCTCGGCATTCGCGAGCGTCGCCTTGCGGTCGAGGTGCACCCCGAAGATGTTCATGCCGGCGCGTGCCAGCGCCAGGCTCGTGGCTTCGCCGAAGCCGGAGGAGGCGCCGAGAATGAGCGCCCAGCCGGTGAGACGGACCGGAACGCCGTCGGTCACCGGCGCATTGTAGCATCGCGGACCGCCGGTGATAGAATCGCGTGAGACTATGCCGAAGACCGCGGGCATCATCCTCATCGGCAACGAGATCCTGTCGGGCAAGATCGCGGACGTCAACGCCGCGTACCTCTGCCGCGAGCTCCGCCAGCTCGGCGTGGACGTGCGCCGGATCTCGGTCGTCCCCGACGAGGTGGAGCTGATCGCGCGCGAGGTGGTGGCGCAGAGTCGCGACTTCGACGTGGTCTTCACCTCCGGCGGCGTGGGGCCGACGCACGACGACGTGACGATCGAGGGCGTCGCGCGGGCGATGGGCGTGCCGGTCGTGCGCCATCCGCGCCTCGTCGCGACCCTCGAGGGCTACTATCGCGGGGAGCTGAACGACGCCCATCTCAAGATGGCGGAAACGCCGGAGGGCGCGGAGCTGGTGGGCGGCGAGCCGGTGCGCTTCCCGACGATCCTCATGCGCAACGTGTACGTCCTGCCGGGCGTGCCCGAGATCTTCCGCGCGAAGTTCGAGGCGCTGCGCGAGCGGTTCCGCGACGCCCCGATCCACTTGAAGAACGTCTTCGTGTCGATCGGCGAGGGGGAGCTGGCCGACTACCTCAACGGGCTGCTCGCCGACTTTCCGCTGCTGCTGCTCGGCTCCTACCCGGAGTTCTCGAACCCCGAGTACCGGGTGAAGGTGACGCTGGAGTCGCGGGACCCGGGCTATCTGGAGAAGGCGCTGGCGGAGTTGCTCCGTCGCTTGCCCGTCCGCGCCGTGGTGCAGGTCACCTGACCGCGTCCCCCGGGTAGCCGCGTCCGGTGCGAGGCGTCCCCTTCGGCGTCGCCGTCGTCGCGGTGGGCCTGTACCTCGTAGGGCTCGGCGCGGCGCCGTTCATCGATCCTCCCGAAGGCTTGCACGCGGAGGTCACGCGTCAGATGGCGGCGCTCGGCGACTGGATCACGCCGCGGGTCGACGGCGTCCGCTACTTCGACACCCCGCCGCTCCTCTACTGGCTCACGTCGGGCTCGTTCGCCGTCGCCGGGACGACGCCAGCGGCGGCGCGGCTCTGGCCGGCGCTCGCGGCGGTTGGCGTCGCCGCGGTCACGGCGCGCCTGGGCGTGATGCTCGGCGGCCCGCGCGTGGGCCTCCTCGCGGGCCTCATGGTGGCCACGAACCTCGGCGTGTTCCTCTGCGGTCGCATCGTCGAGCCGGACCTCGTCTTCCTCCTCTGGCTCACGCTGGCGTGGGCGGGCTTCGCGATCGCGTACCGCGGCCGCGGCCGCCGGGGCCTGGTGCTCTTCTACGCGGCGCTCGGTCTCGCGGCGATCACGAAGGACATCGTGGGCGCGCTGGCGCCGCTGGTCGTCGTCGCCATGTTCTTCTGGCTGACGGGCGAGCGGCCCCTCACGCCGTGGGTTCCGTGGTGGAGCGTCCTCCTCCTCGCCGCGATCGCGCTGCCCTGGTACGTGCTCGTCGAGGCGAGGAACCGCGGCTTCCTCTGGTACACGCTCGTCGACAACCACGTGCTGCGCTTTGCCCGGCAGCGCGTCTTCCCGGACGAGGACGTGCCGCTCGGCTCGAGCGCGTTCCTCCTCGTCACGCTGCTCGCGTTCCTGCCGTGGGCGCTCGCGCTCCCGTGGGCCCTGTTGCGCGCGTTCCGCCGCCCTTGGGAGGACGCGCCCTCACGGCTCTGGCTCCTGTTCGCCCTGTGGGCGGTGGTCGTCGTCGGGTTCTTCACCGCGTCGCCCTTCAAGCTTCCCCACCACGGCCTCCCGGCGTTCCCCGCCTTGGCGCTCCTCGTCGCGCGCGTGTGGGACGAGACGATCGACGCCGCGCCGGGCTCCGCCGGGCCGCGCGCGCTCCTCGGGCCTCTGCTCGTCCTCTTCGCCCTCGCCACGATCGCGCTCGTGGCGGCGTGGAGCGGCGTCGTGCGGATCCCGCCGGACGTTCTCGCGACCCTCGATGGGTCCGCACGGAGGCTCGCCGCGACAGGCCAGAGCGCGCCCGGCTCGCCGCTCGACGCGTGGCGCCCTCTCCTGGCGCGGGGCGCCGTCATCTTCGGGATCGGGACCGTCGCGATGGCGGTCGCGCTGTGGCGGCGGGCGGCGGCGCTCGGCGTCGGCGTGGCGCTCGCCACGACGATCGCGTTCCTGCCGACGGTGGCCGCGGAAGGGATGGCCCAGTTCGTCCGGGCGCGCTCGGTGCAGCCGCTGGCGGCGACGCTGGCGCAGCGTCTGCGACCGGGCGACGTCGTGCTGCACGAGGGCGCCATCGAGCACAGTGCGTCGGCGCTCCTCGTGCTTCCGGCGCGGGTCGGCATCGTGAACGGGTTCCAGTCCAGCCTGGCGTTCGGCGCCACGTTCCCCGAGGCGCGAGAGGTTTTTTGGGACGCGCCGCGGCTGCAGGCGGCGTGGTCCGGGCAGAGGCGGCTGTTCCTCCTCTCGGCCGTGGACCCGGCGCGCTCGGTCGTGCGCACCCTGGCGCCGGCGAGCGTCCACCTCATCGCGCAGACGGGTGGGCGATGGCTCTATTCGAATCTTGCCGATCCGGGTACCTCCGTCCGATGATGGTGCGATGAGTGGACTGACATCGCGCTACGTCCTCAAGCCCGACCCGCACTCGAGCCACTCGATCATCTTGCGCTGGCTCGGCGAGGGGCGCGGCCGGCGGCTCCTGGACGTGGGCGCGGCGGACGCGCTGCTGAGCCGGAAGCTCACCGAGGGCGGCTGGCGCGTGACCGCCATCGAGGGGGACCCGGCGCTCGCCCAGGCCGGGGCTCAGCACTGCGAGCGGATGATCGCCGCGAACCTCGACCGCGAGATCCCCCGGCTCGAGGCGCCGTTCGACGCGATCGTGTACGCGGACGTGCTCGAGCACCTGACCGACCCGCTGCGCGTGATCTCCGACCTCGACCGGCACTTGGCACCCGACGGCTTCGTGATCGTCTCGGTGCCGAACATCGCCCACCTCTACATCCGGCTCCTGCTGCTGTTCGGCCGCTTCGACTACATCGACCGCGGCATTCTCGACCGGACGCATCTGAGGTTCTTCACCGCGCGCTCGCTCCGCGACTTCATCGCCGACGCCGGGCTCGTGGTCGAGCGCTTCACCGCGACGCCGGCGCCGCTCTATCAAGTGTTGCCGACGAGCTGGCACAAGCGCTGGGTCGCCGCGACGCACACGATCAACGCGGTGATCGCGCGGAGCCTCCCGCGACTGCTCGGGTACCAATTCATCGTGCGCGCCCGACCCAAGGGTAGCGCGGTGACGGCGAGCCATGAGTGACGAGGCGCGGACGCCCAAGGTCGTCGTCGTGATGCCGGCCTACAACGCCGGGCGGACGCTCCGGATGACCTACGAGGAGCTGCCCAAGGACACCGTCAGCATGGTGATCCTCGTGGACGACGGCTCGACCGACACCACGCTCGAGATCGCCCGGCAGCTCGGGCTCGAGATCTTCGTCCACAACCGGAACTACGGCTACGGCGCCAACCAGAAGACCTGCTACGCGGAGGCGCTCCGCGCCGGGGCCGACATCGTCGTCATGGTCCACCCCGACTACCAGTACGACCCGCGGCTCGTCCCCCAGATCATCGAGCCGATCCTCCGCGACGAGGCCGACGTGGTGCTGGGCTCGCGGCTCAAGACGGGCTCGGCGCTCCGGCAGGGGATGCCGTGGTGGAAGTACGTCCCGAACCGCTTCCTCACGGCGGTGGAGAACTGGGTCTTC
>WNGG01001440.1_pt1 | contig 27028 bp, 21 predicted proteins | sample 5400661 | NCBI WGS metagenome assembly WNGG01 (sample SAMN13153372, study PRJNA577476) | soil metagenome | isolation source: 100 cm soil or saprolite under Garry oak tree replicate 1 | place: USA:California | collected 2016-06-15
GGTTTATCAGGCTCCAGAATTTCTATCTGATACATCGTTGCAGATCAAAGTCAATCTGACTGGATTGGGCGCCGGCCCGTATTTCCTGTGGGTGACCAATAACCGGGGAGAGCGGAGTCTTGCTTTGGGACTTAGCTCATCAACGCTTCCTGCTCCTTTGAATCTACGGTTGCCGTAGGCTTTCAGTTATCGAAGCCGGCCACACCACTCATTAGGGATTTCCACCATGGATAGGACCGTTTCTCCGCGTCGACTTCTTCTAGGCCTTTCTTTGGTCACGGCAACGATCTTCGCGGCGCTTCCGACCATAGGCAGGGCCCAGACCACCTTTTTCACGGAGAACTTTGATGATGCGAATTTTGCCGCGCGCGGCTGGTATGACGTTACTACAGGAACGATAGATGCTAGTGTTTATAGTCCCGCTGGCGGAAATTCTTCACTTAACGTTCACTGGTCAGCAGGGGCTAATGCACCTACAGCACCGAGGCGGCATTTATTTACAGCTTCGGACACTGTGTATTTGAGTGTTTGGATGAAGTTCGGAACTGCAAGCGTTACATGGGTTGGATCGGGTTTACCGTATCATCCCCACATTTTCCAGTTGTTAACTGATGCGGATAGTGATTGGATCGGTCCGTCCATCACACACCTCTCTATGAGAGTAGAAACATCGTTGTTTACGCCGAACATCAATTTTCAGGACGCACTTAGACTCAATACGGCGCAGATAAATGTGAATTTGTTGGGAACTGCAACAACCCATGCGATTGCCGGGGGTAACGGTGTTCAGACTGGTTCGGCCGCGACGAGTTGGTTTGATGGTACCGATTGGTGGAATGATGCCAACTACAAGGCGGCATCCGCTGTGTTTAGGAATAATACGTGGCACCACGTAGAATTTTATGTGGCGATGAACTCCATTTCCGGTGGAATTCCACAAGCTAATGGCATCTTGAAATATTGGGTGGATGGCAATCTGGTAATTAATAGAGCCAATATGTACTTGCGAACCGCGCAATATGCCACACAGAAATTCAATAAATTACTGCTCGTTCCCTATATTGGCCCTCCGGGTTCCCCCATCGCGCAGGATTTGTGGATTGATAACCTAATCGTGGCGAATCAACCGATCGCCTCGCAGACCAGTGTACCGGCGCCGACGAATCTGAGAGTGATCCCGTAGCAGCGCGCTTCCTGGCTCAGCGGGCTACGGAAGCATTGGCAAGGGAAAGAAACAACTGCTCATACTCATGTACACATCGCTGAAGTGAGTATTTCTGCACTACCTTTTTATGACCCGCGCGGCCAAGATCGTTTCTCCATTGTTCGTCCCCGATCAAACCAATCAGCGCAATCTTCAATGCGGTAACGTCGCCGAGTTCCACCAAGATGCCGTCCACGTTCGGCGTTATCACGTCGCGGATGCCCTGCACATTCGTTCCAACTACTGGCAAACTTGCGGCCATCGCTTCCATAAGACTGATTGGCAGGCCTTCTCTCAGCGAAGTAAGGCAAAAAATATCCATCACCTGCAGCAGCCCCGCAATATCCGTTCGATAACCCAGGAACGACACTCGTTCGGCCAAACGATGTTTGTCGACAAACAGGCGAAGATCGTCTTCCGTATCGTCGGATTCCAGCATGGACCCCCGTCCCACGATTAGAAGCTTGACGCTCTCGAGTTCCTCAGACACCTTGGCAAAGGCCTGCAGAAGAAGCAGATGGTTTTTCACCCTCTTCAAATTCCCCACAGTCCCGATCACGATATCGCGGTTGGTCAGACCTAGGCTGCGTCTCAGGCCCTGGACTTCTTTTTCTCGCCCAAACAAGTCAGTATCCACGCCATTTTCGATCGTCACAGTTTGAGATGCTTTGGTCTTGAATACGCTTTGGATGGCATTGGAAACGTCCGGTGATACCCCTACTGACGCATCTATGCGCCTGAGTAGATATCCTCCAGCCACCCGCCACTTCAAAGACGTATCTTCTATTTCCCATCTCGAGTGGGCCGTGAAGACCAGCGCCGTCTTGGCTCCTAACTTGCAACCGTAGTAAGAGTAAATTGTAGGCATGAAATGCTGTGCATTGACGATATCTATACTCTCGCTATCAATGATTCTCGCGAGTCGCCGCATCGTGGAAAAATCAACTCGTTTTGTCTTGGGCACATAATGTAGAGGCACCTGAAGATCCTCATACTCCTTTAGCGCTTCGGAACCCACAAGCCATGCCACCGACGCATTGAATCGACTTCGATCCAGCCTGAGAGCGAGATTGTGTACGAGACGCTCCGATCCGCCCATTCCCATCTGGGTAATGACAAACAGAATATTCACTTTTCTCATTTATTTTTCTGGTTCATCCTAGATCGCGTGGGTAACCGGAGAGGAGCCGCAGCCCTGCGCGGTGGAAGAAGATGGTGGTCTTGAAGTTCTCGAAGCGGCGCAATCTGCAAGCTGCCTTCTTGACGGTCTGGATCTTCGAGTTGAGCCCCTCGGCAACGGCATTCATGACGCGGTGAACGACAAGTAGGTCAGCTCGTTGTGCAGCTGCCGTCGAATGTTCTTTGCGGTCTTGGTCACCGTTTCGTGAGAAGATGATATCCGAAATGTCGGATGGAATGCAGGAGATTCGCGACGAAATTCAAGCGCGAGGACGTAGGATTGACGACGGAAGCAGAGTCGCTGAATTGCAATTCTTCGCTGACGAGCCGAACCGGAAGTGAGTGGCGAACTTTACACACGCGCCGCCGGCAGGAGGCTCGCGCTACGTTGCTGTGGTAGATTGGTCGGTGATTGACCGCTATTCCCACTCAAAACCCGCTCGGATTGCGATCATCTCCGGGGGGAAGCGAACGTGAACATAAGGCCCGTGATGCGCAGTCCGGAACCTCCTGTATACCCGCCTCCCCGCGCCTCGGCTCGGCGCGACGGGATTGCGGCTGGATTGAATTTCCCAGTTTTGTATGGATGACGCGCAATGACCGCAAGCGGCGCGCCTGCGATAGGGCAGCGCGAACGGCTTCCGATGCTCGACCTGCTGCGCTTCTTTGCGGCGTTGTCGGTCGTCTTCTACCACCTTACTTACCGGCCCAACGAGCCCGCTCTGTTCACATGGTTGCAGCCATTCACGAAGTTTGGCTATCTGGGCGTCGATGTGTTCTTTATCATCAGCGGCTTCGTAATCCTTTGGAGCGCCTTGGGGCGCAGCGTGCCCCAATACCTGATCTCTCGTGTTTCACGTCTCTACCCATCGTTTTGGGTCGCTATCCTCGTCACCAGCGCAACCTTGTTGGTGCTTCGCCCAGACCGGCTTCAGCCCCTGTGGGCCATTGCCGTGAACTTCACAATGATGCCAAGCTATTTCGGCGGGGCAGACCACTACGTCGATAGCGTTTACTGGACGCTTGCCATCGAGCTGAAGTTCTATTTTCTGATCTTGTTAGTGCTGCTATTTCGTCAGAGTGCTCACATCGAACGCTGGGCCTGGGTCTGGCTCGTAGTTACGGCGGCCTGCTACCTGCCGCAAATGCCACACGTTGTGCAATCTCTTAGCATCTTTCCTTATGGCGCCTATTTCATTGCCGGCAGCACGTTCTATTTAATGTGGCGGCACGGCCCTTCCCCCTCGCGGGCAATGGCACTGTGCATTTGCTACTTGCTTATCTGCCTCACAACTTTGCACAAGCGGTCTGATTTCATCCACGAGGTCACGCCCGACACCGCATGGGTAGTGGTCGGCGTTGTGACGTTGGGGTTTGCCACGTTCACGGCGATCGCCCTGCGTTTGTTACCCGAATTGAAGTCGCACTTTTGGTTGTCTCTGGGCGCGTTCACGTATCCGGTTTACCTCATTCACAATGAAGTCGGCAAGGCGGTTTTCGTACTTGAAGGACCAGCCACGAATGAATGGTTGCGCGCAGCGGGCGCACTTACAGTCGTCGCCGCGATCACCTGCCTGATGACGACCTTCGTCGAGCAACGTGCGTCGCCAAGGACGCGACGATGGCTTACGGACTTGGTGCACAAAACCGTTCGGACAGCAGAAAGTGCTAAATCTTTTCCCTGACTTCGGGAACAAGTCTCTTCTCGTCGCCAAGAATTGATGACCGAACTTCGACAGTCCATTACTCCGATCAATACCATCGCCGGCCGCAAAGTACCTTCTGAGGCTGGGGTGCCTGAGCAGCTGAAGATATTGTTCCTGACGAATCGAAGTCCGTATCCGATCGAGGACGGTCAGTCACGGAGGACCTATAACATCCTGAAGGGTCTCGCGTGTCGGCATGAGGTATATTTGCTGTCGCTTTATGAGTCGGCCGACGAGGTCATGACGGAGAGCATTGGGCACCTGAAGAGTTTCTGCAAGCAAGTCGAAATGCTTCCCGCGCCTCGCAAGACATTGAGCTTGGAGATGGTCGCGCGTCTGATGCGGAGCCTGTTCTCCAAAGAACCTTATACGGTTTGGAGGCACTACTCAAGACCATACGTCAAACGGGTAAGGCTGTGGCTGGATACGACGCCGTTTGATGTTGTTCATTGCGACATTCTGCCTTTAGCGTACTGCATTCGCGGGGTACGCCGTCCATTTCGAACATTGACCGATCATGATGTGAGCTATCTGAAGGTGAAGAGGCTCGCCGCTCAGGCGCGGAATCCGCTCCTCAAGCTTTTCCTTCATCTTGAAGCGCTGAAACTGAAACTCTTGGAGAGCAGGATTTTCTCGAAACTGGATTTGGGTATCGCCGTATCGGAACTGGACCGGCAACATCTGGAACGTCTCTGCCCCGAGGGCCGCTTCGTCGTGGTTGAGAATGGGGTTGATGTTCGAGCTTTCATTCCGGACCCGGGCGCGGTCGAGCGGAATGCACTGGTCTGGGTGGGCGGGTTTCATCATCATCCAAATTGCGAGGCGGTTCGATTTTTTCTTGCGGAGATCTTTCCCCGGATTAAACAGGAAAAAGGCGAGACCAAGGTTTATGTCGTGGGCGGTGGCGTTCCGGACTGGTTAAGAAACCTTGCGACTGGCGATCCGTCCATCGTCTTGACCGGATATGTGGATGATCCACTCCCTTACATCCAGCGGGCGGCTGTGTTTGTTGCACCGATTTTGAGCGGGGGAGGGACAAAGCTCAAGGTTCTGGAAGCGATGGCAGTCGGGAAGGCTATTGTCTCAACCTCTATTGGTATTGAAGGGATTGAAGGAAAAGATCAGGAGCATTTTATAGTTGCGGACGGTCCAGTGATCTTCTCGTCCATGGTGGTCTCCCTATTGAATGACCATGCCTTCCGAGAGCGCCTCGGCGCAAACGCCAGAAAGCGGGCAATGGCGAAATACGACTGGGAGGCGATCTGCGAGGCGATCAGTAGGATTTATCAAGGTGCTAGGGAAAAAGTTCGTGATCCAAAGTAAGCAGGCTGCGCCGTCACACGCCGCGCACGACCGCCGGCTAAATCAACCCGCGCACACCAGATTTGACGAAAGCCCGCGGCACAGCCGCGTTTCCCTATGGGGACTCGGCAAATATCTGCTGCGCCAGAGCGAGGTCCAGCGTGGCGAGTAATGTGTCGTAGTGGGACCTTACGCCTTGGTAGTGTTCATCCAGAAGGCGGACCACAGTTGCCGCGTCGAACAGATCGCTCTCTGTCACCAGGCGCGAACGAAGGCTATCGTTCACGAACTCTCGCAATGCACTATCAAACCACTCCCGCCACGGCCTGATCTCGTGCACTCCGTCAACACCCAGGGCGCGAAGACCTTTCCGCATGTAACTCGACTGTGAGTGCCAGCGAGACGACGCCGCGTCGGCGAGCGCCAGGCTACCCCACGCGAGTCCTCGAAGCGAGATTCCGCCTCCGGCACGCCACCCCCAATTGATCGGATAATTGGCGACGACTCCGCCGGTTGCGGCGATAACCTTTCGCTGGAACGACTGTGCAAGTGGCTCGCCAAAAAACCGGTGATGAAGATCTCGAAGCCTAGCGCGGTTCGGCGAAAAAGGGTCGCTCTCACCGCTGCTGAAAGTCGCTCCCAACGCGTTTTCGATCAATTGCCGGTTGGCATACGGGTGTTGCTGGGTCATGAAGTGATGGCCAATGCTGTAATTCCCGAGGAGCGAAAAGAGGTTCTCACACTGGATCAGTGATCGGAGCAGGGTGTGCCCCGGACGCCGAGAAACCAAGGAAAGCCAGTGTTCGTCCCGTTCGATCCTTCCAGCTCGCCTGAGCGTGTGGGCCAGCACTGAAAGCTCCCCGTTTCTCGCAGATATTCCCTCCACCCCCCGTCGTCCAACCTGATTTCCAAGGATGCCTGATAAGCGCCTGGACCCGAGTCCTTTCAGCTGTCGGTAAAAATAGACCTCATGCGCTTGGCCTAGACTCGCGAGCCCACCCGAGAGCCGCGACGCCTCCACTACGTAGGTCGGCAGATCTCTCAGGAATTGCTCATCAAGAGAAACGACGACGTGCGGCAATCCATAGGCTCTGCACAGGTCCCGGGCTTGGCGCGCGTCCAGGCAGAGAGTTCGGCCACCGGTGATTGTGCAGGCGGTCAACTTGACACCCGCCCCTGAGAGAGCTGCAAGAATTGCTCGCGTATCAAGCCCGCCTGTCAGTGAAAAGAGACTGCGCGATAATCGAAGCTTGCTCACCGCCTGCCGGAAAGCCTCTACTTGAAGATCGATGTATGAGGAAAGGTCTGTTTCCGGTTGTGGTTCCGGGGGCTCCCAACATGAGCTCAGGTCGGCAAGCCCGAGACCGTTAGCCCGGAAGGAGTGGCCGCCAGGCATGAGCGTGATGTCCTCGAAGAGACTGCGGTGCTCAAGAGGATAGCCGACCGTGAACAGCTCCACGACTGCCTGCGGGTTCACGGCGACTCGCAACCCCACAAGGGCGCGGAAGAGGCGCAGTTCCGAGGCCACAGCAACCGCACCCGGTATGCGACGAATATAGATCGGCGGCAGGCCCACAATGCTGCCAAGGACGCGCACGGAGCTCCTCGCCGGATCCCATTCGACGCACACTGCACCCGCCATACAGGACCGGCCTTGCGTCTCTTCCCATTCGGCATCGTCGCCCAATAAGAGAGTAAGTCCTCCTACTGCAGGAACGGGCTCGCCCTCGGAAGACGTCTCAGCGTCAACAAACGCCAGCTCGGCCCTTCGGTCGGCGCTGATCAGATGGGTCGGCCGCCAGTCGGGCAAAGGCTGAAGTCTGGATCTTGCGGGGGGCGGGCAGCCGGGATCGGTCGAGAGGACCGCGATGAAAGAACGCACCAACTTAACTGTACCGTCGGGCAAGCTCATATCCCGATAGATCGCGGCGGCGGGGGCGCACAGTGCTTCGCGTCACCCCTTCGATCTTCTCCAAGATCGGAAGGCCCATCTGTTATTGCCCAACGAATGATGGGGATTTCCCCTGTTCGCAGCGGGCCGGGGTCCGCACAATATCGAAGCGCCAAGCTTGAGTGTTCGTTCATCTATCTGAAACGAGAGGTGAGGTCATGGGCAAGCTTAGCGGATCACAAGCAATGCCAACAGTAGCCTAAGAAATCTGCATGGCTAAGCTTACGTGCAGTGTGTGGGACGGATACGACACACCGCATCGCTGCCGACGGGCACGCTAAGTCGGTCCAGACAAAGTGGAGTTGCATGCAAAACTGCGCCAGATTCGCTGTCACGAGCATATGCTCGGGAAGATCTTTATCACCACCGAGCACTCTTTGCCAATTTTCAAACGAGCCGTTCGTCCGGTGCTACTGAGACAGGAAATTTTTATGTAGGGGCAAAAAACCGCACTGGCTGCGATCGATATAACCCCCCGTTCTCTTGATCTGCCTCACCTTGCCAAACTGGCAGATCGAGGTTCTTACATTGTAGTATACGAGTGAACAACAAGAACCTCCCATATAATAAGCGAGGAGCTTTACCTGTAGATCTATCGGTGCAATTGCAATTACCTGCCCGATCCCCGTTCCGAAACGCAAGATGGATAAAAGGGTGAATAATCTGTTTGCCATCTCTTGCACGCTATGAGTTCGTGAGCGGTAGGAGGCTGCCATGAACTTCTTGAGCTTGTTTTTTCAAGCAGGAAACGTTCACTACTGCGTCCCCTGGTGGATCAATACCAATTTTGTCGAAGGTACAACAGGGCGAGTGTGCCAGCCTGGCGGCCGACATGCGACGTACAGGGCATAGTCTCGAAATGCATCGCGGAACGGACGAAGCGCACCCTATTACTCTCACGCTGCAAAAGGATAGTGCATGAGCATCATCGGTCGACTGTCCACGGAACCTCCTATTCGACTCTTGACGCGCTGGATCGTAAAGAATTTCTCGAAGGATCTCGAAGCGAGGGCGCGCTGGAACGCCGATCCGTATCCGTCGTATCGGCTCGGAGTCCTCCGTGCTGCGCAACGGGCTAAGCACGCGGGTATCCGCGAGATCACCGTCGCGGAATTTGGAGTTGCCGGTGGAGTTGGATTGCTCGCCCTGGAACGCTATGCGCACGAAACCGAATTGGCGCTCGGGGTCCGGATAGACGTGCTCGGCTTCGACGCTGGCAGCGGTCTCCCCGACCCTATCAGTGACTACCGGGACCATCCGGATTTTTGGATGCGCGGCGATTTCAAGATGGATTTCAACGCACTCGAGAAGCGAATCGACCGAAGCCGGACGCGCCTCATCATCGGAGGGGTGAACAAGACCGTTCCAGCGCTGCTCGATGCAGGCGACTTTTCGCCCGTGGGTTTCATCTCGTTCGACCTCGATCTCTACTCCAGCACGCGCGACGCGCTCGAAATATTGCGGAGCCCCAAACGAAAGATGCTGCGGCAGACTCTATTGTACTTCGATGACATAAACTTTCTCATAAATCATCGCTGGGCAGGCGAGCTTCTTGCGATCGAAGAGTTCAACGCCGAAACGACGGACGTGAAGATCGATCGGTGGTACAACGTCAGGGGCGAAATGCCGTTTCCTGAAACGCCCTACTATGAAAGCATGATGATCGCACACGATCTCGCAGCCATCTCCACGTTTGTCTTGGATCGCCCAAAGCGTGTGCTATGAGCGAGCGTTGCGACGAGCTGTAATCGCGCTGCTGCGCGTGTCCCGACTAAACACGCGCGAAGCCGAAGGTACAGCGCCTTTGTGTTTGCGAGGTGGAGGGATTGAGGGATTCGCTAGGTAGCGTGGTTCGGCTTTGTAATGGTTCCAGCGCTTGCGGCGCCAAACTAGCAAAAACGTCGGATCGGGAATCCCGCACTTGCGACACACCTCCTTCACCGCATCCCCTGTCGCCGCTTCCTGCAGACCTCGACGATCCTTTGCTCCGTAAACCGTGAGCGCTGCATGCGAACCTTCTTGCAGTATCATCCTGCCAGACAAGCCCTACTTCCAGCCAGTCTACGAAACGAAGGAGCTTATGGGTACTATAAAAGCAAAGGGGGAAATACCTTGTCAGCTTTCGATGTGACTAAATCAATGGCTTACACCCTCGCCGGATTCGCCGGCGTGCCGCGCTTGCTCCAACGAATTTTTGTTAGAGATGGGATCTCCATTCTGATGTACCACTCGGTTACTAAAGAACCGCTCTCTGTTCCGGATTGGTGCTTCGTTCAAGAGAGATCTTTTCAAGAGCAAATGGTCTATCTTAAGAATCACTGCCGTGTCATTCCCCTAAAGGACGTGCCGTCTCTAACCAGGGAAAACAATGGACGCCCGAAAGTGGCCATCACTTTCGATGACGGGTTCCAAAGTAACTATGACATTGCCTGGCCGATTCTGAAGAAGTTGGGCCTCCCCGCCACCATTTTTCTGGCCACGGACTTTATCGGATCCGACAACACGGTCTGGTTTTGTCGCATTAACGAGGCTTTGAGCAAAACCTCGTTGACTAAGCTCGAGTGGGATGGAATGACCTATGATTTGTCTACTCAACGCTGCCGCGCCCAAGCCCACGCTGCGATCCAGGAACGCTTGAAAACGCATCAACATTCCGAGCTTCTAGCAAAAACTCGTCAGTTGATTCAGATCCTTGGTGATCGTCCTGAAAAGCCAATACGTCCGGGATCACCTTACAGAATGCTTGGTGCCACTGAAGTTCGGGAAATGGCAGCTTCCGGGCTTATCGATTTCGGTGCCCATACCTGTTCGCACGCGATCCTAAGCGGACTGTCGAAGTCTGAGCGCGAACGAGAAATTACGGAGTCACTTGCCGTCGTTGAACGTCTAACCGGTGTTCCCTGCACGCTTTTCGCGTTTCCCAACGGCCGTGCAAGCGACTTCGGATCCTGCGACCTTGAAGTGCTTGAGGGAAATAAGATAACTGTCGCAGTGACTACGGTCGACGGGCCTAACGATCGAGCTATTTCAGCTCTTGAGATGCGCCGTTACGGTATCGGATCCGATACTTCTATGGCGTTGTTTAAATTCCTGATCCACCACGCCTTGTGGATATTACGAAAATAATATGCGGATTCTTGTTACTGACGCGCAGGAACTGGCTGGCCTAGGAGCGATCCGATCACTGGGCAAAGCTGGGCACGATGTTACCGCTGGGTTTCCGAGCAATCTGAGACGACCGGCGAGCGTCTACTCGCGATATTGTTCAGGCCAGCGAGCCTATCCTGATCCGTGGGTTTCTCAGCCTCAGTTTCGCCAGTGGCTGATCCGACATAACTCGGAGTTTGATCTTGTCCTTCCGATATCAGAGGCGGCGCTCCTTGCCGCTTCGGGTTGCCAGTCCGAGATGTCCCCATCCACAAAGATTGCAGTCCCATCGGCACACTCGCTGAAGTTCACTCTGAGCAAACGCAAGGCGACTGAAAAAGCGATAGCCATTGGCATCCCGTGTGCTGCCGCCGCGTTCTCCATCAAAGATGTGCAACGGGTCAAATCACCCTACCTCGTAAGAACGGACAACCGACTGATGCCTGATGATTCTTATCAGAAAGGGAAAACGTGGTACGTAGAGGATCCACAGGAACTTAATGAGTTGCTGTTAGAACTCGATGAAAGTGGCGAAGAATGGGTCCTACAGGAATACATAGTGGGGAAAGGCGCGGGTGCGTTTCTTTTGCGATGGGATAAGCAGATCCTCTTGAAATTTGCTCATGACCGCATCCACGAGATTCCATTTTACGGTGGCTTGTCTTCACTACGAAAAAGCGTGAATCACCCGGTATTGGTCGAGGCCGCATCGAAATTTCTGTCTGCCATCGATTACCAAGGCGTTGCAATGGTTGAGTTTCGACTATCCAACGATAATCGTGCGGCCTACTTCGTCGAGATTAATGGGCGTCTCTGGGGATCGCTCGCGCTCGCTTTGCACGCGGGCGTCGATTTCCCGAAAGCAATGGTCGAATGTTATGCGGGCACTCCGCCACAGTCCGTATCATCGGACTACCCGTTGGGTATTGTCTGCCGCAACGTTTACCCTGGAGAAGTGGGTTATCTGCTCTCCATTTTGCGGGCCAAAGGCAAAATCCGTGGCGTATATCCGCCCGGTAAAATCCGAGCCGTCTTTGAATTTCTCGGGTGGTTTTTCTTTCCCCGTGTGCGGTACGATTTCTTCTGGCCTCGTGATCCGATGCCCTGGGTTTGGCAAACTATTCACGCTTGCGTCGACGAGTTCAAATCCCAATGGCAGAAATTGATCATCAAGGCACGTCGACGACGACTGGTGAGGGAATTCGATCGAAAGCATCAGACTACGGAGCCGGACCTTCGCAAAGTCCTTTTCCTCTGCCATGGGAACATCTGTCGAAGTGCTTTTGCTGAGGTCCTTTGGAATACCAGCATGAGAAACGTCCGTTCCGCTCGGTCCGGCGGCTTCCACCCCGGTATGAATCGTCGAACCCCGGCTCGAATTCGTCTGCTGGCGAAACGTTTTGGCGCTACGTTGGAACATCACCGTTCAAAAACGATCGACAGGGCCGCCATTGAGGAAGCTACCGCTATATTTGTTATGGATGGCCAGAATATTGAAGATCTAATGAGGACGTTTCCTCAAGCACGATCCAAGAGCTGGTTGCTGGGTTCATTCGTGGGAGTGCAAGAAATACCCGATCCGTACCTATTGCCAGAGATCGAAGCCGCGCGTTCGCTGCAGCAGATCGTGGGAAGTGTTAGAAATTTGTTGGCCCTTCAAGTGAATGGGCCCCTAGCGATGGAGGAAACACGTAGCGTGAATACTCGAGCATCCAGTTGACTTGAGAAGTGTCGCTAATCGGTGTTACCTGCTCGGCCCCGTCCTCCGATCAATTGTTCAGCGCCTTGCTCGAACCTGACGCGCGAGCGCCACCCAATCGCGTTCTGGATCTTGGATGCACTATATCTAACGCGTTTCTGCGATGACACCAGCCTGTATACGGTGAGCGAAGGCCGTTTGCCAAAGATTGCAATCAGTTTTTCCTGTATCCATGTCAACGTAAGGAGTAAGGACATCGGGCAGTAAATCACTGTCGCTTTCGGACACAACGGCTTAACGACCCGTTCCATGTACATCCTTTTCGTGACCGGATCGTGATCCACCACATTAAACACCTGATTGTCCGCCGCGCTGTTGCTTATGCATTCGACGATTGCATCCACGGCATTATCCACATGGACAAGGGGCAATTCACTTTCCCCATCGCCGAAGACAACGAAGATCTGTCCGGCGAAGGAGACGCCCATCATCCTGGTATAGACCTCGGCTCCAAGTCCATATAGCGTCCCAGGCCTTAGTACAACTATAGGATAGCCTTCATGATTCATGGCCTCAGTCACCAGGCTTTCCGCCAGTAGTTTGGCGGCGGAATAATGTCCACGGAGCAGAGGTAATCGCTCGAGTTGTGCCTCCTCGGTCACAACCTGATTCTCGATGTACCCCGCAACTTCATATACATTGCATGAGCTGATATACACGAGCTTCTTGACACGGCTCGTTCTACAGGCCTGAAGAACGTTCCGCGTGCCTTGAATGGTCCCGGTATCGGAATCCTTCTCCGTGCCGCTCGTTCCGGCGGCGGCGTGCACTACGACATCTACGCCCTTCATTGCCGCCGCAATCGATGACTCGTCGCCCATATCGCCAAATACGATCTCCACCCCAAACTTCTTCAGCGCACCCACGTTAGACAGCTTGCGTGCCAGAGCCCGCACGGGATACCCCTCGGCGGCCAAGCGCTTTACAAGCCTTGTTCCGAGGAAGCCTGTCGCGCCGGTTACAAGTACTTTGGTCTGTTTCGTTACCACGTATCGGTACAGTTTCCGAAGTACCGGAGCGAGATCTGGAAGCGGCGTCTTCATGTAGTCGACCTAGCCGTGGGACACGGTGTCGCAGCACTTCAGTGCAAGTGCTGCAATGCTTAGGCCCGTGTTCGCGTGGCCTGAATAGGCTAATGTGGAACCGTCAACTACAAACAGGTTATCGGTCCCAAATACCCTCAGGTCAGCATCCACAACGCCCTCTGAGGCATTCATTGCCATCCGACACGCACCCGAGTGATGCCCCGCGCTGTCCAACCTCGTACTCATGTCTGGAAAGATCTTGAAACTCTCGAACTGCTCCGAATAGTTCTCTAAAAAAATAGCAAGAAACTTCCCTAGTGAACGACAATCCTTATCCGAGACGCTCCATTTGATGCTGAACTTCCCGTTGTCAAGTTGACGTATCCGGGCATTTTCGTCCGGCAATTGCTCGGCAAACACCAGGCCCGATACGTAGCTTGTCGAATAAGACAACCCGTATTTGAAGTTGATCGCGTCAAAGAGCAGGTCTGCGTGCCGCACGAGATAAACCATATCAAGGGGGCTGAGCGATCTCCCCCTGTAGGTGACAAGCTTTCTCTTCAGGAAGTCGTATGTGCCGGGGTCCTTCATTGAGATTGCCGGGCGCAAATATAGGATGTGGTTACGGTAGTCCGCGCCGCTCAAACGGTCTGCATTGAGTGCAAAACCGTAGCGCAGCTTGTGGCCTCGGCGAAGTACGCCGAACAGCGGCCTCAGATCCATGCGCCGCCGCAGTTTCGCCTTGAATACGAACCCGGTCGGATGGTCTATGATGAATTTTCCGATCGGCAGCTGCCCCAGCGCAGGCCACGCTTCGGTGGAGTGAAGAAGTATCTTTGGAGATTCTAACCCTCCCGCACTCAGGACAAAAATGTCCGCGGGAAACTTCTTCAAAGCTCCGCTCCTGAGATCGACACCTTCAGCATACTTGACACCCCGGGGTCCGGAGTTCACCAGCCGCCTTATTTCGATGTTGGGGATTACCTGCAGCCCGTGTAACTCCTGCGCGCGCCGAATCAGCGGTCGGCTGGAAAATGGCTTGTCTGGGTACAGAAGCGCTTTTAGCCTGAACGTAGCTCCTGTGTTGCCGAAACCGCCTACGGGTACGTCCAGCGGGGCTTCAACGTCGTCCAGTGAATATGAGCTCTCGCTGCTGACGAGAGCCACAGCTTGAGCGCAATAATCGCGAAGCTGGCTGTATGTGATCGGAGCACGTGCACGCCCATCATGGTCGGATGTTCCCTCGAGGTCCGTTCTGTCGAGAATTGTCAGTCCGCCGTGCCAGAAGTTGGAGGTTCCACCAATGCCGCTGCCCCTGGTGAAGGGCGCCTTTACTTCTGCCGGCTCCCAGACTTCATTGCCGGGAAGCAAAGGGGCAGGGGCATCGCCAAGTTCCACGAGGGTTACGGAGTGTCCTCTTGCAGCCAGCATCGATGCCGCTATGCCCCCCGCAAGACCAGCGCCTATGACACAGACTGTTTTGTGCATCTCCGTTAGTTTGGGCCGGTCGGACCCATCTGTGGCATGAATCGGATCTTCAAGGTGGTCATCACGCCAGCATCGCCTTCAGTTCGTTCGTCACGTCGTCGGGTGCGCGGCCGTCCAGGTACAGGCGCGACCAGATCTCCAGGTTGAGCAGCGTCAGCAGCCGGTCGGTCCCATCGATGCGATTGGCCTCGTGCGACGCGATCAGCTCCTGCACCATCGGAAAATGGAACAGCCCGCGGCCCTTGACCACCGAATCTGACAGCAGGCTCCGGACAAGCGGCGCGAGGTCCTCCTTGAGCCAGGCGCCCATCGGCGTGCCGAAACCGCGCTTCTTGCGCTCCAAAATGTCGCGAGGCAGCAGGTCGGAGACGGCTTCCTTCATGGCGTGCTTCAGCCTGCCGCCGCGGACCTTCACCTCCTCCGGCATGCGGGCAGCCAGCTCCACCAGCTCTTGGTCGAGCAACGGCACGCGGCATTCGAGCGAGGTCGCCATGCTCATCTTGTCCGTGAGCATCAGCAGATCGTCGGGCAACATCGTCTCCGCGTCCACGGCCAGCATGCGGTTGAGGGAATCCCCGCCACTGGCGCGACGGAACGCAGCCTCGATCATGTCCGGCTGCGCCGCGCCGTCGAGGCGAAGCAGCCGCTGAACCTCCCGCAGAGGAAACACCTGCACGTAGGCACGGTAGCGTTCTTCGAACGGCAATCCCGCGCTCTCCAGGAACCCTTTCGCCAGCCGCGAGAGGTTCAGCAGGGGCGAATGCCGGTCGCTCGGCAGGCGCTCCCCGATCGCTGAGGCCGCTCGCCGCGCCCACCCGGGCAGGCGGTCGAAGTAGGCCTGGTAGTGATTCCCCAGGTAACGCCGGTAGCCACCGAACAATTCGTCACCACCAACGCCCGACAGGATCACGGTCACGTCGCGGCGGGCAAACTGCGATACGAGATAGGTCGTGATAAACGCTGTATCCGACATCGGCTCGTCCATGTGCCACAGCAGGCGCGGCAGGAGCGAGACGACGTCCGGCCGTACCATGATCTCCTGGTGCTGTGTGTGGAATAGTTCCGCCACCCGGCGCGCATACGGCAGCTCGTTGTAGTAGTCGTCCGCGGCCGTTCCCTTGAACCCGATGGCGTAGGTCCGTATCGGCTGGTCGCTATGCGCCGCCATCAAGCCGACCACCGTGCTGGAATCGATGCCGCCGGACAGGAACGCGCCGATCGGGACATCGCTCACCATCTGCATGTGCACCGATTCGTCGAGGCGTGCGCGTATTCGTTCTGCCCACTCGTCCTCCGCGATCCCCCGATCCATCTCCGCGGAAACGCGCCAGTAGCGGCGCTCCTCGACGCGCCCGCCTTCGACGCTGAGCATGCTCGCAGGTGGCAGCTTGCTGATGCCGCGGAACATCGACAGCGGCGCCGCCACGTAACCGAGATTAAGGTAGGAATGCAGCGCCGAGGAATCGATCTCCGCCGAGATTCCCGGCAGCCCGATCAGCGCCTTTGCCTCGGAGGCGAATGCGAGCCGACGCGCGTCGCGGTAAACATAGATCGGCTTGATGCCCAGGCGGTCGCGCCCGACGATCAGCCGCCGGCGACGTGCGTCCCACAGCGCGAAGCCGAACATGCCGTTCAGCCGGTGGATGAACTCGTCGCCGTGCTGCGCGTAGCTGTGGAGGATGACCTCGCTGTCCGACCCGGTCTTGAATCGATGGCCAAGCGCTTCCAGCTCGCGGCGCAGCTCACGAAAGTTGTAGATCTCACCATTGCACACGAGCCACAGGGTGCCGTCGCCGTTCGACAGGGGCTGGTGCCCGCCGGCGAGATCGATAATCGAGAGGCGCCGCATGCCGATGGCGCACGGGCCGTCCGCGTGATGGCCTTCGTCATCGGGCCCGCGGTGCACAATGACTCGGCCCATCGCGGACATCAGCGCCGGGTCGGCAGGGACGCCGTCAAGCTGGAAGATGCCGTAGATGCCGCACACTGTTAGATTCTATGAGCCGCGTCAGCGATCAAGATGGAATCATGTTTGTCCGGGCTGATCGTCTTGCGATACTCTGATATTCCATTTCTATCCGACCAATCCATTGTTCGGTGTTGTAGCGTGTTTTTACAAGCAAGAGTGCATTTTGAGCGAGCTTCCGTCTTGCCGCTGGATCCTTGAACAACGCTAGTACGGCATTACTGATTTCTTCCGCCTTGCCAGGTGAAACAAGGATTCCGGATTCACCGTGTTTGATCACCTGCGGGACACCACCCACCGCAGATGCGATCACAGGGACGCCATAGGCCATCGCCTCTAGTAATGAAATTGGGGTCCCTTCCGTAAGTGAAGGAAGAACGAAAACGTCCATGCACAGAATCCACTCGGCGATATCCTCCCGGAACCCGGCAAATACGACTCGATCACCGAGACCAAGTTCCAGCGACAATTGTTCCAGCTTCTTCCTTTGCGGACCGTCACCAACAATTAGAACTTTTAAAGGCACACCGTCCCGCAAAAGTTGAGCGCACGCTGCCAAAAGATGGATCAACCCCTTTTCTACGCTCACGCGTCCCACGTAACCGACGCTAAAGTCGTCCCCGGTCACGCCATGACTTGCTCTCCTGGCATCACGAATTGGATGAGCCGATCCGTTACTCTCCGGGAATTCCACCGCATTCACGATAACTCGCACCCGGCTCGGATTTAACCCGGAATCCACGAGATGCTGCTTTAGTCCGTCCGACACTGCCAGTACCCGCGTTGCGAACCTCAAAACGAGACGATCAATGACATTGTATAGCCGCAGATTCCAAGTGTGAGAGAGGAAACCGTGAACAGTCGACATGCTAGGCAATCCAATCGAGCGAGCCACGGGGATTCCAACGATGTCGGCAAAATACCCATTTGTGTGAAGAAGGTCAAAACCTCCATTCTTCAGCTGCCTCCATACAAGCTTGTAGCACCTCGCCACTCTTAGGTAGTCACCCGATTCCCGCATCGCCTCGGGAACCTCACAGCAGTCGTATCCGTCTTTTCTAAGTTCTCGAACAAACAGGTTCTCGCGTTCCCACGGACGTGTCAGCAGGATCGGAACAACATCAAATCGCTCGCGATTGATATTCTTTAGCAACGTCATACAAACCCGCTCCAACCCGCCAAATTCGACTGCTGTCAACATCAAAGCAACACGGGTTTTCTTCTCCACGACAGTTTCCTGTTGAGTACTATGCAAACATCAAATTTGCAATTCTGCCTGGTTCGTGTGACTACGGATGTATTCGACTGGGACCGGTGTCCGTCGACGACGGGGAACCAATACCTGCCTGAATCCGCCCGATTGCCGCGGCTAGAGCAAAGTAAAGCGTGGAGAAGATCGAATACCCTTGCGACAAAAAAAATCCCGCCACCGATAGGCCAGCGAAGCCAAGCAGCATGAGTCCCCCCAGAGCGCTCATCTCTTGGGCCTCGGTCGACTGCGGCGGCAACTGAATTCTGCTCACCCGCAAAAACGTAAGGAGACTTCGCAGGTTGATGAGCATAAATATGCCAAAACCAATTAATCCGACTTCGGCGGCGATCTGCAAATACGAATTATGAACGGTATGCCATCGAAGATACGGGTCCCCGGCGAGTTTTCGAGCAATGAAGTACGCAAAAGGGTAGCCATCGACACCAACGCCGGTAATAGGATTGGCAAGGCTGAGGTCAATTGCCGCTTGCCATAACTCGATCCTCCCGCCCCCCGAGGACACATTGTAGTCCGATGAGATATCGGAGAGCGTCAGATAGCGCTCGACGTCAATCCTGTCGCTCAGCAGCAGAAAAGCCGAAGCGAGCACCACGACGAAGAGTATCTTGTGGCCTATCCTGATGCCGCCCGTTTTCGTCAGTAGCAGGATCAGCAAGACAGTTCCAAGCCCCAGGATGCCGCCTCTCGATCCTGTTTTCAGGATTACCACAATTGCGCTGATAACCGCAGCACCCGCAACAAGCTTTTTCAACAGTCCCTCGTCGAAACGAACGAAATAGAGACACAGCGGGAAAAGCGACAAAAGCACGTACGCCGTGTCATTCGGGTCAAAGGCGTGTCCGAAAACATGGAAGCGCCCCTCGTCATCGCCCTGGAGAAGCGCCCCAAAAAAACTGTACATCAGCGTGGACATACAAACGACCCATACGAGACTCTTGAGTCTCCGCAACGAATTTACCTGGGAAACTAAAACGATGAAGAAGAGCACGTTTACCAAATACCCTTGAAATACGCCATCAAAGGTAACCCCTTTGTGAGACGCAAATGGGATGCCAACAATCATGATGAGATAGAAGAGGAAATAGCGCTTCCATTCCGGCGTCGAAAGCGCAGCTGTGAGTTCCTGTCGGCGATTACCGAAAACCAAGGCCGCCATTGCAAGGACAGTAAAAACGAGAGCCGGTCGCAATGGCTGCAAAAAGGTCAGAATATCCTGTGGCCTTCCGAGCAGGATGAAACTGCACACGAGGAAAAGTCTGAATGCCATCGTCGGAGCAAGACAGGCGAATTTATCGTTTTGTCGGAGACCATGTGGTATAGGTCTCCCCCTGCAAGTACTTGACCCATGCCAGCGCTATGGCCGCATTCACTACCACGAAGGTTCTCGCCGCTTCGGCTATGCGGGACAACAAACCTGCTTTTGATACTAGCGCAGCTGCGCCCGCCACCGAGTAGAAAATACCTTGGGCTATGAGCGCCATCAGGAAGAAGCCTCCACGCTCCGCCAGAAGCAGGTTCGATACGAGTAGCACGACCATGAAAAGCGGGACGAGAAATTTGCACAACTTATGCGAGAAAAGTTCGAACGATAACACGCCAAACTTAAAAGGATTCAGAAGTCGGCGATAATTCATGATCGCCCTGATGGTTCGATTTGTGATGCGCACTTGTCGCTGGAACTCCTCCTTGGGACTCCCAGCGTCCTTCTCGAAACAGATCGCTTCTCGCTGTAGGACTCCGCGGTAACCCTGTTGATTTATCGAGAGCGGTATGACGAAATCATTGATATCGTAATCCTTGAGCGGCACATACAGCTCTTTGCGAATCGCGAAGATCGCACCGTCTGCGCCAATGCACGACCCCAAACGGCTCTCGAGTTCTTTCGTCATCAATTCGAGCCTCGAATAGAGCCCGAGGGAATCCGGAGCGGCTCCGTTGCCCGAACCGTATCTCGTCCAGCCGGTGACGAAGCCCACTGTGTTGTCCTGAAACGGACGCAACAGCGCTTTGAGCGCGCCTTTTTCGTAAGTGGAGTTCGCGTCGGAGAACACGATGATTCCGCCTGCCGCTAACGGCAATGCCCGGTTCAGGCACGCCGTCTTTCCTATCCGCCCTTCGTAGTGTCGCAGCACTACGCCTCTTTGCGCGAATTCCAAAACGAATTTGCCGGTCCGGTCGGTTGAACCATCCGAGACGATGACGATCTCCAGTAGGTCCCGGGGATAGTCGAGTGAGAGTGCATTTTCGATCTTCTCTGCGATAACCGTTTCCTCGTTGTAGGCGGAAACAATCATGGTGACCGAAGGAAGGTATGCGCCTTGTCCCGCAGGGCTTCTCTCACCAAACCCTCCGAGTCGCAACACGAGCCATAGAATCGCCGGGTAAGCTACGTATGCATATAATATAAGCAGGAGCGAGACCCAGAAAGTAAGAGTAACTGCGATTCCGATCATTCACGCACCATTTGGATAACAAAAATATACCGACCGGACTTCGCGGTTCGGTGCCCAAGAGAGCCCAAGAGTTACAAACTCATAATCGATCCATTAATTCGGCCTGAGTTGATGATTTATGGCGTTGCGAAGAAGCCCCTCGAGGAGGGTGGCACTACTTTCCCATGAGTACTTAGCTCTCACAAACGCCTGTCCGTTTCGACCTAGACGGGCGGCCAGGCACGGGTCTTCAATAAGCCTTATGACCTGGGCTGCAAAGGTCCCGGGCTCATCGGCAGCGATGACATGCTCATCTTCGCGCAGGTCAAGCCCTTCGAGACTCACACGTGTCGCAACAACTGCCTTTTGCATAGCCAAAGCAGCCAGGATCTTGTTCTTGACGCCTGAGCCGAAACGCAGGGGGCAAACGAATACTCCGGCGGTCTCCAGGAATGGCCGCATATCAGGCACCCCCCCGGTAACGTGCACGCCTGGCCGTTGGGCGAGCATCTGCACCCGCTCCGTCGGATCCTTGCCCACCACCCAGAATTGCACCCGCGGATCGTGTTTCTGAATCAAAGGCAGAACGGCATCGCAAAAGTAAATAGCGGCATCCTCATTAGGGCCATAGTTCATGACCCCCGTGAAGATCAATTTGGACACGTCGATCCCGGCATCAGTCGGCATGAAGAACTCGCTATCCACGCCATTCCCAATCGTGACTATGTTGCCGGAAGAGTCGAGCGACCTTAGAAATGCCTCATCGACTTTCGAATTTGTGATGACCGCGCAGAACCATCGACTCAAGGACTTTTCCCATCGTCCAATGCTTTGCATCTCGGCAAAGTGTGCCAGTCTTCGTAGCCAGCCCTGCTCGGCTCGCATCAATCGCGAATACAGGAGCGTCAAGCTGTCATGGAGATCGATGATGGCCGGGCACTCCAGATTAGAGTCCATCACATACTGCGCCATACTCTGCCCATCCACATAAATAACATCAAACATGCCCTGTACAAAAATATTACGAATTCTCTGGCACTGTTCCGCGTGGTATTCGGGACTGCTGTGTCGGGTCACGAAGTATGGTGCCTGGCGCAATCGATGAATTTGCCGACGCCTCCAGTTTGGAAAGGGTGGCTTGGGCAGAATTTCGATTTCTTCGAATATGCCCGGAGTTACAGGGTCGTCTAGAAAGGCTTGGTATCGCTCCTGTCTGAGGCTGAAAGCGACCAAGGTCAGGCGATGGCGCTGCGACAGGCCTCTGCAGAGACTGAACAGGCGTGGCGAGCCCGGCATGTTGCTTGTCGCCGGGATGTCCCCGGCCAGGACCAAAATGTTCATGCGGGGTTGCGGCCAGCAATGTACGCAGTGGAGCTCTTGTTGAAAGCTATCACCAACAAATCCCCTCATAGCGGGCCGGGGTCGTGACCTGCTTAGCGAGTCGCGCAAGGTCAATCACTGTCTGATCCGCGCGCAAGGACAGTAGAGCGGCTGAGAATTCCGGCGACTGATATCCAACAACGATCACGTCCACCCCCGCAGTGAGTTCCTCGGCACTCGCCACGAGTAGCGACGAAAGGTGAGGAATATGCTCCTCCATGAATCGCCGGTTCGCGCCGATCAGCCGGCTGGTCGACACATTGCGATCATATATGCGTATCGCGTAGCCTTTGCCGAGCAAAGTCTCGATGACGCTCACCAGGGGACTCTCCCTCAGATCATCCGTATCGGGCTTGAACGCCATGCCGAGAAAGCCGACGCGTTTTTTCCCCAGGCCCATGATCATTTGGATGGCCAACTGCACCTGTCCTGCATTGCTCATGAGAATGGCATTCAGCACGGGGCTTTCCAGATCAAACCGCTTCGCCTGGTAAGCCAGAGCGCGTAGATCCTTGGGGAGGCATGAGCCGCCAAATGCAAAGCCGGGTTTCAGATAGGCAGACGACAAATTCAGCTTCTTGTCCTGACAGAATACGGACATGACATCATGACTATCAACGCCCATTTTCTTGCAAAGATTGCCAATCTCATTGGCAAAACTCACTTTTAGTGCGTGAAAGGCGTTGTCGCAGTACTTCGCCATCTCTGCAACACGAATTGACGTTCGGATCATGGGAGCATCGATACCCGAATAGAGCTGGCACAGCACTTCCCCCGAGCCTGTTTCACGCTCTCCGACTACGATCTTGGGAGGGTTGTAAAAATCGTACACAGAACTTCCCTCCCGCAGGAACTCAGGGTTGTAGCAAACGTCGAACCCTACGCCTATCTTTTTTCCGGAACGCATTTCCAGGATGGGGATCAGCAGCTCCTCGGAAGTCCCGGGCAGCATCGTGCTCCGAAACACGATTAGATGTCTTGATGTCTTGTTGCGCAGCGCCTCCCCAATCTCTTCGCACACGCGTTGCATATGCGTAAGATCCAAATTGCCGTTCGCTTGGCTCGGCGTACCCACACAAACCAAGGAGATGTCGGTAGCCTGTATGGCCTCGCCCGCGGAGGTCGTAGCGGAAAGCCGCTGCTGCTGATGGCCGGTTGCAAATAATTCCGGCACCTCCGGCTCGACAATCGACACCAAGCCGGCATTCATTCGATCGACCTTGCTCGCGTTGACGTCCACCCCGATGACCGTGTGTCCTTTGGACACCAGGCAACCCGCACATACCGTTCCCACATAACCCAGACCAAAGATCGATATTTTCATAGTGGCTTCAATGTTTCATTTGCAAAGACTGCATTGATCAATCTGGGAGCACCGCAGAAGTCCAAAAACAGCCGTGTTCTACCCAGTCTCCAAGCACGCGGCCCCGTCCTAATCCGGAGAATCCGGGACTGACAGGTGGAATTTAGTGGCGATACGATCCTGACTGCACGATGACCACGACAGCACTGGCCACCTTCATCCTAATACGCGTGAGATAAGTCTGCTAAGTTCCATTGCATCATGCTCGGTAAGATATCCATGCGTGGGTAATGTGACGAGTTCCCTGGCACAGCTTTCGGCAACGGGAAACGCTCCACCCTCGATCTTTCCTCTCAACTCCGGAATGGCGTTTATCGACGTGGGATAGACAGGCATGATGCCCAAACCCATCCGGGCACTTTCACGCAGCAGGGATTCCTTTTTTTTCCTGTCGCTGACTCTTAGGGGAAAACGCAGAAGGCCGAGCGATCGACTTCTGAGAAAATTTGATCCGTGGGTTCTGCTCGCTTCAAGGACGGTAATCCACCGATTCACGTTCTTCTTTCGAACATCCCGCAGTTTCTCGAGTCTTCCCGGCCAATTCTTTGCCAACCCTGCTTGAAACGAAGACATCCTCAGGATGGGAAAATGCGGCTCAAAAAGCGTCTCCCCAAGTTTTAGGAACGGCATACTGCGCGGCACCCAAAAGAGCCTGGGATTGAGAAGCACTATCAGTGCCGCCGCTTTGAAGATTACGTTCAACAGAGGCAGCAGACCGTAGCTGGGAAGCTGGCTCACGAAGCGATTTAGACCTTCAGCGATTTCGTCCCGATTGGTAAGGACGACCCCTCCCTCCACGACTGAAAAGGCTTTCCCTCGGCCAAGACTGAAGAAGCTGACATCGCCAAGGGTTCCGACTTTCCTTTCTTCTCTCGTTTCGCCCATGGCCTGGGCTGCATCCTCCACGATGGTGACTCCTGGGTCTCGGTTCAATCTCCGCAGTCTCGTCACATCGGCTGGATAACCGAACAGATGGGTCGGAACAACAGCCAGAACCCTCTTGATCGAGTCCCTGGAGCTGCCAGCGGCGTCACGGGTATCGACCGCTGACCCGATGGCGCCTCCTGCGGGACGAGCTTCCGTCTGCGCGGGCGGTGCCTTGGAAAGCATTGCGGACAGTCGCGCGAAGTCAAAATCAAGGCTATCCGGGCGAAGGTCGCATAAGCGTATACGGAGCCCTGCGCGAACAACGGATGAGGGAACCGAATAACAGGTAAACGCCGGGATGAGGACTTCATCTCTATCGGGAAACAACTCCTTAAGAGCCAGGAGGATCAGGGTAAATGCAGCCTTTCCCGAAGAGACAAGAAAGCAGTGTTTGACTCCAAAGTGCTCCTTGAGCTCCGACCGGAAACGATCGAGCTCCTTCCGGCCGCGAAAAATCCCGCAAACTCCCGACGCAATCTCCCTGACACCGATCGGAGTCGCTGCCGGCGGCAGAGTTCTCCCTATGCGCATTTACGCATTACGCTGCTGCATATGCTGAGGCAGCTCACAAGCTGATGTGTTTTCTAATGCTAGGTCCGATTACCCTCGTGACAACCAGCGGCAGCTTTTGCCAGTAACGCGTGGCTTTCTCAAACCTCTCTTTCTCTGAGCCTTCCAGATTCGGCAATTTACCGTCGAGAAAGATGTAATGCCAATAGAGCGGTGTGGGTACGGCGCCCCATTGTTCCTTGAACTTATAAGTTCCTTCACCTGCAGAGGAGCGACCGAAGTCGAAGACCTGGTAGCCATTGTCGCAGGCATATTCGAGCACACGCAGATACAGGAGCATATTCGGACTCAGGGATGCATATTTGCGAAGGGAAGAGGCCCAGGGATTTCGCAACATTTTCTCAAATCCGACCACCAATGCGGCGGCCACGGCTTCTTTGGCTTTGTATATTACAATGATTTTGGAGGACTCCGAAAATTCGCTGAGGACATGCCGCATCAACTTGATCGAGTGAACCGGAGACCCCAAATCACGCATATTGACCAAAAAAACCTTGTAGAAGTCCTCCAACAGTTCCACCCCGCCTGTCCTTGAGGTCAATCCTTCCTTCAAAGGCTTTGCAATTTGACTTCTCAGCTTCGACTTGAAGGACTTCACGAGCATCTCGGAGGAGTCGGGAAGGTTCAGGAGCATCCGGACTTTGTCGGACCTCGTGGCGATCTGCAGTGGTTCTTGCGAAGTCTCACTGCAAAAGGCGCTTAGCTCATTGCAGGATACGAGAGGCCGCTCATGGCGCAATTCTATTCTGCTCGCTCCGGTTGCCCGGCCGATTTTGATAGCTTCGGACAGTAGAATTTCTTCTGCCTTCCTGCAACTGGCAAGGATGCCTCCGCTGTCTACGAATGGTAGAGAAACCAGGCAATTGCCGAAGATCCCGTGTTTAAGGTGAGCCAGGGGAAGTACTCCTAGAATACTTTCCACTGAGCGTCTCGCCTCCTCGGCGTTCCGTGGGACGGCATCCGGCTCTTTGTCGAACGCCATGAGATAGTAGGTTGCGTGACCATAGGTCCCGTGAATGATTTCGCGCCACCCGAACCTATGAAAGAGGCTGGCATCTGGATGATTCCGGACATATGAGTCCCAGATGCCTCTATCCAAATTACCAGCACACTCGATCTTGTAAGAGGGGGTAGCCAATTCGTGCCGCAATCGTTTTCAGTTCAAATGCTTTTTTTCACGGCAGCAACGTCGATCAGCATAGGCCATCATCAGAGCGTGTTTCAGGATCATTGATGCATTCGAACCCGATGTCGCTAAACAGTCCGACAAAGACCCGCATACAACCGGTAGGCACGTCCCCACGTAAATTCGTCCAGGACTTTGCGCCGGAGGTTTCCCGCCATGGCCTGGGCTTGCTCCTTGTCTCCAAGCGACTCGCACATGGCTTTTGCCAGAGCCCCGGCATCTTCCAGGGTGACGAGCCGACCCGTCACACCATCCTCGATAATTTCCGCCGCGCCGCAGGTGCGCGTCGTGACCACTGGCGTTCCCGCCATCGCCGCTTCCAGAATTGCCACGGGAAAACCTTCGCCGAGCTTTCCGGGCACCCAACGTGACGACAGTACGAACAATTGCGCACATGCAAACAACCCCGGAATAGCTGTATGCGGAAGGTCATGATAGAGAGTGACGTGTTGTGCCAGGCCTGAATCGGATACGGCCGCCTTCGTCTTGTCAATCTCAGGGCCGGTGGCCCCAACGATCACGAGGTGTGCAACGGGCCGTTTCTCAAGAACTTGCGCCAACGCGCGCAATAGCAAGTCATGCGCCTTCCCGTACGTGTATTTACCGATACTTAGGATTATTTCCCTTTCTTGCAGCTTCGCTGGCAAAATTGTAGGCGAGGTCACAGCACGAAATCGATCCTCATCTATGCCGTTATAAATGACGCACGTTTTCGCACGCGGCTCCAGCGCTACAACCTCGCTTTGCAGGCCCTCCGAACAAGACACCACCACGTCAGCCTGACGCAACATATAGCGGTACGCCGAGCGCACCCAACCGCGCAAACCATGGGCGCTACGTATGTCGCTGCCATGAAACGAAAGGATCACCTTGCCAGGAAACAAACGCAGTTTCTGCAGTGCGACCCAGTTTAGTGCATTGAGGGAGGGAAAATGGAAATTGATCACATCTATCCGAAACTCTTTTGCGAGCCGCCACAAGCTCCGCAATGCAAACGGCAGCGAAAGGAAAAAAGCCAGCAGCCCTTTGACGTTTGCGTTGCTCAGCGTCCGGAGCCGCATTCGGATGTAGGTATAATCTGGGCGGCTCTCGACGACGGGCCTCGCTGAGGCCCAATGGCTCTCGATCAATACCGGGTGGAACTCCCCGGCCAGGCGGAATTCCTCAATC
>WNGG01005409.1_pt1 | contig 27020 bp, 31 predicted proteins | sample 5400661 | NCBI WGS metagenome assembly WNGG01 (sample SAMN13153372, study PRJNA577476) | soil metagenome | isolation source: 100 cm soil or saprolite under Garry oak tree replicate 1 | place: USA:California | collected 2016-06-15
CGCGTGATCAAGAACTTCGTGGACCCGCAGGAGCTGGAACTCCGGCTGCGCCGGCTGGGCTGGGATTGCGCGATCCGCCGGGACGGCAGCGACTGGATATATGGCGAGGCGCGTCTCGCGAGGTAGCACGGCTTGCTCCGGTCCCGGCCATCAGCACGGCGCTGACGGGTGCGGGCGAGCCGGCAGCCGGCGGGCATCACCGACGACTGTGACTCCCAACGTTAAATGGCGTGCGACCGGGGCACGCACGCCTAGCTTCCCAGTTCTATCTGGCGTGGTCTGCCAGTCTTAGTGCGGGCAACCGCACCGTGATCCCGCACCTCTCCGCACGCTCCCGGAGGCAGGCCCATGACCCTGCAGTACATCAACCCGCCCGATCTGCCGGGCCCGTCGACCTACACCCATGTCGTCGTCGCGACCGGAGCCAGGCTGGTCTTTATCGCCGGCCAGGAACCCGAGGACAGCCACGGAGACCTCATCGGTGACGGTGACCTGGCCGCGCAGGCCCGCCAGGTGTTCGCGAACCTGGGCCGCGCCCTTGCCGCCGCCGGAGCCCGCCCGGATCAGGTAGCTAAGATCACGATCTACGTGGTCCGGCACCGGCCCGAGTACCTGCCGGTCATCGAACAGGCCCGGGTGACCCTGTTCGGCGGGCACAAGCCAGCTGACACCGTTGTCGGCGTAGCCACCCTCGCCCAGCCCGGATACCTCATCGAGGTCGACGCGATCGCGGTCACCTAACGACGTCCCCACGGCCTGGCGCCAGTTCGCCGGACAGCTCAAGGCAGCAGGGCCGGTGGTGGCGCAGGCGTGGCGTCGGCGGCACGATCCCCGTGCGGTTCCCCAGCCAGGCCGATCCCGGGGACGCCGGGCTGGCGGAGGTGCTCATCCCGGCTTCGAGGTAACGCCGCCGGTTCAGGCGGGGTCGAACCGCACCGGCAGATTCGGCGGCGACCGGAAAATCAGCCCGTGGATGTGCACGTCCTCCGCATCAGGATCGAGCCGCAATCCCGGCAGCCGGTCGAGCACCGCGTTCAGCAGCACCCGCATCTCCATCCGCGCCAGGTGCATCCCCAGGCACTTGTGAATTCCACTGCCGAACGAGATGGCTTGCCCGCCCTCCCGCACGACATCGAAGGCATCTGGGTCGGCGTACCGGCCCGGATCCCGGTTGGCCGCCCCCAGTGACACCGCCACGAAGCTCCCCGCGGGAATGCGCACTCCGCCCAGCTCCACGTCCTCGGTAGCCAGACGCGCCACAGTCAGCAGCGGCATCTCCCACCGAAGCGCCTCCTCGATCGCCTGCGGCACCAGCCCCCGGTCGGCCCGGACCATATCCAGCTGGCCCGGGTGGGACAGCAGGCCGAACAGCAGGTTGCTCGACGACCGGTACGTGGTCTCCGCCCCGGCCGGCAGGAGTAGCAGCAGGAACGGGTAGATCTCATCATCGCTCAGCCGGCGTCCGTCCACCTCGGCCGAGATCAGCTGGCTGACCAGGTCGTCGCGCGTATGCCGCCGCCGGTCGGCGATGATCTCGGCGAAGTACCCGCGCAGTTCCCGGCTGGCCGCAAGAGCGCCCTCCCAGTTCCGCATGACCGCGATCGACTGCGTCGACAGCCGCAGGAAGCGAGGCCAGTCGGCCTCGGGCAGGCCGAGGATCCGGGCGATGACCTGGACAGGGAAGGGGAACGTCAGCTGCGGGATCAGGTCGGCGTGCCCGTCCCGGGCGAACTCATCAATCAGTTCTCCGACGCACCTGCCGATGATCGTGTCGCTCCACCGGTCCAGGCTCCGCGCGCGGAAGGCCTTGGCCACCAGGGCTCGGTGCCGCTGGTGCTCCGGCGGGTCCATCTCCAGGATGGTCCGCCCCATGACCGGACCGATGGTCATCGCGTTGGCGGCCGAGGAGAACCGCTCGTGGTCGGTAAGCACCTGCTGCGCGAGCTCGTAGCTGGTCACGGTGAACAGCGAGGTGATCCGCGGCGCCTTCTCGTCGTGCCGGTACCGCCCGGACCCGCCGCCCATCTCGACGTGCAGCACCGGGGTCTCCGCCCGGATCCCGGCGAACATCGGATAGGGATCTCGCACGTCCCCGGCCAGTTCGGCGAACTGCCGCATCGGGTCGTAGCCAGCCTCACCAGACGCCGTGACCACCCCCTTCCCTGACATAACCGCCATCTCAGGTGGAGAAAACTGAGCGGGTCTACCGGATGACCGCCGAATTTGGCCATGCCCTCGCGATGGACAGCTTCGCCAGGCTACTGGCGGGAGCGGCTGGGCCGGAACTTGATCCAGGCCACGATGGCGACGGCCACCAGCAGCCAGGGGGAGAACAGGACGTGCAAGACGAAGCCGAGGACGGCCAGGGCCACGATGGCGGCTAGGACCAGGGCGATGATCGCGGGCATGGTGATCGGTCTCCTTTGATGCCGGGTGGTTGCGTTCTTGATTCAAGGCTGCCGTCGGCGGCGGCTCCTGTCGATCGGGATCAGCCCCGGTTCGCACCCTGGTGTGCCTCCCAGGGACCTCAGGGTTATCCCTGACCGGACGGCGTTGAGCCGGTATGGCCGCTACCCCAGCAAGCGCGGCGGACAAGGGCCGGGGAGGCAGTGTTGTTTCGGCGGCGGGGGGCGCGATCAGGTTGTCACTTCGGCTTGCTGACACCCTGCTCGCCGAGTTCTGCCAGGAGCACCGAACGCCGCTCCTCGAGCGTGGCGACCTGAGTCCGGAGCTGTTTAAGCTCCCGGTTGACGCGCGCCAGTTCGGCCCGCGCCTGCCGCTCCCGGAGGTACCGCTCACCACGTCGGGTGCTGACCAGTTCCTCGACCTCACGGCGGAGCAGCCGCAGCCACGGGTTCCCGTGCATCGCAGCAGGACGGTACTGCAGCTTGCCCGCCCTGATCGCCGCGATGATTTCGTCCTGCGTCAGCCCGAACTCCGTCCGAGCCGTCTTGTCGCTCAGCGTCGCGCCCTTGCGCCCCCATTCATCGCCGTACAGCTCCATAACCGGTCATTGTCTCGCAGGGCGGCTCCGGCCAGCCGGCGTTCGCGGGTTTACCGGCGACTGCCGATGGCCAGCTCCAGCAAGCGGTCGCCGATCACCGACACGCCCGGACGGGGCTCGCGCTCGTAGTACCACTCTTTCCGGCGGCGCATCAGCGCCTCGCCATGCTCCGTCCAGGTGAAGTCCTGCCGCCGCAGGATCTTCCTGAACACTGCGTCCACCGTGTCCGGGTAGGCGGCCGCCAGGCGCTGCAACGGCAGCGGCGCTATCGTCTCCGACCGCAGGTAGCCGCGCAGCACGTCCGCGTATCGCTTGTCGGCCGCGAGCGCTGGCTGGCCGAACAGGTCCCGCAGCATCCCGTACTCGTTATAGAAATTGAGCCCGTCGGTCTCGTCGTAGATGATGCCGACGGTATCGGCGTCACGCAGGTCAGGCGGGAAGTCGAAGGCGGGCACGTCCAGGCCGGGAAGGTTCGGGGGCCGACGCCGGGCAGGCCGCCGGGCGAGCGCGGCTTCCTGCCGGTGCCGGTAGTAGGCGTTGAGCCGTTCCCCCGCCTCACCAGGCGGAAGGACCAGCTCGTCGCCGCCGAAGAACGCCACGAACGCGGCCCGGTCCTCCCGCATCTGCCGCCACCCCTGCTCGACCTTCTCAGGGTTGCGGAAGACCAGTTCGGGCCTTTTCGTCGCCAGTCCTAGCGCGACCTTCGCGAGCCATCCGCCGTCGGACTTGCGGTAGCTCGACATCATCCCAGAAACCAGCCATACCCCGGGCGCCGGACCGATGGGCACGAGGCGAGCGTGCACGAATCCGCCCCGGGGCAACGATCGGAACGCGGCCCGGCCCATGTTGGAGTGCGTCCGGTACTCCAGATCATCGATCAGGTTCAGCAGGATGATCGCGTCGCCGTCCTGGCCGCGGATCTCGAAGATCCCCTCCACCGGGTCGCGCCAGCCGAGCAGCATCTCCCGGTCCGCCGCGGTGAGGTCGGGTCGACTGGCCACGAACCGGTCCACCACGGTCTGGCCGTCCGGCAGGCGGTATTGCAACGCGAACCGGTCGATGGCGCCGATCGCGTCGCCCTCATCGATCTCCTCCAGGCCGACCTCCAGCGTGGCCGCGGCCAGCGACCGCTCCCAGCGCGGGCTGCACGCGAAGTCGACCAGGTCCCGCTTCAGTTCCGCGCTGCGCTCGATGAGGACCGCGAGCTCCTCCCCACCGCGACGGCCGTTCACTCCGGCTCCCGGCCCAGTGCGGCCAGCCGCTGGTTGACCTTTTTCATTCCGAACGGCGCGGGTTCCTCGGGCTCCTCTTCGGACCAGTACTCGACGGGGGAGTCGCCCCGGTACTCCACGCAGACGGGGTAAACCTGGCCGTGATCCCGCGGGATCGTCTTTTCCAGCCTGATCTCGTGCTCCCAGCAGGCCCCGAGGTCATAGGTGTACGCGATCGTCCCGCCCGCCGTCATGGCGTCCCGGACCCGGACCGCTTCCTCGTCCCCGGTCCCCTCCAGGTGCACGAACGGATCGCCGTAGCGCTTCTTTCCCGACTCGAACACGTGCAGATGGTCACCGTCCCAGCCGAACAGCACCTGGATCACCCCGTGCAGGTCACCCAGGGTGGCGGTGGCCGGAAGCAGCACCCGCCGCCAGATCGGCGGCCGGACATGCGATAGCGCGACCTTGAGCTGGGCCACCTGGTCGACGCTGCGCGGCGCGCCGGACGCGGCGAACTCCGCCACCGCCAGGGCTAGCGGACCGGCGTCCGGGTGACCGGTGGCCCGCACCGCCGCGAGGCGTTCATCCAGGTCCGCCCCCGGCATGCTCTCCCACACGCGGCTGAGCGCCTCGTCCGGGCCCTTGTCCTCCAGCGCCGCCACGGCGGCCTCGACCCCGAGCCAGTCCCAGTCCGCGTCACCGGGCTCCGGACCCTGGTCCCAGGCGGCCAGCACGGCCCGGGCGTGCGGGCCGACGCGCCGTGCCGACGCCGCTTCCCGCCAGGCCGGCAGCGCGTCGTCGCCGAGCCCGTCTGCCCCGCCGGCGACGGGCGCACCGCCCTCGCCCAGCACCGTGAGCAGTGCCTGGGCCAGCAGGCGCACGCTGTCCTCGTCCTGCGGGTACGACTCCGCCGCGCACACCGCGCGCAGGCCCGCGAGCCATCCGGTCAGCAGGTCTGCATCGTCGGGCGGCCAGGACTCCGGCGCCGGGCCGGCGGTCACCGACCCGGCGCTCACCTGCAGCAGCCGGGTCGCGACCGCGACGCACCAGGGCCGGTGCAACTCCCGGATGTCGGCCATCGTCCGCAGCCGCGCAGGCACTCCAACCCCCAGGACCGCACCCGCGGCCGGGACGTCGGCCTTCCGCAGCACCCGACCGGCCGTCACCGGCCGGCGGCCGCTCCCGACCCAGCGGGCCAGCGTGACGGCCTGGCCCATTACCGCGCAGTCCCGCGCTCGCCGCGCCGCGTCACGAAGACCTTCCACGGTGTCCACATGGGGACCCTACTGCGGTGAAGTCCGGCGTAGCCGGGAATCCCGCCGCTAAGTAACTGCAGAGGTCTCGCTGAGCGCTGCCATCGCCGAACGAGCCTGCGGTGCCCGACCCGGCCTCCCGCGACCAGCCATCGCAATTCCCGAACCCATCGAGTGTTGCGACGACCGCCAGAAACCGCTCGTTCGGGCCTCGATCTCTTGATGCGCCGGAGACCTTAAACGCCGATGAACCGGGCAAGAGGGGACATCGACTGGCACTACCTCAACGTGCTGGCCAGCCGTTCGATCATCTGCACAGAGTCGTCAGGGTGCAGCGCGGCGGCCACCAGCCGGTCAAATGCAAGCGTATAGCGGTTCACATCCGGATGCTCTTCGAGGTAGATGTCCCCGGCGAGCGTCTCGACGTACACCACGGCCGGATCGGTGGCCTCCGGGAAGTCCAGGATGACGAACGCCCCGATCGCCCCGGCGTGTGCACCCGCACGGTACGGCACGACCTGGATCGTGGTCTTGCCTTGCTGAGCGGATTCGGCCAGGTGCCGAAGCTGCCGGCGCATCACGCTAACGCCGCCGACTACGCGATGAATAACCGCCTCGTCGATGACCGCCCAGAGCCGCGGCCGGTCATCGCGGCCCAGGATCTCCTGCCGGGCCACGCGGACTTCCAGCAGCCGCTCGACTTCATCAGAGTCCAGCTCTATCGGCCCGTTCCGGAAGATCTCGCGGGCATAGTCCGCGGTCTGCAGCAGGCCGGGCACGACCACCGGCTCGAAGTTGCGGATGGAGGCTGCCCCGCCTTCCAGCCCGATGTAGACCTCGTACGGGTTCGGCAGCACGTCGCGGAACGAGTGCCACCACCCGGGCTGGCGGGCGTCCCGGGTCAGCTGGATCAGCCCGTCTCGTTCGGGCCCGGTCACCCCGTAGAGCTCGAGCAGCGTCCGTACGTTGCCGGGCTGCGGCCGGCTCCGGCCCGTCTCGATGCGGAAGATCGTGGAGGTCGACCACTCCAGCTGCCGCGCCACCTCCTCCCGGCTCATGCCGGTGGCCTCGCGGCGGCGCAGGAGTTCCATGGCCAGGCGGCGGCCGGACATGAAGACACGAGCACGTCAGTTCTGCGACGACAAACCCGGCGTCGGCCCTGCGTTCCGTCTCGGCGGGCAGGCGTGGTCGTGACTCCCTATCCGTGGCCGCTGCGCAGCTCCCTCGAACTCCGCGCCCTGCCGACCGCGGTGCCCTGCGCCCGGCTTCATGCCAGGCACCTGGTGTGGGAGTGGGGGCCGAACGGCCTGGCCGGGAGCACCGAATTGCTGGTCTCCGAGATCGTGACCAATGCCGTGCAGGCCACCGCGGGACGAGAGGACCAGACGGCCATCGGCCTGCGGTTGTCCAGCGGCAACGCGCGAGTCCTGATCGAAATCTGGGATGCCGACCCGCGGCCGCCAGCACCCAGGGATCTCGGCGAAGAGGGCATATCCGACCCTCACGAAGAGGGCGGTCGCGGGTTGTTCCTGGTGGAGGCGCTGAGTAGCCGCTGGGCTTGGTACCCCAGTGACGAGCCCGCCGGCAAGGTGATCTGGTGCGAGCTGGCCGCCGAACCGCCCGCAATCAGCGGGCGGTTCCGTCCCACCACTTGAGCACCCGAAGCGCGCGCAGGGTGTTCCAGCGGCTCGGCGTGCCCGCGCCGTCCTCGAGATCGAAGTGGACGCGACCCGGGTGGATGCGGTCGAGCAGCCACCGGCCGTCAGGCTGCCGCCTGGACCGCACGACCGCTACCGCCTCCGCCATCCGGGGATCGGGGTCCGCCCCCGACCCGCGGAAGTAGTCGAGCGCACGCAGCACGTCGTAGTGCCAGTAGTACGGGAACGCGAACTCCAGGTACGCCGGCTGGACGACGGCCCCCGTGCTCTTGCGGCGGAACAGGCCGCGCTCGAGCAGGTACTCCTGCCCGCCGCGGCGGGCCGTGCGCACCTCCGCGGACCCGCCGGTCGCGCGCTCGAACTCGAGCAGGCCGTCGAGCACGTTGATCGTCGTGTCCACCGAGGACCGCACCGAGCCGTTCTCGGCCTCGCAGTTCCAGCCGCCGTCAGCGAGCCGCTCGCCGAGGACCCGCTCGACGATCGCTCCAGTGTCCACCCCGAAGTACGCCCCGGTCTCGATCGTCCTGCCGTTGATGCAGGGCTCGACCTCCCCGTCGAAGTACCGCTGCCCGGCGTGTTCCCAGCACCCGTTCTCCGCGACGAGCCCGATCGCCCGGCGGGCGGACTCCGACGCCGGGTCGAGCCCGAACAGCTGCAGAGCCTGCAGCGTGTGCATCGTGGCCGTCCAGGGCTGCCCCGGTTCACCGCCGGCATAGGACGCCGGGAAGCAGGCGCCGCCGTCCCAGAGCCCGTCGGGATCCTCGAGCGAGAGGAGGCGCGCGCCCCAGCCCTCGTGCTCCACCCGGGCTCGCTCGGCGGCCACGTCGCCGGCCGGCGCGTTCGTGAGATCCCGCAGCACCTGCCAGCGGATGGCGGGGTCGCCTTCGAGCAGCCAGTCGATCACGCTCACGACCGCAGACTACCGACTTCGTCGTGTGGACGGCAGCGGCACATCGCGGGACCGCTGCCGTCCGGGTTGGACAGCTGCTACTTCTTTCCTTTCTTCCCCTTCTTGCTCTTCTTGGTCTTCTTGCTCTTCTTGGCCACGCGTATCACCCCGCTCCCCGACTCGGACAGGTCAACGATATGTTGACCGAGCGTCAACATATCATTGACCGCTACCGGTTGTCGATACGCTGTGATGGTGGCCTCCAAGAGTCCTGTCAGGCGGATCACCGCGGCGCTCGGCGCTCTCGACGTCGCCGACGGGCCGATTAGCCGGCTCGAAGCTGCCCGGCAGCTGCGAGAAGCGGCAGAGGAACTGGAGGCCGCCCAGGTTGAGGCCGCCCGCAAGGCCGGTGCCACCTGGAATGAGATCGGCGCGTGCTACGGACTCACCAAACAAGGCGCCCAGCAGCGCTTCCGGGCTGCTCGCCACCAGGCTAAGGACGTGACCGCGGCGCCAGAAAGAAAGAAGGCTGGCCCGGTGGCCTGACCAGGAGGCGGGCCGGGCAGAAGGTCACTGAACGTCGTAGCGCAGGTGGATTGCTCCTTCGCCCGCAGCTCTACGTAACCGATTTGCCAGCGTCGGCGTCGGTCTTGGTCTCGTTCTTTGGCCTGGCGCCGGGGGCCGGGGCGGTCCGGGCGCGGATGGCCGGGACCATGAACGACGCCGCGAACGCCGCCAGGGTCAGCGCGGCGGCCACCTCGAAGGCCCGGGAGTATCCGTCGTTGAGGGCCGCGGCCTGCGACAGTACGGGCCGGCCGCCGGCGAGGGCGGCGCGGGTCCGGTCGGTGGCGATGGTGGCCAGCACGGCCAGGCCCAGGGAACCGCCTATCTGCCGCGCGGTGTTGAGCACGCCCGAGGCCAGCCCGGCCTCGCTGACGGCGACGCCCGTGGTGGCCGCCGCCGCCAGCGGGGTGAACAGCAGGCCCAGGGCCAGCGAGATGAGACATCCGGGCCCGAACACGTGACTCCAGTACGAGGCGTGCGGGCCGATAGCAGACAGCCAGGCGAACCCCCCGGCCGCGAGCAGCGTGCCGGCCTGCAGCAGCGGACGGACCCCGGCGCGCGGCAGGAGACGGGAGCTGGCCTGGGCCCCGATCATGATGGTCACGCCCATCGGCAGGAAGGCCAGGCCCGTCTTCAGGGCGCTGTAGCCCAGCACGTTCTGCAGGTACAGCGAGAGGAAATACCACATCGAGAAGAAGGCCGCCCCGACCAGGAACATCACGATGTTCGACCCCGACAGGGACCGGGACCGGAACAGCCCGAACGGCATCAGCGGCGTGCGGGCCAGCCGCAGCTCGATGATCGCGAACACCGCCAGCAGTACCGCCGCCGCCCCGAGCAGCGACAGCGTCCGCCCGCCGCCCCACGGGTGCGTGTCGGTGCCGATGATCGCGTAGACCATCGTCCCCAGCCCGGCCGTGACGGCGACCGCGCCTACGACGTCCAGCCGGGCCGCGGCGCCGCGGCCGGCCCGGGCTCTGGACTCAGGCAGCCAGGCCAGCGTGGCGACCACGGCGGCCACGCCGATCGGGATGTTCACGAACAGGACCCAGCGCCACGACAGCGCCGAGGTGAGCGCGCCGCCCAGGATCGAGCCCGCCGCCCCGCCTGCCCCGGCGACGGCGCTCCAGATGCCGAGGGCCCGGGCCCTGCGGTCGCCGGAGAAGGTCGTGATGATGATCGTGAGCGTGGCCGGCGACAGGACGGCGCCCGCGATGCCCTGTACCGCCCTGGCGGCCGTCAGCCAGGCGGAATCCGTGGCGATGCCCCCGGCCAGGCTGGCCACGGTGAACAGCGTCATCCCGGACAGGTACACCCGGCGCTGGCCGAACAGGTCGGCGGCCCGCCCGCCCAGCAGCAGGAACCCGGCGAAGGTGAGCACGTAGGCGTTGACGACCCACTGCAGTCCCGTCGCGCTGTAGTGCAGGTCCCGGCCGATCGAGGGAAGCGCTACGGTGACGATCGAGACGTCGAGCACGACCATGAACTGGGCGACGCACGCGATGGCCAGAATCAGCCCGTCGTGGGCGTGATGACGTCGGCCAGGCGCGTCTGCCCGGCTCGGCTGCGCCGGGCCGGGCTGCTCGCCGTTCATCGCTTCAGCGGGGCAGATTTATACATCAGTCATGTCTATCATGGTTAATGTCTAATTTCCAGGCGGCTAGGCTCCTTTCGTGGACTCAGAGCGGGAGAAGGGCAGTGCGGCCGCGCTGCCGTCGCCGTGCGGCCTGAGCTTCCAGGACGGCAACTGGTATCTGATGGCCAAGACCGGGGCGCTCGCCCGGCAGCGCTGGGCGGGCATGCTCGCCCAGCTCAAGGTGAGCCCCAGCCAGTACGGGGTGCTGATGGCCCTGGGCGAGGCCGGCCCGCTGGGCCAGCAGCGCCTGGCTGAGCTGGTCGGCATCGACCCCCGCAATGCCGTGCCGATCATCGACGCCCTGGCCGCCCAGGGCCTGGTCCGCCGGGAGATTGACCCTCGTGACCGCCGCCGTCGCGTCCTGGACCTGACGGCCAAGGGACGGGGGGTCGTGAGCGACCTGGCCTCCGTCGGGGCCGAGATCGAGCGCGACCTGCTCTCCCCGCTGACCCCGGCCGAGCAGGCCACCCTGCGACGCATGCTGCTTGCCCTGCTGGGCGCGGCCGGGCGTAAGCCGTAGCCCGGGGATGGCGAGCTAGCTCGTGAAGCCGAGTCTGCGAAGTGCCTCAGGGGGAAGCCCAACTCGATGGCGCTCACCTCGTCCAATCTCGCGTGCTGGCCGGGATCGAGTCTGATCTGGAGCGCGCCCAGGTTGTCGTCGAGCTGAGCGAGGCTGCGAACCCCGCTCGCAACACCTCCTCAACGGGGGTCGTGCGCCGGCCGTCCCTTCGCCGTGAGCATTGTCCCGGCCGGCCTGACCCATGTACTGAGCCACTGACCTCGGCTTAGCCCGTTAGCCGGCTGGGACCAGGTCGGCGACGTCGGCGTGAAGCTGGGCGAGGGCCTGGTCGAAAGTGGCGAGGCGGCCAGAGCAAGAGCGCGCGAGATGCGCCAGGTAGGCATCAGTCACCTGGCGGTGGCCGATGATCCCGGCTACCGGGATGTCATGGTAGGAGGCGTTGTCGGGCCAGAACTCGTGACGGGGGTTGCTGGTGACCTCTTGGAGTACCGAGCGGGCAGACTCGGCGGTCTGGCCCTCGCGGATCAGGAGGCGCATCAGACTGCCCTGAGTGATGGGGCAGGTGGCGAAGCCGGTCCCGGACGCTACGAACCACGCCTCTGCGTGCCCGTGGTGAACGTGGTCATCGACAACGAGCGCGATGAGCACGTTGGCGTCTAGCAGCACGGCCGGCACTTAGTCATCCTCAAGCGCGCGCACATCTTCGGTGGTTATGACCCTGCCCAAGTGCACGACGGGCAATCCGGTCGCGGCGCTGTGCGCCAGTTCGGCCGGGCGGCCCTCGCCGAGCCCGCGGCGCATGAGGAAGGCGACGGTCTCGCTCAGCGTCCGGTGCGTGTCCCTGGCGATCGCCACCACCTGCGCGTGAAGATCTGCCGGAAGGTCAACGGTAGTGCGCATAAATTCATCATGACATCAATGCATTATGATGCGCAAGTGCTCCGCTCTTCCTCCCACGCCGGTTACTTCGACCCAGCGAGCCGGACAAGCTCAAGGCGCTGGCCAGCGGGGCCGCGCAGTTGGCGGCCAGGTGCAGCAATACCGGCGCGGCCAGGCTGCCGGAGCGTTCCCGCAGCAGGGACAGCAGCGCGCCCGCCCCCGCCGTCCCGGCCGCTACGGCGGTGACCGCGGTGATCCGGGCGCCGCGGCCGGCCGCGAGCCGGTTGACCGCCAGCGCCTCGGCGGTCGGGCGGATGTGCCACAGGCCGAACACCGCGCTGCCCACGGCGGTGGCCGCGGGCTCGGCCAGCACCCGGCGCAGCGCGGCCTGGAGCACCCCGCGGAACGCGATCTCCTCCCAGGCGACCGTGCCGACCGGGATGCGCAGCAGCACGTGGTAGGCGAGCTGGCGCCGGTCCAGGCCGGCGATCCGCTGGTCGTGGAGCAGGGGCCGGGTGGCCGGGGTCAGCGCGGCCAGCCCGAACGCGGCCACGACCGGCGCGGCCGCCGCCGATCCGCACCTGAGCCCGGCCCGCAGCCGGTCCCGCCGCAGGCCCAGGTCGGCTGGGGTCAGCCCGCTGGCGGCCGCGGCGGCCAGGGCGGCCGTGGCGGCCAGGGCATTGACCGCGGGGTACCACCGCCGGTGCCAGGGCTGGACTCCCGCCAGGTTGTTATAGCCGGCGAGCACGATGCAGGCCGCCGCGGCGAAGGCCACGTCGGCGGGGCGGGCTCGGCCGGGACAGCGCCTATTCAACCGGGGCTACTCACCGGCGCGGACGAGGCCGCTCTCGTAGGCGAAGACCACGGCCTGAGCGCGGTCGCGCAACGCGAGCTTCATCAGCACGCGGCTGACGTGCGTCTTGACCGTCTGCTCCGCGACGACCAGGTGGGCGGCGATCTCCGCGTTGGACATGCCGCGGGCGACCAGGGCCAGCACCTCGGTCTCGCGTTCGGTCAGATCCTCGAGGTTCTTGCGGCTGGCGGCCCGGGGCCGCGGTCACCCGGAACCCCCCGTCTGCGGTCGGGCCCGCCTCCAGGCTCCCGCCCAGCATCGTGGCGCGCTCCCGCATGCCGACCAGGCCGTGCCCTCCTCCGGCAGCAAGGCCCCCGGCGGCCCGGGCCCCGCTGGCCACCAGGACCGGGACGGCACCGCTCGCCGGGGGGACGGCGTCGTTGCTGGCCTCGAGCGCCAGGCTATCGGGCCGGTAGGCCAGGTGCAGCCGGACGTGCGAGCCCGGCGCGTGCCGCATCGCGTTGCTCGCACGATGCGGTACGCGGACAGGTCTACGCCTTCCGGCAGCGGCACGGGGTTCCCGCCGCGGGTCACGGTGACCGACACGCCGCCGCTGCGGGCCGAGTCGAGCAGGGTGTCCAGATCGGCCAGCCCGGGCTGGGGCGCGGTGTCCTGCCCGCCGGTGCGCAGCACGCCCAGCACGCGGCGCAGCTCGACCAGGCCGGCCAGCGTGCTCGCCCTGATCTCACCGAAGCTCTCCACCAGCTCCGGCGGCGGATCGGCGGTCTTGTAGGGCGCCGCCTCGGCCTGGATCGCGATCACCGACATGTGGTGGGCGACCACGTCGTGCAGCTCCCGGGCGATGCGCTGCCGCTCCTCGAGCAGCGCGCGCTCGCCGGAGTGCCGGCGCTCCTGCTCCTGGAGCTGGCGCTCGCCGCTGCGCCGCACCCGGACCACGACGCCGAGGAGGACGGGGACCGCGATCAGGAAGACGGCCTGAGGCATCGACCCCGGGTCGATGAACGCGGCCCCGGCCAGGGTGACGGCCGCCGCGGCGACCACGATCCGCGGCCGGCAGCGGACCGTCACCGCGTACAGGCACAGGCCGTAGACGAAGACGCCAGCCAGCGGGAAGTCCGACCCGCCGAGCGAGCCCGGCGGGATCACCAGGCTCGTCCCGATGAGGGCGGCCGCGGAGGCCGCCCACGCCGCGAACGGGAACCGTGTGCGCAGCGCGAGCGGCGCGCAGTCGATGAACGCGAGCAGCACCAGCAGGCCGGTGGCGTACGTGCCGTGGTGGCTGGCGTTCTCGTTGGTCAGCGACGAGTTGGCGATGGCGAAGCAGATCAGCGCGATGATCACGTCGGCGACCTCGACCAGGTCGTATCGCCCGCGCCGCAGCCAGCGAGGACGCGGGGCCGGCGGGTTCGTGGTGTCGGTCACGAACGTCGCCGCGAACCTGCTCACCGCCTTCACGTCCATGCCCCCAGCGTAGGCACGGCGAGCCGGAAACCTCGTCCCCCGCGCGGCGTAACTGCGAGCCCATACCCCAGTAGGGGTGGTACGGGGCCGCGGCGGCCGGCGGCACCGCGGGGGACGGCCCGCGCCACCGGCCTCATACCTGCGGTGCACGTCCGCAATCGGCTCGCCAGGGTGACGCTGACGAGCCATCGGCGTCCGTAGCTTCCTGCTCGGAAACCCCGATCAAGCAGGAAGGACGCCACGATGAGACTTCGCTACCTGGCCGCCGTGCCGCTCGCCGCGGCTGCCGTGTTCGGCACCACGGCCGCGGCCTGGCCGTCCAGCACGGCCGCCATGCCCCAGGCACCCCCCGCGCTGACGGCCAGCGCGCTATCGGCCCGCTACGCGGCCGACGCCCAGGCGATCGCCGGGGCCGAACGCACGGCCGCCCGCGACGGCGACAGCCAGCTGGCCGGCGCGCTGGCCAGCCTGCGTACCCAGCACGTGCTGTTCTTCAATCCGAACGGCCAGGGCGTGGCCGCGATGGTGATAGGTAACCTGGCCACGGCGACGCGGGTCGCGATCCTGGTGCCGGGCTCCGACACGACGCTGGCCACGTTCTTCTCCCGGGGATCGGGGTCGCCCGGCGGCGGCGCGGAGGCGCTCGCCGCCGAGGCGCACCGGCTCGAGCCCGGGACGCGGCTGGCGATCATCGCCTGGCTCGGCTACCCCACCCCGGCCACGCTCAGCCCGGCCGTAATGACCTCGGGCGACGCCGGGCAAGGGGCTCAGGCCCTGCGGCCGCTGGTCACCGCGCTGGCCCAGCACGGCGACCAGGTCGCGCTGCTGTGCCACAGCTACGGGTCCGTGGTCTGCGGGCTGGCCGCGCCGCACCTGCCGGTCACCGACATCGCGGTGTTCGGCAGCCCAGGGATGGACGCCTCCTCGGTGGCCTCGCTCCACACCAAGGCCCGGGTGTGGGCCGGCCGGGAGAGCGGCGACCCGATCAAGTACGTGCCGCACATCCGGCTGTTCGGGCTGGGCTTCGGCGCCGACCCGGTGTCGCCCGGATTCGGCGCGCGCATCTTCGCCACCGGCGCCGGCGCCCACAGCGGCTACCTGGACCCGGGCTCGGTCTCCCTGCGCAACCTGACCTACATCGCGCTGGATGACTCCGCGGCGGTGACCCGATGACCGGCCTCGGGCAGGTCAGGCAGCTGGCCCGGCGCATCGACGCCGCGACGCCTCCGCAGCGCGACCGCGCGGTCGACGCGCTGCGCGCCCTGGCCATCGCGGGGGTCATCGGCGGCCACTGGCTGGTCACCGCGCTCGTGCTCGGCGGGAGCCGGGGCCACACGGTGCTGAGCGACAATAGCCCGCTGGCCTCGATGCCGGCCTTGACCCCGCTGTCCTGGATCTTCCAGACGCTCGCGGTCTTCTTCCTGGTCGGCGGCTACTCGGCGGCCCGCGGCTACCGGGGCGGATACCTCAACTGGCTGCGCAAGCGCCTGATCCGGCTGGCCCGTCCGGTCGCGGCCCTGGTCGCGGTCTGGATTCCGGTCACGGTCGGCATGTGCCTGGCGGGCGTCCCGGCCGCGACCGTGCACACCATCGTGTTCCTGGTCATCAGCCCGCTGTGGTTCCTGGGCGTGTACGCCGTGCTGACCGCGCTGACCCCGGCGGCCATGTGGCTGGTCCGGCGGTTCGGCGCGTGGGCGGCGGCCTTCCCGGTCGCCGTGGTGGCCGCCACCGACCTGGTGCGGTTCGGCCTGTCCGGTCCGGCCTGGGCCGGGTGGGTCAACGTCGCGGCCGGCTGGCTCGTCCCCTACCTGCTCGGCATCGCCTGGGCGCTGGGGTCGCTGCGCGGCCGCCGGGCCGCCGCGCTGATGCTGGCCGGCGGCGCCGCCGCCACCGCCGCGCTGATCGCCTGGGCCGGATACCCGGCCAGCATGGTCGGCGTGAACGGAGCCCACATCTCGAACCTGAACCCGCCGACGCTGGCCGCGGTGAGCTTCGGGATCGCCCAGTGCGGACTGGCGCTGCTGCTGCGCGACCGGCTGGCGCGGTTGATGCGCCGCCCGCTGGCCTGGGCCGGGATCGCGCTGGTCAACCTGTCGGCGATGACCCTGTTCCTGTGGCACCAGACCGCGTTCATCACGGTCAGCTCCGTCGGCCTGCTGGCCGGCCGGGTGCCGGGCCTGCTGACCGCCCCGGCGGGCGGCCTGTGGGTAGCCGAACGGCTCGCCTGGCTGCCGGTGTTCGCGATCATGCTGTCGGGCCTGTGGCTGGCGTTCCGCCGGGCGGAGCGTTAGGCGTGGCCCAGGGGCAGCCGGGACGGCGGCTTGATCTCGGCCAGCCGCCGGCGGCCCGATGATCGTGCGGCGGCGGCCTACAGTTGGCGGCATGGCCGGTGAGCAGCTCCGCGGACGTGCTGAGCGGCAGCTGCGCCCTTACCGGGCCCAAGACGAGCCAGCGGTGCTCGCGTTGTGGGCCCGGGCGCTGCCGCGCTGGCCGGTCAGCGCCGAGGCGTTCCGGGCCAGGACCGCCGGCGCCGGGCAGCTCGTCATGGTCGCAGGCGGTGCGCTGGCCGGCTATATCTCGGTGGCGCGGGCGCAGGCACGGGCGCAGCTGACCGTCATTCTCGTCGACCCGGCATGCCGGCGGGCTGGCCTGGGCTCAGAGCTGCTCACGCAGGCCCGGCGCAACCTGCCCGACGGCGTGACGTCCTTGTCCGCGGGCAGCGGTGCTGGCCCGAATTTCTGGCCGGGCGTGCCCGAAGATGCGCCGGACGGCTGGGCGTTCCTGCACGCTCACGGTTTCGAGCCGGCCGGCGAGATGGCCGACCTGATCGCAGGCATCGCCCGGTTCCGGCCGCCCGGGTGGATTCTCAGCCGGGCCGGCGGCGGGGTGCGCTTCGAGCTTGCGGGCACAGGCGACGCAGCACAGGTGATTGCCCTGCAGGAGCGCCATTTCCCGTACTGGAAGGGGTTTTACGAGCATCAGCTGACGCTCCCCGGCACGGTGCTTGTCGCCCGCGCCGGCGGGCAGATTGTCGGGACATGCACGGTCGAGGGCCCAGCCGAGTATGACTTCCTGTGGCGGGCGCTGGTCCCGGGCGCGGTGGGAGCGTTCGGGTGCGTGGGCGTGGACCCGGCGGCGCGCCGGCACGGGATCGGCCTGGCGATGGTCGCCCGTGCCTGCGAGCTGCTGTCAGCGCGCGGCGCGGAGGTCTGCTACTGCGCGTATACGTATCTGGAGGACTGGTACGCCCAGCTCGGCTTCACCCGCTGGCGCGGCTACACCATGGCCAGCGCATCCGCCCCTGGCGGGGCGCCAGCTTCCGCAGCTAGGCGGGCGGGGTGGGCGTCGGGGGCATCGCGGTTCCTGTTCCTGGGCCGACGGCTGTCGACGATCTCAGCTGAGGGCGCGCAGTGACCAGATCAGTTCCGAGCGGGTCTGCGCCGTCACATCCTCACGCTCTCCGGCCTCGGCCGGAATCCTCTCTTGCTCTTCGCCACGCGCGATCGCAGGCTCGGGCCGCGCTGCGCCCCGCCTCCCGGCGGCCTGCGCGGGTCCGCCGGGAGGCGGTGACGTTCGTCCCTCACGATGGCGCGCGCTGCGTCGTGACCGCCCGATAACCCCCGTGGCCCCGCCAGGAAAATCCGCATCGCAAGCTCCTCCGCACACTCAGCGCGGCCGCGGCGCCCGCCGGTCGCGGCGCTGCTCGAGTTCCTCGTCGTCCACGTAGACGAGCATCTCCTGACCCGGCGCGCACATCATCACCACGACGAACCGGCTCCAGCGGTCCGCGATGTTGTTGGCGGCCTGGTAGTGGATGACGTCCCCGCCCGGTTCCCAGAAGACTTCCCCCGCCCGGATGACCCGCTCCGGCTCGCCCTCGAGCTCGAAGATCATCTCGCCTTCCAGCATGTAGCCGAACACCGGCCCAGAATGACGGTGCGGCGGGCTGCCCGGATCCCCAGGCGGCAAATCAAGCCGAACGATCATGGCCTCAGCCCCCTCGGGAACGAAGGGGGGCCGCTGCGCCAGCAGCATCGTCAGCACCGTGTTGCTCGATCTGGTCGTGGTCATGCTCCCAAGCTAGGCGCCGACCGGTCTAACGACTTAGACCACTCAAGACCAAATTCTTTGTACCACTTCAGCGCAGCAGATCAGCGAGCGCGTCCAGTGCCCGGGACCAGGCGTGCGGCGGGGGAGTGGCGTAGCCGAGGACAAGCGCGGCGGGCCGGTCCCCGCCGGGCCGCAGCGCAACGGCAGCATCGACGTCTACACCGGTGACATCATCTGGATCTCCGAGTTCGCGGGCGCCGGCTGGTCGGCTCCGCTGAATGACTACTTCGGCCCGTCCGTGCAGGCGCAGTACTTCCCCGGCGTCATCGACGCCTGTACCTACGGCGGCGCCATGCACGCGCTGCCCTGGTACCTGGACGCGGGCATGCTCTACTACCGCAAGGACCTGCTGGACGCCGCGGGCATGAAGCCCCCGTCCTCCTGGAGCGAGCTCGTCACCGGCGCGCAGCAGCTGACCGGCACGGGCAAGGTCAGCGACGGCTTCAACTGGCAGGCCAAACAGGCCGAGGTGCTGGTCTGCGACCTGGTGGAGTTCATCGGATCCAACGGCGGGTCGATCCTGGCGCCAGACGGCAAGACGGTGACCATCGCCGAGCCGAACGCGGTCCAGGCCGTCCAGCTCATGTACGACACGTTCAGCAAGGACAAGGTCACGCCCAAGACCGTGCTCTCCTGGGACGAGGTGCCGAGCGAGCTGCCCTTCCTCGGCGGCAAGGCCGCGTTCCTGCGCAACTGGTCCTTCGTGTGGTCCGACGCGCAGAACAAGTCGAGCTCGAGCGTCGCCGGCCAGGTGGGCGTCGTCAAGCTGCCGGCCTTCCCCGGCGGTAAGAGCGCCGCCTGCCTCGGCGGGTACCAGTTCGGCATGAACGCCTCGAGCACCTCCAAGAGCGCGGCGATCGACTTCCTCACCTGGATGTCCAGCCCGGCGACCCAGCTGAAGTGGGCCACGCGGCTCGGCCTGGCGCCGAGCCGGCCGTCGGTGTACGACCAGCCCGCGCTGGCCGCGGCCGACCCGTTCATGGTGTCGCTGCGGGATGTCTTCACCGGCGGCACGCCCCGCCCCAAGACACCGAAGTACTCCCGGATCAGCCTGGCGATCCAGGCCGGCGTGTCGGCCGCGCTGGCGACCGGCAACGTCCAGTCCAACCTGTCCTCGACTAAGGCGCAGATCGAGCAGATCATCGCGTGATCGCCGATGTCCTCGACCTCCGTAGCCAGTAAGACGTCACCCGCGGGACCGCCAGGTCACGCGGAACGCCGCCACCCCAAGCCCCGCCGGGCCGGGACGCCGTGGCGCCAGTTGCTCGCCCCGGTCCTGCTGGTCGTGCCGATGCTCGCGGCCTTGCTGGCCGTGTCGTTGTATCCGGTGCTGCGGACGATCTGGATGGCCTTCCGCGACACCAGCCTGGAAACCCAGGGCGACCGGTTCACCGGCCTGGCCAACGTCCGCCATCTCGCCAGCGACGCCATGTTCGCCAAGGCGTGGCGGCAGACATGTGAGTTCACCGCGGTCACCACGATCGCCGAGACGCTGCTCGGCCTGGTGATCGCGCTCGCGCTGGTCAAGGCCTTCCGCGGCCGGGGGCTCGTGCGGGCCGCCGTCCTGGTGCCGTGGGCCATCCCGACCGTGGTCACCGCCCGGATGTTCAGCTGGCTGTTCGATCAGGGCGGCCTGGTGAACTACCTGCTGGTGAGGCTGCACCTGGTGGCGCAGCCGGTGAACTTCCTCGGTTCGACCACGCTGGCGCTGCCGACGCTGATGGTGGCCGACATCTGGAAGACCACGCCGTTCATGGCCCTGCTGCTGCTCGCCGGCCTGCAGACGATCCCGCCCGATCTCGCCGAAGCGGCCCGCATCGACGGGGCATCAGCCTGGACGTATTTCCGCCGGGTCCGGCTCCCGCTGCTGATGCCCACCCTGCTGGTGGCGAGCCTGCTGCGGGCGCTTGACGCGTTCCGGGTCTTCGACCTGCCGTACGTGGTGACCGGCGGCGGGCCGGCCAGCAGCACGCAGACGATGTCGACCTACGCCTACAACACTCTCTTCTCCGGTCTCGAGCTCGGCTACGGCTCGACGATCGCCACCGCCATGTTCGTCACTGAGCTCATCATCGCCGGCGTCTTCGGGCTGTTCATCGTCCGGCGCCTGAGGCAGGAGGCCTGAGATGGCAGCCATCGCCCGCCCGGCGCCGGTCCCCGGAACCCGCACAGGCACCCGCCTGCGTCATCCGCTCCGCCGCGGATCGTTCGGCCTGCTCGTGATCGTGATCGCCGTGTGGTCCCTGTTCCCGTTCGGCTGGCAGGTGATCACCTCCTTCGAACCAGACCGGGACCTTTCCCGGTTCGCCCCCACCTGGCTGCCCATCCCCGGCGGCACCCTGCAGCATTACCGCAACGTCTTCGTCGCGAAGGACTTCGCGCCCTACATCGTCAACAGCGTGATCGTCGACGTCAGCGCCACCGCGGTCGCGCTGGTGCTCGCCGCGCTCGCCGCGTACTCCATTGCCCGGCTTCCGCTGCCCGGCAAGGGCGTCGTCCTGGCGCTGGTGCTGGCGGTATCCATGTTCCCGCAGATCTCGATCGTGACCCCGCTGTACCAGATCCTGATCGGCCTGCACCTGATCGACACCTATCCCGGGCTGTCGGGTGTCTACATCGGGCTGTCGCTGCCGCTGATGGTGTACATCCTGTGGGGCCATTTCCGCGCCATCCCGAAGGAGATCGACGAGGCCGCCAGGATCGACGGCGCCGGCCCGCTGCGCGCGTTGTGGCGGGTCATCATTCCCGTGGCCCTCCCGGGCGTGGTCCCGGCGGCGCTGCTCGGCTTCATCGCCTCGTGGAACGAGCTGCTCCTCGCCCTGTCGATCATGACCTCTCCGCCGCGCCAGACCATCCCGGTGGGGATCGCGAACTTCACCGGGCTTTACTCGATTCCGTGGGGTGATATCGCGGCCGCATCCGTGGTCGTCACCGTGCCCCTCGTCGTCCTGGTGCTGATCTTCCAGAAGCGGATCGTCGAAGGCGTGACCGCCGGGGCGGTCAAGGGATGAGGACGCGGACCGGCGCGAGCTGGCGGGATGCCTACCTGACGGTGGCCGGGCACCTGGTCAGCCAGGCGAGCACGGCGCGGCCGGTCCTGACCGGCACCAGCGCCTGCGTGGACGCCGTCTTCCGCATCGACGCCGGACGCCTCGCCCGCCTCCTCGCCCGCCCGGTCCCGGCCTCGGCGGATGACGCCACAGGCGGCGAACTGCTCGACCGGGTCCTCGGCCGGATCATGGCCGGCCGCGGCGGGGAACTGCTCACCCGCTGGCCCGCGGGGCCCGCGTGGATCTGCGCGTTGCTCGGCCCGCCCGGCCGGCACCAGGTCGGCGGCACCGGCCCGCAGGCTTCGTGGGCCCTGGCCGCCGTCGGCGGCCACAGCGTCCTGGCCCTGGCCGATCGCAGCCCCGGGCAGCTGGCCGTGATCGATCCGCGCACCGGCCTGTGCGCGGACGGCGCGATCGTCGCGGCGGGGTCGCTCGCACCGTCCGGTCAGGCGACGAAGCTGCCGCACTGCATCCTCGAATTCACCGCCGGGACCAGCCACGGCGACCTCACGCTGCTCCGGTCGAGCCGCATCATCCTGCGCTTCGGCGACGAGCCGATCGAGCGCGACGAGCAGTTCCTCGCGATGGCGCCGGCCCTGGCCGCGGCGGCCGGTGCCGGGCTGGTGTCCGGTCTCAACGGGCTCGCCGACGACGGTTCACAAGACACTAGGACCGAACGGGATTGGCTCCTCGCCCTGATACGTGCGTGGTCAGACGCGGGGCTGGCGGTCATCCATCACGAGCTCGCCGAGTTCAGCTCGCCGCGGCGGCTGCGTGAGGCCGCCGTGACGGGCCCGGTCACGTCGCTGGGCCTGAGCCTGTCCGAGCTGTTCACGCTGACCGGATCCCGCGGCGACCCGCGCGTGCTCGCGCGGGAGGTCGCCACGCTGAGCGGCGCCCGGCGGGTGATCGTGCACGCCGACGACTGGGCGCTCGCGGTGCACCGCGGCACTGTGCATCAAGAAACTGTGCACCTCCAAGACGTCCTGCTGGCCGGCAACGCGTTCGCCGCGGCCCGCGCCCGCGCCGGGCAGCCGGCGGCCATCCTCGACCCGGCCCCCGACGCCAGCTACACCGATGATCGTCCCGCCGACGGCGCCCTGGGGGACGGCTGGCAGGCCACCTGCGTGCCCGCGCCGCACCTGCTCCGGCCGGCCGGCACGGTCGGGCTCGGGGACACGTTCGTGGCCGGGCTCCTGCTCGCCGAGAGCCTGCCGCCCTTACCGAGGACCGACGCCACCACCCGCCCTGACGCACCAGTCCGGACCAACCGCATGAGGAGAACCGAACCATGTCAACCGCAGCCGTCCCGCAAGACCCTGGCAAGATCCGCGGGCTGCAACGCGTCACCACCGAGGCGGGCTTCTTCGAGATCTGCGCCCTGGACCATCTATCGGATTTCGCCGAGCTGCTGGCCGCCGATCCCGCGACGGTGACCTACGCCGACGTCATCGCCGCCAAGGACGCCCTGGTCCGGGCGCTGTCGCCGAGCGTGTCGGCGTTCTTGCTCGACGCGCGCTACGGCCTGCAGACCGTCGTGACCGGGGCGCTGCCCGGCACGGCCGGCCTGATGGCCTCGATCGAGGACGAGGACTACTCGATCCCCGACGGCCCGCGCCGCACCCGGTACCGGGACGGCTGGAGCATGCGGCAGATCAAGCTGGCCAGCGCCGACGTCGCCAAGCTGCTCTGGTGGTACCGGCCGGACGGCGACGCCGGCACCGCCGAGTACCAGCGGTACGTGGTGCGCAGCCTGGTCGCCGAATGCGCCCGGCTGAGCCTGCCGCTGGTCGTCGAGCCGATCTGGTACCCGCTCCCCGGCGAGGACGCGGAATCGCCGCAGTGGCAGGCGGCCCGCGTCGAGGGGATCCTGGCGTCCGCGTTCGAGGCGAACGCGCTCGGGGTGGACATGCTCAAGGTGGAGTTTCCCGGCCATGTCGACAGCCAGCCGGGACGTGACAATGCCGTGGCGGCGTGCAAGGAACTCGATGCCGGGGTGACCGTGCCCTGGGTGATCCTCTCGGCGGGCGTCGGGTACGAGGACTTCAGGACCCAGGTCACGATCGCCTGCCGGGCCGGCGCGTCCGGCTACCTGGCGGGCCGGTCAATCTGGCGGGATGCGGTGTCGACCCACGACCCGGCGGCCAGGGACGCCGCCGTGGCCGGCGCCCGGACGCGGCTCGACGAGCTCAACGCCATCACCCGCGCCCACGGCCGGCCCTATGTGGCGGCGCATAGCCTGGCGGATGTCACCCAGGCGATGCCCGACGGATGGTTCGAGCGGTGGCACCCCTCCGGCTGACTCTCGTGGCCGCCATCACGGGACACCCCAGCCGGACTGCGGGAACTCCATGGCCTGCCCGACCTGGCGGGGTTGTGCCGCCCGGCCTGCTGCCTGTAACGGTGTGTTGCTGGGCCCGGGCTGGACAGTGAAGGCCGCCAACGCCTGGCTCGCCCACTGCTGTATCTGACTTGCGACCGCGTTGAGCGCCTGGTTCTCCAGCTGCGCAGGCAGGTCGTCATCGGCCAGGGCCTGGAACGCGTTGCTGTACCAGTTCGGGTCAGATTCGGCCGCGGCGCAGTCGACAGGGGTATCGAAGCCGTGGTTGAACAGGCCCATGAGCGCCTGGGCAACCGCGTTGGCAAGGTCGGAGTTGGTCGCCGACACCTGGTCGATGGCGTTGGAGACCTGCTGAGAAGTGGCTGACGGCGCCGGTCCCTGGTATCCCTGCGAGGCGCTCACCCAATGAGGCGCCCTTCACCATGACACGTTCGCCTCGAAGTCGACCGGCACGAGCCGTAGCCAGCCGGGGATGCCGTAGCCGAGCTCGATCAGGCGCTGGCGCTTGCACGCTGCGCTCGCCGGCCAGTCGCTTAGCCCTGGCCGACCTAGCCCACCAGGCCGGCCAGGCAGGAGGTCACTGAACGTCGTAGCGCAGGTGGATTGCTCCTTCGCCCTGGATCGTCTCAATGCAGCGCAGGTCCACCTGGGTGGGGTCGAACAGCCGCACGCCCCGGCCGATCAGCTTCGGCACGACATGCAGCACGACCTCGTCGACCAGCCCGGCGGCCAGCGCCTGCTGGGCGATGCTGACGCCGCCGGCCAGCAGGACGTCCTTGCCGTCCGCCACCGCGCGGGCCTGCTCGACCGCGGCGTTGATGCCGCCGGTCACGAACGTGTAGCTGGTACCTCCGCTCTTGTCGATCCGCTCCTGGCCGCGGTGGGTCACGACGAAGACGGGAGCGTGGAACGGCGGGTTCTCGCCCCAGTTCGGATAGCCGTAGTCGAACATCGTGCGGCCGATGACCTGCGGGCCGAACCGAGCGAAGCTGCCTGCCCACACCCGGGAGTCCACCGAGTCCTCCCCGCCTTCCATGCCCTGTTCCTCGCGCCAGCTGCGCAGCGGGAACTGCCAGCCCAAGATCGCGGTGAAGATCGCCATGCCCTCCGCGTCGGCGGACTCAGGACCCGCAATGCCATCCAGTGACATCGACATGGCCACGACTACCTTGGTCATCTCCGGCTCCTCCCGGTCCGGGCGCCTCATGCGCCCTCTCGTGTACTGGTCGGAGCCGACCGCCGGGTCTCTACATCCGCCCGGAACTCTTTTGTCCAGACCGACCACCGAGCGTCACCTCGCCCGCGTCAGGTCGTGGCCACCAGCAGATCCTCGCCGCTTGACGGGCGAAGGCCGTCGGCCCGATCGGCGAAGTAGCGTTCGGCGAGCAAGGTTCCCGGGATGTGCCGGGCGTCCTTGAAGCCGGCTTCGCGGGCCAATGCCAGCAGTTCCGGCGGCGTGTAGAAGCTGATGAACGGCGTTCCGGATGCGCGCGCGCCTTTCTCGGACGCCTGGAATCCGGAGCGATCGGCGTCGTCGAGAAGTTCGGTCGGCAGCAGGAACGTCATGGCGAGCGTCGAACCCGGAGCGAGTCCGGCGATCCGGCGCAGCGTGGCCGCGTTGGCGTCTTTGGTGAGGTACATGGTGACGCCGGTGGAGACGACGACCGCTGGCTGGCCGGGATCGAAGCCGACCGCGGACAGCCGCTCCCACCAGGAGCCGTTCGCCTCGAAGTCGACCGGCACGAGCCGCAGCCAGTCGGGGATGCCGTAGCCGAGCTCGATCAGGCGCCGGCGCTTCCAGGCCTGGGGGCCGGGCTGATCGACCTCGAACACCCGGAGGCGCGCGGCGATCTCCGGCCTGCGCTGGGCAAAGGTGTCCAGGCCCGCCCCCAGGACGACGTACTGGGCGACGCCGTGGCCGGCGTGGGCGGCCACCAGGTCCTCGATGAAACGCGCCCGGGCCACGATGGCCGCCCGGAACCCGCTGGTGGCGCGCGGGTCCATGTCCGGGCGGCCGCGCCAGCCATCGTCAGAGGCCGTCAGCTGCAGCCCGATCTCGTCCTCGAGCACGTGCGGCGGCGGGTCGACCTGGACGTGCATCGCCCGCCAGAGGGCGACCCGCACCGCGGTGCCATCCGGCGCCGCGGCTGGCTCGTCTGCCATGGTCCGTGCGGTCACTTCTTGGCCGGAGCTTGCAGGCTCCACAGCCGCCCGTCGGGGTCGCGGACGGTCATTTCCCTGGTCCCGTAGTGGGTGTCCTCGAACGGCGTGACCACTTCCACCGCAGGATCAGGACGGAACGCATCTGCATCAGCCACCTTCAGCACGATCTGCAGCTGGGGTTCCCGGGCCTCGGGGACTTCGGCGATGAACACGTAGGGACCGTCGCCGTTGCGGAGCTGGCCGGAGCTATGGTCGGTAGAGAACTCCAGTTCGAAGCCCAGTACCTGGAAGAACTTCGCTGCCTTGCCCCAGTTGTGGGTCTCCAGGAACACGGCCTCGATTCCGTCGGTGGTCATGTCAGGTTTCCTCTCCAGATGATTGCCGTCGCTGCCCGCGGGCGTCGTCGAGGTAGGCGCGCAGCGCGTCAGCGACCAACGCCGAGAGGGACAGGCCCGACTCGATGGAGTGGTGCTTGACCTGCTTGATCAGCCCGACCGGCAGGTACACGTTGAACTGCTTGACCTCCTCATCGCCCATGAGGCCGATGCTAGCATACTAGTAATCTAGCCGCCAGCAGGTGCGTGCACCGTACCCGTTCGGTGCTCAATCGCGTGATACGGAGATAACTCGTTAGGTTCCTGTGAGCTGTGATTGGCTGGCGTGCTTGTCATCGGGTTGGGCGGATTGCGGCCACGTAGATTGCTGCCGGGTTGCCGCGCCGCCAGCCGGGCAGCGGGTCGATCGTGTCGATGTGGATGAAGCCGTTGCGTTCCCAGAAGGCCCGAGTGGCCTCGTAGGGGCGGTAGCCGGACGAGCGGTCCAGGGTCTTGGCCTCCACGACGCTGGTCCCGGCGGCTGCCAGGTAGTCCAGGACATGGCTGAGCAGCGTGGTTCCGTGCCCGCGGCCGCGCCGGGCGGCGTCGACGGCGATCCACAGGATTTCCGCGCCGCCGGGTGATTTCCTGGCGGCGACGGCGAAGCCCGCGACCGTTCCGGAGTCGGTGATGACCCAGGCCTGGTGGCTGGCGGCGTCGCGTTCGGCCTTAGCGGGCACATCGTCGGTGAAGTAGTCCGGAAGGCCGCGGATGATGGCTGCGGCGGCGGGAGCGTCGCCGGCCTCGAAGCGGCGCACAGCGGGCATGTGATTTATCGTGCCAGCGCATGGCGCCCGTCCGCGATCCAATTACCGAGGGCTGCGCGGCTGACCAGGCAGCTACAAGCTCGCTCGCTCAAGCGTCATGACTGAGGCAACCATGATTAGCATCTAGGCGGACGCTTCCTCTAAACACATAATAGGGCTGCCTCCGCTTTCGTTGCAGTTGCCTGGAGGCGGCGGCGAGTACGGCTGAGCTCAGCGGTTGAGCAGGAGCGTCTTGGCCACGGTCTGGCGCGCTTCAATGGCCTGATGTGCTTTTTTCGCTTCGGCGAGGGAGAAGGTCTGGCCGATGCGAGGAGCGATCCGCC
>WNGG01001443.1_pt1 | contig 27015 bp, 22 predicted proteins | sample 5400661 | NCBI WGS metagenome assembly WNGG01 (sample SAMN13153372, study PRJNA577476) | soil metagenome | isolation source: 100 cm soil or saprolite under Garry oak tree replicate 1 | place: USA:California | collected 2016-06-15
CCCCCTCTCGCGCGCGCGACGAGCACCTGCTCGTCCGACAAGGTCCAGATGCCCGCGCAGGGAACCCGAAGCTGGCGGGCCAGGGCGTCGGCGCAGCGCTGGAGCATCCCGTCGAGCTCGGCGGCGCCGGCGACCGCCGCGCCGACTTCCGCCGCGAGCGACATCTGGACGGCGCGCAATTCGGCGTCCGCGCGCGCGGCCTGCTCGCGCGCGAGGAGCCGCGCCCCGTGCACGGCGATGGCCGCCTGGTCCGCGGCGACCTGGAGGAGGAAACCGTCGGCGGCGGTGGGAAAGCTCGCCCGGCGCGCGCCGACCAACACCACGCAGCCCTCGCCCGGAAATCGCTGCTCGACCCGGGCCAGGCGCAGCATCCCCCCACCTGGCGCCGGCGCCACCCAGGTCCGAAGCGGCGCCGCTTCCGCCCCCGAGGTGGGCTGCAGCTCGCCGGCCAGCTCGCTGGTGAGGTCGCACGACTCCGGCCAGGCATGCTCCAGCGTCTGGCCGGCTCCCGCGTCCGTCAGGCGGACGAACGCGCAGTCCAGGCGGAGGAGGCTGACGAGCACGTCGAGGAGATCGCTGGCGATCCACTCCTGGTCCTTCTCCTTCCACAGCGCCGGCAGCGCGAGCAGCGCCACCAGGTCGCGCACCTGGCCGCGGGAGACGCCGCCTTCGTCGGCGGCTTCCCGTCGCTCGGCCTCTCCCGGAGGACGGTCAGTCCCTTGCGCGCTCACGAAGCTCGCTCAGGAAATCGGTGCTCTCGCCCATCGCGCCTCCATCCGCGGGTCCGGTGCGGAAAGCCGGTCGAGCCCGCGCCCGCTGCGAAGATCCGTCATCGGGTGTACCTGTCAATCCGCGCGGACGCGCACAGGTTGGGCGAAGGGCGCCCGGGTTGCGCCGGCCGTGGATCGTCGCTACCGGAGGCCGAGTCCTCCGGACGGGAGCCAACCGTGGATACTCGGACCTGGATCGTGCTGGCGGATGCGGCGAGCGCGCGCATGTACGCGCCGCAGGCGAATGGACGCGATTGGACGCTCGTGGCGGAGCTGGACCATCCGCAGGGCCGGGCGAGGGAGTCGGAGCTGGGCCGGGACAAGCCTGGCCGCGTCAAGCAGAGCGCCGGCGGCCGTTCGGCATTGGAACCTCACACCCCGCGCAAGAAGGTGGAGGTGGAAAAGTTCGCCCGTCAGATCGCCCAGGCACTCGACGACGCGCTGGTGAGGAAAGCGTACGATCGGCTGGTGCTCGTCGCCCCGCCTGCGTTCGTGGGCGTGCTGCGCGGTACGCTCGCCGAACGGGTGGCGCAGCGCATCTCCGCCACCGTCGAGAAGGACTACCTGCACCTCGACCCGCCCGAGCTGCGCGAGCGCCTGCGCCAGCAGCTCGAGGCCAGGTAGACGGGCGAGGCGGGCGGCAGGGCCTCACCGCCCGCCGCCCGCCCCGGCCGTGGGTTCAGTGCACCGAAGGCCGCGGACCTTCGCGGTCGCGCCCGCGACCACCCGGCCCGTCTCCACCGCCGGGGGGCAGCGAGGGCTGGGCCTCGGCCCCGGGCGCCGTACTCCGGCCGGTACCCGACGTCCGCCAGGTGGTCGACGATCGACTCGTCGAACTCCAGCGTGATGCCCTGCCCCTTCGCCATCCGCTTTCCTATGCGGGCCGGGCGACAGGGCCGGCCGGGGTTTGGGTCTCCTGCTGGCGCGCCGCCCAGGAGCGCAGGCGCAGGGCGAGCCCGACCAGCAGCGCTCCGAAGACGACGGAGTAGGCGCCGATCCAGATGGCGATGGCGATCGCTCCGATGAGGGGAGAGATGAAGAGCAGGACGCCGAAGGCGATCGACAGGATCCCCGCGAGCGCCAGCAGCCACTCCCCCTGGATCACCTCGCGGAGCTTGATGGCCGCGACCACCTCGGCCACGCCGGTGACCAGCGACCACGCGGCGACCAGGAGGACCAGCGCGAGCGCCGTCACCCCCGGGAAGAAGAGGGTCAGGATGCCAACCGCGAGGCTCACGATGCCCTCGAAGACCAGCGCTCCCCAGCGCTGACCGGTGCGGCCCGCGCGCACGGCGGCGACCAGGTTCAGGATGCCGTCGACCAGCGCGTACGCTCCGAAGATCGCCACCAGCGCGATGATGGCGGTGGGAGGCCAGAACAGCGCGATCACCCCGAAGATGATTGCGGCGGCGCCGCGCAAGGCGAGCGCCCACCAGTGGCGGGCCAGGTTCATCGCCATGGTCTTCTCCTCCGTAGGGGCCGCCGCAATGGCGACGGCCCCGGGGGTGCTAGTGAACGGGTCCGGTTTGACCCGGCGGCGGCTGCTGCTGCTGCCCGCCGGCGGACGCGCCCGAGCTGCCTTGGATCTCGACCCGGCGGCCTCTGCTCGCTTCCTCCGCCAGGGGGATCGTGACTTCGAGAACGCCGTTCTCCAACCTCGCCTGCGGGTTCTCCGCGTCCACGCCATCCGGCAGCGCGATCACGCGGGAGAAGCGCCCGTAGGTGCGCTCCGACCGGTAGAAGTCCTGGTCCTCGATCTCCACCTCGGATCGGCGCTCACCCTCGATCGTCAGGGTGTCGTCGGTCACCTCGATGCGGACGTCGTCGGGCGACATGCCGGGAAGGTCGGCGCGCACGACGAGTTGCCCGTCGCGCTCGAACATCTCGATCGCTGGCGCCCATACCACCGCAGGCACACCGCGCCCGACGTCCGACCGGCGGGTGGCGCCGAACGTACGGCCGGTGCCGAGCTCATCGAGCATGAGATCCATGTCCTCCATCATGCGGCGAACGAGCGAGAACGGGCTCAGGCCCAAGGACGCGACGTTCGGCGCCCCCGAGCGCCTCTGCAGCGCGCGCGCTCCACGGCCTCCCTGCTGCTCGCTCGCTTCCCTCTGCCGTTCCCTCGAGCCCTGGTTGGATTGGGGCGATTGCGCCTGCGCACCGCTCGCCGCCGCAGCCGCCGCTGCCTGGCTCCCGCGCGCAGACTGAGTGCCTTCCGAGCTCTTCTCTGCCATGGCTGCTCCTCGCCGAGCGGCGGGCGGCCACGAGATGCGGAACTGCCCGGTGCGCGCGACCGGCGAACCTTGCTACCGCGCGACCGAAATTGAAATGCCATCGATTACGCAGTCGTTGGTTCAGACACACTGCCTGTCGCCGTGCGAAACGCACAGGAAGACAGATGGGTGCACCCGGCGCCCCCTCGCGCGAGGAAAGGGAGTAGGGTCCCGCTGACCGCGGGAAGGAGGCTCCCATGGGAATGAAGGAGATGAAGGACGCCTACGTCGCCAAGATGGAGGCACAGCTCGGCGAGTGGGGCGTGAAGCTGAAGGAGATGAAGGCCAAGGCGGAGAAGGCGGCCGCGCAAGGACGCATCGAGTACCAGAAGAAGCTCGTGCAGTCGAAGGCGCAGGAGAAGCACGACCAGGCGCGCCAGAAGCTCGACGAGATCAAGGCCGCCGGCGAGGAGCGCTGGGAGGCCTTGAAGTCCGGTGTCGAGGGCGCCTGGAAGGAGCTGAAGAAGACCGTCGACTCCACCAAGATGGAGTGAACGACCGCGCGCGGCCGGCCCACAGGCGCGAGCGGCGGAGACGACATGGACCAGCGCGCGAGGCCCCGTCACCAGTGGTCGATCCCCGAGCGATTCAACATCGGCGTGGACGTCGTCGACCGCCATGCCGCCGCCGGGACCTCTCCTGCGCTGATCGAGGTCGACCCGTCGGGGAAGGTCACCGAGCTCGGATTCGCGGCGGTCCAGGAGCTGGCCAACCGGCTCGCCAACGTGCTGGGCGCGTACGGGTTGTCGCGCGGCGACCGGGTCGCCATCCTCCTGCCGCAGCGGAAGGAGACCGCGATCGCCCACGTGGCGGTCTACAAGGCAGGGCTGGTCGCGGTCCCCCTCTTCAAGCTGTTCGGCGAGGAGGCGCTGGAGTTCCGGCTGCAGGACAGCGGCGCGCGCGCGGTCGTCACCGACCGGGACGAGCTGCCCAAGATCGAGCGGCTGCGCCAGCGCCTGCCCGAGCTGCGCCTGGTCCTCTGCGCGGATGGTCCGGGCGAGGGCGCCGTCGACCTGCCCGCCGCGCTCGAGCGCGCATCGAGCCGGTTCGATGCCGTCCCGACCGCGGCCGAGGACCCGGCGATCATCATCTATACTTCGGGCACCACGGGCCAGCCGAAGGGAGCGCTGCACGCGCACCGCGTCCTGCTCGGCCACCTCCCCGGCGTCGAGCACCCGCACGACGGATTCCCCCGGCCGGGCGATCGCTTCTGGACGCCGGCGGACTGGGCGTGGATCGGCGGGCTGTTCGACGTGCTCCTGCCCGCCTGGCACCACGGCGTTGCCGTGGTCGCATACCGCGCGCGCAAGTTCGATCCCGGCGAGGCGCTGCACCTCCTGGCGCGGCACGAGGTCCGCAACGTCTTCCTACCGCCGACCGGTTTGAAGCTCTTGCGCGCGTCCGGCGGCCGCGCCTCCGGCGTGCGGCTGCGCACCCTGGCCAGCGGGGGCGAGAGCCTGGGCGAGGACCTGATCGAGTGGGGCCGCGCCACCTTCGGCCTGACCATCAACGAGTTCTACGGCCAGACGGAGTGCAACCTGGTGGTGGGGAACGGCAGCGCCCTGCCGCCGGTGCGCCCGGGATGGATGGGCACCGCCATCCCCGGGCACACGGTCGGCATCGTCGACGAGGCGGGCCGGGAGCTGCCCGCGGGCGAGCTGGGGAGCATCGCGTACCTTCGTCCCGACCCGGTGATGTTCCTGCGCTACTGGCGGAACGAGGCCGCCACCGCCGCGAAGTTCCGCGGCGACTGGCTGGTGAGCGGCGACCTGGGCACGCGCGACCAGGCCGGCTACTTCCGCTTCGTCGGGCGCGACGATGACCTGATCACCAGCGGCGGCTACCGCATCGGGCCCGGCGAGATCGAGACCTGCCTGCAGCGGCACCCCGCCGTGGCGCTCGCCGCCGTGGTCGGCGAGCCCGACCCCATCCGGACCGAGGTGGTCAAGGCGGTGGTGGTGCTCAAGCCGGGCAACCAGCCGACGCCGGCGCTCGCCGCCGACCTTCAAGACTACGTCCGCTCCCGGCTCGCCGCGCACGAATACCCGCGCATCGTGGAGTTCGCCGCCGAGCTTCCGCTCACCGCGACGGGCAAGATCGTCCGCCGCGCGCTGCGCTCGCCGAAACGGTAGCTCCGCCTCTCCTGATCAGAAATGATCAACCTGAATCACCGCGAGAGCTGCTCCAGGTGCGCCGCCGCGCTGCGCGCGAGCGCCGGGAGATGGTACCCGCCCTCCAGCATCGAGACGATGCGCCCGCGGGCGAAGCGCTCCGCGACGGTGCGCACCAGCTCGGTGACCCAGGCGTAATCGGACTCCACGAGTCGTAGCATGGCCATGGCGTCGTCGCGGTGGCCGTCGAAGCCGGCGGAGACGAACAACATCTCCGGCTCGAATCGCTCCAGGGCGGGCAGCCACTCCTGCGTGACGGCGGTGCGGAACTCCTCGCTCCCGGCGCCGGCCGGAAGCGGGACGTTCACCATCCGCTCGGAGCGGCCTTCCACGCCGCTGCCTGGATAGAACGGGTGCTGGAAGGTGGAGACCATCAACACGCGGGGATCGTCCCGGAAGATGTCCTCGGTGCCGTTGCCGTGGTGCACGTCGAAGTCCACGATCGCGACGCGCTCGAGGCCGTGCCGTTCGAGCGCGTGCGCCGCCGCCACCGCCACGTTGTTGAAGAAGCAGAAGCCCATCGCGCGCGCCCGCTCGGCGTGGTGCCCGGGCGGCCGCACGCTGCAGAACGCGGACTCGCTGGCGCCGGCGATCACCAGATCGGTCCCCAGGACGCCCGCACCGGCCGCCCGCAGCGCGGCGGGCAACGTGTAGGGATTCATGGCCGTATCCGGGTCGAGCTGGACCAGCCCGTGCTCCGGCGCGAGCTTCTCCAGGGCGTCGACGTACGCCGCGTCGTGCACGCGCAAGAGCTGCTCGCGGCTGGCGGCGGGAGCCTCGGCCCGGGCCAGGCGGGACTCGAGCCCGGCTTCGGCCACCCCGGCCTCGATGGCGACGAGCCGCTCCGGCCGCTCCGGGTGTCCCTCTCCCATCTCGTGCCGCAGGCAGACGGGATGGCTGATGAACGCGGTGGCCAAGGCTGGTATACTAACAAAGGGGTCGTGCCATGAGGGGGAACGCTCCGTCGCATCTGCTCGCGTTCGTCGCACTGTCGATCGCGGCCTCGCCGGCGGTCCTTGCGCAAGGCAAGATCCGCGTCGCGATCTGGGAGTTCGAGAACCACGCCGAAAACCACTGGTGGTTCTGGAACAACCTGGGGCCGGCTGCCCGGAACCAGATCGACACCGAGTTCTCGGAGAACCGGGTGCTCTCCTCGAAGTTCAGCGTCGTCGAGCGCGACAAGCTCAAGCTCGCTCTCCAGGAGCAAGGCCTGGCCGCGGCCGGCGCCGTCGATCCGACCACCGCCGCGAAGGTCGGCCGGATCCTGGGCGTCAAGTACGTGGTCACGGGGGCCATCGACAAATTCAACATCGAGAACACGAAAGGCTCCCTCGGCATGTTCGGGGTCGGGGGCTACATGGTGCAGTCGTCGGCCACGATCAACGTGCGGTTCATCGACACCACGACCGCCGAGCGCGTCGTGTCGCTCTCGGCGGACGGCGAGGTCAAGACCGGCGGCGGATCGCTGAAAGGTGCCAGCCTGAGCCGCGAGACCGAGTGGGGAATCGCCAGCGAGACCATCCAGAACGCGGCCAAGGCGGTGGTGGAGAAGCTGGCGGCCGGCGAGTACCTGGCGCGGATCTCGTCTGCCGCGACCCCGGCGGGAGGTATCGAGGGCAGGATCATCAAGGTCGAAGGGACCCGGGCCTGGATCAATCTGGGCGCGCTGGCCGGAATCAAGGTCGGGGACCGGGTCAACGTGTTCGAGGTGGGCGAGGCGCTCATCGACCCGGACACGGGCGCGAAGCTGGGGGCGGACGAGCGGCAGACCGGCAACGGGGCGGTCGTCGAGGTGCAGAGCAAGTTCGCGGTCATCAACTTCACCGGGGCCGCGAAGCCGAAGGACACCATCCGGAAGCAGTAACAATTCCTCCCGGGCGGCGCCGGCGATCCTCAGCGCCGGCGCTTGTTAGCGAAGGCCTGCACTCTCTCGACCATCTCGCCAGCGACCAGCCGCGCCTTCTCCACCACGCGCTCGCTCCCGAAGCGGGGGTCATAGCTCACCGTCGTCGAGGGCGGCATGGAGACCGCCTCCGCCGTCCCGGTGGTCTCGCCGGTGAGATCGATCGAATAAGTCTGCACGGCCAGGGCGGTCTCGAAGCTCCGGGCCGCGTTCTCCCCGAGCGATGTGACCCGGGCGTCGACGCCGATGTCCGCCTTCGCCGCGTTGCGTACGCTGCGCAGCCCGGCCTTCTCCAGGGCTTCGTCCACGGCGGTCCGAAGCGCGCCGCACACTGCTCGCGCGCCCGCGCACTGGAAGAACACCGAAGGCGCGGCCGCGACCGCCCCGGCGCCCGGCGCGGGGTTGGCCGCTGCCACGACGGGATTCCTCGAAGCTTCGCGCGGCTCGCGAGCGGGCTTGGCCACAGCGCGCGGCGGGGGCGAGGGCGGAGGAGCTTCTTGCCGCTTCGCTTGCTGGTCCGGACTCGACGCTGCGGTCTCGCTGCCTGGCGCGTTCTCCGATTCGCTCGCGCGCGGCTCGATCTTCGCAGGAGGCGGTTGGCGGCGCCCCGGCTCGCCGGGTTTCGCCAGCCAGCGAGGGGCGAGCACGGCCGCGAGAATGACGGCGGCAATGCCGGCGCCGGCGAGGAGGATGCCCCGCGCCGGGCTGCGGCGCTGCGCCTGCGCGCCGAGAAGCCGGGTCCGCGCGGCCGTCGAGCCGAGAGCCGGCGTGACCGATGCGAGACTGGGCGGCGCCTTGGAAGCCGATCTTCCGGCACCGGGCGGCGGACCCGCCTCGCCGGCCAGCGGCGGCTCGGGGCTGAGCCCGAGCCCATCCATGCAGGCCTGCAAGGCGTCGTGCAGGTCGGTCATCGACGGGTATCGATCCTCCGGCTTCTTCTCCAGGGTCCGGAGGACGATCCGTTCGAGCTCTTCGGGAACACCCGGCTCGATCGATCGCGGCAGCGGAGGCGGCTGCTGCAGGTGCGCGACCAGGATCTTGCCGAAGGACGGCCCCGCATCGGCGAAGGGAAGCCTGCCCGTCGCCATCTGGAACATCGTCACCCCGAGCGAATAGACGTCGCTGCGGGCGTCGATGGTCGCTTCCCCCGCCGCCTGCTCCGGGGACATGTACGCCGGCGTGCCCATCACGGTGCCGGGCTGGGTCATGCCGCCGCCGCTGTCCGCCGCGAGCTTCGCGATCCCGAAATCCACCAACTTCACCACGTCGCGCCGTCCGGCTTGCTCGACGAGGAAGACGTTGTCGGGCTTGAGATCGCGGTGGACGATCCCGCGCTCGTGCGCGGCCTGCAGCGCCCGGCAGCATTGCAGCAGGATCGGGCCCGCCCGCTCCAGCGGCAGCGGCTCTCCGGGCTGCAGCAGCGCCTGCAACGCCCGGCCGTGCAGGAACTCCATCACGAAATAGTGCCGTCCCTCCTCGGTGACGTCGAAGTCGAGGATCTTCACGATGTTGTCGTGCCCGATGAGGTTCACGGACCTCGCTTCGTTGAAGAACCGCTCCACGATGGCGGGCTTCGCCGCGTACTGCGCGTGCAGCATCTTGATCGCGACCTTGGAGCCGATCGCCGGGTGCTCTCCCAGGTAGACGGCGCCCATTCCGCCTTCGCCGAGGAGCTTGGCGATGCGGTACGAGCCGACCTGCCGGCCGATCATTGCATCGCGCTCGAGATCCGCCGCCGGGACGGTGGACCCCGGATCGTCGCGGCTCGAGCCGTGGCCGAGAGGCACGTTTGGCATGGGGCCTCGCCAAGCAGGTGGTGCGCCCTCACAGTATCCGGCTCGCCCGGTCAAGTCGACTTGACGGGCGCGGCGCCGGGGAGCTTTGCTCCGGTCCAGGGGTCCCATTCCACGCTCGGAGCAAGTATGCGACGTCTACTCGCGCTCGCCGCCGTCAGCTGTTCTCTCGCCGCCGCAGCGGCGCCGGTCCGGGTCGCCGGTCTCCTCGACGCCGCGGAGGTCTCCCGCGACACGGCGGGCATCCCGCACCTCCGCGCGGGCAACGAGCACGACCTGTTCTTCCTGCAGGGGTGGGTGCACGCCGAGGACCGCCTCTTCCAGATGGACGTGCAACGCCGGCAGGCCGCGGGCACGCTGGCGGAGCTGCTCGGTCCCCGCGCGCTCCCGAGCGACGTGCAGCTGCGCACCATCGGCCTGCAGCGCGCGGCGGTGCGCTCGCTCCCGCTCCTCTCCCCCCGCGCCCGCGCGGCGCTCCGGGCCTATGCGGAGGGCGTCAACGCTTCCGCCAACGCGCACCCGCTCCCGCCCGAGTACGACGCACTCAAGCTGACGCAGTTCTCGCCGTGGACGCCGCTGGATTCGGCGGCGATCGGCAAGCTCCTCACGTTCGGCCTCTCCTTCGACCTCGACGACATCTCCCGCACGGTCGCGTTGATGACCTACCAGGGAGCCGGAGAGCTCCTGGGGTTCGACGGCACGGCGCTCTTCTTCCAGGACGTGTTCCGCTCGGCGCCGTTCGACCGCGCCTCGACGATCCCCGACGCGCTGATGGCCACGGCGCCGCTGCCGCGCGGCCAGCGCGACTTCGACGCGTCCCGACTGCACCCGCGCGCCGCGGAACTGGGGAAGAAGCTGCTCGACTCCATCCGCGGCGACCGGTTCCTGCGCTGGATGGTCGAACCGAAGGACCGCGCCGGCAGCAATCAGTGGGCGATCGCGGGGCGCTTCACCGACACCGGAGCGCCGATGCTGGCGAGCGACCCGCACTTGTCGCTCGGCGCCCCGCCGGTCTTCTACCCGGTGCACCTGCGCGCCGGTGACTTCGACGTGATCGGCAACAGCTTCCCGGGCGCACCGCTCGTGATCGTGGGCCACAACCGGCACGTCGCGTGGGGCGCGACGGTGAACCCGCTCGACGTGACCGACGTATACCAGGAGACGATCGTTCCCGACGCTTCGCTGAGCGGCCTCAGCACGACCTTCGATGGTCGCCGCGAGCCGGTGATCGCGATTCCGGAGACGTACTTCGTCAACGTAGGCGGGACCCGCACGGCCGTCATGCCCGGCAAGGAGCCCTTTGGGAAGGACGTTCCACCCGCCACGCTGATCGTGCCGCGTCGCAACAACGGGCCCATCATCTCGCTGGATCTGCCGCACGGCCTTGCCTTGTCGGTGCAGTACACCGGCTTCTCGGGCACGCGCGAGCTGGACACGTTCCTCGCCTTCGACGTCGCGCGCGACGTGTTCGACATCCAGCGCGCGATGCCCACCTTCGACGTCGGCTCGCAGAACTTCGTCTGCGCGGACACGGGCGGAAACATCGGGTACTTCACCAGCAGCGAGGTGCCGATCCGCGAGGACCTGCAGGCGGGCGCCGTGAAGGGCCTGCCGCCCTTCTTCATCCGGGACGGGTCAGGCGGGAACGAATGGCTGCCCGTGACGCACCCGCAGCCGGCGCAGGCGATCCCCTTCGAGATCCTGCCGCTCGACGAGATGCCCCATCTGGTGAACCCGCCCTCGGGGTTCCTCATCAACGCCAACAACGACCCGGTGGGAATCACGCTCGGGAACGAACCGCTCTCGTTCGCGCGCCCGGCCGGGAAGCTCCCGGCCGACGGCAAGCGACCCATCTACTACCTGAACCCCGGCTACGATTTCGGCATGCGCGCCGGGCGCATCACAGCGCGCGTGCGCGAGCGTCTCGCGCGCGGCCCGATGACGTTCGAGGAGATGCAATCGATCCAGGCGGACGTGAAGCTGCTCGACGCGCAGGTGTTCGTCCCGTCGATCGTCGCCGCGTTCGGCAATGCGCAGCGATCCGGGGCGCCGCCCGCGCTCGCCGGGTTGGCCGCCTCACCGAACCTCGCCCAGGCCGTCCAGCGACTCGCCGCCTGGGACTTCTCGACCCCGACGGGCATCCCGGAGGGATTCGACGCGTCCGACGTCAAGGGGCAGCGTTCGCCGCCTTCGGCGGAGCAGGTCGCGAACAGCGTCGCGGCGACCCTCTATACGGTGTGGCGCGGACAGGCGCTCCGCTCGGTGATCGACGCGCACCTCGCCGGCATGCCCACTCCGCCCGATCAGCAGGCGATGACCGCGCTGCGCAACCTGCTGGACCAGTTCCGGACGCGGTACGGCGTGGGCGCCTCGGGCATCGACTTCTTCTCCATCCCGGGCGTCACCGCGACCGCGGAGGAACGGCGCGACATCCTCCTGCTGCAGGCCCTGCGCTCGGCGCTGGACCGGCTCTCCGGCGAGCCGTTCGCGGCGGCGTTCGGGCTCTCGACCAACCTGGCCGATTACCGCTGGGGCAAGCTGCACCGCATCGTCTTCGAGCACGTGCTCGGAGGACCCTTCGACGTCCCCCCGGGGTTCGGCGGCTTCGTCGATCCGCTCCCCGATCTGGCGGGGATCCCCACCGACGGCGGGATCGGCACCGTCGACGTGGCGGCGCACGACGCGCGCGCGCAGTCGGTCGACGACTTCATGTTCGGCCACGGCCCGTCCAACCGGCTGGTGGTGAGCCTCGCGCACCACGCGGAGCACGCGGAATCCGTCTGGCCGGGCGGCGTCAGCGGGCGCCCGGACAGCAGGCTCTACGTGAACCTGCTCCCCCTCTGGCTCACCAACGACACCGTCCCGCTCCTCTTTGCCCGGGACGCGCTCGAGCACGCTGCGGGCGTGACCACGACGCGGTTCGTGCCGGCGGACGATTAGCCCGCGTTACTCGAACGGCAGCTCAGGCGTGTCAGCCCGGACCCGCCGATCCGTCGCACTGCCCGCGAGCGGATGCGGTCAGCGTTCCAGAGTCTGCTTCGCCACGCGCAAGGCCTGCTCGGCGATCGCGCGGACGGGCCCGGCGAGCTCGTGCGGCAGCAGGTCGATGATCCAGACGAGCCGGCTGCGCCCTTCCTCGGCCGCGAAGACCTGCATCGAAGCGTTGTAGTGCGTGGCGCGACCGCCCACCGCGGCGTAGGCGAGCCGGCGCGCCTCGTCGTCGAGGTCGACGAGCGGTTCGCGCGCCACCAACCCGTTCGCGAAGGTCACGACGCGCGTGTCTCCGTCGAGGCGGACGTCGACCACGACACCCGGCGTGAGCCGCCGGTGGATCGCTCCGAAATCGCGAACCGCCGCCCAGACCTCCTCGGGGGGCGCGTCGATGAGGATCTCCTTCCGGATGGACGCCATGGTGACCTCCGTCTGGCCGGGGAGTATCCTGCCGGCCTGGCCGCAAGTGGATCTTTGCAGATCTTGCGGTCGATGGACCGAATCGCGGATCGTTCGACCCGGTGCGGCATTACAGCGATTCGGACAAAAAGGGGAACAATCATGTCGCCTGAAAAGAACTCCCGGACTCCGGTCGTGTTCGTGCACGGCCTCTGGCTCCACGCCGAATCGTGGAACAACTGGGTGCAACTCTTCCGCGACAACGGCTACCACGCCGTCGCCGCCAACTGGCCGGGGGACTCGGAGACGACCGAGGCGACGCGGAGGAACGCCGGTGCGGTCGCCGGGTACGGCGTGACCGAGATCGCAGACCACATCGCCGGGCAGCTGAAAGCGTTCGACAAGAAGCCCATCCTGATCGGGCATTCATTCGGCGGGCTGCTGGTCCAGAACCTGCTCGGCCGCGATCTCGCCGCGGCCGGTATCGCGATCGATCCCGCCCCCATCAAGGGCGTCCCCGAGCTGCCGTTCTCGGCGCTGAAGTCCTCGTTCCCGGTGCTCGGCAACCCGCTCAACTTCAAGCGCGCCGTTTCGCTCACCGAGCACCAGTTCCGCTTCGGATTCACCAACGCCATCCCCGAGCAGGAAGCGAAGGAGCTCTACGCGAAGTACGCGATGCCCGCTCCGGGCCGGCCGCTGTTCCAGGCCGCCACCGCGACCTTCAACCCGAACTCGGCCACCAAGGTCAACGTGACCAACGCGACCCGCGGTCCGCTGCTGCTCGTCTCGGGCGAGAAGGACAACACGGTCCCGCCCGTGCTGGTGAAGAGCGCGCTCAAGGCGTATCGCAACTCGCCCGCCGTGACCGAGTTCAAGGAGTTCGCCGGCCGCGGGCACTCGCTCACCATCGACAGCGGCTGGCGCGAGCTCGCCGAGTACAGCCTGGCCTGGCTGAAGGCGAAGGGCCTGTAGCCGTCCCACCCGCGACTGCGACGTGACCCCGCGCAACCTCGCGCGGCGGAGGGCATCCAACCTTGCGCCCGTGGTTGTATGTACAACCATCATAACCCGGGCAGGAGGCAGGTCATGGCTCTGCGGTCCGCAGCCCTTCTCGGAATCCTTCTCTCCGGCGCGGCGTGCTCCAGCGTCCCGAGGCCGCCTCCCGCGCTCGTCCAGAACCGCGAGGTGGAAGCCTTCGCGGAAGCCGCCGCCTGGCCGAACGCCGAGCCGCTGGTCGCGATCGTCGCCGCGCAGGAATTCATCGCCGCCCGGCACGAGCGGGACGGATACGAGTATTTCCAGCGGCTCGCGCGCGAGCAGCCCGGGCGCCCCATCCTCTTGTCCCTCGAGGGTCTCCTCCAGGCGCGGGCCGCCGGAGAGATTCCCCTGCTGCGCCGCGTAGCCTGGGTCGAGGAGGCCATCGGCAAGCTCGACCGGGGCGCCAAGGCCGATCCCATCGCAGGGCGCCTCTTGCGCGGCCTGGTGTTCGCCGAGCTGCCGGATCGGTTCGGCAAGGCGAGGCAGGCCGTCGCGGATCTGGAAGCGTCGCTCGAGAACCGCGAGAGCTTCCCGGCCGACCTCGATCGAGGCATCTACCGGGGACTGGCGCAGGCGTTCCGGACGCTGGGCGAGGAGCCTCGATCGCGAGAGATGCTGCGCCGGGCCGGGACCGACTCTCTCGAGGCGCCCGCCGTCGCGGGCAACATCTCCGTCGGTCCCGGCCAGGGCTTCCGATTCACGAATCCGAGGCTCGCGCGCGAGGCCGAGGGAGTCTACGTCGCCGAGGGATTCGACTTCGGGAACATCGCCTTCCTCGTCGACCCCGCGGGCGTGGTCGCCATCGACGCCGGCACCACCGAGGAGAGCGCGCGGGCGGCGATGAAGGCGCTGCGGGAGGTCACGGACGCACCGGTCCGCTACGTGATCCTCACCCATTCCCACTGGGACCACGTCGGCGGCCTGGCTGCGGTCCGCGAGCCCGGCACGGTCGTCATCGCGCGAGCGAACTTCGCCCGGGAGCTTTCGCGCATGCGCAGCTCGCAGCGGACGTTCAGCTGGTTCTTCGGCAGTCAGCCGGTCGGACTCGACGTGCACGTGGATCGGGTGGTCTCCGCGAGCGAATCGCTCCGGCACGGCGGCCTGGAGATCCGGCTGATCCCCGTCAGCGGCGGGGAGACCGACGATGCGCTGGTCGTCCACCTTCCCAAGCAGGGGCTCCTCTTCGTGGGCGACGCATTCATGCCCTACGTCGGGCCTCCGTTCCTTTCCGAAGGCTCGCCGGAGGGATATCTCGAAGCGCTCGCCACCGTGCGGTCGATCGCGCCGCGCAGGCTGATCCACGGCCACCCGCCGCTGACCCGGTTCTTCACCGTGGACGCCGTGCCCGGCTTGGAGACCGCGCTTCGGAGCCTGTACGACCGCTACCTCCCGGACGTCCTGCGGAGCCGGCCGCTGGCGGACATGCTGCACGACAACTACCTGCCCCCGTCGTTGCGCGAGACCCCGAAGGCCGTCCTCCCCTACCTGATCGTGCGGGACCACTTCCTCCAGCGGCTCCACCTCCAGAGGGCCGGCTACTGGCAGGCCGACGGCGACGGCATGGAGCCCCTCACCCGCGCCGAGTGGGCCTCCCTGCTCGATCAGCTGGGCGACGGCAGCGACGGTCCCTTCATCCGGGTCGCCGAGGACCTCCTGGCGAGAGGCGACGCGCCGCTGGCGCTGAAGGTGGCCGAGATGGGCTTGCTCCGCCACCCGTCCAGCGAAAGACTCCGGCGCGGCCGGACCAAGGCGCTCTCCATGCTCATCGAGCGATACAACCCGGTCGACCCGTTCCGGTTCATCATCTACTCCCAGTGGGCGGGCGCCCCTTTGCGGCCGATCGGCGACGCGCCACGAGAGGTGCAGTGAAGAGGGCGGAGTCGAAAGAGGTCGGACGGCTGATCGCGTCGGAGTGCCTGTCCGTGCGCGTCCGCCGTCTCGGCCGCGTGATCACCCGCATCTACGACGCGGCCCTCGCTCCGCACGGCGTCAGCACCGCCCAGCTCAACCTCCTCGCCGCCATCGCGGTGGGTGATGGCGCCCGGCCGGGCGACTTGACGCGGCTGCTCGAGGTGGAGAAATCGACCCTCAGCCGGGACTTGAAAAGGATGGATCAGCTCGGCTGGATACGCTCGGATGCCGCGTTGCCGGGCCGCGGCCGCTTCGTGACCCTCACGCCCGCCGGCTCATGGCTGCTGATCGAAGTGCGCGAAGCGTGGGAGAAAGCGCAGGCGGCAGCGCAGGCGGAGCTGGGGCGGACGCCCTTTGCCCAGCTCCGCAAGGCGCTGCCATCTCCGCTGACCGCTCGGGGTCCCGCCAGAGCGCATCCCATGACGTCCGCGCCGGGAGAACGTAGCGCCGCCCTATCGGCGGCGACTAGCGCGAGCGCAGGGCGCGCAGCGCCTCGGCAGCGCTCCAGAGCGCGGCGCCGAGGAGGAACAGGTCCTTGACCAGGAAAACGCCGATCTCGTTCGGGACCGGCAGCGGGAAGCCCGGCACCGAGACCCAGACGCCCGGCGTGGTGACCAGGAAGCTGAGCGTGGTCGCGAACATCCCCACCGCGCCCAGGCTGCCGACGGCGGAGAGCGCCGGGGAGAAGCGGCGCGCGGCGATGAGGACGGCGAGCGCGATCTCGACGGTGCCGATGCCGTTCGAGACGGCGCGCACGCTCCCGATGGAGTAGAGCCAGGAGAGCAGCGGGCTGTGCGAGACGAGCGGCTGGATTCCGCTCGCCTCGGCCGAGGTGAACTTGAACGCCCCGAAGAAGAGGACCACGGCGACGAGGCCGTAGCGCAGGACGACGCCGGCCCAGGCATCGAGGCGCTCGGGGATGGAAGTAGCGGCGAGGCGCGCGATCGCGACACCCCGGCGGACGGGAATGGATACGTGTGTGACGGCGGGCTGGGAACTGGAGGCGAAGCTCATCGTCGTTCTCCTTTGACCTGATCAGTCCGGCCAGCGAGTCCTTCGTTACGCTTCGGCGTGGATCCGCGATCAAGGCGAGCCTCGACCTGTGTCTGCCCGATGCGCCTTCGCCATCTCGCGCGCGAGGCGGGCGATGCGCCGCCCCAGCGACGGCGGGTCGATCACGCGCACCTCGGCGCCGAACCCGAGGATCCAGCTGACGAGCTCGGGGCAAACGCGGACCCTGAGGCGTACGTGGACCCGGCCGGCGCGCACGAACGATTCCTGCGACCGGTGCCAGCGATGGCTGCGCACGAACGTCGCCCAGCGCGGCGCCAGGCTCACCTCGATGTTCTCGACCGGGTATTTCTCGTCGACGAAGATGCCGAAGCTCTCGGCGAAGACCCGTTCCGGGTCGTAGCCGTCCTTGTCCGGGTACTGGAAGGTGCCGCCCGCGGCCTCCGCCGCTTCGAGGCGCGAGAAGCGGTACGGGTGGGCCGGCCGGCCGCGCGACCGCCCGATCACGTAGAGCTGGTGGTCGTAGACGGCCAGCGAGAGCGGCTCGATGCGCAACGACTGGCGCGCGCCGTCGAAGGCCCGATAGCGGATCTGCAGGCCACGCCGGCGCTGGACCGCGTCCACCACTTCCTCGAGCAGCTCTTCCTTCTCGGGGAGGGCTTTCTCGCCGCCGCGCACGAGGAAGACGAACTGCCGCCGGGAATCCTGGAACCGTTCGGGATGGACCGCGTCCCGGCTGACGTAGTGCACCAGGTCGCGCATGCCTTTCTCGTAGCTCGTGCCCTCGAAGAGCTTGGAGAGGCTCGCGCCCACGCAGGCGGCGATCATCGTCGCGATGGGCGTACGCTCCGCGCCGCCGGCCACCTTGGAGCGGTCGATGCGAAAGTGGACGCGTCCCCGCCGTTTCTCGCGGATCAGCGGAACGTGCCGCCCGATGGCCGCCAGCTGGCGATCGGCGGCCGCGACGCGCACCCCCAGGAGCGCGGTGATCTCGGCGCGGGTCAGCTCGCGGCCCGAGAGCAGCGCCGCGATCAGCTTCGCCGTCCGTTCGATGGAACTGAGCCTTCCCAGCTCCGAATCCGCCATGATCCGCGAAGGATCGTCCGATCCTCTGCGGATCTCAAGCCGCCGACCGCGTCTCCTTCGCATTGCTTGCGGACCGCGCGAGGTAACGATCCCTTCCCCGGACTCGCGAGCTGGTCGCGTCCGAACCGAAAGGGATGCTCCCGTGGAAACCCTCAAATTCTGGGCCCGTCCCGCTGTCCTCGCCGCCCTCTGGATCGCCGCGGCGTCGTTCACCTTGTCGGAGCTGACCACGGTGGTCCCGTCGCTGCGCCCGGCCTCCTCGCCGGTGCCTCGGCTCGGCGACGCGAAGCAGCACACCGTCAGGGCGCGGGCACAGTCAAGCAACCGGGCGGCCGTTGCGCCCTGACAGCCGCCGAGGCCCGATTCGGCCGCGGCGACTGCATCCCTGCTGTAGCCGTTCCCGGCGGTTCGGTGTCTCCCGCGCCGACACCTGCGGCCGGGCACAGCGCGATCACGATTCCGGCCGACGGTCCATGGGCGCCCCTCAGGGCAGGCGCCGTGCCGACGTCCGATCGTCTTCCGGCACGATTCGTGAAGGGGCGTCCCCCAGACGGAGAAGACGACATGAACGCGAACGCAGTTGCCTGGCTGCTTCCGACACCGGCCGAACGCGTCAGCGCGCTGGAAGCGTGGGTCGAGGGTCAGATGGTCGAGGTCCTGGCGCCGCCGCGAGGCGTGGTGGAGCGCGTGGTCGCCGCAAACGACCAGCTGGTGGAGGAAGGGGATCTGCTCATCCAGCTGGATCGCCGACTGGAGGTGCGCGCGCCCGTCACAGGCCGGCTGATCGGCCTCGACGTGCTGCCGGGGGACATCGTCGATCGTTCCCGGCCCCTCGGTTCCATCCTGTACTCGAACGATCTCTGGGTGCTGGCGCGCTTCGGGCCGGAGGAATTCGCGCGCTTGCGGCTCGGCCAGCGCGCGCTGGTGCACACCGAGGCGCGCGTGCTCGCCGGCCGCGTGGGGTGCATGATCGGCCCGCGCGACCCCGTGCTGCTGGACCTGGTGGGAATGCACCGCGCCGCCTTGCGGCCCGGGATGAACGCCGCCGTGACGGTCGAGGTGGACTGACGACTACGCGTCGGGCGCGTTCGAGGTCTGGTTGCGCCGGTGGTGCGTCAGTCGTCGTCGCGGGGCGTTCCGAAGACCGCGATGCAGCCGTCCAGGCAATTGGGGAAGACGTTGTTCGCCGGCAGGGGCACGAGCGCGTGGTTGTTGTGCGGATCGACCGCGACCGAGTGCGCGGACCCGGGAGCCCTGTTCACCGTGGGCACCACCTGGACCAATCCCTGATCGTCGGCGTCGATGACCCCGAGGACCGGACCGCCCGGGTTGTTGCGCGAGGCCGTGTAATACCGCCCGTCGCCTTCGTTGAACCACACCTCGTCGGAGCCACCCACGCCCTTGACCACGGAGTCGATCTTTCCCGTCTTCGCGTCGATGATCATCTGGCTGGGCGCGGCCGTGGTCGCGCCGGCCGCGGTCCAGGGAGTGCCGGCCGTATCGAAGACCACGCTGCAGCCGAGGAGCAGATCCTGGCGCGGGCCGAGGCTGAGCCCGGCCGGCTGGCAGTTCTTCACCGGGAAAAAGGTCTCGAGCGTCCCGTTGGGGTTGATCCTGGCGACGGCCCCGTCGGACACGTTGCCGTTCACTTCCGGTATCGAGAGGTAGAACCGTCCCGTCCCCGCGTCCCAGACCGGCTGCTCCGCCCCGTTGGTCGCGTCGGTGAAGGTGATCCTCTTGCCGACCGTCAACTTGCCGCTCTGCTGGTCCACCTTGATCAAGGTGGCAAATGGCGGGCTGTCGGCGTTGTTCACGGGGAGAAGGAGCCCGTCCTCCGGATCGAAGGCCAGCTCGTCGGCTCGCAGACCGGGAGCGCCGCCGGTGGAAACGTCGGACACCACCATGTCGTTCCGCAGATCGATGGACACGATCCGGCTGTTCGCGTCAGTCACGAACAAGAAGTGCCCGGAGACCACGACGCCATTGGGGCCCGAGGTATCGTTGGTCCCGGTGAAACCCTTGAAGTTGGCCCTGATCTGCCTGACGAAGAGGTTTCTCTTCGCGTCGACGACGTCCACGGCTTTGTCGGAACGGTCCGCCAGATAATAGAGTTGTGTCCCTGGGTCGACGAAGCTGATGTCGAAGACGACCAGATGGTTCGGCTGCGCCGGGGTGGAAGGAATCGGAACCGTGGTGAGGAGCTTGACCGCTCCGCCTCGCCTTCCTTCCTCGGCGCGCGCAACTCCCGCGCCCATCGCGGCCAAAGCAGCGACCAACACTGAAAGCGTGAACCAGCTATTCCGCTTCATGGGAAGACCCTCCTTGTCAATCGTCGTCGACGTGGTCGACGATCGTCAGGCCGTACGGATCGTTGCCAACTCCGGTCACCGTGGCGACTTGCTTGTTCGAACGGAGATCGATGACGAAGACCGTCCCGCTGGCCGGCGCGTCCGGGGGCTGGCGCGCACCGCCCGAGACGACGGCGTACCGGCCGTCGGAGGTCACCGCGGTGCCCTTCGGCCGGGCGTCGAGACCGTCGCGCCGGGTGAGCGGAATGCGGGCCACCTCGCCGTCGAGAGGGTGGGCGCGGGCGAGGGCGCGTTTGAGATCCACGATCGAAACGTTGTTGGTCCGGAAATTGGCCACCACGATGCTCCCGCCATCAGGCGTCCAGGCCACGGTGAAGGGTCGCGCGCCGCCGGCGGCTTCGCCGGCGTCGTTGCCGACCCGGACGCGGGTCTCCGCGTTCGCAAGCCCCCGGCGAGCGAGATCGACGTCCACGATGGAGATCGTGTTTCCTTCGAAATCGACCCGGTTGCTCTCTCGAGCCGTGACCGCGACGAACTTGCCGTTGGGGCTGGACTTGATCCCGAAGGGCCCGGTCTGCACCGGAATCCGCGCGGCGACCTCGACCACCTTGGCGCCCGCCAGCGCGCGGTCGAGGTCCATGATCGAGACGTCCTCGGTCCCTCCGTTGCCGGAGACGAGATAGGTCTTGCCGTCGCTTCCGTGCGCCAGCGCCAGGCCCTCCGGGTCGGGCCAGCAGCCAAAAGCAAGGTCCAGCGAGAGGAACGGAACGACCGGCGGCGGAGTGGGAGACACGAACGGAACGGGGAACGACCGGCACGGCGAGGTCAGCTGCCTCGTTCCCGGTCCGACCAGGGCCATCTCGATCTGGCCGACCAGGCCGCCCGTCCTGCGATCGATGAGCCCGATCCGATTCGAGCCGTCCTCGCTGAGCCAGTTTTCCGAATAGCCCGCGACGATCAAGTCGGGCAGGATCACGAGGCCGACTCCCCCGAACCAGCCCGCGTCGAAGACTTGCTCGAGAGCGGCGTCGCTGTCGTCGAGCTTTCGTTGCACCATCTTGCGGACGCTCATCACCGCGACGCTGGCGCGCCCTCCGTGCTGGAGGAACTCGGCGTTGTCGACTGCGCCGTGATGGTTCATCACGAAGGCCGTGCGCTGATCGTCGCTGAGGACGATGTTCGCCGGGTCGCCCAGACGCCTGCCGTCGAGATGGCGCGGCGAGGTGAGCGAGCGGCTCACGATCGCGATCGAGGTGCTGTCGTTGCGCGGCGACAACGCCTCTTTGAGATCGATCGCAAAGATGCGCGGATCCCTCCGGCCCGTCGCAAGGACGAACGGATCGGCCAGGGCGCTCGCGGCGGCGAGCAACACCAGGCCAGCCGACGCAACCCGGATCGACATCGACCGTCGAGGAACCTTCATGCCCCCTCCGCACGCGGCGCGCGGCCACACCTGCCGACTGTGTCCGGCGTCCGGATCGTCGTGTTTTGCATGATCGGAACGGTACGAAGCTCCGCGGCGGTTTGCGAAAGCAAGACGCGGCCAGTCGCATCGTTTGCCACGAACGTCGAGGGAGATCCGGCCTTCGTCCAGTGCCCCGCGCGCGACGTTTGCCGGATGCGTTGTCGAAATTCCCAAGCGGAGTCGCAGACCTCGTTGCCGATTATCGGTCCGTCAGCCGTGGCGTGGACGCCGGCGTGGCTCGGGGCGCGCGCCGGAAAGCAGCGGCTCGACGGCGGGAGAGCGGGAGGCGTCGGCGAACGCGGCCCGTCGCGCGAGGGCCATGAAGTGCTCCTGGCTGCGCAGCGCCGCCTCGCCCGTGCCCGGTGTTCGCGGGCGTACCCGCTCGTACGTTCCGTCCGGGCGAAGCGCGCTGGCCTTGACGTTGTCGCCGAGCATGGTCCCGAGGATCTCGGAAAGGATGCGCTCCTTCAGCGGTGGCGATTCCACCGGGAAAGCCAGGTCGACGCGGCGGATGAAATTGCGCGGCATCCAGTCGCCCGAAGCGAGGAAGACCTTCTTCTCGCCGCGGGCGTGGAAATGCCAGATCCGCGCGTGCTCGAGGAATCGATCCACCACCGAGGTGACGCGGATCCTCTCGCTCAACTTCGGCACGCCGGGACGCAAGGCGCAAGCGCCTCGCACCAGCAGATCGACCTGCACCCCCGCCTGCGACGCCCGGTACAGGGCCTTGATCACCTCCGGGTCGGCCAGGGCGGCTGTCGTGCCGCGAGCCTTCGCCGCCGGGCAGCGCGTACCACATCCGCAGCGGGGCGCCGGCGTGCCCGCGGTAGAATGGGTAGGCAACGTCGCCCGGACAGTGGATGGTGGTGTCGTGATAGGCGAAGAGGGCCGGGCCGGCGCGCGACTCGGCAGCGAGGCGTGAAGCGAGGCGGCGCGCATACCCGAAGGGATCGTAGAAGCCCTGCCAAGGCCCGCTGCTCCGAGTGACGATTCAGTGTCGGCCCACCGGAATTCCGGGCGTTTTTCGCGTCGCGCAACGGTCGGTGTCTGAGGTTTTGCCTCAGGGCGCTTCCAGCCCGTTCGTTCGACAGATGTCCGCGTACACGCCGGCGCTGCGCCTGGCGGTGCGGCGCTGGGTGCCCCGATCGAGCGCGTGCAAGCCGAAACGCGGGACCCATCCGCGCGAGTCTATGACGCAGGCCCGGCTTCGGGTGCAACAATCGATGTCGCCGCCTGAAACGCCAGACGCTCCGGCCGCCAGGCAGGCGGCCGGAGCGTCTCGCTCACGGCAGTGACCTCAGTTGCTCGCGACTCTCGTGTCCTGCGCTGTCTGGCCGAAGAGGTCGAACCGACCCATCACGCCGCCGAAGAAGAAGAAGTTCACGTTCGGGTCGGGGAGGTTGGAGAACGAGCCCTGCTGCGCCAGCTCCTGCGAGAGGAACATGGTCGCGCTCGCTCCGACATACGGCGACACGCTGAACTCCGGGCTGACGCGATAATCGACGCCGACCTGTACGCGCGCGAGATCGAGGCCGTGCCGGACATCCGTGCCGGCCGGCTTGCTGATCCAGTGGCCGCGCCAGCCGCCGCCCAGCCCGATCCAGGGATCCCACTGCTGGTCGGGCAGCAGATGGTAGTTGGCCTGCACCCCGGCGGTGGCGCTCCAGACGTCGCTGCCGTCCGGGGTGAGGCTGCCCAGGCTGTACTTGCCGGCCGTGCCATACAGCCCGACCAGCCAGTGCGGGTCGATGCGATATCCCACGTTGAGTTGGACTTCCCCACCGCCGTGGGTCAGATCGGTGAGGGTGGGTGAGTTGCCGCCGATGTCGCCGACGCCTTGGCTGTAGCCAAGGCCCACGCCGACCTCCCACGCGCGAGAAGGCGCACCGGAGGCGCGCCTGACCGCGGTGGCAGTCACTTCGGCGTCCTGCTGCGCGAGAGCAGGCTGCGCGGCGGCCGCAACGATGATGGAGACGAATGCGATTCTTCGGTTCATGACTACTCCTTGTCCCGGTCTTTGCCGATTGCTCAGCGTGAATGCAGCCGCCGCGCCAACCGCGACGATTCGCGTGGATCGAGAGCGAGAGGGGCGCGACGCCGGGAGCGCTGTGCCGAGCGCCGACAGAGCGTGTCGGGCAAGGATCAGCGAGCTTCGCAAAGGCTACGCAGTCGAATCCGTCGCGCTCGACGCGAACCCATACTTCTTCAACCGATCGATCAGCGAACCGCGGCTGAGGCCCAGGCGGCGGGCGGCTTCGGACTGGTTGCCCGCCACCGTGGCCAGGGTCCGGGCGATCACGCTCCGCTCGAGCGCCTCGACTTGCTCACGCAGGCTGAGAGTGCCGTCGGGCGGCGGCTCCGCGCCGGGCTCTGCGCTCCCGGATGCGGGCCGGGTGAATGCCTGCAGGCCGATCTCGCCGCCGCCGCTCAGCGCCACCATGCGCGCGACCGAGTTCTCCAGCTCCCGGACGTTCCCCGGCCAGTCCGCGCGCTGCAACGCCTCGATCAGCTCGGGCGCGAGGCGAACTCCCGCCGTCCCGAATCGCTCGGCGTAGCGGCGCGCGAACTCCGCCGCGAGCGCCGGAACGTCTTCCCGGTGCTCGTGCAACGTCGGCATCACCAGCTCGACCACCGCCAGGCGGTAGTAGAGGTCCTCGCGAAAGCGGTGCGCGCGCGCCTCGGCCGCGAGATCGCGGTTGGTACTGGCCACCACGCGCACGTCGACCTTCTCCACCCGGCCGGCCCCCACCGGTTGGATCTCTCCTTCTTGGAGGGCGCGGAGCAGCTTCGCCTGCACCGCTCCGGACAGCTCGCCCACCTCGTCGAGCACCAGCGTGCCGCCGTTCGCCTCGGCGAAAAAACCCCGCCGCGCCTGGGTAGCGCCGGTAAAAGCGCCGCGGGCGTGCCCGAACAACTCCGCCTCGGCCAGCTCGCCGGGGATCGCCGCGCAGTTGAAGCGCACGAGCGGCCCTTTCGCGCGCCGGCTCTCCGCGTGGATGAGCGAGGCGATCAGCTCCTTGCCGGTCCCCGTCTCGCCGCGAACCAGGACGGTGATGTCCTTGGGTCCGACCCGGTTGACGGCCTCGAGCAGCCGCCGCATCGCCGGCGAGTCGCCGACGATGGCCCGGCCGAGCGCCCTCTCCGCCGTGAGGCGGCGGTTCTGCACCCGCAACGCCCTTGCTTCCAGGGCGCGATCGAGGACCAGGGAGACCTCGTCGATGTCGAAGGGCTTGGTGACGTACTCGTACGCCCCGCTCTTCATCGCCCGGACGGCGATCCGCTCCGAGCCGTGGGCGGTGAGCATCACCACGGGAAGCGACTCGTCGCGCTCGTGGACCGCCTGCACCAGCTGCACGCCATCCATGTCGGGCATCGAGTAATCGGTGACCACTCCGTCCACGCCGTCGAGCTTGGCCAGGGCTTCCTTGGCGGAGTGCGCCAGCACCGGCTCCAGACCGCGGGACTTGAGGAGCTGACTCAGGGTGAAGAGCAGCGCCGGCTCGTCGTCAACCAGCAGCACCCGCGACATGGTCGCTCCTCTGAACGGACCCGAATGGCAAGGTCCCCACGGCGATGGTCCCCCGCCCCGGCTCGCTCGAGTAAACGAGAGATCCCCCGTGCTGCGCGAACGCGGCGCGGGCCACCACGACCCCGAGGCCGGTGCCCTCGTCGCGGGTGGTGAAGAACGGGGTCCCGATCCGGTCGAGCACCTCGGGCGGCATCCCCCGGCCGGAGTCGCGCACCGCGATCCGCGCAGCGCGGTCGAGCTCGTCGATCTCGACCTCGACCTTCCCGCCCTTCGGGGTCGCCTCGACGGCGTTGCCGACCAGGTTGAACAGCGCGTCCTTCAGCCGGCGCGGATCGGCCTGGATGACCGCGTCGCCGCGTCTGCGCAGGGCGACACCCGCGCTCGCGGCCCGCGCGTCCATCAAGGAGAGCACCTCGTCCGCGAGCGCCCCGAGCGCCACCGGCTTCGGCTGGAGCGCCTCGAACGGCCGGGAGAAGGAGAGGTACTCCTTGAGGATGCTCTCCATGCGGTCCACCTCGGCCGCGACGACGCGGAGCTGCTCGGCCGAGTCGGGATCGCAGGCCGCGCGCGCGGAGAGCTGCACCAGCCCCTTGATGGCCGCGAGCGGGTTCTTCAGCTCGTGCGAGAGCTTCAAGCCGATCTGCTCCATCTCGCGGGCGCGAGCGACCGCCCGGTACACCATCTCCTCGCGCGCCCGTCCCAGCTGGCAGGCGCTCTCGCCGACCGTACGGGTCAAGAGCAGCGCGTAGCGGGTGTGCCAGGCGCCGGCAGTGGCGAGGATGGCGAGGAGCAGGATCCAGTACGCGGGCTGCGGCACGTCGGGCCCGAACCATCGGGCCGGCAGGACCACCATGGCGAGCAGGGCGCCGGCGATGAGCGCCAGGATGCTCTTCGCCATCGGCGACCACCCGTTCTTGATGACCAGATCGGAGAACGGGAGCAGGGTGGCGGGCAGGAGCGGGCTGCGGACCCCGCCGGTCAGCCCCAGCGCCACGAACATCAGCAGGAAGCGCGGAACCGTCTGGAGCGTCTCGCTTTGCGCGGACGTCACTTTTGGAATCGAGCAGGAGCAGTTGCGCGACAGCCAGACGACGAACATCGCCAGTGAAGCGGCGAACGTCGCGGCGACCGCCAGGACCCGCGGCGTGGGATAGCGCGCCAAGGCCAGGACGCCCACGATGAAGACGTTCAAGGCGATGAGCCAGACGAACTTCCCGCGCATCGCGCTCATGTAGGCCGCCGTGGCGCGCGCGCGGTACCAGCGTTCCGCCTGGTCGAGGGACTGCACGCCAGATTGGTTCGCAAGAATCGGGCCGGATCCCGGGAGCGCGCCATCCATGCCGGTCAGTATAGGCACGTAGGTGGGCCGTCCGGCCAGTGTCGGACTCCTGGACCATTCGTCCTTCAACTTGTCGAGCATTCCGACAGGGTAACCGCCGCGGTAGAGCGGCGCCGCAGGAGTCGCGCTCGCGGATCCGCGCTTCGGCACGCCGCGTGAATAGGCGCCCGCGTCATGCAACGGATCGGCGGAGACCTCTTCATCGCGGCGCTGCTCTTCGTGCTGCTGGTGCTCTACTCGCTGCCCTCGCTGGCGCTGCAGCCGGTGGAGGCGTTCGTCGTGGGCGCGCGCCAGCGCAACCCGGACGAACTGGAGGCGCGGGCAAACCTCTCGCAGCAACAAGCGCAGGCCGACTCCACGCTCGGCCGCGTGCTGCCCGGCGTCACCGCTCGCGGGTCCTACACGCGCAACCAGTACGGGTCGCAGATCGACATCGCCCAGCCGGGTCAGCCGCCGCAGGCCGTGACCCTGGTCCCCAGAGATCAGTGGGACGGCACCGCAACCCTGAACGTGCCGCTCATCGATCTGGCCGGCTTCCGCCGCGTCAGTGCGGCGAAGACGAGCGCGCAGGCGTCCGCGCACCAGCTCGAGTCGACGCGGCTGCAGGTGGAAGGACAGGTCGTCCAGGGCTACTACCAGCTGGTCGCGAACATCGCCTTGGTCGCCGCCTCGCGCTCCGCGCTGGACGTCTCCCGGGAAGGGCTCCGTCTCGCCCAGGCTCGATACCAGGCCGGCACCGCCGCCGCCTTGGAGGTCGACCGGGCCCGCGCGGACGTGGAGCAGCAGTTCCAGCAACTCGCCGCCGCCGAGCTGCAGGTCGCGCTGGCGGCGCGCGCGCTCGAATCCGCATCCAGCGTGACGCCCGATCTCTCGGCCACCGTCCCTCTGTCCGACGACCTGCGTCCGGAGCCGGAGCTGGGGACGTTCGAGACCGGGCTCGCCGGCCTTCCGGCGGTCGCGGCCGCTTCGGCGAGCACTCGAGCGGCCATCCAGCAGGCGGATGCGCAGCGGCTCGCGCTCGCTC
>WNGG01002916.1_pt1 | contig 26994 bp, 22 predicted proteins | sample 5400661 | NCBI WGS metagenome assembly WNGG01 (sample SAMN13153372, study PRJNA577476) | soil metagenome | isolation source: 100 cm soil or saprolite under Garry oak tree replicate 1 | place: USA:California | collected 2016-06-15
CGCGACCGGACGATGCAGCATCTCAGCCGGGTGCAGACCGAGCTCGACTCGCTGATTCTGCGGCCCCCCAACGACGCCTCGGACGCCCCCTCGGTCGCGGATCTCGCCGCCGACGAGGACGGCGAGGACGGCGTGGAGGCGACGGCGACGACCGGGCCGCAACCCGATCCGCCGGCCGGGTCAGGCGACCCGGCTGCGCCTGATGTGGCCGCGGCGGTTCCGCTCGAGTCAGCGCAGCAAGCTGACGCTGAGCCCGCCCCGCCCGCCACCACACCAGCCAGCGCTCAGCAGTCCACCCGTTCCAGCTGACACCCCCCGAACTGCCTCACAGGGTCCCACACCAGATCACCAGCCAGGCAAGCTGACCGCACCCCCCTGCCCGACCCGACATCTGGGTAGATGCACGATCCCTGGCAGGTCGGCTGAGCGGCCAGGCGGCGCGCGCCTTGCCGGCGAGGGCTCCCGCGCCGTGATCACAGGCCACCCGAGGCCATCGGGCCCGCGGGCGGCGCTGGTGCCGTTGCTGTGCTTGAAAGCAAGATCACCCAACCCAGCTGGTCGATCGGAACGACGACCGGCCGCTCGGGCCCGCCGACCTCCTCCCGCTGGGGCAGTGATATGCGGACGACCCTGCGCCTCGGTCGCCTCGTCGCGATCATCTCCGCCGCCACGCGTTCCCAGAGAAACTGCCGCAATGGCGTTGGCCGGCGGGGCGGTTCGGGGTGCCTGGAGGTCGCCACGATCAGCGAGCGGGCCGGTCGCTCCCATGGGCTGCTATGGATGAGCTGGAAATGCCCGTGACGGTGTCGAGATCCCTCGCGCCCCAGCCCGCCCCCGCGACGCGGCGTTTCCCAGCCGTCCGTGGTCCTTGGAGCGATGGCGGTAGGCCGTAGAGAGGAACTTGCGCGGCACGAAATTGCTCCTCGTCCTGTTGCACCTGCTCGTCGAAGGCGCGTCGAACGAATGCTCTGTAGCGCTCACGCATCGTCGTCGGTCCTTGCTCCAGAAGGCCCACGGATGCTACACGTCAACCGGTCGTAGCCGCTCGTGGACCAGATGCCGCCGCTCAGCGAGCACGCTTGCACATTCCTCTGTTCAGCGCGACCAAAGGAGTCCCCGATGCTGCTCCGCCATCGCGGTCACGAGCCGGTCGTCGACCCGACCGCGTTCGTCGCCTCGACCGCCACGCTCGTCGGTGACGTTCGCGTCGGCCCACGCGCCCGCGTGATGTACGGCGCCGTCCTGGACGCTGAGGGGGCACGGGTCGAGGTGGGCGAGTGCGCGATCGTCTGCGAGCACGCCGTCCTGCGCGCCACCGCGGCCGGCGGGACCTCCCGCCCGGTCGTGGTCGCCGACCACGTCTTCGTCGGGCCACACGCCACCCTCCTCGGCTGTCGCGTCGACCGCTGCGCGTACATCGCCACCGGCGCGACCGTACTGCACGCCGCCCACATCAGCGCCGGTGGCTCGGTCGCGGTCGGCGCCCTGGTTCACGGCGGCACGGTCCTCCCCGAGGAATTCTTCGTCCCGCCGAACATGATCGCCATCGGCGACCCCGTCCGCGTGCATCCGCCCGCCGACCCCGCGACCCTGGGCGAGGCCGTCAGGTCAACCGGCTTCGCACGATTGGCGTTCGGCGTGGATGCCGCCTGGGAGGACCGCATCACCAGATACGAGCAGGCCGCCGAGATACGCTCCGAGGAATTCGCCGCGCATGCCCACGACGTGCTCCTCACGCCGCCCGATGACCAGGCAGCCCCGCCACCGCCGTGAGCGCCTCCGGCTGGTCGATGACTGCCGCGGTCGCCGTCCTGGGCGTCGTTCACTGAGCTGAGCCTGGGGCCTGCTCCTCGTCCGACAAACGATGCGGGAAATCCCACGGCGGCTGCCGCCACAATTCCTCTGCGCCCTCCCCGCGACGCGAAGGACATCGTCCAACCGCTCCCAGAACCTCCGAAGCGTGCTCACCACCATGGGTCTCGCTCATGAACGCCGAGGTTGCCCGACCCTTTGAACAACGCACCGCAACTGTGAGTTATCCCTCCTCGATACCGGGTAGCTGTGCGCCGGGCGCGCGACATGGCGGACACCGGCCAAAGCCGATCGCAGCTCACGCCCATCAACGGTGCCGGCAGCGGACTCGACGCATGGCCGGCGCTCCCGGTGCGTCGAGGGAAATGACCGAAGATGACCGATCGCCAGGAATACCCCGAGAACGATCCTCGACACCACACGATCAAGTTGAAGAGCATGCTCAACGACACGCGACGGCACGCCCGCGAGGACGCCGGCAAGATCGAGGACCCAAAGGCGCAGGCGTTGTTCGAGACCACTGCCGAGGTACTCACGGGCCTGATCACCGCCTACGACCACTACGAACAGAAGTCCGAAGCCGCATGGCGGTGACAGCGCCGTAATGTCCGCTCGGCGAAGGCTCCGGGAAGATCGCCAGGTACGTGGCCAGGTTGCGCGAGTGGAGGTTCAGCCGGTTTGACCACGACCGGATCGGCGCGCTGAGAGCCTACGGAGATCACCCTGGTGACCAGAGCCGCGACCGCACACTCAACGCCGTGCACTCACCGGTGGGGACGGCCTCTCGCAGGCCCACACCCTGGGCGACCCGGGCCCCGAGATTGGCGTCCACCTGCTTCCAGTACTCGACCGCGGCCCGGAGGATGCAAGGCTCGACGTCCGCCTTCAGGTGCTCGACGATGTTGTGCACCAGGCGTGCCCTCGCGGCGTCATCGAGCACCGTGCGGACCATGGTCCCGGCCTGATCTCTGCGAAGTGGTTCTCCGGGTTGCGGTCGAGGACCAGACGCCCAACGGTACAGGTCCCGCATGTGGTAGTCCGGGTCCTCCGCCGTCATCGCCTTCGCCTCGGCGTCCGGGAAGAACTCGATGCCTTGGTCCGTCTTGAAGTGGTACTCGACCCAGAACTTCTCGCCCCCGGCGTTCTCCCACAGGTACGTGTGGCTGCCGTAGCCGTTCATGCTCCGCCCTGATCGCATCGGCGCGGACCAACACCTCAGACAGTCTCATGCCGCCAACCGTGACAAGCGCCCACGTTCCACGGGTACACTTGGCCCCCACCCGCCTATTCCTTCGTGCCCCCGACCCGGGAGGCTGATGTGATGGCACGATCGCGGCTGACCCCGCTCGGCGCGCTGGCCCAGGGGCTTGCCGCGGGGGCGGTCGGCACCGCCGCCATGGACCTGGTCCAGTTCGCCCGCTACAAGCTCGGCGGCGGCGAGGAGCGCCTGCTGGCATGGGAGTTCTCGGCCGGACTGAAGGACTGGGAGCATGCGCCGGCCCCCGCGCAGATCGGCAAGCGGATCGTCGAGGGGGTCTTCCAGCGCCAGCTCCCACCCCAGCGGGCCGCGCTGACCAACAACTTGACGCACTGGGGCTACGGGATCGCCTGGGGTGGGCTGTTCGGGCTGGTGGAGGGGTCGCTGCGCTCCCGGAAGGTCAGCCATGGGCTCGTGCTGGGCGCCACGGTGTGGACCACCAGCTACATCGTCCTGCCGCTGGCCAGGCTGTACCGGCCGATCTGGGAGTACGACGCCAAGGTCCTGGCCAAGGACCTCAGCGACCAGCTGGTGTACGGCGTGAGCGCAGCCGCGGCCGACGGCCTCCTTTCCGCGCGCTGACCACCCGTGCCACGCGACCGCGGTTCTGTGTGCGGGCAGCTGCGGGCCGGGCAACACCCACCTGCTCCAGGGTCTCTACGACGCGCACCGCTCCGGGGCCCCGGTGCTGGCGCTGGCCTCACACATCCCCAGCGAGCAGATCGGCACCGGCCTGGGCGGTGTGGCGGTCCTGGTGGTCCCCGGCGAGGTGAACCGACCCCCGCGTGGGTGCTGTCGGCCACATGAGCCGTTCACGTCCCGCATGAGAACCCGACTCGTTGTCGAGACCTACGACGCCGTGACCGTCGTAGTCCCCGAGCGGCCCCCTCAGGGCTTGCGGGCGACCCCGCCATAGACGTAGACGCTGCGCGGATCCCGCCTGGGCAGCCCGGAATCAGGCCGCCAGGCCAGGATCGGCACCAGGCCCGGCTCGACCAGCTCCAGGCCCGTGAAGAACGGCTCGGTCTCAGCGAAGGTGCGGGGCACGTTGGGAATCCCCCCTTGCTCCGACACCGCCGCCAGGCCACGCATCGCCTCCGGGTTGAAGTCCGGGGTCGTCTGGGACAACACCAGGTAGCTGCCGGACGCCAACGCGTCGACCAGGGTCGCCACGATCCCGCGCGGATCGTCCTCGTCGCGGAGGTGATGCATGATCCCGATGAGCACCAGACCGACCGGCCGCGACAGGTCCAGGGTCTTGTCCACGGCCGGGTCGCTCAGGATCGCCTGCGGCTCGCGCAGGTCGGCCTGGATGTACGACACCCTCCCCTGTGGGGTGCCAGGCCGCAGCGCCCGTGCGTGCACCAGCACGATCGGGTCATTGTCCACGTAGAGCACCCGCGACTCCGGCGCCAGCTCCTGCGCCACGTTGTGGACGTTGCCGGCGGAGGGGATGCCGGTGCCGATGTCCAGGAACTGGCGGATCCCGGCCTCACCGGTCAGGTACTGCACGGTGCGGCGCAGGAAGGCCCGCTGCTCGCGCACCTGGGTCCGGATCGTGGGGACCTGCTCGGCGATCGCCTCGGCCACGGCCTGGTCGGCGGGGAAGTTGTCCTTGCCGCCCAGCCAGTAGTCGTACACCCGGGCTGACTGGGGCACGTTGATGTTGAGCTCCAACGGCGCCTGCGGGGTTCCCTCGTCGTCGCTGCTGCCCTCGGTCTGCGTCATGCTGTCCTCTTCTGCGCTGAGCGGTCGAATACTCACGGCCCGGATCATACTGGGACGCGCCGGAGCTAGGCACCCCCACACGGCAAGTCTTCAACCGGCGGCGGACCGGCGACGACCCAGGGTATTGCCGCCAGCAGCCGCTCACCGAGACGAGCCCTCGTCCGGCCTCGTAGCCTGGCGACCTCCCGGACCGGCCGCCCGACCCCGACCAGCCCCACCGCGCGCGCCCGCGGCTCCAGCCGATACGGTCACCCACCTGCCCCGGAGGCGGCACCCTCTCGGCGGGGGGCCGGCCCGACCATGCCGCCGCCAGCCCGCGGCGCTTGCTTGACCGCTGCAGAAGGCGGGGAACCGGGGTTGGCGGCAAGCCAGCCGCACACCTCGGCGATCGCCTGGGCCTGTTCGCGTTCAAGCCTGCGACCGGTCTCCCCGCCGACCAGCCGGATCCGGAACCGCCGCAGGCGTCGGTGCTGGCCTACCGGCCGCTCGAGCCGGTCCAAGGCTTTACTGGACGCTGTCGTTTGGATAATCTGGCGCCCTCCGGATTGGTGAACGGGTTCGTCTGGATAATGGCCCGCGTGGTGCGGGTGTGATGGGAGAGACGACGTGGCGGATGAGGCTGGGGCGCTGCCGCGGTTCGCCGAGCTGGGTGGCGAGCCGGCGCGGAGCCGCCGGGGCCGCCCGCGGGACCCCAGTGTGGACGCCGCGATCCGGGCGGCCACGGTGGACCTGCTGGGCGAGGTCGGGTATGCGCAGTTGACCATGGAGCAGGTTGCGGCGCGCGCCAAGGTCAGCAAGGCGAGCCTATACCTGCGCTGGCCCAACAAGGTGGCGCTGGTGGCCGACGCGCTGCAGCACCGGGCCCGCGCCGTGCCCCAGATCCCCGACACCGGCAGCCTGCCGGGTGACATGCGGACGTTCCTCGGGGCGCTGCTGCGCTCGCGCACCGCGGCGTCGCGGGCCCTGCAAGCGGTCAGCGGCGAGATCGCCAGCAACCCCGAGCTGCGCACGGCCTGGCATCGCGGCCTGGCCGGGATGCTCACCAGCTGCCTGCGCACGATCGTGGCCCGCGCCGCCGACCGTGGGGAGCTTCCCGCTGGCAGCGATGTGGAGCTGCTGTCCCAGCTGCCACTGTCGCTGCTGCAGAACTGGCGGCTGGAACACCACCAAGACCCCGACGAGACGGTCGTCGGGCGGATCGTGGCGCAGTTCTACAGCCCGGCCCACCCGCCGTCGCTGCCCGACGCACCCGTCGATGGCCGAGACAACCCGCCGGGGGGACGATGATCAGGACCGGGATGACGATCCAAGCCCACCAGCTCACCAAGCGCTACGGGCCAACCCTGGCGGTGGACGGGCTGACCTTCGAGGTGCTGCCCGGCCGGGTGACCGGGTTCCTGGGCCCCAACGGCGCCGGCAAGTCCACCACCATGCGGCTGATCCTCGGCCTGGACGCCCCCACGGCAGGCACAGTCACCGTTGGCGGCGTCGCCTACCGGACGCTGCGCCGGCCGCTGTTCGAGGTCGGCGCGATGCTGGAGTCCGCCGCCGTCCATCCCGGGCGCAGCGCCCACGCGCACCTGCTGGCATTGGCACAGTCCAATGCCATTCCCCGCGGCAGGGTGGACGAGGTCCTGGGCCTGGTCGGGCTCGATGGGGTCGCGGGCCGGCCGGCGGGGACCTTCTCGCTGGGCATGACCCAGCGCCTGGGCGTGGCCGCCGCGCTGCTCGGCGATCCCGGGGTACTGCTGCTGGACGAGCCGGTCAACGGGCTCGACCCCGAAGCGGTGGTGTGGATCCGGACCCTGCTCCGCGGGCTCGCGGGCGAGGGCCGCACCGTGTTCGTCTCCAGCCACCTGATGAGCGAGATGGCCCTGACCGCCGACCACGTGATCGTGATCGGCCGTGGCCGGCTGATCGCCGACACCAGCGTCCAGGAGCTGGTCCGGCGCGGCTCTGGCGCGCAGGTCAGGGTCCGCTCCCCCCATCGCGACCGGCTGGCCGAGCTGCTGCGGGCTGAGGGCGCCGTGGTCCAGACCGGCGCCGACGGCGCCCTGCTGGCGGGCGGCACCGACCCCGCCCAGGTCGGCGAGCTGGCCGCCCGCCACGGCATCGCCCTGCACGAGTTGGTCGCCCAGCAGGCCTCCCTGGAGGAGGCGTTCATGGACCTGACCCGTGACGCCGTCCAATACCGACGGCATGCCACCCCCACAGGAAAGGTCCCGTGAGCATGACCGCCGCCGCCGGCAGCCCCACGCCGCCCGCCCACGGGCCGGCGCTGGAGCCTGTGCCCCGCCCTGCGGCCTCCCGGCCACTGGGCCCCGACCTGGTGCGCTCCGAGTGGACCAAGCTGCGCACCGTGCGGTCCACCTGGTGGACCCTGCTCGTCACCGCGGCCAGCATGGTCGGGCTCGGGGCGCTGTTTGCCGCCCGCTACGGCATCGGGCCGATCAGCCCAGCGGACCGGGCGGTCTTCGATCCGGCCGCCTACAGCCTCAGCGGATTCTTCCTGGCCCAACTGGCCGTCGGGGTGCTCGGCGTACTGGCGATCACAGGCGAGTACGCCACCGGGTCCATCCGGACGACCCTCGCCGCCACTCCCCAACGGCTCTCCGTACTTGCCGCCAAAGCGGTCGTGCTGGCGGCCGTCACCGCCCTGGTCGGGATCGCCTCCTCGCTTGCCGCGTTCCTCGTCGGCCAGGCCATCCTGGCCAACAAGGGCCTGCAGGCCCACCTCGGCGGCCCCGGGGTCCTCCGCTCGGTGGTTGGCGCCCTGCTCTACCTGGCCGTGCTCGGCCTGCTGGCGCTTGGGCTCGGCACCCTCATCCGCTCGACCGTCGGCGCCACCGCCGTGGTGGTCGGCCTGGTGTTCATCCTGCCCGGCATCGTCGGTGCCCTGCCCTCCTCGTGGGAGTACACGATCACCCCCTACCTGCCCTCCGACGCCGGTCAGGCGCTCATCGGCCGCACCAAGTTCGCCCCCCAAGGCCTGCACCTGCTGCCCCCCTGGACCGGCTTCGCCGTCGTGTGCGCCTATGCGGCCCTCTCCCTCCTCGCCGCCGCGGTAATCCTGAGCCGGCGGGACGCCTGATATCGAGGGGTGGGTTGTCAAGTGGCAGGTCCGCGAGTGCCTTTCCGGGCGGGGGTGTAGGCGGGGCAACGGACAACGGCGGGCTGGTTGGCCTGGCGGGCCAGCAGCGCCCGGCGATCTTCACATAGGTCTCGTCGGTGAACCAGCGGTTGCCGAGCAAGTGGCGGCAGGGTCGGGCGGCATCGGCCAGCAACGGCGTGCACCGCAGCACCCAGCGGTAGATAGTGGCGTGATCGACTCGACACCGCGCTCGGTCAGCAGTTCCTCGACATCGCGGTAGAACAGGCCGAGCGGCGGATACCAGCGCACCGCGAGCATGACCACGCCGGACGGGAAGCGGAACCCGGCAAAGACCGACCGCGGAACCAGAACAAGGCGAGGGTGGCGAACCCTCATGCCGGCAGGCGCGCAACTTCCTCGCGGGCTCGCGGACGCCCGTCACCGAAACGCCGTCGCCGCACGCTGCGCTCTTCCCTCACAGGACGTTGCCGTACCCGGGTGTCGGCTGCCCGCCCGGCTGGAAGGAGCCGACCATGTGGACCAGCACGCCAAGGGCCGCCAGAAGTTGAGCCCGCCGCAAGGGCGCCCGGTGGCCCCAGCGTCGCCGTCCACGGCCGCCTCCTGCGCGGCAGGGGCGGGGCTGGCACGATCGACGGCGACGTCGAGCTGGCGCCGATGGCGCCGGTGCCTCACCATCGGCGGCCGGAAGTTCGCGCCGATGATCCTGCGCGGCCCACGTCCGTCTGTGGTGGGTGCGGTGTCGTTGCCGGCCACGGCACCCCAGGCGGCGTGGTGTCGATGAGCAAGCCGCCCGACGACGTCGACACCGAGTACGTCATTCGCCGAGGCGGCGAGCTCCGCTCGATGGCCCACATCCGCCAGGGGGCGGCCAACGCGGCCGAGAAGATCGCGCTGCTCGCCGCCGAGGTCGCTGACGACCTCGACCGCTACGCCGACCGGGACGACGCCCTGACGCTGCATGCCGTCGCCGTGGCCGCCCTTGCCCGCGCCTACATCGCGCTGGCCGCCGCGCTCGGCGAGCCCTACGTGATCCGCGGCGAACCGCGCAACGGAGCGGTCCTATGACCCCGCCCGACGACACACCGGCCGACTGGGGAGCAAGCGGGATCCGCCGGCGCACCGGCCGACCATCAGGGCCGACTGGCGAGCGCGACCCCACCATCCATGCGCTGTCCAACGACTATGCCGCTGGGGCGGCCGGGTGTGGGTGCCCGACGCTTGGGGTGGAGTGGCTTGTGGCCGTGGTGGTCGCGGACGGTGGAGGGGTGGTGTTGCATCTGCCGTCCCGTCCGAGGAGTCCGATGACCCCCGGACCTGCGCTGGGTGGTGCGGCAGGTCGGCCAGGTCGCGCCGATGTCCGGAACGGGACCCGTTGATGCTTGGGAGCTGCTTTGCTTCGGTGCTGGCCGCCGCGGTCGGCGGCGACGAGCAGGCCTTTGCCAGGTTGTGGCGAGATCTGCACCCTGCGGTGCTGCGCTACCTCCAGGTGGTGACACCCGGCAGTGCTGAGGATGTGGCCTCGGAGACCTGGCTGGAGGTGGTGCGCTGCCTTGGCCGGTTCACCGGCGACGAGGGGGGCTTTCGGTCATGGGTGTTCACCATCGCCCGGCACCGTGCCCTGGACGATCGCCGGCGACACGCCCGCCGGCCGACCGTGCCGCTCCCGATCGAGCTGGCGGCCAGGTGGCAGGGCGCCGACGACCCGGCCGACCAGGTGGTCGAGGGGCTGTCGACCAGGGCTGCGCTGGCGGTGATCGGGCAGCTTCCCCACGACCAGGCCGAGGTGGTGCTGCTGCGGGTGGTGGCCGGGCTGGACGTCGAGCAGGTGGCCCGCGTGGTCGGCAAGCGCCCCGGCGCGGTCCGGGTGCTGGCCCATCGAGGCTTGCGCCGGCTGGCCGAGCGGCTGGAGCGGGACCAAGGGCGGGAGGGCTTGTTCGGGGGCCCGTCCAAAGGGGGTGTAACGCCCTGATGGACGGCGGCGCTCTTGGGGCGAGATGCGCCGACTGCTGCGAGACCGCCACCGGCTGGCCCTTGATGAGGGCACGGCCGAGCGGCTATTGACCGGCCGGATGGCCCCTGCCGACGCGCCGCCCGGCTATGCCCGGGCCGCCGCCGTGCTGGCCGCGGTGTCTGCCCCCCCGGACGCCGAGGAGTTGGGCGGTGAGGCCACGATCGTGGCGGTCTTTGCGGCAGCGGCGCGCTCACGTCCCGTTGATGTGCGACTACTCACCCCCCGGAGGTCGCGTGTGTTGACGAAGTTGTTGACCCTCAAGGCCGCTGCGGCGCTGCTTGGCGTGCTGGCGACCGGCGGCGTGGCCGCCGCTGCCACCGGCAACCTGCCAGATCCCGCCCAGCAGGCCGCCCATGCGCTGCTTGGTGGCGCTGGTGTGCCAGCGCCTGCCGAGGCGACTGCCACGACCCGGGCTCACGCCGTGGGGCCGGATGCGGCAGGGCCGGCGGCGCAGGGCTTGTGCCGGGCGTGGTCGGCCGGGCAGGGCGGCCAGCACGGCAGCAAGCTGGACGCGCCCGCATTTACGGCGCTGGCCAAGGCCGCTGGCGGCAGCGACCAGATCGGCGCCTACTGCGCCCAGGTCACCGCCAGCACGCCCGGCGCCTCTGGTCAGGGTCAGGGCAGCCCGGCCAGCACGATTGGTGGCTCCGGGCAGGCTGGGCCGCCGAGCAGCCTGCCGGCCAGCACGGCAGGTGGGTCCGGGCAGGCTGGCCCGCCGAGCAGCCTGCCGGCCAGCACGATTGGTGGCTCCGGGCAGGCTGGGCCGCCCAGCAGCGTGCCGCCGAGCACGATCCGGTAGTAGCCGCGGGCGGGCATCACCCGGTGCTCCGAGCCGGCGCACGACCCGACCCTCCTGGGTTCCTGTTCGGGGTCGTGCGCCGGCTGCTTGACATGGCCGTGACGTCGCCGTATGAGGCGGGTCGTGCGGGTTTGGGCGCTACGCCGCTCGGCGCAGGCGACCACAGACCCGGTGAGGAGGGGATCAACGTGAACAGGCCGATGCGGCTGCTGGTTGTGGTGGCCGGGTTAATCGTGGCGGTCGGGCTCGGCGTGCCGGGTGCCCTGCCGAGCGCCGTTGCGGCGACACCGCTTTGGGTGCAGCACGTCCAGAACTATGACGGCGGCATTTCCAACGGCGTGCGAGCCTCCCTTGACCCCAATGTCGCGACGGCACGGGCACGCTACGGGAGCGGCCCCTTCACCGCGACCGGCTTCACCTCGACGGTGGGGATGCTGGACAACGTGCAGATGAACGACGACTCGACCCCGCCCCTGCCGCAGGACGAGACGACGGTCGCGTTCAAGCCGTTCAACCCGCTGGTTGCGGTGGCGGCGGCCAACGACTACGTCTCCGGCGGCGTCTGGATCGGCACGACGCGCGACGGCGGCCGGACATGGGCGAGCCAGCGTATCGCGCCGGTCTCCTCCGCTGGCCAGACGTGCAGCGGCGGCGATCCCTCCGTTGTCTACAGCGTCCGCGACCACGCCTTCTACCTGTCACAGCTGTGCTTCTTCTTCACGGCGCCCGACTCCGAGGTCGATGTCTACAAGTCGACCGACGACGGCGCGACGTGGTCGTCCGGCTCGATCGTCGTCACGAACCGCAGCGGCAGCCAGGTCGACGGGTCGGTGTTCTACGACAAGGAGTTGCTGGCGGTCGACAACAACAGCTCGAGCCGCTTCTTCGGCCGCGTATACGTCACCTTCATCAAGTTCCACCTGACCCTGCCGAGCGGCCGCAGCGACTTCTGTCCGGTGCAGCTGGCCTTCACCGACCTGTTCGGCAAGCGCTGGAGCCACACCGCGGTCGTCCCCGACGGTCTGGGCGCTGTCGGCCCGGGCGCGAACCAGTGGGCGACGCCGGTCGTCGACAGCCAGGGCGGCCTCGACATCCCGTACGTGAGCGAGGACTGCAATACTGCCGTCGACCGGGCCCTGCTGTTCACGCGTTCCACCGACGGCGGCGCGAACTTCGCGCCGACGGTCCAGATCGACAAGCCGGGCCAGTTCGCCGACAACCCCAACACCCAGGACCTGCTCCCGTCCAAGCAGGCGCGGATCCCGATCTCGCCGTCGGTCGCGTTCAATCCAACGACGGGGACGCTCGGCTACGTCTACCAGAACAACGTCGACCGCGCGGTGTCCGGGGCCGACATCTCCTTCCAGCAGTCGTCGGACTTCGGCGCGACCTGGTCGGACGCCAAGACCATCTCGACCACGCCCAGCGGCGCTGCCGCGCCGCAGGACCAGTTCTTCCCGTGGATCTCCGTCGACGAGGCGGGGAGCCTCAACGTGATCTGGTTCGACAACCGCAACGACCCCAGCGACACGCTGATCGAGACGTTCCAGGCCAAGTCATCGAATGACGGCGCGACCTGGAAGAGCGCCGACATCTCGACCGCGCCGTGGAATCCCAACCAGGGCTTTTTCACGTGCGGGTGCTTCATCGGCGATTACAGCGCCATCGCCGCCTCGACGCAGGCCGTCTACCCGGTCTGGACGGACGGGCGCAACAGCCCGGGCCGCCCGAACGGCGACACGAACATCTTCACCAACGTCGAAATCGGCGGCTTCCACTAGCCCGAAGCTCCACGGGCTTGAGACAGCTGGTCCCCCTGGCCAGGGGACCAGCTGTTTTTGGTGCCGGTGGTCTGGCTACGTGCAGGTGAGGCGCTGGTGAAGGTACGTCCCCACAGCCACCTGTCAACCCTGGTCCCTTGCGACCGATCCGTCGCCCGCGGCGACCAGCTCGGAGAGGGTCACGGTCCGTAGCCCGCGCTGACGCAGCCCGTCGAGGATCAGCGGTAGCGCCGCCAGCGTCCGCTCGGGCGCCCCCGGACTGCCGTCCGCGTCGTGCAGCAGCAGGATCGCGCCCGGCGCGGCTGCGCGCAGGGTACGGGCGGCGATCAGCGCGGGCGTCGCGCGCTCCTCCCAGTCCCTGGCCCAGGCGCTCCACAGCGTCCGGCGCATGCCCAGGCGCGGCGCCGCGCACCAGCCGGCCAGGTTGAATACGCCGTAAGCGGGGCGGTAGAACCGCGGTGCGTGTCCACAGGCGTCCGCGATGGCGTCACGGGCGCGGCGCAGCGCCACAGCAGTCGCTCGGGGCGGCAGCCTGGCGAGGCTGTGGTGGGTGTCGCCATGGCAGGCCAGCTCGTGACCGGTTGCGACGGTCAGCCGCGCCAGGCCGGGCGCGCGGCGCACGCCCTCGCCGAGCACGAAGAAGGTGCAGGGCGAACCGTCGAGCGCCGCCAGGAAGCGCCCGACGAGGGCGGGGTCCGGCCCGTCGTCGAAGGTGAGCGCGAGCAGCGGCTCGGCTGTCCGCACCGAGCAGAGCACCAGCCGGTCGCCGAGGAGCCGCCGCCCTGGCCGCATGACCGCCGCGGCGACGCCCCAGTAGCTGGCCGCGGCGACCGCAGCGGTCCCGGCGACCGCGGCTGTCGCTTGGCGCGGCCTCATGCGGCCGGCCGGAGTCGGTCGCGGCCTGGCCGGTCCATCTCAGCCAGCGTGCGTGCCCGCAGGCCTTCCCGGTGGAGCGCGGCGGCGACCGCGTGCACGGCCCCAGCCGCGTCGGCCGGCGAGGCGGTCGGGGTGACCAGCAGCTCGACGATGTGGCCGGGCACGATCGACGGCAGCTCGAAGGGCCGGTTCGAGACAGGTAGCCGCTGGCCGAACACCACCCGACGGACGTGCAGGTCCCTGGTGACGGCGACCGCGAGCAGGCTGAAGCGGCCGCACGGCTCGGCCACGTAGACAGGCTTCAGGTCCACCTCACGGCGTAGCGCTCCGACCGTGTCGGTGAACTCCGCCCGCGTGCGGCCCAGATCGACGGTGCTGTCGCGCTGCGCCTCCCAGGTGCCCGCTTCGACCTCGAAGCCCTGCCGGGCGAGCCGGGCGAGGTCGACCCGGTCGGCCGAGACGTCCTCGCCTTCCACGAAGAAAGTGAGGGCGAGGCGCTCGTCCGTCCCGGCCGTGGCCACCGCCCTCAGCAACTCCGGTGGCAGCGATCCGGCCACCACGATCGCCACCGTACCCGACGCCCTGGGCGACCCCCGCGCCGCCGCGGCGAGCCGGGTGCCGGCCGTCCAGGAGCCCTGGAACAGCAGCGCTGTCACGGCCGCGCTCGCGATCAGGGTGCGGACCGCCAGGCGCATGCCGCGCCCATGGGGGAGCGGCAGCGGCTCCGCGGCTGCGAGCAGCGCGAGGTCGTCGCCCAGGTCCCTGCCTTCCAGGTGCGCCAGCTCGGCGGCGCGCATCCGGGCCACCCGCCCCTGGTCGGCGACCAGCTCGGCGACGGTGGACTTCAGCTCAGGGATACGGTGGCAGACCAACGCCAGGCCGGCCTGCTCCATCATTGCGGCGTTGGCCCTGCCGTGTCCGGCGATCGGGTCGAACAACAGCACCGGGCGGGCGGAGGCGAACGCCTCCAGCGAGGTGACCCCGCCGGCGTTGGTCACCACCACGTCGGCCGCCGCCATCAGCTCGGGCATGATGCCCACGAAGCCCAGCGGCACCAGCCGCGAACGCGGCTCGCCGAGCGCCTCCAGACGCTGGCGCAACACCTGGTTGCGGCCGCAGACCGCGACGACCTGGATGCGCTCGCCCAACTCGAGCAGGGCGGCGACCGCGACGGCCAGGGTGCCGACCCCCCAGGCCCCACCGGTCACCAGCACCACGAAAGCACCAGCGCGCAGGCCGAGGAGGTCGCGCGCCGTGCCCTGGTCGCGTGGCTGGAACAGCGGGGAGATCGGCGGCGCGGCCACGCACACCAGGCCGCGGGCGCTGAGCCGGCGGGCGGCGGGCGCGCTCACGGCGTGCATGACGAAGTGCGCGTCGATCTGCGAAAAGACCCAGAACGGGTGCGGTGCGAAGTCGGTCACGAAGGTGGCGGTGGGAAGCGCCAGCCGGTGGACGCGCCGCAGCTGGTCCATGGCGGCGGCGCCGAACGGGTGGGTGCAGACGACCACGTCCGGGTGGAAGCGGTGCAGCCGAGGCCACAGCCGCCAACCGCACCAGGCGGCGATGAAGCGCTTGCTCAGCCAGGCGAACCACCGGTGCTGCCAGAGCGCGTCGTAGAAGCACTGATAGACCGCTGGAGCGTGGTCGAGCGCCAGGCGGTAGGCGCACGGCACCAGCCAGGACATGCCCGGGGCCATCTGGGCGATGACGTCGAGCATGCAAACCTCGGTGCCGGGCCAGACCTGGTCGATGCGCTCGGCGATCGCGCGCGCCGCGGCGTTGTGCCCCTCACCGATGTCCGCGGTGAGCAGCAAGACCCTGGGACGACCATCCCCTACCATGGCCGGACCGCTCCTCACCTCCGAGGTGACGTGTGCTCGTCCTGGGTGCGACGCTCGCGGCTGCGTCCGGCGTTGCCTACAACGCCACGGCTGCCGTACAGAAGCACGAGACCGTGCGCGCGGCAGTGCCGGCGCGCCGCCTGCTGCCTGCGTTGCTCAGACGACCGCTGTGGCTGCTGGCCCTCCTGCTCGACCTCGCGGCCTGGGTAGCCCAGGCGGCTGCCCTGACGCTGGCACCGATCGAGCTGGTAGTCCCGCTCATGGCGGTCGGCGCGGTGCTGCTGGTGCTGCTCGGGGTGCGCTGGCTCGGCGAGAGGTTCGGCCGCGCCGAGCTGACCGCGGTCGCCCTGGTGGCTGCGGGCGGCTCGGCCGCCGCGGTGGCGACCGAGGGCGTCGCCCCCGCCCGCGCACCGTTGGGCGCCGGGACACAGCTCGGCGTCGCCACGGTCGCTGCGGCCGCCGCGCTGCTGGCCAGCCGCAGCCGCAGCGGCGTCGCCCTCGGCACCGCGGCCGGTTGCCTGTACGCCGCCACGGCGATCTGCACCAAGGAGGTCGGCGGCCAGGTGGCCGCCGACCGCTGGGGCGCGCTCGGCCCGCTGCTGGAGAGCCCGACGCCCTGGCTGCTCGCCCTGTTGGGCGTGGTCGCGCTGTGGCTGGTGCAGGCCGGCTTCCAGCGGGCCAACGCCGCCTCGGTAACCGCCGCCATGACCGCCGTGGCGTCGGTCGGGCCGGTCCTCGCCGGCTTCCTGCTCTACCACGAGCGCTGGCCGTCGGGCGCTGGTGGCCCGCTGCTCGCCGCCGGGATCGCCGCGGCGGTCCTCGGCGCCACCATGCTGGCCGCTCGCCACAAGGCTCTCCTGCAGGCGCTGGGGTGACCAGCCTGTCCGGCACCCGACCGCGACAGCCCTGGCCAGCTCCTCAGCTCGCGGGCGCCGCGGACGTCGTCTGGCGGCATCGGCGCCGTACCGGCAGGGTCCCAGCAGCGGTATGAGAGCGCTGTGAGCAACCCGGCAAGGCCCCGCGGCCGCCGAGCAGCGCGGAAGCGTCCCCGGCCATGCGTGACCGGGAACGCTTCCAGGCGAGCGGCTTATGGCGTGTTCCGCGCCGCCCTCACTGCCCCGATGAAGGCGGGGACCTTCGGCGAGCCGAACCCGGTCGTCATGTCCCAGCCCGTCAGGGTGGGCAAGCCCGCCACAGGCCCTGGAGAGACGCTGCCGTCGGGGTTGAAGCTGAACAGTTGGTTGTTCTTCAGATCGCCGCTGACAGCCGTCCCCTGCTTGACGGGCACGATGTCGCGGAACGCAGGGCCGCTGTCGACCTTGTAGAGCAACGGGTTGAGGGCGCCGAGTGGGGGCTTGCCAGCCGCGGACTGCTGCTCGTTGGCGAGCGCGATTACGCCAGCCACCTGCGGCGAGGAGGCGCTCGTCCCCCCGAAGGTGTGCCAGCCCACCCTGAAGGCGTTGGGGTAGAACGACGTGAAGACGAGCACGCCACCGTTGACAGCGGCGTTCCAGGACAGGTCGGGCACACCGCGGGCATCGGAGCCGATGATCGAGGCCACGCCGTCCTGATACAACGGGCGGGGGTAGATCACGCTCCTGCCGCCGCCGGTCGCGGCCGGGAGCCAGGACTCGTTCCACACGGCCTCGGTGTTACCGCCTGCCGTGAAGTTGAAGTATGCCGGGTTGAACGAGCCGTCCGGGTTGAATGGCGTGTCGCTGGTTGGATCCCAGGTCCAGCCGAGCTGGAGCTGTGTGCCGCCGACCGAGGTCACGAACGGGCTCGATGTCGGCCACCAGACCGTCGGCGAGGGGAAGATGCGGCTCTCCCGCTGTTGCTTGGCGACCCCGGTGGAGCCGAAGTCGCCCGAGGAGGAGAGCATGGTGTCGCCCCTGGCCGTGGCGGCCTTGTAGACCGAGTCGAACCTCGCGGTCTGCACCGCCGCCGCGCCCTCGAAGTCCCGCTCGGTCGTGGCGAAGCTCTGCGAGAACACCGTTCCGGCGGGGTAGGTGCCGATCGCACCCTGGATCGCCTTGAAGAAGTTCGGCAAGCCCTGCACCCCGAGGGTCTCGGCCGGCGGAGTGGCGAGCAGGACGATGTGGGCGAGCGGGGCGATGGCGTAGGACCACTCGATGTCGAGCGTCGACTCCTCCGCCCAGAGCAGGGCGGCGCTGGGGCCGGACAGCCCGTTGCCCTTCGCAATGTTGTGGAAGTTCGGGGCGCCGAGCGGGAACACCTGGTCGAACTTCGGGCTCGGCAGGTCCGGGAAGAAGGTGTCGTGGAAGACCTGCAGGTCATGGGCGGCCGTGGGGCTGCCGTAGGCGTCGACGAGCACGACCGTCTGCCCGGCGCCCCGGTTCGCGACCTGGTCGACGCCGTAGGCGGCACGGATCTGTGCGGGCGTGTAGCAGTGGATGAATGCCGACGTGACCACCGGCGGCGGCGTCACGCAGGCCACTGGGGCGGCCACCGGCCTGCCCGGTGTGAAGGCGCGCTCCGGCGCCTCGATTGCCTGCGGCACCAACGCCGGCCCACCTGGGCGCGGAGCCGCGGGTCGAACGGCCCCGGCGACCAGCGTCATGGCAGCGATCGCCGCCACCGCCAGAGGCGTGGAGATCGTCATCTTCATGAGCGCCCACCCTTTCCAGACCGACACGGCCCAGCTGCCCAATCAGAAATCTGGCCCCAATCCAGCCTGAGCCTTTCATGGCTCTCGGTCGGATTCTCGCCATGGCCTATGAGACGACGATGAGCGGAATATGATCCGCAACGGGCGATGCGGGCGTGGAATAGTCCGTGATCTGTGGGAGCTTGGGGTGAGATCCCCCGGGCTACCCGACCCCGGCCACCCGACCAAGCGCCTCACCGCAGGTACACACCGATCGCCACGAGCAGGATCCAGAGCAGGCCACAGAGCTGCAGTGGCCGGTCCCGCAGGACCACATCCTCCGGCGCACCTCCCCTGCCGGCGTCCAGCAGCATCGCGTAGCGGTAGACGCCCAGGACGAGCGGCAGGATCGAGAGCGCCGCCGCAAGGCTCCGGCCCGACGCCCCTTCGAACGCCCAGAGGCAGTAGGCGGTGATCGTGACGGTCGAGGCGCTGCTCATGATGTAGCGCAGGTACGGCTCCGAATACTCCTCCAGCGTCTTGCGATGGTCGCCACGGTTCTGCCCGAGGTAGCTGTGCTCCGCCCGGCGTTTGCCAGTCGCGATGAACAACGCCCCGAAGCAGGCGACGATCAGGAACCAGCTCGACAGCGGCACGCGCACGGCGACGCCGCCCGCCGCTGCCCGCAGAACGAACCCGCCGGCCACTGCGGCCAGGTCGAGCAGGACGATGTCCCGGAGCATGAGCGTGTAGGCGAGCGCCAGCGAAACGTAGGCCACTACGACCGCGGCGACCCGCAGACCGCCGCCCCACACGGCCACGGTGACGCCGCCCGCCACCAGCAGCACCGCCACGGCCAAGGCCGGCGCCACCGCCAGTTGGCCGGCCGCGATGGGGCGCAGCCGCTTTCGCGGGTGCGCCCGGTCCATTGGCCGGTCGACCCGTGTTCGCGGTCGCGCTGACATCGCGACTCGTCGCGCTCGGCGACAGGCCACTTCACCACGACGAAAGCGTGCATGCCTGGTTCACGTGGCTGCTGATAACCGGCCACGGCTACGAATACAACCCCATCTACCATGGTCCCGTTCAGTTCTACCTCGACGCGCTCGGATATCTCGTCGCGGGGGTCGGGGCGACCGGCGTCCGGCTGATGCCGGCCATCGCCGGCTCGGTGATCACGCTCCTCCCGTACTTCTTGCGGCGGCAGCTCGGCCAGACGGCAGCGCTCTCGGCATCGGCGCTGCTGTGCATCAGCCCGAGCTACCTGTACTTCTCCCGCTTCGCCCGTGAGGACATCTACGCGGCATTGCTCACCCTCGCCATGCTCGTGGTCGCCGTCCGCTTCCTCGAACGTCCAAGGCGCTGGCACCCCGCGGCCCTGCTCGCGCTGCTGGCAGCCAGCTTCGCGACGAAGGAGACGACATTCATCACCACCTTCGTGGCCGGTACGTTCCTGGCCGGGGCGGTCGGCTATCAAGTGCGGCGGGAACGCGCGCGGGGCGAGCAGATGCGCTCGGCTCCCATCCTTCAGGCGGCGCGGTCGGTCGGCGGCCAGCAGCCCGTCAACCGCGGCGGCCAGCCGGGGTTCTACTACCTCGTGGTGCTTGCGGCCTACGAGCTGCCGGTGCTCGTGCTCGCAGCGGTCGGCATCGTCACGTCATTGCGGCGACCGACGTTCCTGCGCCTGTATCTGGTCTGGAGCGCGACGCTCAACCTCATCATCTACTCGTGGGCGAGCGAGCGCATGCCATGGCTCGTCCTTCATCTCCTGCTGCCGCTGGTGCTGCTGGCGGGCGTGGGGCTCCAGACGCTGTGGGAGGGACGTCGCATGCTGCGGGCCGCAGCCGTTGCCTTCGCGGCGGCGGGTGCTGCCTTCCTGCTGTGGGGCGCCGTCAACGTCGCGTACCTCCATCCGGCCGATCCTGCGGAGCTGCTCGTCTTCACGCAGACGTCGATCCAGTCGGAGGCCGTGAGGGAGGTGATCCTCCAGGCCGACCACCGGACGCTCGCGGCGGCACACCGCCACGCGACCATCCAGGTCGACGGCCGGGATGGCACCGCCTGGCCGTGGGCCTTTTATTTGCGCGACCTGCCCGTCCAGTACACCGACATGCGTGGCCCGTTCATACCGGACGCCGACATCGTCGTGGTCGACGACAGCAACCGCTCGCGCGTCCTGCCACACCTTGCCGGCTATACGGGTAGCAGGTTCCACCTGCGGGAGTGGTGGGTCGTCGACTGGGGCGACGCGTCCATCGGCGATGCCTTCCGCTGGCTCGCGCGGCGCGAGGCGTGGAGCGCGACGGGAACGCTGGACCAGTGGCTCTACGTCCGGATGGACACGCCCTGAGGATGGTTGGGTGAGGGGCTGGCGCGGTAGCGACTGCTCCGTTTCCAGCCTGGTCGGGTGGCCGCCCTTCAGCCTGCGCCTGAAGGGCGGAGTCATGTCGTAACGGAGGCCCAGCACAGAAATCTATCGCCGCTACTGTTTCGACGACGCCATCCAGCCGGCGATCTGGGCACGTGAGTTGAATCCGAGCTTGTTCAGGATGCTGCGGACGTGGCTGTCGACGGTGCGTTCGGAGATGAACAGGCGCGCTCCGATCTGCTTGTTGCTCAGACCGTCGGCGACCAGCCGTGCGACGTCGGCTTCGCGCTTCCCGAGTGGCGCCACGCTCCCGTCGTCTGAAGCCGCGGCGGCGGCATGATCCGGCTGGCCGAGCGCCAGCCGGATCGCGGTGTCCCGGCGCAGGCCTTTTCCGGCCTTGAACTCGGCCTCGAATCTCGCTGCCCCAAGCGCCACGATCGCCGACTCTTCGGCCTGGGCCACGAGCGGAGCGAGGGTTGCGATGAGGGTCGCACCAGCCTCGGTTCGCACGGTTTCGGCGGCGCCGAGCAGCTGCGCCGCGAGCCGCGCCTGGCCAGCGCCGACGGCGCGGCACCCCAGCGCGTCGAGCAGGCAGTACTGTGCCACCCGGTCATCGATCTGCTGACCGATCCGCAGCGCTTCCGCGAACAGCGGCTGCGAGCGATCGAGATCACCGGCCATCAGCGTGGCAACGCCGAGGTTGAGCAGCATCATTTCCAGACTGTAGAGATCGCCGGCTTCCCGGCTGAGACGCGCGCCTTCGGTCGCCGCGGCGCTGACCGCCTCAATGTCGCCCTCGAACATGCCGTTGAGTGCTCGCGCCTGGAGCAACGAGACCGTCGCGGCGACGTCATCGAGGCCCGACATCACGGCGAGATCCTCATCGAGCAGGCGCCTGGCAGCGGCGCGATCACCGGCCATGTTCGCGGCGACCGATGCCATGGAGAGCGCGTGGGACAGCGGCGCGAGATTTCCTGCCGCTCGCGCCGCCAGTATTGCCCGTTCAAGCGCTGGCCTGGCAGCTGCCGGATCGCTCTGCAGCACGGCCAGGAATCCGCGGATGAAGTACGCCCGCCCGTTCACCGCCGCGTTGCCACCTCCGGACGGTGCAGAGGCGAGCAGCTCGTCGAGCCAGCGAACACCTTCGGTGGTGGCGCGCGTGGCCCAATACCAGCCGAGGGAGCAGGCGAGGTCGATTCCACGGAGGAAGTCCGCATGCATCAGGCATCGCTGAAGGACTGACCGGATGTTGTCGACCTCCAACTCCATCCATTCGAGCCACCGGAGAAGCCGATACCGGTTTTGCTCCGCGAATTGGCGGCATATGGCTATGTAGTAGTCGGCGCATCGCCGTTCGACCGCGTCCTGCTCGCCGGCCTCCCGGAGCTTGAGGCTGGTGTATTCACGCATCGTCTCGTGCAGCCGGTAGCAGGCGCGGCCCTTGGCGTCCTCTTTCGTCACCAGGGACTTGTCGACCAGCGACGACAGGAGATCCAAGGCTCGTGGTGCCGGAACGTCGCCGGGCCTGACCGGGCGAAGGAAGCTCACGCTTTGCTGCAAGGTTGTCTGAGCCTGATGAGGCGCGAGCGAGCGTCGCCTCTGTCATCTGTCCGCAGCCTGGCCGGCTTGCAGGCTCGCTATCTGTGCCCGGGCGGCACTCACGAGCTCCTGATTGGTGTTGGCGTGGCCGTTGAGGCCCCAGCCTCCGTCGGGCGCCTCGGTGAGCAGCACCCACGTCCGGCCGGCCAATGCGGGGTCGCCGGCGGCATCCGCGGCGATGTTGGTCAGCCGCTCGACCACGGCCAGCTGCTTGCCACGATCGAGCGCGCCTGCGTTGGTGAGCACCTGGATCCGCACGTAGTTGCTCTCGCCGTCGACGTTGGACAGGCTGCCGGCAGGCAGGTCATGGATGAAGGCCGCGGTGTTCTGCCGGAACATGGGAATGTCCGGCACCTCCTCGATGGTCATCACCGCGGTCGCCATCTCGACGGCGAGCCGGTGCTTGTCGGGGAATGTCCCGGCCGTGGCGTAGACGTCGATCATGGGCATGGCGATGCTCCTTCAGCAGATCGGGACTGTGGCGCGCGGAGCCTCAGAGCATTCCGGATGCCGGCACCCGCTCACGTGACGCAGGAGCCCGAGCACCTCGCTGTCGAGCTGCTCGGCGACCTGCGACGGGCCGCATCGTGCCAGGGCGCAATTGCGCTGGCGGCCGTGAGGTGCTGGCCTCGAGCCCGCTGAACAGCGGCCCGATGTCGGGCCGGCTGATGCGCCGAAGACGCCGTCCGGGACGCTGGGGAACGGCCGTTGGCTGTCGATGACCTGGCGGCGCACCAGCACGTCGAGCACTCGTTCGGATGGCATGCTACGGACCTTGATAGAAGTGGTGGGCCCCTCACCGCTGGGGTCCGCGAACGACTCGCTCCATCGCCGCTTGTGACTGGCTGTCACCTGCCCGCTCCCCGGTCAGGCCGGTGTCGAGGCGCGGGTTTCGGCCGCCGTCTTGATGAGCTGGGTCACTTCGTCGGGGTGGGAGACCATGGCGAGGTGGCTGGAGGGGACTTCGATGGTGGTCGCGCCCATGCGGGTGGCGAACTGGCGCTCGGCGTCCGGCGGGATCGCCTGGTCCTGGGTGGCGACCAGGTACCAGGTCGGCAGCGATTTCCAGGCCGGGACGCCCATCACGTCGGTGAAGGTGGAGCCGGCGAGCGGCTGCTGCACGGCATGCAGCACCTTGGCCCGGACCGGGTCGACGTCGGCTGCGAAGTGCTTGACGAAGTCATCCTCGGGTAGCCAGCCGAAGCTCTGCTTGTCGGTGAACAGGTGCTCCAGGGCCGGGGGCGTGGGGCCCTGTGAGAGCAGCGCGCCGAGCGATTCCCCCTCGTCGAGCCCGAAGGCCGCGATGTAGACCAGGCCGGCCACGTTCGACGCGTCGGTGCCGAGCGCGGTCACGATCTGGCCGCCGTAGGAGTGTCCGGCCACGATCGTGGGGCCGTCCTGGAGGTCCAGGACCTGGCGCAGCCGGGCGACGTCATCGGCCAGCGCGGTCAGCGGGAACTGGGGAGCCGTGACGTGGTAACCGTCCGCTTGGAGGCGCTCGATGACGGCACTCCAGCAGGAGCCGTCGGCCCATGCGCCGTGGACCAGGACGATGTTGGGTCGTGCATCCATCTCGTGGTTCCTTCCCTCGCGGGGGACAGTGGCGGTTGCTGGCCATGCTGGCGGGCCTGGCCTCGGCGGGGTATCCGCATGTTGACTGCACTCCCCGCCCGGCGATCAGGTGCGGGCCAGCCGGATGAAGCCGAGGAGGGCGTCGTTGACCTGGCTGGCGTGGGTCCAGATGATCGCGTGCGGGCCGTCCGGTATCACCACATGCCGGGCAGTGCGCAGCAGACCAGGCAGCCGGTCTCCGGTGGCCTCGGGGGGCAGGATGCGGTCCTGACTGCCCTGGATGACCAGGACGGGGACATCAATCCGCGTGAGGTCGCCGCGGAAGTCTTCCAGCGCGGCGATGATGTGGCCGCGGGCGGCGGTCGCGGATGCGCGGAGGGCCGCCTGGAAGCTGTTCTGCCATGCCTGGTCGCTGACGTGGCTGCCGCCGAGGAGGTCGATGTTGTAGGCCTTGTCGAGGAAGGTCTTGGCCGCGGCGGGCCGGTCGGCGGCGATCTCGGCCAGGAGCTCCTCGACCACGCCGCGGTGAATGCCGTGCGGGTTGCAGGGCGTCTTGAGCAGGTAGGGTGGCAGCGGAGCGATCAGCGCGGCGGCGCGGACCCGGTCGGCGCCGTGGACCGCCAGGTAGCGGGTGATCTCCCCGGTCCCCGTGCAGAAGCCGACCAGTGTCACCTCGTGCAGGCTGAGCTCGGAGAGCAGCACCTCGAGGTCGGCGGCGAGGGTGTCGAAGTCGTACCCCACGCTCGGCTTGCTGGAGTTCCCGAAGCCCCGCCGGTCATAGGTGATGACCCGGTGTCCGCCGGCCAGCAGCGCGGCTTCCTGCTTCTCCCAGGAGTGGCCGTCCAGCAGGTAGCCGTGCACCAGGACGACCGGAGCGCCGGAGCCGTGGTCCTCATAGTAGATCCGGATCGCCTCGGAGTTCTCCTGCCCGACGGTGACGAACGACATCGCGGCCTCACGTAGCTGGTCCTCACACCGAGGGTGCGTCGGCGCGAGCGGAAGGCGGTATCCGCAACCTGACTGCACCTCCGAAGGCGCACCGCGGCGGTGACCGGCGGCCAGGCGACTAGTATCGAGGGGAAGGCAAGCAGCTCCCGGGGCGGGGTTGGACGACGGGATGACCACAGCGGACCACGTGGGGCTTGAGGGACTGGTCGGGCGAGAGGCCGAGCTCGCCACGCTCCGGGCGCTGGTCGATCCGGTCCCGGATGCCGGCCGGGTGCTGATCGTCCTTGGCGATGCAGGGATGGGCAAGACCGCGCTGCTGGCGGAGCTGACGGCTTGGGCACGCCACGCGGGCATGCGGGTGATGGCGGCCACCGGCAGGGAGTCGGAGTCGCAACTTGCGTTCGCCGGGCTGCACGGGCTACTGCGGCCGGTGCTGGACCGGGTGGCGGGTCTGCCAGGCCGTCAGGCCGCCGCGCTGCGGGGAGCGCTCGGCCTGGCACCTGCTCCGGTAGGGCCGGACCGGCTGCTGACCGGGATGGCGGTGCTCACCCTGCTGTCGGACCTCTCGGAGCAGGCCCCTGTCCTCGTCATTGCCGACGACGCCCAGTGGCTGGATCGCAGCTCGCTGGACGCGCTCGCCTTCGCCTCCTACCGGCTCGGCGATGAGCCGGTCGTGCTGGTGCTGGGCATGCGCGGCAGCGCACCGCCGGCCGGCTTCGACCGCGACGTGCCCGAGATGTGCCTGGGGCCGTTGTCCTCGTCGGAGGCGGGCAGGCTGCTCGACCGGCAGCCCCGGCCGCCACGTGGCCGCGCCCGCGGCCAGGTGCTGGTGCAGGCGGCCGGGAACCCGATGGCGCTGATCGAACTGGCCCGGGCGATCGCGGCCGATCCGGTCGCGGGACGGCGCTGGGACGCCGAGCCGCTGCCGCTGACCGAGCGGCTCTCGGCCATCATCATCGATCGGCTCGACGCCCTCCCCGAGCCGACCCGAGCGGCTCTGCTGCTGGCCGCGATCGCCGACGCCCCCGACCTTGGCGCGGCCGCCGGCGGCAGCTTCGAGCTCGACCCGAAAGCGCTGGTGCCGGCCGAGGAGAAGGGCCTGATCAAGATCGACGAGGCGGGCGTGCAGTTCAGCCACCCGCTGGTGCGTTCCGCCGTCTACCACGCCGCGCCGTTCGCGGATCGCGCCGCGGCGCACCGCCGGCTGGCCGGCACGCTGAACGACCAGCCGGACCGGCGAGCCTGGCACCTGGCCGCGGCAGCGCTGCGGCCCGACGCGCAGGTTGCCGCGCTGCTCGAGGAGACAGCGGCCAAGGCGCAGCGGCGTGGCGGCGCCGCGGCCGCGGCGCTGGCCCTGGAGCGCTCCGCCGAGCTCAGCCCCGACCGCGCGGAGCAGGCACGGCGGCTGGTGGCGGCCGCCTCGGCCGCCGTCCCGACCGGGCAGGCCGACTGGGTCCAGGATCTCGCCGCGCGAGCCATTGCGGCCACCGCCGACGCGGCAATCCAGCTTGCTGCCCGCCACGCCGCGGGCTGGGCGCTGACCTGGTCCAACCGGCCGACGGCCGCGCTGTCGACGCTCGTCTCCGTCGCCGAGGAGGCCGCGCCTGACCTGGCGGCGCTCGCCTGGGACGCGCTCGCGACGGCGGCCACGGTCGCGCACCAGTCCGGCGCCTCCGCCGACCGCGAGATGGTCAGCCGCACCCTCAGCCGGCTCCTCGGGCCGACGGGCCAGCTGCCATCCCGCGGCGGCGTTGAACAACCAGACATCGAGGCCTTCTGGCTGTGGATACAAGCCTGCACCCACCCGTGCGGCAACAGGGACCAGCTCATCCCCCACCTCCACCGTCTCGCCCGCTCAAGCCTGGAGGAACCGGCGCTGTCGGGTGCCGGCGCCACGGCCTGGCTCCTCGACGAATCCGAGGTGGCGGTCGAGCTGCTCGGAGAGGCGGTGCGCCGCATCCGCTCCCCCGGCATCCTCGGCTCCAGCGGCGCCTCGCTGACAGCGCTCGGCTGGGCGCACATCGACACCGGGCGCTGGGACAGCGCGCTGACCATCGCCGCCGAGGCCAGCGACCTGGCCGAGGCCTACCAGATGGACATGGTCGCCGCCTCCGCCGCGCTGATCACAGCCACCGTCCAGGCCATGCGGGGGGACAGCGCCGGGGCCCGGGAGCAGGCCGCCAAGGCCCTGGCCAGCATCGACCCAGCGGACAGCGGCCTCATCGCCGCCCGGGCGCGGCGGGTCTTCGGTATCGCGGCCCTCGACGACGGCGCGCACCTGGTGGCCTACGCCCAGCTCCGCCAGATGTTCGGCCCGGACGGCAGCCCGTTGCATCCGGTCGTCTCCTACCTCGGCCTGGCGGACCTGGCCGCGGCGGCGGTCCGCGCTGACCGGCGCATCGAAGGCCGCGGCGTCCTCGAGCGTGCGCTCGACCAGCTGGGGGCGACGCCGTCCCCCCGGCTGGAGCAGATCCTCGCCCGGGCCCGCGGCCTTTTCGCCGGCCCAGACGAGGCCGGCGCGCAATTCGACAAGGCCCTGTCAGACCCCGCAGGCGAGCGCTGGGCGTTCGAGCGGGCACAGCTCCAGCTCGACTATGCCGAATGGATGCGCAGGCGCCGCCGCATCAACGACGCCAAGCCGCTCCTGCTCGCCGCGCTGGAGACGTTCCGGAGGCTCCAAG
>WNGG01003567.1_pt1 | contig 26979 bp, 29 predicted proteins | sample 5400661 | NCBI WGS metagenome assembly WNGG01 (sample SAMN13153372, study PRJNA577476) | soil metagenome | isolation source: 100 cm soil or saprolite under Garry oak tree replicate 1 | place: USA:California | collected 2016-06-15
GCAACCTGCAGAGACTCCACGAACGAGGCTTAGGCCGAAGCAGGGGAGAGCCGTGCGGGATTGACGAATGAGTCTGTAGGAGCCATGACCGGGGAGTAATATCCTCGCAGGAGGCGGTCCACGTCTCCCTGATCAAGGTAACGCCAAGATCGGGCAAAGGGACTCTGGGCACTTGGTGGTTCCATTTTTCAGCGCGGTGGTCGGACACAGAGCCGACAGGAGCCGTACGCATGAGATGGAACTAAGCTGGGAGCAAACCATTCGCGGTCGGGGCGTATGCGCACCAGCGCTTGAACCTCGTGGTGAACGGGAAGGCTTACGGACGAGATGCCAAGACTTCCAACCGGACCTGGGAAATTCGGCCGTCCGGCATGATAGGGGGGCCTCGGAAAACGTGGCCACTGCGGAATCGTGAACCCACCTCGCAACCGAAAGGGCGAGACCGGTAACCCTCCGCTGCGGCGCAATGGCCGGACCCTGAAACTCGAGCGTATTCCCATGGAGTTGCTCATCCTCCTGGCGGAAAAGGATGGCCACGTGGTCAGCCGGCAGGAGATCATCGCGCGGCTATGGGGCAAAGACGTCTTCGTTGACACAGAGCATGGCATCAACGCCGAAGGTGTTCATCCAACCATCTACTGCGATGGCAGCAAAATCGCGAAAATGGCCGAGAGCCGAAAAGCGGCCGTTTCAGCAAAGGCGGGGCCGCACACATGCGTGGCACTTGAAAAACAATATCCCGGTGAATTGAACGCAGATAGCAAAAAAGTCTCGATCCAAGTCAAGCCAGGCGTTACAACCTATCTAAGGCTAGAGTCGCAATTTGGACACGTACATTTCGTTTTTCGCGAACTGCCAATAGACATTGGCGCCGCAGAGAGCGCGAAGATGTACCCGACAAAGAGCAGTGATTCCTATACAGCAGTTCTTCCCCCCAACATCGAGAAACAGCCCTCGCATTAGAGGCGAAGGTCCGGCGCAATTCTCGATAGCGGTCACGATACGGATCGTGAAGGACGAAATGAAAATGGGATGGAAACCGGCCTAACCGATGCACTCCTGCTTTTCTTCTGCGGACAGTTGTTGAAACATCGCGATTACGCTTAAGTACCCACTCCCATGTCGGCGCAACCTCCTATGTGTATTGGAGCTTGTGCTCCTCCAGCCAGCTACGTGCGACCTCTGCCAGAGCTTCGTCCCGAAACTGGTACCAGCTTTGTTCCAAGCCAAGTCGTCGGATTGCACTCCGGAATGCACGAAAGGCTCCCGCTCCGCGAATGGCATTCAACAGCTCGCCCCGGATTTGCTCGATGTTCTGTGCTCGCGAGAATCGCTCCATGATTGACCACTCGTGAATGTCGAAACGATCCGGCAACTCCAAGAACCGATCACTTTCCAAGGCGGCACGAATCTTCGGCATCATCTCACGCTGCCAGGCGGGGGCCTCTTCCCAACATGGGTCTTCCGCCAGAGCTCGCTCCTCTTCCGTTACAACGACGATTTCACCTGTTTCCGGATCCAAGTACGACGTACAGTCGTCACTCGCCGCTTCCAATGCAGCGATGATTTCACGCAGAGAGATGACCTTTGACATAGAGTCGAACACTTCCGGTGAGGGACACGAAAGTCGGCCAGACGGAGATTATAAGGCGGCCTAGGCGCGAGAGCGCATGAGGTTGCTCATTGGCGCGTTCTGAGCGTAAACGCTGATTGCAACAGTTAGCACTGAGCGCTGAGCACTCTGGCTTAGTAGTTTTTGGCTGCTTGTTTATTTTCCTGTCAGCGGCAAGTTTTGCTTCCGCTGCCAGGCGTGGCTAGCAGGTGTATCCGGCGAGGGGCAGGAAGCGTGTAGAATTCTTGAATCTGGCCATAAATCATTTGGAGGGTGCGAGAGATGCACTTTGATCCCATGCAGTGCGTTCGAGCCCTGACGGCGTGTCTTCTGGCTACGATCTTTGCCATTCCACAAAACCTCTTCGCCCAGGCCGCTGAACACGTGGTGAGTTCCGCGGAGCTGCAAAAAGCTGCCGTCGATGCCTCCCGGGCAAGGCAGCAGAATCTGGATACATTGAAGGAGTTCTTCTCTTCGGAAAGGGCACAGCGGGCATTGAAGGCAGCTCACACAGACCCAGAGCAGGTAAAGAAGGCGGTAGCCAGCCTTAGCGATGCGGAACTGTCACAACTGGCGTCCCGGGCTCGCAAGGCGCAGGCCGACTTTGCTGCCGGCCACCTCGCCGACCGGGACCTGATTATTATCCTGATCGTCATCGCTGGCCTGATTCTGATTATTGTCGCGGTGCGCTGATAGCAATCCAATGCCTCGTGTCATCGGCACTATTGTCCTGATGCTGTGGGTCGGCGGCGTACTCTTCGCTACCGACCCTTCCGGCGTCTGGCTCGATGTCCCATTTGTGAAGCAGGAAAAGGACGGCTGCGGTGCGGCCAGCATCGCCATGGTGATGCAGTACTGGCAGCTGCAACAGGGTCGATCCGGCAATCCGACCGCCGAGGCGGCGCAGATCCAGCGCACTCTGCACTCGGACGCGGCCCACGGGATTTATGCTTCTGACATGCAGCGGTATTTCCAACAGAACGGATATGTCACGTTCGCCTTCGCCGGACAGTGGTCGGATCTGAAGCAGCACCTGGAAAAGGGCCGCCCCCTGATTGCGGCTCTGAAGCCGGGGTCGCTTGTGCCGCTTCACTATGTGGTCGTCGCCGGACTGGACCCGGAGCGTCAGCTTGTGCTGCTGAACGATCCTGCCCAGCGCAAACTCCTCAAAGAGGAGCGTTCCAGATTCGAGCAGGAATGGAAAGGTGCCGGGCGTTGGACTCTGCTCGCTCTTCCTGAGGCTGATAAGCACTGACCCCGGCACCCGGCTCGTATTCAGTTCGATTTTCCTCTGAGTCCTTGCTTTCGGCAGTTGGGCCGGGTCGAGTGCCCAGCCGAACCGCCCCGCGCAATGTCACATCCCAAATGCTGAAACCACCAGACTGCACGTGTCGAGAGCAATGTGCCTGGAAGAGGCGGAAGTTACGCATTTTCGTTCTCTTGCTCTGCAGTTGCCTGCGTTTGTCCGCTCAGACCGGTCCCGCTGCAGTCCCTTCGGCGGAAGAAGTCCGGCAACTCGCAACCAAGCAACGGTGGCAAGACATCGCTCTGCTGCTGGGACCACTGCGGTCGCGCTCAGCCGACTTGAATTTCTACTATGGAACGGCGCTGGCGCGACTGGAACGTTGGCAGGAGGCCGAGAATGCTTTTCAGGCTGGACTTCGCCTCGCCCCCAACGATCCGCGGTTCCTCATCGAACTGGCGGGGGTGGCATTTAAGCAAAAGCACTATCCCCAGGCCGCTCGTCGCTTGCGGCGAGCCCTCAAGCTGGCCCCGCACGATACCATGCCTCTAATTCAGTCACCCAACCCGAAACCGCGCCGCACGAAAATCACAGTACGCCTGGATGAGCCGCTTGCGCGTACCGTGCATCGCTACGCTGAATTCATCCGCGCCATCGCGTCATTACAGACGGCCCTTACAGATTCATGCGGCATCCCGGCTATTTCGCCATGTTGATTTCGATTCCCGCAAGTGCGCTCGCTGTCGGCTCATGGCTTGCACTCATTCCATCCATCGGCTTTGTGTTGGTCGTCTCTCGACGTGCCCATCTTGAAGACGAATTTCTCATGCAGAACTTGTCTGGCTACAGATCGTACGCCAGACAAATTCGGGGTGCGTTGTTCCCGACCGTAGAGGCCGGGGCGAGTATTTAGTCCGGCGCATATCTCTGTAAGAATTTCTCGAATTTTTCGAAGAGCTGGTCCAAAACATGGCTATCGGATTTGAATTCGAAGTATTAGACTCTAGCGAGTTGGCGCAGCGGCTCAAGGTTAGGGAGTCTTGGGTCATAGATCAGAGCAAGCGGTCTCGCACATCGGACCCCATTCCGGTCTTCCGGCTTGGGAAACATAGGCGGTACCGTTGGGGCTCCCCCGAGATGAGTGATTGGCTGGCCCGTCGCGCTGACCACACGACAACACGCAAAGCTGGGTCCAAATAAATCCCAAAGGAGGGTTTTGATGGCCCAGCAAGGAAGTTTGTACGCAGAGAATGGCAGTTGGTTCGTTCGCTATTGGGAGATAGTCCGACAGCCGGACGGCTCACTAAAGCGAAAGCACCCTGCCCACCGTTTAGCGAGTGTGAAAGATTACCCGAGAAAGTCGGGAGTCATTCCGCTCAAGAACAGCTTCATGGAAAGTTGAGCAAGATCGGTTTCACACCGGAAGCAGGGGTCTCAATCGTGGATTTTGTCGAAAACACTTTTTTCTCAGCCTGCGAGAAGAGACTCTCTGGGGGCGGGACGAAGTGTTACCGCGATTCCTGGAAATGCCATCTCCGGCAACACGTCATCGGCTTTCGCTTGCGAGATTTTCGAGCAGTCGACGTCCAAAACCTCTTAAACAAAGAGGAGCAGACACACGACAAGAAACTCTCGCATGGAACGTACAAGTTGATGAAGGCTACGCTCAGTGCGATCTTTACCGAAGCGCGAAACCTCGGCTTGTACGAAGGCGTGAATCCGACAACTGGCGTCCGCATTCCAAAAGGCAAAAAACATGGAAGAAAACGCCTAGCCTACAGCCTCGAAGAAATTCTAAAGCACCTTCAACTCTTCAAGACCGACCACCCCATAGTCATCATCAATGAGGATGGCCCTTACACTCCCGAGGTCGTGGCTGGCATTGTATTGTAAGGGCGGTCATTGGGGTAACAGCATTCGCTGGGTTAAGAAGAGGCGAGGTTCGAGGCCTGTGGTGGGATGACGACGGCGGAGATATGCTCTCGATCTGCCGCAGCATGTGGCACTCAACGCGGAAGAACACCAAGACGGAGGAGGACGTTGATGAGCCTGGACTCGTGCCCATCATCAAACCACTACGGCTGTTGCTCGATGCGATCAAGCCTGCCCACGCTTCCGGTTTCATCTTTCCCAACACCGTTGGCGGAGCACTCGACCTCGACAATTTGGCCGACCGAGTGATCCGTCCAACACTGAAGGCGCAAAATTTGATGTGGAAGGGCTGGCAGGCATATCATCGCGGTCTCGCCACGAACCTCAAAGAGCTTGGAGTTCCTGACACAACGATCCAATGCATTTTGAGACACGAGAACGTGAATACAACGCAGCGTTTCTACATCAAGACCGCGTCCGCGGTCGCAGTGGATGCCATGAAGAAGTTGGAAGAGAAAATCAGTGGTACAACAGTTGTACAGTAGGCAGCAGTGAACTGTTCCGTAAGCTTCTGAGAAGAATGGAGCCGACGAGCGGACTTGAACCGCTGACCTGCCGATTACGAAATCGTTGCGGCGAGTCGCTCCAGACTAACCCCATTTATTTTCAATGATGCCAGTGTGCACAGATGTGTGCGAATGCACCTCATTCTGCAGAAATCGGACATCTGCAGGACAGCGAATTTACGCCGTTGCCACCCGCCGTTTGCGGGTTGGCGGAGGTGACTTGCTCGCTAGGAGGCTCGACTCCTCCCGGTCAATGAGTTCTATAAAAAGGGATGTCAAGAAAAAGCGATTACACTCACCGACCCGACGGGCGCAAGAAGGGCTGTTGCAAAAGTCACAATTTGCCCAGGATCGCCATAACAACGATTCCAATAAACATGCAACGCATCAACAGGTCGCCGATCACGCGCAGCGCAGACCGCCTGCTCAAAAACTAACCTTAGTGTCACCCTTCACCGTGACATTCACAGTTGTGGCTTTTCCTTTGCGCCAGACCGTAGCTTTGTATGTACCCTCTGGAACGTCGTTAATCGAAAAAGCTCCGGTCGCATCTGTCTGCGCGAAATAGGGCGACGGACTCACGACGATATTTGCGGACATTTCAGGATGGATATTGCAAAGGACGGATATATTCCCCGGGGTAGTGAATTTGAATTTTTGCGATTGTCCGGTGGAAGCGGTGCCGAGATTGTGCCCAAGCTTCTTATCCCCCGAGATATTTGGCCAGAAGATGTTGTGAGAAACCGTGTCATCGTTCCTAAATTCGACCGTGGTTCCTTGCTGAATAACGATTAAGGTTGGCACGAATTTCAGGCCACGCTGGTCTATCGTGACCGTCTGGTTAGAGGGAGAGAAGGTCTTTGCAGGGACTGGTTCGAAGACAACGGCGGATGGGCTGCCGCCCTGGACGACTCCGCTCAGCTTTTCCGCGACAGCAAAGGATGAAAGTAGTAGCAAAGCAATCAGGATGAAGAAGCGTGTCACGAGTGTTATCTCCTTAAAAAATTCCGCCGTCATTGCTTTGGCGGGTATGTGGACAAATAGAAATAAACATCCACTGCCTCATCGCGGTTCAAATAATTGAAGACCGGCATGTGACCGCGCATCGGTAGTGCAAGGGGTCCCTCGAGAACGGGCCGGCCCGACAAAACCTTCGTCAAGAACGCTTCCAATGTTAGCCTCGAGGTAAGAGTGCTGAGCGGAGGAATCTGGCCTCGCAGAATTTCGTCTGGAGTTGGATTGTTTCCAACTGCATCATGGCAGATGTGGCATGTGTTTTTCACAATGTGCTCGCCAGTCCGCAGAGGAGGCTCATTGAGATGAATTTGCTGCTTCTCTGCGCCGGGAATTCCAGCAAGCTGTTGCAGGTAGGCCAAGAGGGAGCGGGCCTCAAGATCAGAGAGCTTAGGATCTGGTGGCGGCATGTCCGTTCCTCCGTGGTGCAAGCGGTCCATCAGCGCCTGACGTGCTTGTTTGGCTAGAGGAGTGGCATCTTTGAGGTTCACGTCCATGCCCACATTTTTCATGCGCTCCACGTACAGCTTCGCGGAGGTCGCTCGCACGGGGTCAACTACAGAATGAATTTCCGGTGGCGCGCCAATTCCGAACAAACCATGACAGCCTCGGCACTTGAATCGGTATAAGTCCACGCCGCTGAGAGTTTTGTTCTGGGGAGTTACGCCACTGGCCGCATCTGAGGAAGAAGTCGGTGGCCACTCGTTGGGCATCGGCGCTCTTGGGCCATAAACACCTGAAGACTTGCCCATACTCGTCCGGTCAAACGGACGGTGAATGTGTTTCAGCCAGCTGTCGCCTCGGACAGGAGTTACCGTCTGGCCCCAGGCAAGCAAGGGCAGTACCACAGGTGCTATAAGAGCGTGTCTGTAAAAGCGAAATCTCACGATACCCAGCCTCGGAAATTCAAAATACGAATCGCGCGAGCAAGTAAACGGTGTTATTGCCATCGGCGTTACGGCCAGCGGCGTCGTAGTCCGTCGCAGCACCGTTGAATCGCGTATAGCCTGTGTACTGGAGGGCTAGATCGAGATTCTGGGTGGGCCAAAATGAGAAGTTCAGGACGTAGCCGGCGCTGCGAGGATCTCCGTTTGCGTTTCCGGTTATTGCGCCTTGCGGAAACAAGAGAGGATCTGCCGTTCCGGTAGTTTCAAACCAGCCAAATGCTGTTGAATAGCGATTACCGAAGTGATATTCCACATTGGTGTTCACCGCGTTCAAATGGTGCGATACCTGATTGGCTCCTGCAAGTGCCGCGGTCGCGACTAGTGAGGAGTTTTCCCGAACGTAACTGCCGCGCCAGGACAATACATCCTTGCCAATGATCCGGTCGTACTGAAAATCACCCGCCCAGTCGGTGAAACCGTCCTCGAGACCAGTGACCGTCTGCGGGCTTGATTTCATATGCATTCCATAGCCGCCGATTTCGAGGTTGTTTTTCAGCCCGTTCTGTTGCCATGCAACCCGCCAGTATGGCGCAATCCCGCGTATATTGAAAGCGAACCCCACTCCATCGGGGGGCTGGACACTCGCTATGTGGGCAGAACGATATATCGTTCCCGCAAAATATAGGTGGTCGTTCCACATACTGTACGCTCCGATGCCTGCCACATCCTGGCCCAGAGTGCCTTGAATAACAGGAGCGGCATTGGGAGTGGGAGCCACGTCACTCGCGATGAATGGGAAACCCCAGGCGGGTGTGCTGTTCCACAGATCTTCCACTGTGGGATTGTTATTTAAGGTGATCCCGTAAGCCCAATTCTTGCCGGCCAAATGCCTCTGGCGAGCAAAGCGAATATCTGTGTTGTCCATGCTGAAGTGGTCGCCTTGGGTGTCATATGTGAGCTGGAGAAAGCTTCCTATGTGTGTGGACCAAGCACCGGCAAGAAAAAGGGAAATATCTTGGGGGAACTCGAAGTTGCCGTTTTGAGTGCCGGGCTGCGGAGCTTTCGTGTTCACGAATGATGTTTCGAGCCACGCCCCAAGGGGAAGCGAACTAAGCAAGTCCAGGCCGGCGTGCTTTTTGTCGGACTCGGCTGTTATGTTTCCCTCTTTCTTCTTGTCAACGTAGCCAAGGAGCTTAAAACTTCGGCCTGCTGCGTTGAGCTGTGGGGGATTGTAGTGGCACCCGCTGCAGGGTAGACCTGTCTGGCGTGCATAACTAGGAACCGCAAACGCCCCATGCACCCACAAGAGTGTAAGGCAGAGGACCGCGGCTAACTTAAGAAAGGCGCTTGCGAGAGACCGCTTCAATTGGGAGTGCATGTTTTCTCCTTACTTGGGCGCAATGGTGTTGCTTTCTTTGTCACGTCGTTTTGGCGGACTTATTTGCGGCGTCCGTCACAGATCTCTTTTCGCGTCGCTTCCTAGGTCGCGCGACTGCCGCAAGTGACAACCTCGCGAATGCCCTCTGGCAGGGGGCGATCGACTCTCGGAGCACAGACATCACGGGCGAACCCTCTTCCGGCTCAACCGGATGCCTCGCGAGAAAGAAATCGATCACTTGTCCCATCGTGATCCGATTGGCACTCGAGGAAAGGTGAAACCCTCCCTTGGTTCCGCGTCGTGAGGTGACGAAGCCTCCCCACACTAGCAACTGTAGGATCTTGGCTGTCTCGGCGTTAGAAACGTCGATTCGTGCAGCAATCTTCTGCGACTGCATTTCTTGACCTGACTGCGCCAAGCAGCAAAGCGCTTTCAATGCTGACTGAAGCCGTTTCGGGAAGGCAAGCCAAGTCATGATCTACACCTTTCGGAGCTAATTGTCCGAAATGTGCGGAATCCCGTCTGTGGGCAGAAGTACAAGGTCGTGTGATTGGAATCACAGAGATGTCCAGGTATGCACGGATAGAATCCTCATGCTGCGAGGTCACACGGTGCAGAACGTGTATCCAAGGGTTGCGGAAATCGTGAGGCCCTATTTCACCACGGCCAATCGCCTTCAAGCATCATGTCGTCGATACTTTTCATCCAGGCCATCCTTCGGCATTCGAACGTGAACGTCACACTCGGGTACTACATCAAGCCGCAAACCCACGATGTGATCGCAGCGATGGGCAAATTCGAGGCAGAAATGGCTGCTCACAATTTTGGGGACAGTAATGGGACAGTAAATCCGACCTTGGGCGCAACGCCCAAATCTGTAAACTAGCACCTCTGAAGGGGTTAGGATGGAGCCGACGAGCGGACTTGAACCGCTGACCTGCCGATTACGAATCGGCTGCTCTACCAACTGAGCTACGTCGGCTTGGTTCTGCTGTTTCGTTAGTTTACCAAACGGGACGCAGGGAAACCTTAGTATTCCTCTTCCGAATGCGCTGGCAACAACACCCACAGCGTGTACACGCCGAGCGCCGTTCCGAAAGGAATCTGGAAGAAAAGCGAGATCACTCCCAGGATGATCGCCAGCAGCCGAGCCCAGGGCTGACGATTCAGCAGGCCCCATCCCGCCAGGAATCCGCCTACAGATTTGATGATCGACAAAATGCCAAGCGCTCCCACCAGCGGGTGCAAGAACGTCGGCATACCTTCTGGAGCCCATCGCGAGAACAGCGTATTGGCGAGAACCAGCGCCGCCACTCCGCCAACCGCGTCTAATGCCGACAGCGCCAGCCAGAAAATCCCGAGCAGGCGGATGTGCGATTCAACCCGTCCCCTCCGTGGCCCAGCAAACGAAACCTGTCCCCAGACTTCTTTGCCACAGCCACTGCAAAAGCGCTGATGGATCTGCAGTTCAGCCCCGCATTGATCGCAGAACATGCTTGCATCCTGTCTCAGACTGTCACGTACCGTTTCATTAAACCGCCTTCATCGCTGCGGGCAAGAGCTTCGGATATGCTATGCCGCAGCGCGGGCCACGACCATGTCCTCGTACTCGCGCAGCGACTGTCCCGGCAACAGCACCCACATCGTGTATACACCGACGGCAGTGCCGAAAGGAATGTTGAACAGCGAAATGAAGGCCAAGACCAGCGCTACTACGCGGTGGCTCACGCTGCATCAAGCCCCATCCGGTGATAAATCCGCAGGCAGCCTTAGCCAGGGGCGAAAATACTGACCACGGTCAACAACGGACGCAGTAGGAGCTTCTGGCGCGCCCATGCCGTTGAAATGAGCAAACAACGTGTTAGCCAGGATAAAAAGGATGACGCCGCCGATGGTATTGAAGGCCGAGATTGCCAGCCAGAGAATGCCCAGCAGGTGGACATGCTCTTGCACGCGCCCAGGACGCGGCTGTATCGCGGTCACTGGACCGATCGTCTGCTTGCCGCACCGGCTACAAAACGCCTGACCGGTTTGAACTGATGCACCGCATCCGTCGCAGAACATGTTTCCTCCAGCATCTAGATAGATGATACGCACGCGGGGTTTGAGAGTTCCGTGAATCTCCTTCACACAGAATGCGCACCGAAGGACTTCGCGTCAGTTCGAATGCGGATTACGAAGTGCACATGCGGATTCACAAACGAAAAGGCCGCCCGGCAACAGGGCAGCCTCTTCTTCAAGGGAGAATAGTTCCAACGGAGGTTTAGACCGTCAAAACTTTCTGGCGAAATCTTATGAGCCGGAAACTGGCGTGTCAAGAAACTTTTTGGGAAATAAGTCCCATGTTTTCAATGGATTGTATGCTGCTTGTTAGAAAGTTGAAAGTGGCTCATTTTGAGACAAATACCGTCTGAGAGCCATCAACCAGCATTGATTGAAGAGCTTACGCCGGAATCACCGGGTTTCCGACCCGGATCGGAGAGATGGAGGGTAATGATCTCCAGCTGTTCCGGGCGATCGAAAACGCGGCCCGGCAGTATCCGTTTTATTGCGATCCGAAACCCGCCAAATGCTACTCCGGCGACAACGGAGAGCCCGCAGATGATTGCGGCCAGCAGGATCACGCCAACAATCAGGTTCGCGGCGTTATCGCGCTTGGTAAAGTAAGTGTTCTCGTTCCAGGTAACATCCGCGTCGTAGTTCACCGACGAAATAAGTGACCTGGCATCGCTTTCTGAAATCCCGCCGCTAGCAAGGACGAGGATCGGTCCGGTGCGCCTGGCGACGATTTGCGACTGTCCAAGCTGATGCAACTGCTGCGCTGACTCAATTTGCTTCAACTGAGAGGCCGCAATCTGGGGCGTGGGATAACCGATCAGCATCAGCGTGGCTTGCTTGCCCGAGATGTTGTAATTCCCCAGCACCACCTCTGCACCTCTACTGAAATCCACGTACTGCGCGGGCAGTGGGGCTGCGGTTTTCTCCATGCCGGTTGGTCCGACGACGTATCTTGTGGTGCTATCAGACTGTTTCGGCAAATAGTTACGAAGTCCAGGCAAGTTAACTGCGCTTCCTGCAGGCCGGGGTAAAACGTTGGCTAGTTCCCGCAGCTCGGCAGCGGACATTGCTGAAAGCCGCTGAAAAATCGCGTCCACCAAAATGTTGCCTCGGAAAAAAAGCACGCGCTCGTTCAGCGACGCTCCCTGATCACCGATTTTTTCATTCTGCATCTGCGGCATTTTGTAATAGGTGAACGCGCCGTAAGCACCGCTGGCATCCTGAAAGCGCGCAGCTTTCACCGTGAGCTTGCGGCCGTCGTCACGGGTGTAGGTGGCGCTGTCAAGATCGGTGAAGCCGTATTCCTTGAGCAATGCTGCGTTCACAGGATCGGCGGTCGCTGGATCTTTGGTTTGCGCGGATTTGCTGATTTGCCATCCGGCAAACGCCTGCGGAAGGATGGCTGGCGAAGAAGGACTCTCGGCCGCAAACGACACACCCGCCAGAATCACCTGAAGCAAGAGAACAGAGAAAAATCGAGGAATTCTCATGAAATACGGCGCAATGCGGAAGCTCGCTTCTGATTAGACTACAGTGGGAAGAAGAAAGTTTCCACTATGGGGCTTGGTACCGCCGCGCGCTGGCGAGGCGTCCGCTCGAAATAAGCCCTACTCCGCCGATGCCTTCGCGATCCTGCTAGCCACTTTGACTCCGCCCAGCCCATTCACATAGCGCGAGATTCCGCGGTAGAGCGATTCCGCTATTCGCTGACGGTAGTCTGAACTCCTAAGTCGCTTCTCGTCGCCGGGATTGCTGATGAAGGAGATCTCGGCCAGGATCGAAGGCATATTGGCGCCGATCAACACCACGAACGGGGCTTTCTTCACGCCACGGTCGCGGATTCCGGGACTCTTCGCTGCAAGGCCGCTATGTAGAGACTGTTGAATGTCGGATGCAAACTCCCGCGACTCCTCAATCTTCTCCTTCAGCGCAATCTTCTTTACCAAGTCTTGCAATTCATGAATTGACTTGTCCGAGGCCGCATTTTCGCGCGCCGCAACTTCGAGCGCCTCAGGTGAAGAGGTGAAATTCAGGTAGTACGTCTCCACTCCGCGGGCGTCGGGATCATGGCTTGAGTTGGCATGGACTGAGACAAAGAGGTCCGCCTGCTCCTGGTTGGCGATCGAGGTGCGAGTCTCGAGCGGGATGAAGGTGTCATCGCGCCGGGTGAATACGACTTCTGCCCCGAGCCGAGCTTCGAGCAGTTTGCCAAGTCGTTTGCTCACCTCGAGCACGAGGTCTTTCTCAAGCAGCCCATTGGGCCCGATCGTGCCCGTATCATGGCCACCGTGGCCCGGGTCAATCACGATCTTACCGATCTTTAAACCGAGAGTACGAATCAGGGAACGATCGCCGCTCGACGTGGGCTGCGCCTCTTGCATGGATCTGGTCGAGGCCACTCGACTCTTCCCTGTGCGGAGCACCATCGCTGTTTTGACAGATTTCGTACTGGCCTTGCGCGAAATGGAATCCGCAGCCACATCGGGAGGGTCGTCATCATCGGCTTCGACGATAACTTTTTTGGGCGCGCCCGCCCCAGCGCCGACCTGGGATTTCTCGGTCGCGGGAACTACTCTACTTGCAACTGCGTTTTCGGTCGACGCTGGCCTGATGTCACCAACGCTCAACGGCTGCTCGGAGTGAAGGTCCTCGCTATGAATATCCTCGCCGTGAATATCAATCACGAGTCGCGGCGGGTTTAATAGCAGCGAGGCATTGTAGCTGGCATGGTCCGCGGTCTCGATCACCAGCCGTGCTTTTCCGGGCTTGTACTGGGCCACCCGCAGCTTCTTTACCAACCCGTCGTCCACATCGTAGCTTTTGCCTATCAGATACGAAGGCAGCCGCGTGTTTTTCAGGTCGAAGAATATTCGGTCTGGGTGGTCAATCCGTTGCGACTCGAACTGGACATCCTGCTCCAGATCCACAGCGACGCGGGTATAGTCCGGAGTTGACCAGTAGTGCACGGCCGTGACCTGAACGGTCTTTTCAGTGCCGTCCTTCGAGACTGACTGCTCCGCAGGAACAGCAGCGGCATCGTCTTGCGAGCTCTCTCGCTCAGGCTTCAGATCGGTTCCGCGCGCCTTCCCCGCCTCCCCGCTCGCCGACGACGCTTGCTGAATCGGTGAACCCAGGTCAGCCTGCGCCTCTTGGGCTGACTGGCTATGCGGATAACGGCGAATGAGTTCTTCGAAAGCTACACGGGCATCCGGATCGTCTCCCAAGTCATTCTTATAGATTTCGCCGATAGCGAGCAGCGCCTCAATGCGATGTTTGCTGCCTGGGTATTCCCGTCTCAGAAACTTGTATTCACGCACGGCGGAGTACAGGGCGATGTCGTCTTTGAAGTGGCGTCCCATCTCCGCAGTCAGCTCTGCGACTGCAAACGCGCTGCCATCGGCTTTGCTGGAGGTCGGCGCCTCAAGAACGATTCGCCGATAAGAAGTGATTACGGCTTCGTATTCGCGGCGGGTACGCGCCTGCTCAGCATGTCCGTTCAGGGTTTCGCGCTGGGATTCAGCGGTAGTGAATTGGTTTTCGGCCCAGGCCTGCGAGCGGTGGATTCTCGCCTCGGCATAACCGGTCATCAGCAGGATACAAATTAGCGCACCGCTTCCCCACCCCAGCGAACCAAAACCGGGTTCGCCGGGGACCCCGCTTGCGCGCACGGCGCTTCGGCTGGAATCAAAGCTCTTCAAATCGCGACCCGTGTTCTTTTCCTGAGAAACTCTGTCCCGCGTTGCCAGAACCTGTGTAGCCGGAACTAAGATGCTCTTAGTCCGTGTTGCTGATGTAAAGCACGCCTCTGGCGTCCCGCTGTACTGTGACCGGCTCGTGGGACGCGCCCCCGAAATAGCTGCTGCCTAAGCCTCCGCCGTAGAGCTGAGTGATGCGCTTCACGTAATTACGAGTCTCCGCATACTTAGGAATCCCCGAACTTCGCGCTACTGCACCACTTCCCGCGTTGTAGGCCGCAAGACTCAGACGAACATCACCGCCGTAGCTTTCCAGCAACTGCTTCAGGTGTCGCACTCCGGCATCGACGTTCTCCTCCGGATTGAAGGGATTGCTCACTTTCAACTGGCGAGCAGTCTGCGGCATAAGCTGCATCAGCCCCATGGCTCCCTTGCGGGAAACCGCATTGGGATTGAAGTTGGACTCGACCTTCACCAGCGCGCGCACCAAGTTTGGATCCACGTTGTGACGTGCCGCCGCCTTGTCAATCGCGGAGTCAATCTCCCGTTGTGTAAACCCGCTGCGAGAAGAAGAGTTTTGTTCAGTAGACGACTTCCCCAGGTATTGGTCCACTTCAGCCGCGGCCGACTTTGCAGCTTGAACATTGGCATGCGGAACGGACTTCCACCGCCGCTCGGTGGTGCTCCAGAAAACCAGACGGTTCTGTTGCGAGCGAAACGTCTGCCGCGGAGCCGGCGTTACAACGTCATTCACGTAGACTTTGTGGCCACCATCGTCAGTGGTTGGGGTAATAGGGGCATTCGTAGCTGCCTGCACGCATGGCGTGAAAGAAAGGAGGGTCGCGATAGCTGGAGTTGCCATCAGGGCGAGTTGCAGGCCTTTTCGCATACCGGGACAAGCTTTCGGCAGAGGCAAAATCTTACCCCGGCGAACCCAAGTTTCGGCTCGCTGAGGTGGAACACACCCCTGCTCCTACCTTCCCGGAACCTGACGGAGAATCCCTACCAGAGTGACCTGATTATAGGCCGGGCTGGATCAGGGGACAATCACCCAAAAGGGAATAGAACCACGGTGGTAATTCTTGGTAATCATTGTAGAATCAACTATTTACGAGACCGTCCTCTCGCCCTGACGGATTCACTGTTCCAAAGCTTGGGCATTTTCTGCAAGCCCAGTCAGACATTCAGGAGACGACAGACAGGGCCACAGCCTAATTCTGAGGATACCCGAAGGACGCCATGAGTCTGCCTGATACCGACGAGGGCGCCCTAGTATGTGAACCAGGTTGGGACCTCTTGCATTGAGCTGCCATTCGCAAACCGAATTCGTCAGATTCGTAATTCACCCGTCACCACATCTGCTCATCTCAAACTCCGCTTTTGTTTTCATCAAGCAGAAACATCCTTTATCGAGTCCATAGAATTTTTCTTTCAAAGTTTCTCTAATCGCGGCAAAAAAAACAATCAATTGGACACTCCCTTCCTAGCACGATACTTTTTCAGCCACTAGTCACGACACACGTGGGGCCGGGGCGAAGATCAAGTTCTCAAGAACACGCCCACGCGGACGCGCAACATAAGTCGCTAAATGAACAAGCTTTCGAAAAGGAGATTAACTTTGCGCATACGATTGGTGTGTTTCATTGCTCTCTTGTTTGTAGTGCTAGCGGCGCTTCCGTCTTTTGGGCAGAATGCTCCTTCGGATCCTCAGGCCGCGCCCAGTGCCGCTCCCGCCGACAACCCCGCCGCCCAGACGAAGCCCCCAGATCCACAGCCTCTGCCTATGCCGTCGATGTCAGGGCCGCTGCAAACTGCGGTACCTCATGAGGTCGAAGGTGGGAAATTGGCGGTTACAGGCATTTTAAGTGGCATAGGCTGGACGGAAGGTAATCACATTTCAGGCGACTCGTCTACCCACTGGGATGTTAGCAACGCTCAGATTTTCGTCCAAAAGACCACTGGCTGGTGGCAATTCTATTTGCAGGGCGGCGCCTACAACTTGCCCGCTATCGGAGTGCCATTCCTCTCGACCTCCGACACGATCAAGAACATCTATGGGCCTTTTCCGCAGGGCTATGCGAAGTTTGTTAATGGAAATTTCAACGTAGAAGTCGGCGCGTTGCCAACTCTGATCGGGGCCGAGTACACGTTCAGTTTCCAGAACATGAACATTGAGCGCGGTCTGCTCTGGAATCAGGAAAACGCGGTTAACCGAGGTATACAACTCAATGAGACTTACAAGAAGCTCACCGCGTCACTGAGCTGGAATGACGGGTTTTATTCTAACCGCTACACATGGCTGTCGGGTTCGCTGACTTACGCCTTCAATTCCGCAAACAGCCTGGCATTTATAGGCATGGGCAATGCAGGAGCGTACGCGAAGAATACGCTTGCGACACCTCTGTATCTAAACAATTCACAGATCTACAACCTGATCTACACCTACAGCAAGGGGAGTTGGGTGGTTCAACCGTATTTTCAGTACACCGACGTGCCCACCAACGCGAAGATTGGAATCGCGCAGGGAGCGAGCACCAAGGGAGGAGCCCTCCTGGCCACTTACAATTTCAAGCGCGGATTTTCACTGGCAGTCCGGCCTGAATACATCGCCACCACAGGAAGCGTCAGCAACGGTGCGATCAACTTACTCTACGGTCCCGGCAGCGGCGCTTTTGGGTTCACAGTGACGCCGACCTATCGCAAGGACGCGTTTTTCCTCCGCGGAGACCTAGCAATTGTTCATGCTACCAGTTCGACGCCAGGTGACGTTTTCGGTCCTGCCGGTATGAACGCTACGCAACCGCGCGGTGTTCTCGAAGCAGGCTTCATGTTCTGATGAGCAGTCAATATGCGGACTGGCTTGGAGCGCGCACCCTCCTGCCATGACCACGATGGTTTTCAGGCCAGTCCGCACCAGATTTGAGAGGAGCAATCCACGTCGATGTAGCTCCAAAGTTCACCTCCGCGATCCGCCGCCATCGGGTTCTAAACATGCTACAAATGCATCGAGGGATTTCGTTTGCAGCCGCGAGGAGCAATCCTGGCGGCCAGCCCTTTTCTGGGACATCCATGCTCGAACTTGAGTTCGCACAGCTTTCTGACCCTGGAAAGGTGCGCGGACACAATGAAGACTTCATGGGCTACGCAGAGCCCAGCACGCCCGAGCAGGCGCGCAGCCACGGCTGGCTCTTCGTGCTGGCGGATGGTTGCGGCGGGCATGATCGCGGCGAAGTTGCGTCCCAATTGGCGGTCGATACTCTGGTCTCGAGTTTCTACCGGACTCCGGCGGGTGAAGCTGCACGCGGTTCCCTTCAGCAACTAGTGCAGTCAGCAAACACGCGGATCTGCGACTGCGCAGCAACCGCCAGCCCAGGCGGCAGCTCGATGGCGACGACCCTGGTGGCCTGCCTTCTCCGTTTCGACCGAGTAACTGTCGCCCACGTGGGCGATTCACGCTGTTACCTCCTTCGCCGCGGCCATGCCGCGGTGCTGACCCATGATCACACGCTTGTCCATGAACAGGTCCGGCTGGGGCTGCTCTCGGAAGAGGAGGCGGTGGCTTCCGAGGCGCGACATCAACTCAGTCGTTCCGTCGGCAGCAACCTGTTCGTAAATGCGGATATTGACGAGCACCAGCTCCTGGCAGGAGATGTTCTTCTGCTTTCGAGCGACGGCTTGCATGGATCGGTGACCACGAAAGAGGTGGCAGCGATAATTTCGCGGTTCCCTGATCTTCAGGAAGCAGCGCGCGCGCTGGTCTCTCTGGCCTGCGAAAAAGACGGGAGCGACAACATCAGCGTTCAGCTCATTCGGATCAAGGGAGTCGAGCGCGTTGGCATGTATCGCGGCAGACCGTATAAACTCCGTTGAAGTCTCCTTTCGCCCACAAGTTGGACAGTCAAGCGGGGCTAATTTTACAGACTCCTTACGCGTCTTCTGGCATGATGGAGTTGTGGGTTCTCCTTTAATTCCTTATCCATGACCTCACTCCGCACCGGCGACAAAATCGACCATTATCTGATTGAGAACCTGGTGGCACGCAGCGGCATGGCTTCAATCTTCCGTGCCACGGACGAGCGCACCGGCCAGCCGGTCGCGATCAAGATTCCGCACCCGGAAATCGAAGCCGATCCAGTTTTCTATGATCGCTTTCGTCGCGAGAAAGAGATTGGAAAGAAACTGGACCATCCCGGGGTGATGAAAGTTTTCGCCGATGGCGATCACAGCCAGTTCTACATGGTCATGGAGTGGGTTGACGGCCGGCTGCTGCGGCAGCTCATGAACGAGCAGAAGAAATTTCCGCCGGAACGCGCCGTCAAGATCGCTCTACAGATTGCGGCCGCGCTCGACTATATTCACGGTCACGGCGTCGTCCACCGCGATTTGAAGCCGGAAAACATCATGGTGGATGCGAATGACCACATCAAGCTGATTGACTTTGGCATTGCTGCGAACGTTGGCTCACGTCGGCTGACGTTTGCCAAATTCTCGGCGACGATGGGTACGCCCGATTACATCTCTCCCGAGCAAGTAAAAGGCAAGCGCGGCGATGCACGCAGCGACATCTATGCCCTGGGCGTCATGCTCTACGAAATGCTGACGGGGAAAGTGCCTTTCACCGGGCCAAATGGGTTCGTGATCATGAATGACCGTCTGCTGAATAATCCGGTGCCGCCACGTGAAATCGATCCAGCCATCTCCCCGCAGTTGCAGGAAATCATCTATCGCGCCATGGAGCGCGATCCCAATAAACGCTACCCCAACGCCCACGAGTTGATCTGGGACCTGGAACATCAGGACAAAGTCGGAGTCGCTGAGCGGCCCGAGCTGACCGACTGGAGGAAACGGCGCACACCTTGGACGAGAAGAATCCTGTTCTACGTGATGCTGGCGCTGATTCCGGTCGTGGTGTTTGGATTGCTGCTGTGGGTGGCGCGGCACTGACATTCGGGCCGATGTGGATACTACCGCTGAATAAACTCTTCGGTGTGGGTCACAAATTCTGGGTAGGCGTCGGCACCCAGTTCGTGCAAATCCATGCCCTGGCGTTCGCCGTCCGCTGTCACGCGTTGCGGGTAGAAGCGATTTAAGAGCCAGTTCAGCCCGTAGGTCATGGGTAGCACGAAGCCGATCAACGCCGCGACTCCCACGATTTGCGCGAGAAGTTGACCGCGATTTCCTCCGGGGAGCTGGGCGAAGAGCCCAGCCGCTAATACTCCCCAAATGCCGCCCACGGCATGTACCGAAATTGCGCCTCCTGGATCATCCACTTTCAACTCGAATTCCAGCTGTTCTATCGCGAAAATAACTAGTCCTCCGGCCACGATCCCTACGATAATTGCCACCGCAGGTTTGACGAAAGCGCACCCAGCGCTGCTGGCTACAAGACCGCCCATCCAGCCGTTGGCGATTAGCGAAGCGTCCGGTTTACCGAAACGCAGGCGGGTAATGACCGCCGCTGTCAATCCCGCCGCAGCTGCAGCTAAAACCGTATTGACTGCGATCAGGACGACTCGTTCCACTCCCGTACCGGAGAAAAGTAGAGCCCCAGCACAGTTCAATCCCAACCATCCTACTAATGCGAGCAGGCAGCCAAATATCACGAAGACAGCATTGTGCGCGGGGATTGCAGCTGGCATGCCATTGGCCGAGTATTTACCCCGGCGGGGGCCTATGATCCACGCAATCGACAGGGCTGTTACGCCACCTACAACTTGGATTGTGCTTGAACCGCCCGCATCTACGAATCCTCTGCCCAGCCCGTAATTCGCCCCTAGCTGTGCTAACCATCCCCCTCCCCACACGCAGTGCGCGAACAGAGGATAAGTCCAGCCCGCAAGCAGCGCCGTGGAAGCGCAGCTCGCGCCTAGCCGCCAACGGTCAGCGCCTGCGCCCAAGGGGATCAACGCTGCCAATCCAACGCTGAACACTTGCAGCAATACCGCCAATGAAGCAGGAGACCAACCGAGCTCCAACCCACGCATAAAAAGCGGTTCGGCGGCAATCCAGTTCCACCCTGTATGGCCGATCATGAGCAAATGCCCAGGACGTCCTACGAACCCCTGCCATGAGAACCCGCACACGAAGTACGCCACCACAGCCGTCGCGATCACAACGAGCGAGACCGTCATCGCATGAGCTGCGCTGCGCGAACGCCCCAATCCTGTGTTGATGAGAGAAAGCCCAGCAGTGGCAAACGGAACGAGCAGGATCAAGACAAAGCAGAGGGCGGTGGACGCTTCCGAGAACGTAGGACTGGCTAGGGGTGTCACGCTCTATCCCCCTGCTCCAACAGATGCGAGCGGGCGACCAGCACAATCCCTATGACCTCTACGCCGACTCCAGCCAGCACAAAGCCGATCCGCGGTAGTGACGACGCCAGCAGCGCCACTGCGGCGAGAACAAGCCCGCCTCCCGCCAACAGCAGAAAGAAACCTGCGACCTTCATGGAATGGGACCCCGGCGGCTCGAGTAAGACTCACCCCCAGCTTTCGCCTGTAGAATTAAACATCACAATACAAAAGTCTTATTTCCGCAATAGAGAATTTGTGCTTGGAAGGATTCAAATCTCAACTTAGGATGTTGACGCGGGAAACGGACGCACCTCTGATGAGGACAATCGATCATGACTAAACTCGAAGCCATTATCCAACCCTCCAAGTTTGAGTCGGTCAAAGAGGTCCTCATGGAGCTCGGAGTCCAGGGCATGACCATCCTTGAAGTGCGCGGCCATGGACGCCAAAAAGGTCACACGGAAGTTTATCGAGGCCGCGAGTACAGCGTGGATCTCCTGCCAAAAATCAAAATCGAATTGGTAATTCCAGACGAACTTGTCGATTCTGCGGTCGATGCGATTATCAAGACTGCCTCGACTGGCAAGATTGGCGACGGCAAGATTTTCCTGTCTAAGATCGATGAGGCTATCCGGATCCGTAATCAGGAGCGCGGGGCCGCTGCCATCTAGCTCCGGCAATCTCTGGCTCTTTTCTGCCCCCTAGTCTCAGCAGTGAAAACGAACTCTGCTAGAATCCGCGCATGCCTGATGCCAAGTCCCGCGCGCGAAACATCAGACTTCTCCTTTTCGACGTGGATGGGGTGCTTACCGATGGCAAGCTGTTTTTCCTGCCGGCGGCTGCGCAGGACACTGGTGGGCGAGCAGGCGGGCCGGGTCGGCTAAACCTTACAAGCCAGGGATCAATCGAGGTAAAAGGATTTCACGCCCACGATGGGGTCGCGATTTCGTTGGCGCGACTGGCCGGGATCAAGACTGGACTCATTACCAAGCGTGCCTCAGAAACCGTGGCCGTGCGCGCGCACGATCTTAAGCTCGACCACATTCACCAGGGGATCCAGGACAAGCTGGGAACGTTCCGTGAGATTCTTGAGCAGGCAGGAATCACTGCTGCGGAATCATGTTTTGTGGGCGATGATGTCATTGATCTGCCGGTGATGTGGAATTGCGGCCTGGCTATCGCAGTCGCCAACGCTCGCGATGAAGTGAAGCGGGATGCTCATTATGTAACGAAGCATGGCGGCGGGGACGGTGCCCTGCGTGACGCGATCGAATTCATCCTGAAAGCCCAGAACAAGTGGAAGAAAGTAGTAACGGAATACATCGGCGAACGCAGCCCGGGAAGCCAGTGATTTTGTTTTCAGGCTAGAAGCTAAGAGCTAGAAGCTGTTTTTATGCACCATACCGGCGAAAAAGTCGTCCGTATTGAAGCCCAGGCATTACAAGACCTGGCTGATCGCATTGCGGGCATGATGTCGGAGGCCTTCAACCGCGGGGTAGATCTGCTGTACGGCTGCACAGGACGGGTAGTAGTCACTGGAATGGGTAAGAGCGGATTGATCGCGCGCAAGATCGCGGCAACTCTCAGTTCCACGGGAACTCCGGCGCTGTTCATGCATCCCGTTGAGGCGGTGCATGGAGACTTGGGGATGCTTGCCCAAGGAGACGTCGTTATCGCTCTTTCTGCGAGCGGCGAGACTGAAGAACTTCTGCAATTGCTGGCTACTATCAAGCGGCTGCGACTTCCTCTGATCGCGGTGACTTGCGATGACGACAAGAGCGTGGCGCGGGTGCCCCTTCGCCAGGCCCAGGGCAAGCTCTCGCCCGCGAAGGCAAGCTCCCCGGGTACACTGTCCACGCTGGGCGCCGCTGCTGACGTCGCCCTAAGCTGCGCAGTTGCGCAGGAAGCTTGTACCCTCGGCTTGGCACCCACGGCGTCAACTACCGCAATGCTGGCGCTCGGAGATGCCCTCGCAGTTGCGCTCGCCGAAAAAAAAGGCTTCCAGGAAGAAGATTTTGCTAGTCTGCATCCAGGCGGAAAGCTTGGCAAACGGCTGGCAAGGGTGGAAACCCTGATGCATACCGGTGACGCAGTGCCTCGCGTAAGCCCAAAGACGAAAATGCCGGAAGTGATCTACGAAATGTCGCGCAAAAAGCTGGGAGTTACGACGGTCGTTGACGGTGAACGTCTGGTTGGGATCATCAGCGATGGCGATCTGCGCCGTCTTCTCGAGCATCGCGGAAAAGACGCACTCGATCTGCCCGCGGGAGAATGTATGACCCGAGATCCGAAGACGATCTCTGGACAAGAGTTTGCGGCGACTGCCCTGGCGATCATGGAGGAGCGCAAAATCACCTCGCTTGTTGTTGTGGACGGAAGTGGCAAGCTCGAAGGCATTTTGCACTTGCACGATCTGTGGGGAACGGAAATGGTGTAAGAGCTTTTAACTTTTAACTTCTAGCTTTTTAGCGATCGGAAGCGAGAACACTCGGCAGACCGTCGCGCCCGAAAGCGACCAACAGCCAACGACCGACGACCAACGACTGGTTCTATGACTTGGCAAATCTGGTTAGCCTTCGTGATGATTGAGGCCGTCCTGAGCATGACGCCTGGCCCTGCTGTGCTCTACGTTTTGTCTCAAGCGATCCGCCGGGGGCCTGCGAAATCAGTTTGGGGCAGCGGAGGCATTCTCACCGCGAATGCGATGTACTTCGTGCTATCTGCGACCAGCCTAGGCGCAGTAATTGTCGCCTCATACAAACTGTTCTTTCTGATTAAGTGGGCTGGGGCTGTCTATCTGGTCTATCTCGGAGTCCGCAGCTTCTTTGGAAAGACTTCCGTTATGGCGTTGCCCGAATCAGGCGACGACTCGCGCAGTGGAGCCCGCATTCTTCGCGATGGCTTCTTCCTGCAAGCCGCGAATCCTAAAGCGCTGCTCTTCTTCACTGCGATTCTGCCCCAGTTCATCGATACCCGCCACAGCGTTGCGTTTCAGATTCTAGTGCTCGGGATTAGCTCGATTGTTGTCGAGTTTTTCATTCTCTTCGCCTACGGACAGCTTGCTGGGCGGGCGCTCGCGACGGCACGCAATCCGCGATTTGAGAAGCTGACGAATCGGATCGCGGGATCGCTCTTGATTGGAGCTGGAGCTGGGCTGGCCCGGCTGCAGCGTTCGTAGCCCGAGTTGGGGGACTCGCGTACGCGAGGTTTGTATCAGGGCACGCCTTCCAGGCGTGCCGTAACGTTTGCGTTGACGTGCCGCGGCATGGCTGAAAGCCATGCCCTGATACGAGAGGACGCTAGAGCGAAGCCTGAAACAAGCTCGGCTCGGCACTTCACCCTCCCCTGCAATCTGCAGGATTACAATCTCCCCATGTACCACTACGATCCCGCAACTGCTCTCGAAGAACTCAGCGAAGAAGCGATCCTCCCTAATCCGGTGCGCGTGCGAGACATGATTCTGCGCGAACGCCTGACCCCCGACCGCTCGCTCGAGCTAAACCGGCTATTTCTCGAATATCAGAAATTTTTTGGAGAGGCGCAGAAGTTGGGGAAGGAAATTCTGAGCCAATTGGCGCGTAAATAAACGGCTGGAATCTGCCGATCATTCTCATGCACGTATCCGGTCCACGTTCGGTGGTCCGCGCTTGACGCATGCCAAAATCCGGTATCTGATCTTTAAGGTCAAACGGTGGCGCACTCACTTGCTGTGAGAATCTTTGCACGGAGGAGCCTATGTGCGACCTCAAACGACGCTCATTTCTTAGCTTGTCCGCCACGGTCGTGGGAGGCGGTCTGATCGCCGGCAAAACGGCCCGAGGCTCTGAGAACGCCAGTCAGGGAGTGCCGGGCGGCGTACACCACGTCCACGCGGTCTCGCTGATGACGGAAACCGCGAACCGTTTTCTCGCGGCGCTCAGCCCGGAGCAGCGGGCCAAAGCGACCTTCCAGTTCAGCGACGACGAGCGTATGAACTGGCACTACATTCCCAAGGAGCGCAAAGGGCTGACGCTGGGTGAAATGAGCCCCTTCCAGAAGCACCTGGCTAGCGCGCTGCTAGCGGCGGGGTTGAGCCAGATCGGCTACATCAAGGCCGTCACCATCATGAGCCTCGAAGACGTGCTGAAGGCGTTAGAGAACGATAGCGGCGAGCGTCGCAACCCGGAGAAGTATCATTTCACGGTGTTCGGCACGCCCTCCGATACGGGAACATGGGGCTGGCGCGTGGAGGGACACCACCTGAGCCAGAACTACACGGTGGCGAATGGCCAGGTTGTGGATGGGCCGAGCTTCTTCGGCTCCAATCCAGCGGAGGTTCGCCAAGGGCCGCGCAAGGGACTGCGAACGCTGGCCGGCGAAGACGACCTGGGCTTCGAGGTGATTCATTCGTTGGATGAGGCGCTGCAGAAGATCGCCATCGTCGATCCGAAAGCGTATAGCGATGTCCTGACCGCGGCCAGCCGGAAGGCGGCGCTGCAAGGGCAGCCCTCGGGATTGCCGGCTGCGAAGATGACCGCCAGGCAGTTTGACGCCCTGCGTGCGCTGGTGGAACTGTACGCCTACAATCTGCCCGACGACTTGGCGGAACGGCGCATGGACCAGATCAATAAGGCCGGGCGCGACGCCTACTTTGCCTGGGCCGGCGGCATCAATCCGGGCGACCCGCATTATTATCGCGTACAGACCTCGTCATTCTTGATTGAACTCGATGACACGCAGGATAACGCCAATCACATCCACTCGGTGTGGCGCGACTTCAATGGCGATTTCGGCGAAGACATGCTGAAGGTGCACTACGAGACCAGTCATCGGGACCAAAAAGGATAGCTTCAATCGCTCCCAAGGTTGCGCACGTCATATCAGTCGGTATGCGAAAAGGAACGCAAGGATACAGATTCTGAGGCAGTCGGCCTAGCTGTTCGCTACGTGTCAATCCCTACAGATTCCAGATGCTCCGGCTCGATCCAGACCGTTTCCATGCATCGTTCCTTCCCCAGAACCTCTCCGACGTCTAGACCGATCATGGGATGATCTAGTCCTGCAGCCTGCCGAATGTCGGAAATCGTAAAAATATGTCCTAAGCAACGCTGAAAAACTTCTGGTATTTTGAGCTCACTGTCATCGGGAAGGTTCGGAGAAATCCCGATTATTCGGACGCGATCGCCGATTTTCATAGAGTTTTCAAGCGCTCAGCGGCGTTCTTGCACAGTGCCTGCTGCTACAATACCGAATTCCCTTCCAATTTGGGACTTCTAACTATGTATCGCTGGTCACAGCTTTTTATTCCCACCTTGCGCGAAGCGCCGGCGGATGCCGAGGTCGCCAGCCACAAGTTTCTCGTCCGCGCGGGATACATTCGCCAGCTTGCCGCGGGGATTTATTCGTATCTTTTTCTCGGACAGCGCTCGTTTAACAAGATCACAGCCATCGTCCGCGAGGAGATGGACCGCATTGGGCAGGAGTTCTACCTTCCAGCGCTGCATCCGCGAGAGCTGTGGGAAGCCAGCGGGCGCTGGTCGGTGATGGGCGACAATCTGTTCCGCCTGAAAGACCGCAAGGGCGCCGACCTCTGCCTGGGCATGACTCATGAAGAGAACATGACCGAGATCGCCCGTAAAGAACTGCGCAGTTACAAGCAGCTCCCTCAAATCTGGTATCAGATTCAGTCGAAATTTCGCGACGAGCCACGGCCGAAGTCCGGCCTGCTGCGAGTGCGGCAGTTCTTGATGAAGGACTCGTACTCGTTCGACATTGATGCGGCCGGGCTGGATGTTTCGTACCAAAAGCATCGCGAAACCTATTGCCGAATTTTCGACCGCTGCGGCTTGAACTATCTGGTCATCGACGCACACTCCGGGGCCATGGGCGGATCCCAATCTGAGGAGTTCATGGTCTACACGCCTGCCGGGGAAGACCAGGTTGTTAGCTGCGCGAATTGCAAGTACGCAGCGAATCTGGAAAAGGCAACATCGAAGCTGGAGCCTGTGGCAGACCTCGCGCCTGAAGGCGACGGCAAACCACTCGAAGTCCATACTCCAGGACAGAAGACGATCGAGGATGTGGCACGGTTCCTCGGGGTTTCGCCGAAGAACAAGATCAAGACGCTTGCGCTGATGATCGACTCCAAGGACGAGAAATCGGGCAAAGCTAGTTCTCGAGCGGTCGTTGTTCTCATGCGCGGCGATCATCAATTGAACGAGGCCAAACTCTCAACTGCACTCACTGGGAAAGAAACCCGTCCCATGCCGGAAGACGAAATCCGCCAACTCTTTCGCTCACCCGCTGGATTTCTGGGGCCGATGGGAATCGAATGGGCAAAGGATCTGAAGAGCTCCGGCCCGGTTCTACTAGTGGACAAAGC
>WNGG01001496.1_pt1 | contig 26965 bp, 30 predicted proteins | sample 5400661 | NCBI WGS metagenome assembly WNGG01 (sample SAMN13153372, study PRJNA577476) | soil metagenome | isolation source: 100 cm soil or saprolite under Garry oak tree replicate 1 | place: USA:California | collected 2016-06-15
GAGAACGTCCTCGCCGGAGGCGCCGACGCTCTGGTCAAGTCGGGCGCCGCCACCCAGGTCGTGGTTCACGTCGACGTGGGCGTGCTCACTGGCGAGTCGAGCGACGGCCGCTGCTACGTCGAAGGCGGATCTCCGCTTTCGGCGGACGCCGCGCGCAGGCTCGGCTGCGATGCCGAGGTCATGGCTGTGACCGAGCGCGACGGTTTGCCGATCGACGTCGGCCGCAAGCAGCGCCTGGTCACCGACCGGCTGCGTTTAGCACTCCATGTGCGAGACCGCTTCTGCCTGTTTCCCGGCTGCGGCGTGCCCGCTGCCCGCACCGAGGCTCATCACCACGAGCATTGGGCACAGGGCGGCCAGACCGATCTGAGCAACCTCTTGCTGTTGTGCGGCTTCCATCACCGCCGCCACCATGACGGCGCCTTTGAGATCCGGAAGACACCCGATGGCTTCGTCTTCGAGACCAGCGACGGCCATCCGATCAAACCGCCGCCGCGGGATCCGGTGGTGCTGGAAACGAGTCCGGATATCGGTCCGCTGACGCCGTGGTCGCTTTGGGGCGGTAAACGGATGGACTTCGACTACGCGGTCAGCGTGTACGCGGACGCATGCGAGCTCGCGGAGGCCCGCGCAGCGCCACCTTTCCAGCAGTAAATTCAACAAATGGGAACAGAGCAGTATCACGAACCGCCGGGGGAGCTGACGCAGGAGACGAGGACCTTTGCTCGCATGGCTGCATCGCTGCAGGAGGAGGCGGAGGCGATCGGGTGGTACGAGCAGCGGATGTCGCTCGAGCGAGATGCGCAGGCGCGGGCGATCATGGAGGACGCACAGGAGGAGGAGTTCAAGCACTTCGCGATGGCGCTGGAGTTCCTGTCCCGCAGGAAGCCCAAATGGCAGATCGTCCTCAAGGACGTCCTCTTCAAGACCGGCGATATCGTCGAGCATGGCGAAGAGGCCGAAGAGGACGAGAAAAAAACCTAGGTCGCGACGCCTTTCACGATCCGCCGGACGTGCTCGATCTCGTCCTCGTTGACGGTATGGCCCATCCCGGGATACAGCTTCATGGTTACCGCTGCGCCCATGCGCTCGAAAACCTGCGCCGCCTCGGTGACGCGATCCTTTCTGATGTGCGGATCGACGTCGCTGCAGCCGATGAACAAAGACGTCTGCTCGAAGTTACCCGGGTAATCGCGCGGAGTGCCGTCGGGTCCGATCAAGCCACCGCTCATACCGACCACGCCGCCATATTTGCGCGCGTTGCGGGCGGCGAATTCCAGGGTGAGGCACGCGCCCTGTGAGAAGCCGAGCAAAACCACACGATCGGCCGGGATCGTCTTCATGACCCGCCCGAGCAGTGTCGACAACACCTCCAGCGCCGAGCTCAAGTAAGGTTCGTTGGCTTCGAGCGGCGCTGTGAAAGGGTTCGGGTACCAGGTTGAGCCGGCTGCCTGTGGCGCGAGGTACGCGACGCCGGGAAACATCACCTCCGCCGCGATGGTCATGATGTCGGCCGCGCTTGCTCCGCGGCCGTGCGTGAGGATCATTGCTGCGCGCGCTCGGTCGAGCGATTCTCCGGACTCGAGGACGGGTTGACCTTGATGCGGACCGGGCATGTTGGCGCTGCCGAAAGTAACCTATTGCCCGACGTGACGCCTGACATCGGCTCGTTCAGCTACGCGAACCCCCGGGCCATTCACTGGGGCCCGGGCTCGCTTGTCCAGCTGGAGCATGAGCTGAAACGGCTGCAGGTCAGGCGAGTTGCGCTGATCACCAATCGATCGCTCGTAGCGGAGGAGAAGCTGCTGGTCCGTGTGCGGGGGGCCCTCGGCGACGCCGAGGCGCTCACCACCGAAGTCATCGGCGCGCATGCGCCGATGGCAGAGATCGACGTTGCTGTCGAGCACACGACCGAGATCGGCGTGGACGGCATCGTGAGCTTCGGCGGCGGGAGCGCCATCGACTCCGGCAAGGTGATTGCGGTCAGGCTCGCCGACCGTCACGGGCTTGCGTATCGAGGTCTCCCCCACATCGCCATCCCCACCACCCTGTCCGCCGCGGAGCTTGCCGGAGGCGCCGGCTATACAGACGCGGCAGGCGACAAGGCCGGCATGCGCGACGTGCGGCTTCTGCTCGACTCGGTGATCTACGACGCCGAGCTCACGCTGGCGACGCCGATGACGTTGTGGCTTTCGTCTGGGATCAGGGCGCTCGACCATGCGGTCGAGGGCATCCTTGCCGACGGCCTCCATCCGTTTTCGGACACGCTTGCGCTGCGCGCGATCCGGGCGCTGCCCGAGACACTGCCCCGCACCAGGGCGCTGCCGAGCGACCTCCCTGTACGCACCGAGAGCCAGCTCGCCGCGTGGTTTTCGTTCACACTGCCGGCCGCGTCTGCCGGCGGGCTGAGCCACATGATGGGCAAGCAAATCGGCGCACGCCATAACATCCCCCATGGGGTCACGTCTTGCCTGCTGATGCCGCACGTGATGCGTTATCTCGGGTACAACGGGAAGGGAGACTTGCTGGCCGGCATGGAGTTCGGTAACGGCAAAGGCGGCGATGTCGACAGCGCAGTCGCAGCGGTTACAGATTTGATCGCGTCTTTGGGTCTTCCACAGCACATCGCCGAGTACGGGATCGGCGAGCCGGAGCTGCGGCGGGCCGCTGGCGAGCTCGCCGGACGCTACCCGGCCGAGGACTTACTGGAGATCTACCTGGCCGCTCTGTGAAGAAGGGGAAAGGTTAGGTCAGTGGCGACGCCGCTCGGCTCGCTTCATCGCAGCGCCGATGCGGAGCGGCCGGCCTGCGATCGCCAGCACCTCGCGGGCGGCCATCTGTACGGATGGGTCCGATTGGTCGGCGCTCCGGACACGCAGCCACCTGATGCCCGAAAGCCAAACCGTTGTGAAACGAAGCGCGGGCACGAAACCGGCGTCCGCGACCGCCTTGGCAGGGGGAATGTCGATCGTCCCGATCCACAATCGGCGCAGGCCCTCTCGCCGCGCCTGGGCGGTGATGCCGTTCACGATGGCGCGAAAGAATCCCTGGCGACGGTGGTCAGGGTGAGTGGCGCAGTTCCAGATGTAAGCCTCACGCTCGCCTGGGTTGATCTCGAGCTCTAGCTCGCCGATCCACTCGGTGCGTGTGGTCAGCCACCCGAACGCGACTACTTCGTCGTCTTCCCGGGCAACGAAGCAGCGGCATCCCCTGGCGATTCGCGCGTCGAGGATGTCGCGATCGATCTGCATGACGGATGCGGTTTCAGACGCGTCACCAGGCGCCAGCTCATGAACGATTGGGCCCCCCCACTCCGCCTCCCCGCTCGGCGGGCCGGTAAGTGAGAGGGCCCAGACAGTGCTGCGGATCAGAACGAGAAGAAGAGGTGGCGCACTTTCCGGATGACCTCCGGGTCGCCGGTCGCCGAGCCACCCGGGAATCGGCCGAAGAAGGTCAACACATGATCAGCTGCGCTGTCGAAGTGGAACAGCGCATCACACCCCTCGAAGGTGCCCTTCTCAGTTTCGGAAGACCACTTGCCGTCCTTGATAGTCGCCCTCCATTTGCCACCCCAAGGGCCTTCCGTTTCGATTCCGTACTGAGCGTCCACGCCGGCAGCCACCTTCTGGTCGACCGTATACATCCAGAAGATGAAGGAGTAGGGCAGGATCAGCCCGGCGGTCGCCTCGTCGATGGTCGCCAGCTTGTTCCCGAGGCCGTACTCGATGTCGTAAGGGTGAACGCCGTAGTCCATGATCTGGAAAGTGCCGTAGAAGCCGGCGGGGACAGGTCCCGCGAACGGGTGGTAAACCATGAAACCGGTCCACTGGTCGGGGGTTAACGCCTCCAGGATTCCATCGAGCTTCTCCGCGTCCTTCTTGAAGCGCGCGAGCGCCTCTTCGCGCGGCAGCTTGCGGAAGTCGAGGGCGTGGTCGTTGAGGGTCTCGCCCATCACCGGCAGGCCGAGCGCGGTGCCGTCTTTGCCCGCCGTGGCCGCGTCCCAGTTCTTGAAGTAACCCTCCATGACGTCGATCATGTGGCCGACCAGGTCGCGCGTCTCCCACCCCGTACAGCGTGTCATCACGTTCCAGTTCTTGGGATCGGACACCAGGCGCGTGAAGTTGGCGCGGTCGCGGCGCATGACATTCATGACCGTCTCCTTGCCTTCGGCCGACATCGGGTTGACCGGTGCGATCACTGCTGTGCTCATCAGCTGATTCCCCTCCCGAGGTCTGTATTGGCGACCACCCGAATTCCTAGTGTCCTGCGCCGCGCGCCGCGGTGGTCGGTACGACGATCGGCGGCAGGTTGAACTTGAGGTTCTCGCGCCGCCCTTCGTACTGGGGCGGCAGCTGCAGGGACGAGCCCAGCGCGTCGGCCGGCTCGTCGACGGTGAAACCTGGCTGGTCGGTGGCGATCTCGAACAGCACGCCGCCCGGCTCGCGAAAGTAAATCGAACGGAAGTACTTGCGCTCGATCACCGGAGTCACGTTCCGGCCGGCCTTGACCAGCACCTCGCGCCAGTCCAGCTCGTGGGCGTCGTTGCTCGCGCGCCATGCCACGTGATGGACGGTGCCGACCGCCTCCTCCCCCGCCGGCGCCTCCGGCGCATCGAGCAAGTCGAGCATCGAGCTCGGGCCGCCGGCGCCGGTTTCGAAACGCGTCCGGTTGCCCTCCGACGCCACCTTGCGAAAACCCATCGTATCGGTCAGGAAGTGGATGGTGGCCTCGTCCGATTCCTCGGTCAATGTGACCGAATGGAAGCTGCGAATGGCGTGGTGGGGATCGACCGGGCCGTCGGGCCACGGCTTCCAACGCTCGTCGGACGCCTCCCCGGCGAGCTCGACCTGGATGCCGTCGAAGTCCTTGAGAACCACTGTGTCGACCCCGAAGCGGGTGGCGCGCGTGAACTCCACGCCAAGCTCGCGAAGGCGCCCAGACCAGTACTCGAGCGAGCGGGCCGGAACCGCGAACGAGACCACGGTCACCTGCCCACTACCTGCCGGCCGCCACGGCAGGTGCGGCCAGCCGAAGAAGGTCATTGCGCTGCCCGGCGTGCCCAGATAGTCGCCGAAGTAGATGTGGTACGTGTCGGGGACGTCGAAGTTGACGGTTTTTTTGATGAAGCGAAGGCCGAGCACGCCTACGTAGAAGTCGACGTTCTTCTGAACGTCGCCGGTGATGCAGGTGACGTGGTGAATTCCGGGAACGTTGGCGGGCAAAGTCATCGCCTCCTACCAGCCGGCCGGACGAAGGAAACCTATGTTAGTCCGTACCTGGAATACCTGCTCCCGCAACTATTTGTGGCGACTGTGCTCCGAGGCTTCGTCTTCCACCCGGCTCCAGATCTCGGCCGCCAGCGGCTCGCCGGCCTCTTCCTGGATGTGAGCCACGAGGCCGATCGCCCTGGCCATCACGGCGATCCCTCGCCCGACCTGCCAGGGGATTTCGAGCTCGCCCAGAATGGCGCCGATCGCGCCAGTCGCGTTCACAGGCAGCTCGCGGCGGTAGGCGCGGCCGGCCTCTTCGGAGATGAGCTGCATGAGCTCGACGTGACGACCCTTGAAGCCATTCTCCTCCGCGATCGCGAACAGGCGCACCGTGCGCGGATCGACCGGCTTGTGGATCGGATGGCCGAGCCCGGCGATGGGCTGCTTTGTCTTCTGGTACGTGGCGACGACACCGCGGGCCAGCTCGAGCAGGTCCGCGTCCGGCCCGCCGGAGGCGAGCGCCTCCTGCACCGTGCGCGCGGCTTCCTCGATCGAGCCGCCAAATCGGGATCCCATGCCGAGAAGGCCGGCGGCCACTGCCGCCTGGAGAGACTCGGGTGCGCCGAAGTAAGTGAGACGCGCGGCGATGGCGCTCGGCGTCATGCCGTGCTCGACCAGGGTGACCGCGATCGCGTTGAAGACGACGGACTCTTGCGGCGTCGGCAAGCGGCCCTTCAGCTCGAGAAAGGCGAAGTCACCCAGCGAGGTGCGGCCGATGAGCTCGACCAGGTCGTGGCCGCGCACCACGATGCGGTCCTGGGTGCTCCAGCCGAGGTCCGACTTCAGCCGCTTGCGACTCACGGCCGCTCGACCGTCAGCTTTGTCTTGTAGCCGCTCTCGCCGAAGGTCTGTTCGGGAACCAGGTCGACCTTGGCGCGGAAGATCAGGGTCCTGTGGATGGCATCCTCGATCTCCGCCTGCAGCCTGCCATCGCCATCGCGCCCGTCCGGCACCTCGACCTCGATCGACACGGGGGGCGTGACGCTCACGTCCCCGGTCTTCCGTATCACGCGGGCGCGGCCCGTTACCCGCGGCCGGAAGTTCCCGACGACGGCGAGGATGGCGGAGGGGTACACGTTGACGCCGCGCACGATGAACATATCGTCGCGCCGTCCGATGACCCGCATGCGGAACGTCGCCCGACCGCATTCACAAGGCGCGCCCTCGATCCTGACGATGTCCCCGCCGAGAAAGCGCACCACCGGCATCGCTTCGCGCGTGAGGTGCGTGTAGGCGAGCTCGCCGACCGCGCCGGCTTCGATGGTTATTGGATCCCGAGAGTCGGGGTCGACGAGCTCGACCCAGACGTGGCCACCCCCGCAGAAATGCATCCCATGCTGCTCCGGGCACTCCCCGAACAAGGACGGCGCGATGTCGCCGATGCCCATCACCTCGGTGACGGTGACGCCGAGCACCCGCTGAATGTGATCGCGTATGGCGGGGATGCCGCCGCCTGGCTCGCCGCCGGTGACGATGTGGGTCATCTCTCCCATCTGTCCTGGCTCTGACGCTTCCACCTTGTTCGCGAGGTACTGGGCAAACGAGGGCGTCGAGAGAAGGGTGTCGGCGAGGCCCGCATTGAGGCCGAAGACGACGCGGTCGGTGTCGCCGGGCGCGACTGGGACCGACCTGCAGCCGATGCGCGAGAGGACGAAGTGCGTGTGGCCGGCCACGAACGGCCCGGCGCCAAACGTCGTGAGCACGCTGCTGTGGTCGTGGATGCCGGTGGCGAAATACGTGCGGGTGCCGATCACCGTCCAGGTCTCGATGTCGGTTCGGCTGAGGGCGAGCACGCTGGGGGCGCCGGTGGTGCCGCTCGTCTGGTACACGCGCTTGACCTGCGCCGGCGGCACGCAGAGGTTGCTCCCGAATGGGGGCGCCTCGTCGATCGCCGTCTTGAGCTCGGCCTTGCTGCTGAATGGAAGCCGCGTGATGTCCTTCAGCGACAGCCTGGTGCTCGTGACGCCGGCCTCGCGGAACCTGCGTGAGTAGAAGCCCGAGCGTTCCATGAGGTAAGGGAACTGCCTCTCCCAGGCAGCGGCCGCGCGGGCGAAGGCGGGCTCAGCGGCCTCGGTTTCGACCTCGCGGTCCCAGATAGGGTCGCGGTCGCATTGGTCGCCCGCGAGTCGTCCTGGTGCGTGCGAGGTCATGCGTCGGTTGGAGTCTAAGGTTCCTCGCAAATCAAGCCAGGGCAGGCCCATCCGGCATCTGGGACGGGTCCAGCCAGGTACGCAGGTGCGCCTCGGCGAGGTGGGCGGCGCCCGCAACCGGGCCCCTCGGGTCTTTGACGCTCTCCCTGGTGAGCTCGCGAACGCGCTTTTCCACCGCGGCCACCGCTTCGTCCGCCCGGAGCAGGCCCGAGGTCACGTAGCCGATGGTGGCGCCCGAATTGCACACAAAGTCGGCCAGGGCGGGGATGCCGCGCTCCCGAAGCACCTCGAGCGCCGCGGCCGTGTACGGCACGTTCGCCCCAGGCGCCACCACTCGTGCCTTGAGCGCTCGAGCTCGTGACTCGTCGATGACGCCGATGCGAGCGCCCGGAACGAGGACGTCCGCCTCGACTGTGAATAGATCGGCGACGGGCAACACGGGCTCCCCCACGTGCTCGATCAATCGATCCCCGAATCGCGAGCGCAGGTCGAGCAGCTCATTGACGTCAAAGCCCGACGCCCGCTGCACAGATCCGTGGATGGTCGAGAAAGCTATGAGGCGCGCTCCACGCCTGGCCATCTCCACGGCAGTCGCGCCACCGACTTTGCCGAACCCCTCAATGGCGGCCGTCCGACCCTCGAGATTGCCAAGAACCGTCTCGGCTGCAGTCGCCACCCCGAGGCCGGTGAGAAAAGCGTCGAGGGGCATGCCCATGTATTCGGTGTGCATGAGGTCGGCCTGGTCGGTTCCGGGCAGAGACTTCAGGTCTTCGGGCTGGGTGCCGAGGTCGGTGGCGGTCAGGAACTTGGTCGAGAGCACCATCGGGCGGATCTCGTCGACATACCGGCGGACGGCGTCGGCGCGCGTGGCAGGCGTGGCGCGGATCGCGCCTTTGGCGCCGCCGAAGTTGGTCTCGAGGACGGCGAACTTGTAGCTCATGGCGCGCGCGAGGAGCTGGGTTTCCCGCTCGGTGACGTCTGGCGCGAGACGTGTTCCGCCCGCGCTCGTCGGGCACTCGAAATCGAAAGCGATATATGCGTCGACCGTCTTCAGGTGGAGGGTCTTCACGGAGTCCCTTAAGGTTGGCACGATGCAGAACGCGCTGTTGACGACGGTAGTCGGCAGCTACCCCCAGCCGGACTGGCTCGTCGACCGGGCGATGCTCGGCAGCCGGCTGCCGCCGCGCACCCGGGCGTTGGAGATCTGGAAGGTCGCTCCGGATTTTCTTGAGCAGGCCCAGGACGACGCGACCCTGCTCGCCATCCGCGATATGGAGCGCGCGGGCATCGACATCATCACCGACGGCGAGATCCGCCGCGAGAGCTACTCGAACCGGTTCGCGACCGCGCTCGAAGGTATGGATCTCGACAATCCCGGCACTGCGCTGGACCGAACCGGCCATCCCAACCCCGTGCCGCGCGTGGTTGGGCCGATCCGGCGCACGCGGCCGGTCGAGGTGCGCGACGTGGAGTTCCTGCGCGCAGCGACGACCCGCACGATCAAGGCGACGCTGCCGGGCCCGTTCACGATGTCGCAGCAGGCGCAGGACGACTACTACGGCGACGAAGAGGCGCTCGCCATGGCCCTGGCATCGGCTGTCAACGAGGAGGTGCGGGACCTGTTCGCCGCGGGCGCCGATGTGGTCCAGCTCGATGAGCCGTACCTCCAGGCGCGTGCCGAGAAGGCGAGGCGGTTTGCGTTGCCGGCGATCAACCGCGCGTTGGCGGGGATCACAGGCACCGCCGCGCTGCACACATGCTTCGGGTACGCGCACATCGTCCATTCGCGGCCCACCGGCTATCCGTTTCTCGAAGAGCTCGCGGACGTGGCCGCCGCGCAGATCTCGATGGAGTCTGCGCAACAGAACGTCGACCTGTCGGTCCTGAAGAGCCTGTCTGGGAAGACAGTGATCGTCGGCGTGATCGACCTTGGCGACGACGCTCCGGTGGAGTCCGCGGAGGTGGTCGCGGGGCGAATCCGCGAGGCACTGCGGTTCGTGCCGCCGGAGCGGCTCATCCTGGCGCCCGACTGCGGGATGAAGTACCTGCCTCGCACGAAGGCGTTCGGGAAGCTGGCGGCGCTGGCGGCAGGGGCGGCTTTGGTGCGCGGCGAGCTCTAGATGCGACCGTTTGGTGCCAAGAATGCGGAATTTCGCATTTGCATACGGTTGGCGCCAAAGGCGCGGAATCCGGAACCCCGGTTGTTAAGGCCCGGGCGTAGGGCTAGTGGCGGGGTTCGGTCTTCGGGGCGAGCGAGAGCAGCTCTTTCATGGCCTCCCGCGCCAGCCGCACAGCGCGGTCGTAAGACGCCTTGCTCGGCTTGGCCGAGCGCCCGAGGCTGGCACGCGTCTTGAGCGCGCCGTCGATGTACTCCCTCGCCAGCCGTGATGGGTCCTGCTGCATGTCTAGCCTCCTGAGAGTTCGGTCCAGAAATGGTCGACGATCAATTCCGCAAACCAGTCATACCAGTATTTCTGCGCGAGCTTCTTCTTGGCCAGGAATGTCCTGAACTCGGGAGCGACCTCCAGCTCGGCGACGAGCAGGTTGACCACGTCATCCGGCCGGATCTCCTTGATGAACGCATGTGTTGCGTTATACGCGTGCTTGGCCTTCGCGCGCCACAGCGCAGTGTCCTTCTCGAGGAGGCCGACGAGCCCAGCGTCCGTCAGGTCCTGAAGCTTCTTCTGGGTCAGGGCCATCGCTACGGCCACAAGACCATGCGCGTCGTCCAGCCGGCCGCTAGAAAGACGACGACCAGCTGGATGACGAAGAGAGCCAGGGTGAACCCGTACAGCCACATCGGCCCACCCAGGACGAGCCACAGAAGGCACAGCAGGACCGTCACCAGGCTGAAGGCGAAGGTGCCGAACAGCGCCATGCCGGCGGTCCGAAAAGGGCTCACCACCGCGGCTGGCGCGTTGCCGGCATATGACTGATACGCGGCGATGATGACCCCCAGGAAGACGAGCACGAATCCGGCCAGAGCGGCAGCTGCGCCCATGGTCGCGAGAACCACGTCCTTCGGATCGATCACGCTCTGGCTCGGCTCAGGTCCGGCGCTCGCGCCGCGGCGATGATGATCGGGATTCCAAGCACCAGGCCGATACAGCTCAGCGAGACCACCACACCGGCGGCGATGGCCGCGAGCTGTGCCCACGACGCGCGGATGGTAACGGCGACCAGGGCGAGGGCCGACACGGCGAACATGATGATGAAGGCGGTGAAGAGTACGACTCCGGTCGTGCCCGAGTCGTTTGTCGGAGAGGTCTCCCCGATCAATCCAAACAATGTCAGCAAACCTGTGAGGATCGTCGATAGAGACAGCATTATCAGGAGGAACGCCCGCAGGCCGGGGGATGGCGCCAATGACCTTCCAGCCGGGGCCATTCCATAGACGGGCGGCGGCAAATAACCGGAAGGCTGTGGCACGTAACCGGGGAGCTGCCGCGCAATGAAGTCGTCGCTAGGCAACCACCGAGTGCCATCCCACCACCACTTGCCGTCGGCCGACCACTGCGGCGGTGTTCCCGGTGGCTGCTGCATCCGGCTCAGGGTAATCGGACGACGACCGCTCGGGGCCACTCCCGAGCGGTCCGGTTTCGTCTAGTCCGCTTGTCTCACGTCACCCATGCTTGATCACGCACGGGCCCGAGGTCTGGTTGGCCGCGCGCAGCTTGTTGACCGTGTTGTCGTCGGCGTATGCGATGTGCGCGCAGCCCTGCTGGTCGAGCGTTTCTGAGATGAAGTCGAGCAGGTTGCGATTCGAGCTCGGGGCGACGCATGCGATGCCGAGGTTGCAGATGTCACCAATGTGCATGGGCGTGGCCGTGACCTGAGTGATCGCCCAGGTCGCGCTCGCGGTGCTCGAGGTCAGGTTCAGAGACTGCGCCGCGTAGAGGTTCCAGCTGCAGGTCGGTGGATAAGTCGTCGGGTTGCCATTGGCCGGACCGGGACCGGCGCAGCCGCCGGGGTCGGCTTTGCCAAACGGGTCCGTCGGCAGAATCTCGGAGGTGCGCAGATAGGCGACATCGACCTGTCCCGGATCACCAGCGGCGATGGCCGGGAAGAAATGCGTGCCTCGTTCGCTTGCCGGGCTCACCCGGTAGGGCGACGCAGCGCTCCCGGGGATGAGCCCACCCCCGCCGTCCCATGTCGAGCCCCCGTTGCGCGACCAGATCACGTACATGTCGTATTCGCAGGACGTGTCGGACTGCACTGTGCCGGCGGTTGACTCGGCCGAGCAGGTTGCGGGATTGGCGTGAAGGTTGATCGCGAATCCAAAGTAAGGGTTGCCCTGATCGTCCAGCGTGAACGCCACGAACGGTGTCGACGAGTCGTGGCCGATGCCCGCGTCGAATGCCTGCTGCGGAACCCATGTCGCGCCGCCGTCATCCGAATAGGAAACCCAGAGCGTGTGAAACGACTGCAGCATGCTGACGTTGCAGCCGGTTGCGTTCTGCGCCAGGTCGGCTGCGATCCATGCGACGAAAATGCGTCCCGCGTGAGGTAGGCCTGGCGGCACGATCCGCACGCCGGCAGGCACTGTGTTGCAGAACGTGTAGCCCTGAGCGACCAGCGTGCCGCTCACCGCACCCGGCGTCACGGCAGGACTGGCAAGCACCTCCTGCGGCGGGCCGAAAGTCGCGCCGCCATCGTGCGAGACGTTGACCCAGATCTGGCTTGGTCCGTAGAAGTCGTGATACATCAGCACGACCTCGGCCTGGCTGGTATTCGTGGCCGGCGGCAGGATCTTGGCATCGACCCAATCACGGTCTACGCCGAATGGAGAGCAGCTGGTCGCGCATTGAGGTATCGCGCCCGCGCCATGGGCCCAGGTATTTCCGTGGTTCGTTGACTTCCAAACATCGGCCTGGAGCGGTGCGACACCTTGACTGCCTGCGAGGTTGCAAAGATAGACCGCATTGGACTGGTCGGTCGCAAGGCAGTCGTCACCACTGTTCGGGTCGGCGGTCGCGACCTGCGTCCACGTCTTGCCGTGGCTGGTCGACGTGTAGGCGATGGTTCCCCCGCTCGGGGTTGTGTCGTAAAGCTGGCCGAGACTGTCGGAGACGATCGACGGCTCGCCGCCGTACGCGCCAACGTTGGCAAGGCTGTACCCAGGTGTGTTGGCACCGAGCACAGTGACAGGCGCACTGACAGCGACAGCAATGATGGATCCCAGGCCCACGACAGCGAACACGCCTCTTCGCAAGACGCTCATGTACCCCACCCCCGGTAGTGATGTTTCCGACGAGGAAACCCCTACCTCCCTCTGAAAAACATATCAAAACCACGGAGAGGCAGACACGCGCCGCGCCCCAGATCTACTCGTCGCAGCCCAGCCGACTTGCGGTAGCGTGACGTCCTGAGCCGGCAGGGGGTCACCGCGCCAACGGCACGGTGAGGGAGGTTTCGTGATGCGGGTCGCGATTCTCGGGACTGGAAAGATGGGTGGCGCGATGGCTCGGCGGCTCGTCTCTGCGGGCCACGAGCTGACTCTGTGGAACCGCACGCGGGAGCGCGCGGAGGCGCTTGGCATCGGCAAGGTGGCCGCGACTCCGGCGGAAGCGGCGCAGAAGGTCGACGTCGTGATTTCGATGCTCACCGATGCCGACGCGGTGCGAGCCGCTTACCTGGGCAACGCCGGCGCGGTGAAAGGTGCGAACAGCCAGATCTTCGTCGAGATGAGCACCTCGGGTCCTGACATCGCGAAGGAGCTCGCGCCGCTGATCGAACGCGCGGGAGCGCAGTTTGTCGAGGCGCCGGTCCTGGGCAGCATCGGCGCCGTCGAGTCCGGCACTCTCATCATCTTTGCGGCCGGCACCGAGGCGGCCATCGAGCGGGCTCACCCGGTGCTCCAGGACCTTGGTGAAGTCCGTCGCGTGGGCGAGATCGGCAGTGCCGCCTCGTTGAAGCTCGTGGCCAACAGCATGCTGGCCGGCGTCACCACGTTGGCGGCAGAGCTCATGGCGGCAGGGAGGGCGGCCGGGCTGGATCCCGAGAACGTCTTCTGGGTGCTGAGCCGCATGGCGCCGGTTCTAAACGGGCGCAAGGCCGCGTTTCTCGAGCACCGCTACGAACCGGTGAGCTTCGCGCTGCGCGATGCCGTCAAGGACCTTCGGCTGGCGCTCGACCTGTACAAGCGAAGCGGGGCTACGACCCCGATCACGCGCGCGACAGCGGAGCTCTTCGAACGCGCTTCCCAGTCGGTGGGCACCCTGGACATGGGCGCGATCGCGTCGCTGTACGAGCGACAGCCGGCGAGTCACTGATCTCGGCGGAATTACGCTTATATCGAGGGTATTCCCGTGTATCCGTTCGAGATGCGTTGGCCGGCCATATGCTGACCAACCCGGGCATCGACGCCGACATGGTTCGTCAGACGATCACCCCATCCCCATGGTCTTGAGAGGCGACTGTCCGGTCTGCCGGGCCTGATCTCTCGGCTGGTCACCTCAGTCTCGTTTGAACGGGCAGCTCACGATGTGGTCGTCGACCACGCCGACGGACTGGAGAAGCGAATAGACGATGGTCGATCCAACGAACGTGAAGCCGCGGCGCTTGAGGTCCTTGCTCAACCGATCTGACAGCTCGGTCGTCGGGTGCAGGTCGGCCAGTGTGCGTGGGTGGTTGACGATCCTGGTGCCGTCGACCCAGCTCCACAGGTATGTTGCGAACGAACCGAATTCGGCCTGCACCTTGACGAAGGCCTGCGCGTTGGTGCGGGCGGCGTAAATCTTCAGCCGGTTCCGGATGATCCCCGTGTCCTCGCGCAGCTTTTCGAGCCGGCTGTCGCTGAACGCCGCGACCTTCGCCGGGTCGAAAGATGCAAACGCACGGCGATAGCCGTCGCGCCGGTTGAGGATCGTGGCCCACGACAGGCCGCTCTGGGCGCCTTCGAGGATCAGCAACTCGAAGATGTGGCGGTCGTCGTGTGAGGGGACGCCCCACTCGTGATCGTGATAGTCGCCCATGGCCGGCGAGCTATCGGCCCACGGACACCGCCGCCCGTCTGTCACCTCTCTTAGGCCGGTTCCAGCCTCGCCAGCGGCAGGTTGAGGGCGAAGCTGGTCCCCAGGCCCACCTCCGTCCGCTCGAGCGTCAGCTCACCCTTGTTTGCCTCCGCGAGCAGCCGGCTCACGTACAGACCAAGACCAGAACCGGGGACGCTGCCGAAGGCGGGATCGTTGCCCCTATGGAACGGGCGGAAAACACGAGCGCGCTCGATCTCGGACATTCCGACGCCATTGTCGATCACATGGACGACGGCCCGTTCGGTGTTCATGGTCACGCTGACCCTCAAGCGGGGCGGCCGCGCGGCATAAGTGAGACCGTTGTTGATGAGGTTGTCGAGGATGCGACCCAGCTGCAGCGGGTCGGCATCCACATGAACGGGTTCCGCACCGAGTGAGGTCACTACCTCCGCCCCATTCAGCTCCGCCCGCGGGCGCGCCCTGTCCACGGCCTTGAGGACGACGTCTTGAAGATCCACGGTGCTGCGGCTGGACGTCAACGGGTGCGCCTCGATGCGGGCGGACTCCAGCAGGTCGCCCATGATCCGATTCACGTGCCAGGCCTTGTCTGCCATCACGTTGAGGACGTCAATCCACCTGGCCGGTGCGGCTCCAAGCTTGCCATCGGCGAGGAGCGCGAGGTAGCTGGTCAGAACCGCAAGCGGCGCACCCAGCTCGTGGGCGGCCACGTTGATGGCGTCTGTTTTGGCCGCTATGGCGAGGTTGGCGGACTGGTACAGGCGCGACATCTCCTCTTTCTGCTCGCGCGCGTCGACGAACGAGGCGAGCAGGAAGGAAGCAAGGCTCAGGCTCACGTTGAAGGACTGCAGCGTGACCATCTTCTCGAGCAGGGTCTCGTGAACGAAAGGCCCGTTGCCGTTCACCGCGGCCCAGATGGCGACGATCGACGCGACGAGCGCTGCCGGCGCGGCTCCGCGGAGGCGGAATCGCCACGCCGCGGCCATGATCAGCGGCAGGACCAGGTATTCGAGCCGAAAACGATTCTGGAAGAGGATGTACGTCACCAAACCGACGCCACCCGCCAGGATCGCAACCTCGACTGCGCCTCTCCATCCCAGCGGGCGCGTCCCGTTGTGGGGCAGCAGGCTCAACAGGAATGGCGCGACCAGAAGGACGCCCATTGCATCGCCGGTCCACCAGACCGCCCAGGTCGCCACGAAGTTGCTCGCCGGTACCGCGCCGGACAGGACGAGCACCGAGGTCCCAACGCTCGCGCTTACCGTCATCCCGGCCAGGCCTCCAAGCGCGATGAGCGCCACGGCGTCCCGCAAGCGGTCCAGCTCGAGGCGAAAACCCGCCCGCCCCAGCAGCTCGGCCGAAACCAAGGGAGCCAATGTGTTGCCCAAAGCGATAAAAGCAGCTCCGAGTGGCGACGGGCCAAGCGGCAGGTTGACGGCAAATGCGGCCAGCGCGATCGCCGGCGCAACGCCACGACCGAGCACGAGGATGGACACAAGCGCGATTCCGGTCGGAGGCCACAGCGGTGTGACCTGGCCGTGGACGAGCGCGAGATTCAGGCTCAGCCGGGCGGCGACCCAGTACGTGACAGCCACCAACAGGAGACGCCAGAGGTACTGATACGGCTGGGCGATGACTCCGTTGACGCCGCGCTTGATCAATATCTAGAGCAACGCAAACGCCATTCGTTTCTCACACCCAACCCACCCGTCGTCCGCACGATACCGCGCCCATTTACGGGATTCAATGGAATCACCCCGAGGAGCCACCTGTTCCGGGTTCTTACATGGCAGACATTCAGGCGGTAACCGACGGCGAATTCGAGAACGTGGTGTTGAAGTCGGACGTTCCTGTGCTGGTCGACTTCTGGGCGACATGGTGTCCCCCATGCCGGATGATCGCTCCTATCGTCGAGCAGATCCACGCCGAGCTGGGCGACCGCGTAAAGGTCGTGAAGATGGACACGGACGAGAACCCATTGACGGCGATGTCGCTGGGAATCGCCTCCATTCCGACTGTCATCATCTTCAAAGACGGCAACCTCGCTGAACGCACCGTCGGCTACCGGCCGGATATGAAGGGCGATCTGAAGGCCAAGCTCGAAGCCTTGATCAGGAACGGTCGGAGAACCTCTCCCTGAACCTCAGCCGCAGCTCACGGAGCCCAGGAGATGGGCGGACGTCCCTGGCCCTTCCGGAACCATCAGGTTCGTCAACGTCACATCCATGGACAGGGACTTGCCGTCCTTGTACACGGCCGTTCCAGCCGTGCTCATCCAGATGTCGTAGTCGGGTGCATCCAGCATCACGGTGAACTCGGTGCCGGCTTTGTACTGAGCAGGGCCGCTGTAGGGCTTGGCCGTGGCGTCGAGGGTCCAGACCTGGCCGTTGATGGCTATCTCCACGTCGACGCTGCCGTCGCCGCAGGCGTTGGATGCGTTCGACGGGGCATTCGCCTTGTCGACCGTCGCGGAGATGCCCCCCGTCAGCGTAAGACTCGCCGTGTAGCTCGGGGCGGGAGTCGGGGTGGCAGCCGGTGCCAGCGACGTTGCCGCAGGCGATGTCGCGGTTTGCCCCGAGCTTGCCGACGGCGACGGTCCACCACACGCTGCAACGACGATCGCTGACGCAAGCACGGCGGCGACCAGGCCAGAAGCGGCCACGCTTGCGAACGGCTGGACTGTTTTCATGGCGCCAGCTTGGCCGGCATTCAGCCCAATTGCGTCCGCGCGCGTACTGAACTTTTAGGCGGCCTGCTTGAAAACAAGAGGCCCGGATTTCGCCAGGCCTCCTTCTTTGTCGCCGGCATCTTTCGCGTTTAGTGACACGTAGGGGTTCATGCGCTGCGGACCGACAGCTCTTTCTCCGCGCGCTCCCGTTCCCAACGCGCCTCGGCTTCGCCGATGGGTGTCGACGCCGGTCCCTTTACGAACGGCCAGATCTCCTCACCGATGCGCCGCCAGTTGGCGGTGGCGTGAAGGCTGCCGAGCACGGCGTAGAGGCCCAGGTTGATTCGCTGCAGCACCACGTAGGCGCGAGGGACGTCGCTGAATGGGGCCAACGGTCCCTTCGCATCGAAAAACCGACGCACGATCGCCGACGCATACGCCGGAGTGATGGTCATGGGCGCGTCACGGAGCACCGTGCCGTAGAACATGCCGAAGCGATCAACCACAACTTCCGTCGGCACAGGCGCGCCCGGCCGCAGGAAGCCGGCACGTTCCAACGACGCCCGGAACAGGTCGCCATCTTTTTCGATGACGAGGAAACGAAGGGCGTCGACTAGCGGAGCGAGGTCTTCGTCGCTGAAATGCTTCGTCAATCCAAAATCCAGGAAGGTCACCCGGCCACCGCCGTGGAAAAGGTAGTTGCCGGGATGAGGGTCGCCGTTGAACGCGTGGAGGCGGTACAGGCTGCGCGAAACGAAGCGATTTATCGTTTCGGCCGCCATGTTTCGTTCGCGCTGATTCCAATTCAGCACGTCGTCAAAGCGCGCACCGCTTACCAGCTCCGTGGTCAGCACGCGAGCCGTGCTCAGGTCGCTGATCACATGAGGAACATGAATGACCGGGTGGCCTTCGTAGTAGCCCGCGAAAAGCTCTTGATTCTCGGCTTCGAGGAGATAATCGACCTCCTCGCGCAGCCGTTCCGCCAGCTCGTCGATGAGCGAGCGAGTGTCGAGGCCGGGGAAGGCAACGCCGGCAACTCTGCGCAGCAATGCGACGTTCCGCACGTCCGAGGTGATGGTGCGGGCAATGCCTGGGTACTGGACTTTGACGGCCACGGCCCTGCCCTCCCGAGTGATGGCCCGATGCACCTGCCCGATAGAAGCAGCCGCAAACGGCAGCGGATCCCACCGGGCGAAGATCCGCTCCGGAGCATCGCCGAGCTCGTCTACGACCACCGAGCTCGCCAGACCCGGGCTCATCGGCGGAGCGTTGTGCTGAAGTCGAGCCATGGCGGAACGAAAGGTCTCCGGCATGTCCTCATCGATGTAGCTGGCCATCTGGCCGAGCTTCATGAGGGCGCCTTTCATCGAGCCAAGCTCCTCGGTAACGTCGTCCGCGGTGCGCAGCGCGAGCTCATGGCGCAGCTCGCTGCGGCGGTCCACCGACGCGAAGATCAGGCGTGGCGATTGCGCCAGGTAGCGGCCCCCGATCCGCAAAGCGAGCCTCGCGAGCGCCGCACCCCGACCGAAGCGCGACTGCAGCATCGGGCCGCGGTGCCGCGTGCCGGTCATGAGCGCATCTGAAGATCGATCTGCTCTCTCGCCTCCAACACACCCGGCAAAGATTCAAAGCCGAAATCGAGAGCGCCAATGAGCTGGCGGACTGGTTCCCGCTCCATCACCTGTGGAGGCGGCTCGTCGAATCCGTACATGCCGCGCGCCCAGGCCGGCAGAGTGCCAATAGCCACTCGCCCCAGATCGTGCCAGAGCTCACGCGTGTCGTCGTCCAGGCCCGGCGGATCGAGAACGATGGCGATCGCGCCTCGGGCCGCCGGCGTCGCCTGCCGGAGGTCGACCGACTCCATGTACTCGCCCAGGGCAGCAGTGCTGGCGGGGACCTGGCTCACCGGGACCCCGATGATTTCCGCAAAGCGAGCCATTTCGGCCACATAGCGGTCCGCATCTGCCGCCTCGAGCGAGCGCCCGTAGCGCTGGACGACACTGACGATCGAATCCACCATCCCCGCGTGGACCCACAAGAGAAGGTCCGGGTCGTCAGCGCGGTACGCGAGCCCGGTTATGTTGTCCGTTCCGCGCACGTGGGCATGAACCGCGCGGACGCGGGCCGCGGCGCCTTCGGCCGCGGCGGTGTCGCCGTAGGTGACGGTCAGAACGTAGCCGGCCGTGGCGGCGAGGCGCCCGAATGGATCGCGCTGCCAGTCGCTGTGTTGGGCGACCCCCGCCATCGCCAGCGGGTGAAGTGCCTGGACCATCAACGAGCGAATCGCCGCCAGCGGAAAGCTGCGGTCGCGGTGCACTCGCCAAACGATGCTCTGCGGCCCGAACAATCCGGCGTCCTTGGGGCGGTTTGAGACGGAGCTCACGTAGGCACGCGCGAGCGGCTCCATCATGCGGAGCTGCGATCCACCTTCAGACGCCGCAGCCAAACTGGCTTCGGATCTCCGCTCGTGATTCGCGCCTGGAGGGCTCACGTCCCCACCATACCGGCGCCTTGATCCGGCGAAACCGCTGGTTGGCCCGCAAGTCGCTGCAGCTCCCCGCGATAACGCTCGTCGATGTTCGGGGCCGGGACCTGCTGTTGGAGCATGACGATGCGCTCGTGGTCGGCAGGCTTGAGCCGGGCGCCGGCCAACGAGAGCGCGGCATATAGCTCGAGCGCCTGTAAACAGCATTGCCCGGCTCTGGCATGGTTTCCACGAAGCTGGTGGATCGCACCCTCCTCCCCCAACAACGCCGCGTGCATACGGAGACGGTCTAGCTCGAACTTGCCGAACAGGTCGACCGCGCTCGCGGCATCCACGCGCTCGAGCACAGGTCGCATTGGACCGAGCACGACATCGCGGGTCTTGTGAAGCAGGATCAGGGCCGGGTCGAGGTCTCCGGCCCGGACCAGCTCGAGAACCTGCGAGATCGCCTGAGCCGCCTGCTCTATGACTCGCTCGAGGTAGTCGCGCTGAATGACGCTCATCCGGTCAAGACTATCTGGAGGCCGAACAAACGGCTAAGCCTCGGGCCGGGCAGGTTCACCGTGTCATCAATTACGGCTCCCGTTACGAGGACGTTGTAACGGCAACCCATAGTTGCTCACGAAAAATGAGCCTTCGCAAGCCGTACCGGAACCATTCAAGACTCGTTCTCACGGGCGGCCTCGTGGCTGCCGCGTTGATCGCGGCAGCGTGCTCGACCACCGGGAGCGCCACAAGTCCTTACGGCGCACCGAGCGCCGCTCCGAGCGCCGCTCCTGTCGTTGCACCCAGCCCTTCACCGGCCCCGCCGGCCGCCTCGGGTACCGCAATCGATGTCGGGAGCACGCGGCTGGGACAGGTTCTCGTCGACTCCAACGGCCAGACCGTCTACCTGTTCCTGGCGGACAAGGGCACCGCGTCCAGCTGCAACAGCGCCAGCTGCGTGCAGTACTGGCCGCCCGTCCTCACGACCGGCACCCCGCAGGCCGGCGCCGGCGTGAATGCCTCGTTGCTGGGCACCACTGCGCGCGCAGACGGAACCACTCAGGTCACATACGCAGGCCACCCGCTGTACCGGTTCATCTCAGACAAGAAGGCCGGCGATGCAACCGGTCAGGGGGTCAACGCCTTCGGTGCTCCCTGGTATGTCGTGTCTCCGTTGGGGGCGCAGATCGGGTAGGTCTCGGGTTTGGCTCCTGGTCGGCATCAAGGTCGAAGCGGGCAAGCAGCTAGCGGAGCGTCATCTCCCTCCGCATAGCCTCCCACGCCTCGCGCGCGTCCTGCACGGAACCCGCGTCCTCAATGGTCGAGATGTCTCCAGGGTCCTTGTCCAGCGTCACGGCTTTCAAGACTCTGCGCATGATCTTTCCGCTCCGCGTCTTCGGCAGCATGCTCACGAAGTTGAGGTCCCCGATCACAGCCACGGGCCCGAGCTCACGGCGAACAGTCTCGAGCAGCTCGCGCCTCAGCTCTTCAGATGGTTCGTAGCCCTTCTTGAGCACGACGAAGGCCGCGATCACCTCCATACGCACGGGGTCAGGTCGGGCGGTCACGCCGGCTTCGGCAACGCCTGCATGGCGAAGGAACGCCGTCTCGACCTCAATCGTGCCGATCCGGTGCCCAGCGATCTTGATGATCTCGTCCGCTCGACCGCTGAACCAGACGTAACCGTCCTCGTCGAATGAGGATGCGTCGCCGCTGAGATAGAGCGTTTTGCCTGGGATTCGCCGCCAGTAATCGTTCGCGTAGCGCTCGATCTCGCCCCAGAGAGTCGCCGTGAGGCCCGGAAACGGTCGCTTGATCACCATCATCCCTTTCTCATTAGGTCCCAACGGCTCACCCTCCGGTGACACCACCAGCGCTTCGACCCCGGGCAGCGCAATCCCGCCCGAGCCGGGCTTGATCGGGAGCATGCCAAGTCCCCAGGGGTTGCCGAAGATCGGACCCCCGGTCTCCGTCTGCCACATGTGATCGATGACGGGCACGCGGTCTTCGAGCACGTCTTGTTGGAGCCACTCCCAGGCCGGGGCATTCAACACCTCGCCTGCGCATACCACCCGGGTCAACGAGCTGAGGTCATACTTCCGCGCCGGCTCACTGCCGTACTTCATCAACACACGGACGGCTGTCGGCGACGTAAAAATTCCGCTGACCCGGTTGGTCTCGACGATCCGATAGAAAGTCTCCGCACCCGGATGGTCGAGGCCGCCCTCATAGGCGATGGTCGTGCAGCCGGCGAGCAGCGGCGCGTAAACGATGTAGCTGTGGCCGACGATCCAGCCGACGTCGGCCGTCGCCCACCAGATGTCGTTCTCCTCGAGACCGAATACCCATTTGCCCATCGAGTGGATGTACACCTGGTAGGGGCCATGGGCGTGGACGGCCAGCTTCGGCTTGGCCGTCGTGCCTGAAGTGGCGAGGATGTACGCGGGCTCGTTGGACTCCAACCACTCGACCTCATCGCTCTTGCCCTCGCCGAGCGCGAGAAACTCCGGCCAATAGATGTCTCGGCCTGGCTTCATGGCCGGCTCGTCCTCGCCCCGGCGGTGGACGACGACGTGCGCGATGTGCTTCCCATGCTCGGCCAGCGCCTCATCGACTATGCCTTTGAGGGGCACGTTCTTTCCCTTTCGGTAGGTCAGATCGGAGCAGAACAGCGCCTTGGCGCCCGCCATCTGGATTCGATCGCCGAGGGCGCCCGACCCAAAGCCGGCGAAGACCGCAATGTGGACCGCGCCGATTCGGACGCAGGCGAGCATGAGGACGATGGCTTCTCGGCACGTCGGCATGTAGATGCCGAGGCGGTCGCCCTTGCCGATGCCCAGCCCGCGCAGCGCGGCGGCGGTCCTGCGTACCTCGTATTGGAGTTGCGCGTATGTGAGCACTGAGCGCTCGCCCCGCTCGTCCTCGCACACCAGGGCGGCTCGGCCCCCTTTGCCGGCTAAGACGTGGCGGTCCACGCAATTCCAGGCAAGATTGGTCTCGCCGCCGACAAACCACCGGAAGTAGCGCCCGCGATCGTCGGGCTTATCCGCATCCCATTCGAAGACGCGATCCCACGGCCGGTGCCAGGGCAGGGACTCCGCCGCTCGTGCCCAGAAGCCGTCCGGGTCGTCTTTGGCGGCACGGCAGAAGGCCGCGATCTTCGGGCTGATGAGCTCCATCGCGCTGCTCCTTTGAGTACGGACCCTGGGGTCCGAGCCGCTTATGTGCTGTGTCGCGGACTCGTCGTTCGAACAGCTGGAGTTTAGGCGCCCAACCGCCTCTCCGAAGCAAGGGTGCTATCTACTGAGGACCTGGAACCAGGGGCGATGGATGCTTTGGTTGGTACAGACGAATTTCGCCTCCACCGGGAAGCTGGATGGTGGTCATAGAACCCCACCTCACCTCCTCCACCTCCGAACACCGGATGTTTTTGTCAGCAAGTGCCGCCATATCGGCGTTCAGGTCGTCAGACATGAAAAAGAGCTCGTGCCCAACATTCCCCTCGGCGGGATGGACGGCGAGCTCTGCCGGAGGCAGCGCAAAGATCAGCCAATCATGGCCGGCGTCGACCGATGAGAGTCCGAAGACGTCCCGGAAGAACGCGCGATCGGCCGTCGCGTTCTGGCTGTAGATGATTGCGTGGGCGCCGAAGATCATGGCTTCCTCCTTTGCTCCCCCATTCCATAGACGGCCGAAACAGCCCGAGGCCACCCCTGTCAGAAAGGGTTCCTTTACCCTTCAGAGGACGCCGGCGTAGCTCAATTGGCAGAGCAGCTGTTTTGTAAACAGCAGGTTACGGGTTCGATTCCTGTCGCCGGCTCCACGTGCCGAATTTTTCCGCACGTTTGGATCCACGCGCGCCGATCCGACGCGCAAATTCCGAGTTTTTGGGGTCAGCGGACAAGAACGGATTGAACGGCCGGCGATTTTTATGGCTGGATTTTTGGCGAAAGCGTTCGTAGCGTGGAACGAGCACCAGCCACGCATCTGACACGAGGTACGAGGAAATGATCGACCTCCCCAAGAGCGGTTCGGAGATCCCCGCCGGAAACATCGCACCCGACTTCACCCTGCCCACCACGCCTGACAGCAAGGTGAGTCTCAAGTCGTATCGCGGGCGGCCGGTCGTTCTGGCCTTCTACCCCGCCGATTGGAGCCCGGTATGCTCGGATCAGCTCAGCCTCTACCAGGCCGCGCTCTCCGAGTTCCAGCAGTACAACGCGCAGCTGCTGGGCATCTCCGTAGACGGCCTTTGGTGTCACATGGCGTTCGCGAAGGACCGGGGCTACCAGTTCCCGCTGCTGGCCGACTTCCACCCCAAGGGCGTGGTGGCGCAGACATATGGCGTTTACCGCGACTCGGACGGCATGAGCGAGCGAGCACTTTTCGTGATCGACCCCCAAGGCGTCATCACGTGGAGCTACGTCTCGCCGATCAACGTGAATCCCGGGGCGGATGGCATCCTGCGCGCCCTCGACCTCATGCAAGCGCATGTCAGGAGATAGCGCGAAGTGATCACGCCTGAAACGATCTCGATGCTCACCTACGCCCCCACACTCGTCGCCCCGGTCACGCCGCGCGACCATATCCTGGGCTCGATCGACGCGCCGGTCGTGCTCGTCGAATACGGGGACTACGAGTGTCCATACTGCAAGGCCGCCCAGCCGGTGGTCAAATCGGTCCTCGCCACGATGGGTGATGACCTGGCGCTGGTCTACCGTCACTTTCCGTTGTCGAACATCCACCCGCTTGCCTGGAAAGCGGGCGAGGCCGCGGAGGCGGCGGGAGCCCAGGACATGTTCTGGGAGTACCACGACGTGCTGTTCGAGAAGCAACCTGCCCTCGACGTCCGCCACCTCATCGCGTACGCCGACGAGCTCGACCTCGACGCCGACCGCTTCGGCGACGAGCTCATGCGAGACATCCATTCGACGCGCGTGCACGAGGACTTCCGCAGCGGGATATTGAGCGGCGTCAACGGCACGCCGACCTTCTTCGTAAACGGCGTGCGCTATGACGAAGACAAGGACCCCGCATCGCTGCTGCGAACGCTGCGCGCGGCCATGGCCTGATCAGACCGACACGAGCCGTCCCAGCGGGCGGGATTCCAGATACGCTTTCGTCGAGGGGAGGTGGCCGTGAGGAAGGTGAGGCTGGTGCACATGCTCGAAGCCTGCAGCGCTGAGCCAGCACGGCGCGGGCGATGAATGCCGGCGAGCGTGCGGCTCTGATCGATCGCTATACGGAAGGCCACCGGGCCGTGATGGATGCGTTTCGCGGCATCACCGAGGAAGAGCTCGACCGATCCGCCAGCGGCGAATGGACCCCACGGCAGATCGCCCACCACCTGGCAGACAGCGAGATGATGTCGGCGATCAGGATTCGCCGCCTGCTCACCGAAGAAGACCCGGTCATCCACGGCTACGACGAGGTCATGTTCGCGAAGAAGCTCACCTCCGACCGGCCGATCGCGCCCTCGCTCGAGGCGATGCGCTATGCGCGCGAGTCCACGGCCCAGATTCTCCAACGCCTGACGGAGGCGGACTGGCAGCGGAACGGAACCCACAGCGAGAGCGGGCCGTACAGCGTCGAGACCTGGCTCACGACCTACGCTGCGCACGGCCACGACCATGCCGCGCAGGTGAAACGCTCGCGCGGCATGAAGTAGGGATGGCGACGACCCAGGTCCTGATGGAAGCCGCCCTCACCAGGGCGCGGGCGGCCACAGACGCCGACCTTGCCGACCTTTTCGAAGAGCTGCGCATCCCGTCGATCAGCACGCTGCCCGAGCGCCGCGAAGACTGTCTCCGGAACGCCAGGTGGCTGCAGGCTCGCCTCGACCGCATCGGTTTCGAGACCAAGCTCGCCCAGCCGATCGAGGACGGGCTGCCTGTAGTGGCCGGCGAGTGGAACGGCCGGCCGGGCAAGCCGCACCTCACCATCTACGGCCACTACGACGTGCAGCCCGCCGATCCGCTCGACGAATGGGAGACGCCGCCATTCGAGCCGGCGATCCGCGACGGCCGAATCTTCGCGCGCGGCTGCGCCGACAACAAGGGCAACCACATGGCGACCGTGAAAGCGGTCGAGCATCTCTTCGCGGCCGGTGGTCCGCCGATCAACCTGCGTTTCCTCATCGAGGGCGAGGAGGAGATCGTGGGCAAGTCCCTTCCCCGCTATCTGCGCGCGAACGGCCCGAAGCTCGAGACGGACGCGGTCCTGGTTTGGGACGGGGGCTTTGACGAGGACGGCAACCCCACCTTGGCCTCAGCCCTGCGCGGCCTCCTGTACCTGGAGCTGCACGCGACCGGCGCCGCAGTCGACCTGCACTCAGGCATGTTCGGAGGCGTCGCGCCGAACCCGATCAACACCCTCGCCCGAATCATCGGCGAGCTCAAGGATCGCAACGGCCACATCACCGTGCCCGGCTTCTACGACCCGGTGGAGGCGCCTACCGCCGACGAGCTGGCGGACTGGAAAACAAAGGACAAGCGATACGAGGAGGCGCTGCTGGAGGCGTCGGGCGCACGTGTCCTCGAGGGCGACCCTGGCTTCCTGGCCCTCGAGCGGACCGGGAGCCGACCCACTCTCGACGCCAACGGTTTTCTCGGTGGATTTGTCGGCGAAGGCGAGAAGACGGTGATCCCCGCTCGAGCCTTCGCGAAGGTGAGCATGAGGCTTGTGCCCAATCAGGACCCCGTGGCGGTGCTCGCGGCGATCGAGAAGCACATCGAGTCGCTGACGACGCCCGGCGTCGCCATCGAGGTCAAGGTGATGAGCAGTGCACCACCCGTCAAATGCCGGGTCGACAACCCGGCGGCGAACGCCCTGCGCTTGGCTTTCTCCGAGGTGTTCGGCAGGGACACCGCGCTCATCCGGGTTGGCGGCTCCATCCCGGTGACGGTCGACTTCCAGGAAGCCGTTGGAGCGCCGCTTCTAATCAGTGGGATCCCCCAGGCCGACGCCGCGGCCCATTCGCCCAACGAGCGCCTGGTGGTCGCCTGGTGGTAGACAACTACCTGCGCGGGATCGAGGCAGTGATCCGTTTCATCTGCAAGCTCGGCGACCAAGCTTTGTAACCCGCGGCGGTATTTCGAGGATGCGGGCGTGCAGTGCCCGCTTGCCTAGACATCCTCGCGACCCAGAGGGTAGGCCCCCGCAATGGGGCCTCCCTCCTCCTCACCTCATGCGGAAAGGTTGCGTACCTCATACGACGTGGCGGTGACTTTCGAGGGGGCTTTATCGAGGCTGGCAACGATCAGGCCGGTGAGCCAGCCCGATCCCGGCAGCGCACTCGCGGTGTCGATCAGGTCAGCCACGGCGATCCCGTTGACGAACATGGCGACGCGCGTCGACAGGCCATCCGCAAGCGTGGCGCACACCCCGACAATGGTCATCGACACCGGGCCGGGCAT
>WNGG01001446.1_pt1 | contig 26955 bp, 23 predicted proteins | sample 5400661 | NCBI WGS metagenome assembly WNGG01 (sample SAMN13153372, study PRJNA577476) | soil metagenome | isolation source: 100 cm soil or saprolite under Garry oak tree replicate 1 | place: USA:California | collected 2016-06-15
ATCTCGGGCGGATCACCAACGTCCGCTGCGTGTTCTTCTGCGGCTATGCGGCCGAGCCCAACGGGGCCCTGTCGTGGCGGTTCCGCCGCGAGTACGCCGGCTCCGGCGCGCTCGGCGACCTGCTCAGCCATGTCGTCGACCTGGTTCAGTACGTCATCGGGCCGATCAGCGAGGTGTGCTCGCTGCTGTCGACGTTCCACCGGCAGCGGCCGATCCTGCCCATGGGGTCAGGCACGCACTTCGCCGTGATCGAGAACGGCGAGCTGGCCCCGGTGGAGAACGACGACCACGCCGCCGCCCTGGTACGGTTCGCGGCTGGTCCCCGCACCGACGGCACTGTCGGGACCCTGGAGGCGTCACGGGTCATCGTCGGCCCGCAGTGCGGCCTGGCCATCGAGGTGTACGGCACCCAGGGATCAGCGACGTGGAACTTCGAGCAGATGAACGAGCTGCGGCTGTGCCTAGGCCGCGGCGGCCCGAACGTCGGCTATACCACCGTCCTGGCCAACTCCTCGATGGGCGATTACGCGCGGTTCCAGCCCGGGCCGGCCAACAGCATGAGCTATGACGACCTCAAGGTCATCGAGGCCTGGAAGTTCCTCGTGGCGCTGCGGGGCGGCGAGCGCCGTAACTCCACGATCTTCGAGGCCCAGTCCGACGCCGAGGTCCTGGCCGCCGCGGCCGCCTCAGCGGAGGACGGACTATGGCACAAGGTTCCGGGAATCCGGGACGCGACCTTCGGCCGGCCCTCACCCGGCGGGGACTCCAGTGAGTGAACGACCGGCAGAAGCCGCTGGCCCTGCGATCGTCGTCGGTCTGGGGACGATCGACCCGGCGCTCATGGCGGACCCGCTGCGGGCCTTGCTACCTTCGTCGCCAGCCCGCAGCCCGAAGACCTGGCCGCGGCCGCGGGCGCGATCGTCCGCGCTGACGCGGTGATCGACAGGGCGCTGCTCGGGCGCATGCCGAACATTCGCGTCCTGGCGCGCACCGGCGTCGGGGTCGACCTGGTCGACGTCGCCGCCGAGACCGAGCGCGGCATCGCCGTCGTCATCACCCCCGGCAGCGGAACCAGCGCCGTCGCCGAGGCGGTCATCGGCATGGCCCTGCACTTGGCCAAGCGGTTCGGGCCGCTGACCGACCTGGCGCGCAGCGGCGGGTCGGCCCAGCGGAATCAGGTTGCCGTTGGTGACCTGGAAGGCCCGACGATCGGCATCGTCGGCTACGGCCGCATCGGGCAGCGGGTCGGCCAGCTGGCCCGCGGGTTCGGGATGCGGGTGCTCGCCTACGATCCGGTCACCATCCCGCCTGATGACGTACGCTGCACCCGCTTGAGCGAGATCGCCGCCCGCAGCGATGTCATCACCTTGCACGCGCCGCTCACCGAGGCCACCAGGCACCTGGTCAACCGCCGCTTCCTCAGCGCCGTCAAGCCAGGGGCCCTCCTGATCAATTGCGGGCGCGGGGCCCTCATCGACGCCGACGCGGTGCTGGACGCCCTGCTGGGCGGCCAGCTGTCCGGTGTCGGCCTGGACGTCTTCGTGCCCGAGCCGCCAGCTCACCACCCGCTGTTCGACCATCCGGACGTGGTGCTCACCCCGCACCTGATGGGACTGAGCCGCCGGGTCGACTGCCTGGTGAACTCGGCGGGCCTGACCTCCCGCGGCTCGCTGCTCGACACCTCGCCCGAGCTCTTCGACCAGCACATCGCCGTCAACCTGCGCGGCCCGTTCTTCCTCATGCAGGCCGTCGTCACGGACATGCTCGCCCGGCAGTCCGCCGGGACCATCGTCAACATCATCTCGACCTCCGAGCATTGCGGGAGCGGCGTGGTTACCGGCTCGGTCATCGACTGGGATCAGAACGTCATCGGCGCGGTGGACTGACCAGCGCGCTGCCCACTGAGCATCCGCACCGCCCAGAAAGGCAAGCATGATGAGACTAGGACTGATCGGCCTCGGCCGCATCGGCGCGTTTCACGCCGAGACACTGTCCGCCCTGCCGGCCGTCGACACGCTGGTCGTGGCCGACACTCTACCCGGCCGCGCCGCGCAGATCGCCAGGAAGCTGGGCGCCGAGACGGCCGACAGCAGCTACGCCCTGCTCCGCTCGGGCATCGACGGCCTGGTCATCGCCGCGGCAACCGACGCCCACCCCGCCCTGCTGCGCGAGGCAGTCGACGCTGGCGTCCCGGTGTTCTGCGAGAAGCCGGTGGCTGCGAGCGCCGCCGAGGCAGCCATGATCACCCGCCTGGTGGCAGGCTGCGCGGACCGCGTCCAGATCGGCTACCCGCGGCGCTTCGATGCCGGCTTCGCCCATGCCCGGGACGCGCTGCAGGCCGGCCAGCTCGGCTGGCTGCACACGATCCGCTCAACCACCCTGGATCCCGTACCGCCGCCGCGTGAGTACGCCGCGGTCACCGGCGGCATCTTCCGGGACTGCAGCGTGCATGACTTCGACGCCGTCCGCTGGGTCACCGGCCGCGAGGTCGTCGAGGTTTACGCCGTCGGAAGCAACCGGGGCGAGCACTGGATCGCCGACCTCGGCGACGTCGACACCGCCGCCACCATCCTCACCCTCGACGATGGCTGTCTCGCGGTCGTCTCGAATACCCGCTACAACGCCCGCGGCTACGACGTGCGACTGGAGCTGCACGGGTCGCTGGACAGCATCGCCGCCGGGTTCGACAACGGCCTGCCGCTCGGCTCCGCCGAGCCCGGCGTGACCTTTCCCGCCGGGCCCCCGCACCGGTTCTTCATGGACCGGTTCGCCGCTGCCTTCCGCGCCGAGCTCGCCGCGTTCACCGAAGTCGTCAGCGGCCGTCGGCCATCCCCCTGCACCGTGGCTGACGCCGTCGAGTCCGGATGGGTCGCCGAGGCCGCCACGCTGTCGCTGCGTGAGCACCGCCCGGTCCGCATGGCCGAGGTGCGCCAATGACGCCAGTGCCTCCTGCGGCGCCAGTCACAGGACCGCGCCTGGCCGACGCGCCGCTCGCGGTGGCACCGACATGTTCGTGGACCCGGCTGGAACGGTACCCGAAGGCTCCAGCTGCCAGGACTGGCGGGCCAGGCCCCGGCAGCCGGGGCGGATACGAGCCACCCGCAGCAGCGGCCTGGGCGAGCTGGCACCACGGCCTTGAGGCTCCCCGGCGCCGGACACATCATAAGCCGCAGCGATCCGGCCGCTGCTGCGCGCCGGAACCAAGTAATGCGCCCGCGGGTGTATCACGGGCGCGGCCCGGTGCTCCGATGTTGCTGAGGGGCGCCTCGGGACTGACGTAGGCGCGGGCTTCCCGGTCGGCCGCGCGAGCGGGAGCGGCCGGCCGGGCAGCCGGGGAGGTCAGCCCCCCGGCAGAAGGAGGCCCACTATGTGGTCCGCGCCCTATGACCTGAGCATTGACGCCGCCCGGGCCGACGCGCTCTTCGCGTCCGCGCTGCAGAGCTCCGACGAGCCGAGCGCCGTGCAGGTCAGGCAGGCGATCGCCGCGGCGAGCAGCGAGCTCGGCGACATGGGCTGCGCGGGCCGGGTCGCGCAGGAGTACGGCGAGCACCCCGAGACCGCGGTTACCCGGATGCGCTGGGCACGGACGGCGGTGGCCTGCGCGTTCGGCGGTTCGTCGGGGTGCCAGTACCCGCCAGGTGTTCGGACCGGCCGACCGCGATCTCCGCGGAGTCAGTCAGCCGCAGCTTGCGCCTGACGCGCTCGTAGAACGTCGTGTGGCCGAGCCGGACGACATAGGCCGCGGCGGGGCGCGGTCGCAGTTCGATCCGGTCACCGGGTTCCACCTCGGCGGCGACATTGCCGTCGGCCTCCACGGCAAGGCGGCCGCTGCCCGGCAGGACGCTCAGGGTCAGCTGGTCATCGACCGAGACGACGAGCCCGCGGTTGTAGGCCGAATGCGGCGCGGCCGGCGTGACCAGGAGAGCCTCCACCGCAGGGCTCACGATGGGCCCGCCGGCGGAGAAGCTGTACGCGGTCGAGCCGGTCGGCGTCGCGATCACGATCGCGTCGGCCGCGTAGCTAACGAACGGGCGCCCCGCGGTCTCCACCGAAATGGCGGCTGTCTTCTGCCCGGGGAACCGCACGAACGCGATGTCGTTGAACGCGGTGATCAGCTGGTCCCCGATGACGGCGTCCACCGCCAGGCGCGGTTCGGTGGTGAACTCGTGGTTGTCGATCGCCGACAGCGCGTCGGCCAGGTCGGGCACGTCGACCTCGGCCAGGAACCCCAGCTTGCCCAGGTTCACCCCGAGGACCGGGGAGCGCTGCCGGTCGGCCAGCCGCATGGCGCGCAGCATGGTGCCGTCGCCGCCCAGGCTGACCATCAGGTCCGCCCGCCGCTGCAGTTCCTCGGCGGTCACGGCCTCGGCGGTGCAGGCCAGCCTGCGGATCTCGGTGTCGATGCCCAGAACGAGAATGTCCCGGCGGGCCGCCCACTCCAGGATCGACCCGACCGCCCCGCTGCAGTCCCGCTCGGGGTGCAGCACCATGCCGACGACGTGCATGGCCTCAAGCTACTAAACGAAACCAGCGCGGCGTAAGGAGGCGTGACTAGGATCGAGGCGTGATCAACGGGATGCATGCCGTCGTGTTCTCGCCCGAAGCCGAGAAGGTGCGCGACTTCTTCGCGGACGTGCTCGGGTTTTCTTCTGTAGACGCCGGCGGAGGCTGGCTCATCTTCGCCCTGCCGCCCGCTGAGCTGGCGGTTCATCCCGCCGACGGGGAGAGCCGGCACCAGCTGTACCTGATGTGCGACGACATTCACGCCACCCTCGCCGAGCTGCGCGCCAAGAGCGTCGAGGTCGCGCAGGACGTCTCCGACCAGCGCTGGGGCCTGGTGGCCGCGATCCGCCTGCCCGACGGCACTGAGCTCCCCATCTACCAGCCCCGGCACCCCTCGCCTCGTTGATCCCGGCTTAGCGTTAGGGATATGGCGAAGCTCAGGGTTCTGTTCATCGGGGGCAGCGGGGTCATCAGCTCGGCGTGCTCGCGGGTCGCGGCCGGCGGCGGCATCGAGCTGTTCGTGCTGAACCGGGGCCGGGACACGGCGCGGCCGCTCCCGCCGGGGGTGAGCATGCTGCGGGCGGATATACGGGAACCGGAGTCCGTTCGGGATGAAATCAAAGATCTTGAATTCGATGCCGTGGCCGACTGGGTGGCCTTCACCCCCGAGCACATCCGCACCGACATCGAGCTGTTCCGCGGGCGGACCGGGCAGTACGTGTTGATCAGCTCGGCGTCGGCTTACCAGACACCGCCCGCGCGGCTGCCGGTGACCGAGTCCACGCCGCTGCGCAACCCGTACTGGCAGTACTCCCGCGACAAGATCGCGTGCGAGGACCTGCTCGTCGCGGCCTACCGGGAGCAGGGGTTCCCGGCCACGATCGTCCGGCCCTCGCACACCTACGACGAGACGCTGGTGCCGTTCGACGGCGGCTGGACGGTGCTGGGCCGGATGCTCGCGGGCAAGCCCGTGATCGTGCACGGTGACGGGACGTCGCTGTGGACGCTGACCCACCACGATGACTTCGCCCGGGCGTTCGTCCCGCTGCTCGGCCACCCGCGGACCCTCGGTGAGGCCATCCACATCACCTCCGACGACGTCCTCACCTGGAACCAGATCGCCGAGTCGCTCGCGGCGGCCCTCGGGGTGACGGCGCGCCTGGTGCACGTGCCATCGGACGCAATCGCGGCCGCCGACCCGGACTGGGGCGCCGGGCTGCTGGGCGACAAGGCGCACTCGATGGTGTTCGACAACGCCAAACTGCGCAGCATCGTGCCCGGCTGGCCGGCGGTGATCCCGTTCGAGCAGGGCGCCAGGGAGATCGTGGCGTGGTACCTGGCCGATCCGGCCCGGCAGGTCACCGACGCGGCCCTGGACACGGCGATGGACAAGCTCGCGGCGGCCTGGGCCGTATGATCACGGCCGTGCGGGACGTCCTCGCGGCGGCCCGCGGGCTCGCCGATGACCTGCTGTTCCCCGACGCGACCCGGGTCGACGGGCTGGATGTGCTCCCGGTCGCCCACCTCGACGCGCTCGCCGCGCTGGGCCTTTACGGGGCGCACGCTCCGGTCCAGGCCGGCGGCCTCGGCCTGGACCTGGCGGCGACCTGCGCCGTGGTCGAGGAACTGGCCGGCGGCTGCCTGACCACCACGTTCGTCTGGCTGCAGCACAGCGGGCTGGTCATGACGCTGGCCGCCGAAGGTACCCCCGCGGCGCTGCGCGACCGCTGGCTCGGCCCGGCCTGCCGGGGCGAGGTCCGTGGCGGCATCGCCCTCACCGGCCTGATCCCCGGGCCGCCCCTGCTGCGCGCCCGGCCCGCCGGCGGCGGGTGGCGGCTGGACGGCGAGGCGCCGTGGGTGACCGGCTGGGGGCTGATCGACCTGCTGCTGGTCGAGGCGCGCGGGCCGGGGGACAGCATCGTGTCGCTGATCCTGGACGCGACCGCCCACCCCGGGCTGACCGTGACCCGCCAGCGGCTCTCCGCCGTCGACGCGAGCGTCACCGTCCGGCTCGGCTTCGACGATGTCACGGTTCCGGTGGAGCGCTTCGCCGGCCAGGTGCCCTTCGAACCGGCGGAGAGCCTGCGGCCGGACCGGATGCGCATCAACGGGTCCCTCGCGCTCGGCCTGTCCGGCCGGTGCGCCCGGCTGCTCGGACCCGGGCCGCTCGGCGGCGAAGTGGACGCCTGCCGGGCCCGGCTCGACGAGGCGGTTACGGCCGGCGCGACCGCGATGGCGGAGGCCCGCGCGGCGGCTTCGGCGCTGGCCGTGCAGGCCACGGCGGCCCTGGCGGTGCGGGACGGCAGCCGGGCGGTCGCGGTGGGCCAGCACCCGCAGCGGCTCGCCCGCGAGGCGCTGTTCCTGCTGGTGTTCGGCTCGCGGCCGGGGATCAAGAGCGCGCTGCTGCGGCGGTTCGGGGCCAGCGCCGGCTAGCCGGGCAGATCATCTCGTACCGGGCCGATCCCGGAATACGCTGGTGCCATCGGCAGCACGCGGCCGCGGTGACGACGTCGCGCAGTTCCCGCAGGTGGTCGTGGCCGTTCAGGCCGACGATCAGCCGGCCGCCCGGGCGGGTGACGCGGCGCAGCTCGCGGACCGCGCGGCCCGGCTACTGCCGCGCGTTCAGGTTCACGTCTGTCTTGTACTGGACTTCCTGCAGGAAAGAGGTATCCGCCCACAGCTCGGACCGGTCGGCCCCCGTCATTCCGGCCTCAGCGCGACGAGCCTCCGGCCACCTCGTACGACCAGAGCTCGCTGCCTACCCCCACCGGAGCGGGCGCCTCGCCGCCCGCCCGCTCGGCGGCCGACCGGTGCCCGTGCCCGAACGCGGGGGACTGCATCCACGCCTGGAATGCCGCCTCGTCCCGCCACCGGGTCACCACCAGCCAGGTGGCCCGCCCGTCGGTCGGCTTGAGCAACTCGAAGCCCTCGAAGCCGTCCTGGTTGTCTACCGCGCCAGCCCGGGCGGCGAACCTGCGGGCGAGCTCGTCGCCGCTGTCGGCGGGCACGGTAATCGCGTTGATCCTCACGACCGTCACATGTTTCAACCTATCCGGTTGACAGTTCATTTTGACCCGGTCCCGACCTGGGCGGGGGTGAGGAGGAGAGTAACCCACCCGGAAGGCCCGGTCAGCTGGGTGATTAGCACTCCCGGCCGACATCATTGGGCATGCAGAAGGCCCGGCCGCTGGGGCCGAGCCTTGGGCCGTAGTCGTTCGGGCGGGGTCGTCCTCATCGTCCTGCCAGCAGCCGCAGCCGAACTCCATGATGTTGCATTCCTCGGGCCTGCCGGGAACATTCTGGCCCGACCGCGGTCACTAGGGGTGTGGTCCGAGGCCGGCGCGTACTCGCGTGCAGACGTAAAGCGATTAATTACGACTTAGCAGGATTCAGCCAGGGCCGATTAGAAGTGACCTTATCCTCTTTGCCTGGCGGAAATAGCCGTATAGCGTTGCAACTAAAGCGCTACGGAAGAGGGCGCTTACAACTACCGGACAATTTTCTTCCAGGACATACGGGCACCGATGACGCAGCCCGGCCGCCAATTACAAGCGGCTTCGAGCCTGGCCGGATCACCATCATCAACCACTATTCCGACGGCACGAGCACGTCCTGCGCGGGAATTTGGTGGCTGCCGCCCATCCTTCGCCGAGCAGAACCGTAGCGCACCCAAAAGGAGAAATCCATGTTTGCTGTCAAGGCAATCGGCGCTCTGGCGCTGGCAGCAGGCTTGCTTGCGCCAGCGGCACCGGCTATTGCTGGTAATGGTCCCCGCGTGGCTGGCCCTGGCTCGACCGCTAACGGGCTTCACAGCCTTAACTGGGCTGGATACGTGACCACTGGTGGTGGCACTTCTGCCTCTGCCAACTGGGTGGTTCCGTCCGTGCACGGCGCGGATGGCTGGTCGGCATCCTGGGTGGGAATTGATGGCTGGGGAAGCGATACTGTTGAGCAGATTGGCACCGACTCCGCTGTCTGGAATGGCGCGCCGGTGTACTACGCGTGGGTGGAGCTTTACCCGGCCATGCCGGTAGTTCTTCATTACCCGTCAGGCGCGGAGTTTCCTATTCATCCTGGTGACCACATGAGCGGGTCGGTCAGGGCCAGGGGCGACCACTACACGATCAAGCTCACTGACCACACTGAGGGCTGGAAGTACGCGCAGACAATCGTTTACCCGTCTGGTGCGAACGCTTCGGCTGAAGTGATCACCGAGGCTCCGGGGGAGCCTACGCTACCGCTGGCCAACTTCGGGCAGGAGCACTTCACTGACGTTCATATCTCCGGGCACGCGACCAGGACGATCATGGTCAATCACAGTAGGCGGGCAAAGGTAGCCGTGACCGGCTCACAGTGGAACTTCACTGTGCACTTCAAGCACTCCAATTAATAAAAGAAGAAATCATGTTTGCTGGCCGTGCAGCCGCCCGTGCCGACCGTTACCCGAACGGCGACCGTGCACGTCACGCAGACCGCGATCGTGCCGCCGCCCGCACTGACCGTGGCCCGATGCGCCGGGAAAGGGTGTACCTTCCCGGGTGACCGTAGCAGAGGTTCTCAGGTGATGGCCGGCGTCGGCGCCGGCGGAGAGGCAGTACCCGGTGAACCAGCCAGCCGCCGGAAGCCTGCATCACGTCGAGCTGTGGGTGCCCGACCTGGCGCGCGCCTGTCAGCAGTGGGGATGGCTGCTCGGCGCGCTTGGCTACGAGCAGTTCCAGGACTGGGAGCACGGACGGAGCTGGCGGCTCGGCGGTACCTACCTCGTCGTCGAGCAGTCACCCGCCCTCAGCGCCGCCGGCCACGACCGGCTCCGGCCGGGGATGAACCATCTCGCGTTCCACGCGGGCAACCGCGCCAGCGTCGATGCCCTCACCGCGGCGGCCCCGGCCCACGGCTGGACGCTGCTGTTCCCCGAGACGCACCCCTACGCCGGCGGCAAGGACCACTACGCCGCCTACCTCGCCAACACCGACGGCTTCGAGGTCGAACTCGTCGCCCGCGAAACATGATCAACTAAAACGTGATCCACAGGGCTTTACCCTGAACCTATGGCCGGATTCCGGGGTGAAGTGCCCGCGATCACGCGGGCGTTCGGCCGCAGAGCCGCATGGGTGCGGGAGAGGCGGGCGGCCTTACCCGCCCGGATCAGGAATCACTCAGAGAGGCGGGCAGCCTTACCCGCCCGGATCAGGAATCATTCAGCTAGGCTCTTGTGCAGGTGCCCCGGGAAGCCTGGTCGGGAACGATCCGGTCATGCCAGAGCTGGGGGAGCACCCGTGACTGACCCGCAGCCATTTGCCCTGCTGGTACTGCTGACGGCTGCGGTCGGACTGATCGCGGTGATGTCGAACCGCCTCACCGAGCGGGTGAAAATCCCCTCGCCCGCGATCGTCCTGGCGGGCGCGGCCATCGCGGTCAACGTCATCCCCGCCTGGCACTCGCCGCCGAGGCAGGCCGTGGAACGAGTGGTCACGGTCGCGCTCGTGTTCATCTTGTTCGACGGCGGCATGCATATCGGCTGGGCCCGGTTCAGGTCCGCGGCCGGCTCCATCGCCACCGTCGGCGTGGCGGGCACGTTCCTGACGGTGGCCGCCGCCGCCGTGTTCGTGCACATCGCGTTCGGCCTGGCCTGGTATGTCGCCCTGCTCGTCGCCACGGCCGTCTCCCCGACCGATCCCGCCGTCGTGTTCTCCGTGCTTGGCCAGCAGGAGATTTCCGGCCGCAGCGGCACCATCCTGGAAGGGGAATCCGGCGCGAACGACCCGGTCGGGATCGCCTTGATGGCCAGCCTGATCAGCGCCGGCGGCCTGAGCGCGGGCGCGTTCACCCAGGTCGGCGAGGAATTTCTGGTTCAGATGACCGTCGGCGCGGCGATCGGTGCGGCCGGCGGCTGGGCCTTGCTGTGGTTCACCCGGCAGGTGGCGCTGCCCAGCGAAGGGCTGTACCCGCTGCGCACGCTGACCTGCGCGCTCCTGGTGTTCGCCGTGGCCACCCTGGCCCGCGGGTCAGGCTTCCTGGCCGTCTTCGCCGCCGGCATCGCGCTCGGCGACGGGCGCGCCCCCTACAAGCGCGAGATCGAGCGGTTCCACACCGCGCTGGCCAGCCTCGCCGAGATCGTCGCCTTCGTCGCCCTCGGCCTCACCGTTGACCTCGCCGTGATAGCCCGGACGGACGTATGGGTCCCTGGACTCATCCTCGGCGCGGTGCTCGCCTTCGTCATCAGGCCCGCACTGGTCGGATTGACGCTGATCCCGGCCCGGCTGAACGGCAACGAGCGCAACTTCGTCCTGTTCGCCGGGCTCAAGGGCGCCGTCCCGATCCTGCTTGGCATCTTCCTGCTCGAGGCGCACCTCCCCGATGCCCGGCGGCTCTACGGCATCATCGCCGTGGTGGTCGTGTTCTCCGTCGTCGTGCAAGGCAGCCTGATACCGGCCGCCGCGCGGCTGCTGCGGGTGCAGATGCGCTCGGTCCAACCGCAGCCGTGGGCCCTCGGGGTCCGGCTGCGCGACGAGCCCAGCGGCGTCCACCATCTCACCATCAAGGCGGGCTCGGCCGCCGACGGCCGCACGGTCGGCGAGATATCGGGCCTTCCCGGCGACGCATGGGTCAGCTTCGTCGTCCGGGACGGGCAGCTCGTGCCCATCACGGCGGACATGCGGCTGCAGCCGGGGGATGAGGTCCTGGTCCTGGCCGACCCGGGCCTGCACGGGAAGCTGACCGCGGCCTTCGAGGGACACGCGCGCTAGCCAGCGCCGCGCCTCTCGCCGCCGGTCAGCCGCGCGGCCTGAAGCGCCAGGTAGCGGCGCTCGGGCAGGCTGGTCGTGCGGCGGGCGGCGTCGAGGTAGTCGGCCGCCGCCGCGCCGGCGTCGCCGGCCAGCTCGCGCAGGTGCGCCCGGGCCGCGATCAGCCGGTGATGCCGGGCCATCCGCTTGTCCGCCTCCAGCGCCGCGACAAGCTCCAGCCCGGCCTGCGGCCCGCGCACCATGGCCACGGCCACTGCGCGGTTGAGCGCGGTGAACGGGTTCGGCGCGGCGAGTTCCAGCAGGTCGTAGAGTCCGAGGATCTGCGGCCAGTCGGTGTCGGCCATGGTCTTGGCCTCGTCGTGCACGGCGGCGATGGCCGCCTGCAGCTGGTAGGGGCCGACGTCGCCCCGGGGCAGCGTGGCGCTGATGAGCGCGATCCCCTCGGCGATCATGGCCTGGTCCCACTGGTGCCGGTCCTGCTCGGCCAGCGGCACCAGGGACCCGTCGGGCAGCGTGCGGGCCGGCCGCCGCGCGTCCGTCAGCAGCATCAGCGCCAGCAGGCCGGCGACCTCGCCGTCGTCCGGCAGCAGCCGGTGCAGCCAGCGGGTCAGCCGGATGGCTTCGGCCGACAGCGCGGGCACGGTCAGCGCGTCGCCGTCGCTGGCCGTGTAACCCTCGTTGAACACGAGGTAGAGCACGTGCAGCACGGCGCGCAGCCGTTCGGCCCGCTCCGCGCCGGCCGGCAGGCTGAAGTCGAACCCGGCACCGGAGATGGCCTGCTTGGCCCGGCTGATGCGCTGCGCCATCGTCGCCTCAGGGACCCCGAACGCCGCGGCGATCTGCGCGGTGGACAGGCCGCCGACCGCGCGCAGGGTCAGCGCGATCTGGCTGGGGGAAGACAGGTCCGGATGGCAGCAGCCGAACAGCAAGGCCAGCGAGTCGTCACGGTCGGCGGGTTCGGCGTCGGCGGGCGGACCCAGCAGTTCGGACTGCGGGGTGGCCACCGCGATCAGTTCCTCCCGGGTCCGCCGCGACTGCTCGCTGCGGACCTGGTCCATCAGCCGCCGTGAGGCGACCGCGATCAGCCAGCCGCGCGGGTTCTCCGGCCGCCCGCCGGACGGCCACTGCACCGCGGCCGCGAGCAGGGCCTCCTGGCAGGCGTCCTCGCACAGGTGGAACTGCCCGTACCTGCGGACCAGCGCGGCCAGGACCTGCGGCGCCAGTTCGCGCAGCAGGTCCTCGACGTCGCCCCGGCCGGCGGTCATGAGGGTGCGGTCACAGGTCCGGCCTGGCCTCGTGCAGGATCGGCCAGAACTCGACCGGCTCCGCGTCCGCCCACGGCATGTCCGCCGCGATCTGCAGCGCTCGCTCCTCGCTCTCGCAGTCGAGCAGGTAGAAGCTGGCGAGGTACTCCTTGGTCTCCAGGTAGGGCCCGTCGGTCACGGCCGGCTGGCCGTTCTCCCGGCGCACCAGCTTGGCCTGCACCACGTCGGCGAGCCCGTAGGCGCCGATGAGCTCGCCGGTGGCCTGGTACTTGCGGTTGAACGCGTCCTGCCTGGCGATGGCCTCCGGCCACTCCTGCGCGGGGATCGAGGCCCACTTCTCCTGGTTCCCGTAGATCAGCATCAGGTACTTCACCGGTGTCGTCCTCCACGTTCCTTGCGCCCCTTCGGCGCGCTCTCATCGCTAAGCCGGAGCGGCCGGGGAGTCCTCGATATCGCACGGATCATAGTCCGCGCGCCATGATTGTCTCGTGATGGCAGGAACGCCGGCGAACGGCGAGCAGTCCGGGGTGAGCTTTCCCGTCTCGGCGGACGGCCGCAGGAGCACGTCGGCGCTGGGGCGGGCGGTAGTCGCCGACGCGCTGGGCCGGGTCGACCCGGCCGGGGCCCTCGCGGCCAGCCGGGAGGCCAACTGGCGGGCCGGCTACCTGACGCATTTCCGGACGCTCATCGAGGCCGGGCTGGCCTCGAGGGCGGCCGCGGTCTGCGTGGCCCGCGACGGGCTGACGTCGCTGCACCGGCGGATGCGCGTGGCCGGCCGTGACGGCGGCGAGACCGGACTCGACACGCTGATCTCGGCGCCGGCCCGGCACCTGCTGACCACCGTCCCGGTGACGGGCGGCGGGGTGGCGGAAAGCGAGCTATCGGTGCCGTACCGCGGCGAGCGGCTGGGCGGCGGCGCCCTGCTGCGCCAGCTGGACGCGTGGGTCACCGCGGGCGTCATCGAGCCGTCCTGCGCGGAGGCGGTCCGGGCCGTCGCCGCGTGCCCCGAGTGGCTCGCCCTGCCCGGCCGCACCGTCGTGGCGCTGGGGGCAGGCGCCGAGGTCGGCCCGCTGCCGGTGCTGCTGAACTGGGGGGCCCGGGTGATCGGGGTCGACCTGGCCTGCCCGGCCATCTGGGACCGGGTGCTGGAAACGGCGCGGCGTGGCGGCGGGACCCTGCTCGTCCCGGTCGCTCACGAGAAACCAGGCGCCGAGCCGGCCGGTGACCTGGCGCAGCGGGCCGGCTTCGACCTGGCCGGTGACGTCCCGGCGGTGGCCGACTGGCTGGCCGGCATCGACGGCCCGCTGGTGCTCGGCAACTACGTCTATGCCGACGGCGCGGCCAACGTCCGGGTCGCCAGCGCCGTCGACGCGCTGACCGCGCGGCTGCACGCCGAACGCAGCGACGTGGCGCTGGCCTTCCTGGCCACGCCGACCGACGTGTTCGCCGTGCCGGCCGACGCGGTCGCCCAGTCGGCCCGCGCCTACGCGGCGCGGCCCGCGGCGGCGAAGCTCGGCAGCTGGCCGCTGCGGGCGCTGTCCGGCGGGCGGCTGCTCCGTCCCGGCTACCCGCCCGGAGCCGATCCGGGCATCTGCGAGGGCCTGGTACCCCAGCAGGGACCCAACTACGCGCTGGCCAAGCGCCTGCAGCGGTGGCGCGCCACGCTCGCCCGTGACGGCGGCGCCACCGTATCGCTGAACGTCGCCCCGCCGACCCGCACCAGGTCGGTCACCAGGAACCGGGTGCTGGCCGCCGCGTACGCGGGCGCCCACCGGTTCGGTGTCGAGGTGTTCGAGCCCGCCACCACCAAGACGCTGATGGCCGCCCTGCTGGTCCACGACCTGAACACCGGCGGCGGCCCGGCGACCGCGCATCCGTGGCAGGACGAGGCCCGCGCGGCCGCTCACGGCGGACTGTGGCGGATCGGCTACGCCCCCCGCAGCGCGCTCGGGCTAGCGGCCCTGCTCGGCTACGCCGCGGCCAGGAACCGGGGCGGGTTAGCCGATCAGCGGCAACCGGTTGTCCGGGTGCTGCGCGCGGCCGGAGGCGGCCAGCGCCCAGGCGAGGTCGTCGGCCAGGTCGGCGGGTCGCCGTCCCAGGGTGCGCCGGGCCAGCAGGTCGTCCAGGATCGACGCCGTCAGCGCCAGACCCGCCGCGGTGGCAATCGGGTCCCGGCCCAGCGCGAGGGTCAGGTCCAGGCCGTGCACCACGGCCTCGACGACGCGGCTGGCCGCGAACTCGTCCACCCGCATGGGCGCGAAGTATCCCGGCCCGACGGTGCCGGCCGGCACCGCGCGGCACTCCTCGATGGTCCGGCCGAACGTCTCGGCCAGGACCCCCGGCATGTCCGCGGGCGTCTTGCCCTCGACCATTTTGTAGGCGTACTGGTAGACGACGGGTCCCGTCTCCGAGCGCGGGTTGATGAAGAAGCTGGTCCGGTCGCGGGCCGGCGGCAGGTCGCCGCAGTCGCTGATCAGCATCCGGGTCAGGCCGATGGAGATGTCGAAGTGCCCGGCCAGTTCGAGCACCGTCCAGTGCGGCAGGCCCGGGTCTACCGGGACCAGCAGCGTGGACGTCTCCCATTCCGGCTCGGTCAGGTCGCGGAAGGTCGCCTCGATCCGGGCTAGCTCGCCGGCGAGCGTCTCGATCGTGGTCTCGTATGAACCCATGGCTAGGTCACCTCGTTGTGCTGTCCGGCATCCGCGCGAACTGGAACCGGACGCGGGTCTCGGGGGGTTCACGGTGACTACCTCAGCTATGAGACACCACCAGGCGCGAGATCTCAACCTGCCCGTATGCTGCCGGCAGGTCGCCCGTGCTGGTATTCGACTGCACGTAGCACCCGGCCTTGAAGTAGCAGCCATCCGCGTCCATGGCCTGGCGGACCAGGCGGGCGCCGTTATAGAAGACATCGACGTATCCGCGGGCCGCCTGAATCTTCATATCGAAGTACGTGCCAGGCTGGTAACTACCGTCCAGGACGCCGGCCACCTCGTCCTTGTACCTTACATAGAGGTTATCGTTATCCAGGACCACGAGGATCAGGTACTCGGTGACGCTATGTATCTGCCCGCAGACGAGTTGCGGCTTGACCTGCGGAAGGTGGGTAATCCGCTGGGTCAGTTCCATGATGTGCGTGCCTGATGTTGTCGACCAGGACGCGGGCGACCCGTCTGCGTTCATTTCGCGGAGTTCTGATCGAGGGTACTTGGAGCCGGCCTGGGCCTGCCCGCCGCACGAGGCGGTGAATTGCACCGCCTCGACTACCCTGAACGCGTCGTCATGAAAGCCTGACAGCCTGGGCTGCGTCACTTGCTGGCCGCCCGTCGGCAGGCTGATCTTCCAGAACGCGAGATCAAGCACCTGAGACGGCTTGACAAAGATAGGCGTGAACTCCGGCGCCTGGCGGCTAGCTTTCTTCTTGCGCACTCGGTGACCCGTTCCTTTGAGGTAGATAAATTCTGCCACCCCAGCAGGCGCCAGCAGCAAGAAGCTGCGGCGTGTCAGCTTACTAAGGGCTGTCCGGTTTATCATTTATCTGCCCCGGTCACCTGACCGCACTTTTCAGTGCGGCGCTCATCACCGGTGCCAGCCACCTGATGTACGTCGCAGTGACATGGCTTTTGTCCATGTACACCACGATATCGTTGATCACCGGCGGGCAGGTGGTGGTCGTGCAGAACCAGGGCGTGGGGTCGATCAGAGTTGCACCTGCCCGCCGGGCGGCAGCGGACTCGACTCGCCGCTGGATGAAATTGTCAAGCCGGGTTTCCGGATCCTGCCGGGACAGGGAGCAGGCCTGGACATCATCGGGATGCCCGGCCAGGCAGTCCGGCACGGAGCCTGCTCGCTCCGGATTAGGCGTATCCTCCAGGTAGATGACCCGGGCGCCTGATTCCTGGAAATTGTGAATTGCCTGCACCGTCCCGCCCGGGTCTATATCTATAGTCCGCAGGTCAGATGCGAGAAGCACCGCCCGGGGCTTGAGAGCTTTAATCCGGGCGAAGACTCCGTTTCGCCACTCATTACAATTCTTGTACACCCGGCTTGTCAGCGGGTCAATCTCGTACGGATAAACCCCCGCCGGGCAGGCGGCCATCGAATACAGCACGATCTTCCAGTGATTAGCCTTGGCGAAGGCGTCGAGCGCAGGCGTCCACTGATTAGCGTGGCTGTCCCCGACGACAGCCATGGTCCGCCTGCTGCGCCGATCTCCGAACGAGCACCGGCTATCTGGCGCTGGGGTGGTCGTCAGGTCGCTCATCAGGCACGCGGACGTGGTAAATGAAACGTCCTTGACCGCGCGCTCGAGTGAGGGCGTGATGTCCTGCGGTATCTTTGCTAGTTTTGCCCCGGCGGCGATCGCCGCGGTAACTGCCTTGAGGCTGGATGTCGTGGTTACGGCACGGCCCGCGCCGGCGCCGCCCGGGATGACCGCGTGCTCGCCGGCCAGCATCGTGGCGCTGATCGAGGCGGCCACCAGCACGGCGCCGAAGGCCAGGCCGTACCGTGGCTTCCTGACCAGCAAGGACCAGCTGCGGACCGGCTGCTCGACGAGGTAGAACATCAGCACGGCCAGGGCCAGTGAACCGGACAGGACGAGCCACTTGCCTGCGGTCGTGAGGTCGTGGCCGATGGCCAGCGGGGCGATGACCAGGACCGGCCAGTGCACCAGGTACAGCGAATACGACGTCCGGCCCAGAAACTGGGCCGGACGTGTGCCGAGAACGAGCTCGGCGCTGCGTGACCACCCCGGGGATCCCCCGGCGATGACGAACGCCGCGCCCACGACGGGTAGCACGACGGCCGAGCCAGGGTATTCGGTGGAGCTGCTGTCGGTGCAGGCGGCCAGCGCGATCAGGCCGAGGCCGAGCCACGACATCTGCGACGCCAAGGCCGGCGGCATTCTGGTCCAGCAGTCGACGGTGACCGCAAGAAGCGCGCCGAGCGCCAGCTCCCAGGCTCGGGTCTGGGTACCGAAGTAGGCCCACGATGGAGACGACGCGGTCGTCCTGATGGTCAGGGTCAGCGACACGGCCAGCACCATGACCAGAGCCCACACCAGTGATTTCCTGCGTCCGTACCTGCTCCCGGCGGCTACGCCTATGACAAGTATCAGGACCGGCCAGACCGCATAGAACTGCTCTTCAACCGATAGTGACCAGAAGTGCTGGAACGGGCTCGGGGGAGAGCCGGCCTGGAAATAGTCCGTGCCGTTCACTGCCAGCCGCCAGTTGATGGCCGATAGCGCTGAGAAAAGCCCGTCCGATGCGTCAGGTCTCACCAGGAGCGGCGATTCCCATTTCCAGCAGGCAAGCACTGTCCCGACGATGACGACGGTCGCGGCCGGCAGGATCCGGCGCGCGCGCCGGGCATAGAACTCGCGGAAGGAGATGCGGGCAGTCCGGTTAAGCTCAGCGCCGAGCTGCCGGGTGATGATGAAACCCGAGATCACGAAGAAGACGTCGACGCCTACGTATCCGCCCGGACAGCCCAAGCCAAGGTGGGACAGCACGACGAGAGTTACCGCCACGGCTCGCAGGCCCTCGATATCCGGCCGGAATTTCCGGATCGCCCGGCTGGCCGTCCTATCCGTGCGCGCCGAAAGGAGCACCGGCGGATCCATTTTTATGCTCATTATACTGTATCCTTGGCTAGCATCCGCTACTTGTCAGCCATGATGGGCGCCGGGCGCCGCTGCATTACCCAGGTGATGCCCAGCAATGCCACGAGAAGCGCCAGGGCAGCCGACCAGATAACGACGATGCGGTTTTCCGACCAGGTGCCGCCGTTGCCGTGTGCGGTATTGCGGGCCAGGTCCGCGCCCTCGGCGGCCAGCTTATTGGCGGCCAGCGTGTTGCCGAAGACTTTCGTGCCTGCCGCCGAGCCGCGCACGGCGATCCCGACGCGGTTCCCGCGCACCGTGTTATAGCTGACGACGTTGTCGTTAGAGTTAGCGATTACCACGCCGTCGGAATCGTTGCCCGTGACGATATTATGCGCTATCGTATTGCCGGCTGACGCCTTGTCCATCATGATGCCGTTGAGGCCATTTCCGCTCGTCACGTTGTACTGCACGACGCTGTCCGTGACGTGATCGGAGAAGATAATACCGTGGCGGCCGTTGAAATCCGAGGTGTTGTATTCGATGGCCAGGTGCGACGAGCCGCTGTGCGGATCGATGCCGTAGAGGGAGTTGTGATAGAACTTGTCATGCATTACCTGCAGGCCGGTCGAGCCGTTGGAGTAAACCCCGATAAAGTCGTGGTCGAAAGTCGAGTTGCTGACAGACCCGGTTGAGCCTTTCGACCAGGTCAGGCCGTAGGACGAGTTCCAGTCGCGGCCGAGGTACTCGAACGTGCTGTCCCTTATGATCATGCTTGAATTCTGGGTCGCGAGCAGGAAAGGGCGCCCCATATCGCGTGCCGGCGCGGTGAATGTGCCGGGCATCTTGGTGTCGCTCGCCCGGACGCGGACGCCCGTGATCTTGAGCCTGCCCCGGAACGCGCCCAGGAACACTCCGGGCCGGACCGTCATGACCAGGCCCGATGTGACGGGAGCCGCTATGGTCATGGAACTGCCGTGCTCGACGATGACCGCGGCGTTCAGGGTGACCGTTCCCGCGGACGCGGAGATCCAGTGCCGGTCCGCGACGATCCTGACGAGAGCGCGCAGGGTTCTCGGCGCGGGCTTGTCGATGATCCGCACGGCCCTTCCCCCGGCCAGCATGACCGTCTGGGCGGGATTGATCTCTATCGCCCGGATGGCCGCCGACGGTTTCGCGGCGACCGTGTTGGTCGAATTCGGCGGGACCCCCAGGGTGGCATCTTCGACCGGGTCAAAGGAGGACACGTAAGAAAGCCGGCTGAAGGGCTCCTTCTTGAGCCCGAGCGCGCTGTAGCTGCGACCCAGTACGAATGTGCAGATCAAAGCGACGCCCAGCCCGGCCACGGCGCTGATCAGGTAGCCGGCCGGCTTCGTCCGCCTGGTCATCGCCTGACCGCCTCCATTCCGCTGTCCGCGGTATAGACCTCGAGGTCCGCGGTTTTCTGCGTCTTGCCGATTACCTCGAAAGCTCTCGGGTTGCCCATGTAGAGGGTGGTGATGAGCGCTATCACGGTGAAGCTGGCGGAAAACGGGCAGAGCAGGACCGCGCAGACCGTCTGGGTAATGCGCCTGGTCCAGAAGCTGGCGGAGGTCTGGCCCGGCTCGCGCCGGCCGGCGTTCACCCACCCGCTCATGGCGAAGTTGAGCACCCATATGGCCAGCGAGCACCAGAACAGGGAGAACCAGGCGGGCTCGATGTGGATGTTCCCGAGCAACGTGAGGGCGAACGCGACGCCGGATCCCGCGAAGGTGAACAGGCTGAGCAGGTACCGGATGCCCACCCGGATGGCCGGGCCCAGGGGCAAGACGTCACGATTGACGATGGCGTGAATGTTGCCCCACATCCAGCGGCGTCTTTGCTTGAAATACGCTCCCCAAGTCCAGGGCGAGGTCAGTTCGATGTACTGGTGGAACCAGCCCCAGCGCAGCCCTTGATGAGCGGCGTTACAGCCGAACGTCAGGTCTTCCGAGGCAAAGATGCGGAAGTTCCAGCCGACCTGGTTTTCGGTGCTGCCGGTGATGGTCAGCCCCTCGCCGTGGACGAAGAGCGGAGCGTTGAAGACCCCCTGGAAAGACGAGCAGTAGGTCATGCAGTTGTGGAATCTCAGGTCATCGATGTGGCTGAGCAGGAAGTGGGTCAGTGAGCCGGAGCCGTACTTGAAGCGCGGCGCGGTCAGGCCCTGGCAGATGTCGTAGTCCCCGGCGTAGGCAGTCTCGAGGAATTCCCAGGTCGGAGACGTGTCATCGTCGAGGAAGGTTATCTTCGTGTCGTATCCGGTCCAGCCGAGCTCCCGCCGCAGGCTTCGGGTGTATTCTATGGCCCGGCATTTATATCGCGATTTAGCGACAAACTCCCGCGGGACTACGATTACCCGGTCGGCGTTCGGGTAAGCGAGGCTGTATCCCGGCTCAATGACCACCCAGATCTGGTAGGCCATCGACATCGGATACGACCTGATCTCGTTAATTATCTCATTGACACGCTCGACCTCACGGCCCACCGATGTGATCTGGATAATGTAACGGCTGAATTTGGAACGATCCTCCTTGAACCGTACCTGGAACCACCACTCGCCGAGGATCAGCAACGCCATTTCGAAGAGCGGCCTGAAATAGGCAAGCATGAGAACCCATAGAAGATCGCTGAGCATAGAATCCCTTACCTGCGAAGTGCTGGGCGTCGCCGCCTCGATCATGTTGTTCTGCGGTTGGCTGATGCGCTGGCAGTAGTGCCCGCTCAATCGGGCTGCAGATCGCAGGCCGCCCGGCCGGATCAGTAAATGCATAGCGAATGCCGAGCCTGGATTCTGCCGCCCTATATGGCGTGCCCGCGCCAGTGGCCGGGGTTAAGCACGCCGAAACCGATAATGGGTATCATTGTCATAGTTAGTCCCCCGTTTCGCACGTTCTTCCGCGGCATCTAGCTCATGACGTCCAAAGGGTAGTAGGCTCTGTTCGTGACGGAACAATACATGGTCGCGAGCAGGATGTAGCCGGATCACGATATCGTACCCCGGCAGCGCAGGATGGCCGTAGCGGTAATTGCGCAATCCGGCTCGCCGGGTGGGGCAAAATCGGCATTTGCTGGTCGTTAGCGCGGAATCTGGCGGGGAACGCAATAATACGGGGCAGCGTAGTTTCACCAAGGTGGGGCCAATGCACAGAATCAGCGTTGTCATCGCCGCGGCCGCGGTAAGCCTGGCCGCCCTGGTGGCGCTGCCGGCCGCCTCGGCCGTGCCCGCCGCCGCGGTGAACCTCTACGTGAACCCGGTGCGGGGCTCGGATACGGCGCCGGGCAGCCCGGCGGCTCCGCTGCGCACGATCCAGCAGGCCATGGACAGGGCCCGGCCCGGGATGGTGATCCACCTCGCCGCAGGCACCTACACCGAGAACGTGGTCACCAAGGTGAACGGCCTGCCTGGCGCCCGGATCGTGGTCGAGGGGCCGGCCGCTGGCGCGGCGACCTTGTTCGGGACCACCCACGTGATGGCGATCAAGAACAGCTACTACACGCTGCAGGGCTTCGCGATCGACGGCCAGGAACAGGTGGAGAACCGCTACCCTCTCCCCGCGTGGCCCGCCCAGATGTCGCAGATAGGGGAGTTCAAGGCGTCCGTAGCTCCGCTGGTCAGCAACGACCGGCTCATCTACATTGATTCGGGATCAGGCCGCGCCGGAGTTACCGGCACGATCGTCGACCACATGACGCTGGCCGGGGCGGGAGGCGAGTGTATCCGCATACGAGATAATGCAACTGATAATATCGTCGAGAACTCCACCATCAGGTACTGCGGGATGTACCCGCAGGTAACGGCGGGCGCATTTACCTATCATAATGGTGAGGGAGTCTATATCGGCACCAGCCCCAAATCGGCGGCGCTGCCCGGCTACTCCGATGATCAGTCGAATGGCAACATTATCACCGGCGATGTGATAACGACCTATGGGGCGGAATGCTTCGACGTCAAGGAAAACTCATACCGCAACGTCCTGAGCAGCAGCTTGTGTGCCGACAACACGGAGCCGGGCCAGGATCAAGGCAGTAACGTAGAGTTGCGCGGATACGCCAACACGGTAGACAACGACCAGCTGAGCACGAGCGCCGGCTACGGCTTGAAGATAGCCGCGGATACCGCGGCCACCGATCTCGGCCGCAACAATGTCATGACGGGCATCTTCAGCGGCCAGGCGGCTGGCGCGCTGTATGACACATCCAGCGCGCCAGCCGGCCGCTCCTGCGGGAACGTCGTGGTCCCGGCGAACAACCCTGGTGATTTCTCTGCGCATCCGGCCTGGCTGTCCCCGTGCGCGGCTGCGCCGGCCCGCGATGAGCGCGGCCCGCGGCGCGGCTCAGGCCGGGACGGATAGGGACAGGCCGAACTGCGCCGCGGCATCGGTCCACCACGACTGCATCGCGAACCCGGCAGCGGCCAGCTCAGCCTGCACGCCCTCCCGGCGGAACTTGGCCGACACCTCGGTGCGCATCTCCTCGCCCGCGGCGAAGTCGATGGACAGTCCGATGGCCGGCAGGCGCACCGTCTGCGCCATCCGCGCGCGCAGCCGCATCTCGATCCACTCGGCGTCGGGATCCCACACGGCGACGTGCTCGAACGCGTCCAGGTCGAAGTCGGCGCCGAGTTCGGCGTTCAGCACCGCCAGCACGTTCTTGTTGAACTCGGCAGTGACTCCCGACTCGTCGTCGTACGCGGCGACCAGCGTGGCCGGGTCCTTGACCAGGTCGGTGCCGAGCAGGAAGAAGTCGCCCGGCCGCAGCTGGGCGCGGACCCGGGCCAGGAAGGCGGCCCGCTGCCCGGGCTCCAGGTTCCCGATCGTGCTGCCGAGGAAGGCGACCAGCCGGGGCGCCGGAGCCGCGCCGTCCGCCGGGAACCCGAGCCGCTCCTCGAAGTCGGACACCACGGCGTGTACATCGAGCCCGGGATACTCGCCGGACAGCGCCTTCCCCGCGGCGGCCAGGGCGGGTTCGCTGACGTCGATGGGCACGTAACCGCGCAGCGTGCCCGCGGCCCGCAGCGCGTCAAGCAGCAGCCGGGTCTTGTCCGAAGACCCCGAGCCGAGCTCGATCAGGGTCTGCGCCCCGGTCTGCCCGGCAATGGCGGCCGCTGTCGCGCGCAGGATCTCCCGCTCGGCGCGGGTCGGGTAGTACTCGGGCAATTCGGTGATCTTGTCGAACAGCGCGCTGCCCTGCGCGTCGTAGAACCACTTGGGCGGCAGCCACTTCGGCTCCGCGGTCAGCCCGCCGGCGGCGTCTGCGCGCAGCGATTCCTCGAGGAAACCAGGCGGTAGCCGGCGGTCGAGGGATGTCATCGGATCGCGATCCTTCCGTCCTCGGTGTTCTGGTTCGGCGCAACAGGAGCATCAGGCGCGGTCAGCGGGGCCACGCTGACCTGCTGTGGCGTGGCGGTGACGACGGAGCCTCCGGGGACCTCGGTCCAGCCCGGCTCGTCGTCCCCGGGCTCGGAGGCGACCACCACCCACGAGCCCGCAGGCCCGGACCGGTAGCACAGGGTGTCGCCTGCCGCCGTGGCCGCGATCATCCGCCCGTCGGTCAGCAGGAAGTTGAACCGGCCGGCCAGGCCCGCCGCGCGCAGCGCCGCGACGGTATCCGCCAGCGCCTGCGCCGGCGTCAGGCCGCGCTCGAGCCGGTGCCGGGCCAGCGCCCACAGCAGCGCCGAGTCGACCCTGGCCTCGAGGGCGAGCAGCGCCGCGGGCGGCAGGGTCGCGGCCAGCCCCGCGGCCGACGCGGGCCAGCCCTCGAGCACCCCGTTGTGACTGAACAGCCAGCGGCCTGACGCGTACGGCGCGACCGCCGCGGTGCCCAGGTCGGTGCCCTCCGTCGCGCTCCGCACCGCCGCGAGCAGCGCGCCCGCCCTGGTCACCCGGGCGATGTCGGCGAAGGACTCATCCCCCCAGATCGGAACGGGACGCCGGTACCTGGCCGGAGCGGGGTCGCCCGGCGCGTACCAGCCGACCCCGAACCCATCCGCGTTCACCGTCCCGTACCGCTGCCGGCGCGGCGCCCAGGCCTGCCGGTACAGGCCGTGCGGCGGGTCGATGAGCACCGAGCGCAGCGTGGCGGGCGGCCCGAGGTAGGCCAGGTGCCGGCACATCAGGCGGTCTCCCAAGGGGGCCAGGGGGGTACGGGGGGGCGGGCAGCCCCCCCGTGCGCGGGGGGTTCCGGGGGGTCGCCCCCCGGGCCGGCACTCCGCGCAGTCCTGAATCCGGCGAAGATCTGCCGCCTGATCGGATAGTCCCAGTTCCGGAACGTGGCCCGGGAGGCCACCGGGCTGACCGCGAACGACCCGCCGCGCAGCACCTTGTACTCCGGGCCGAAGAACACCTCCGAGTACTCCCGGTACGGCCAGGCCTCGAACCCCGGGTACGGCAGGAAGTCCGAGCTCGTCCACTCCCAGACGTCCCCGATCAGCTGCCTGGCCCCGCACGGTGCCGCCCCCCCGGGGTAGGAGCCGGCCGGCGCCGGGCGCAGGAAGGCCTGGCCGAGGTTGGCGTGCGCGGCCTCGGGGTCCGCGTTCCCCCATGGGTAGCGGCGGGTCAGGCCGGTGACGGGATCGAACCTGGCCGCCTTCTCCCACTCGGCCTCGGCCGGCAGCCGGCGCCCGGCCCACCGGGCGTACGCGTCGGCCTCGTACCAGCACACGTGCAGGACCGGCTCATCCGGCGCGACCGGCTCCTGCCTGCCGAACACCCGGCGGGTCCACTGCCCGCCGTCCCGCCGCCAGTACAGCGGCGCGGTCAGCCCGGCTTTCTGCCGGTGCTCCCAGCCCGCCCGGGTCCACCAGCGCGGGTCGTCGTACCCGCCGTCCGCGATGAACTCGGCGTAGGCCCCGCAGGTCACCGGGGTGGTGTCGAGGTAGAAGGGCGGCACGTCCACGACGTGCGCGGGACGCTCGTTGTCCAGCGCCCAGGGCTCGGCGGAGGTTCCCATGGTGAACGGCCCGCCCGGCACGAGCACCTCGGGCGGCAGGCCGAGCGCGCCGGCCGGCGCCGGCCCGGGGGAGGCGGCGGCGAGCACCGGCGCCCCGGCCCGGATCTGGTGGGTGATCAGCATCGTCTCGTCGTGCTGCACCTCGTGCTGGGCGATCATCCCGAACGCGAACCCGTCGCCGAGTAGCCGCCTGCCGGTGAACGGCGCGCGGTCGAGCAGGTCCAGGACCCGGCCGCGCACCTCGTGGCCGTAGGCCCGTGCCTGCGCCGGCGGCAGCAGGGGCAGCGTCGGGCGTTCGGCCCGCGGGTGCTCGAACGCGTCGTACAGCGGGTCGATCTCGGGGTGCATCGGCTCGCGGCCGCCGACCTCGCGCAGCAGCCACAGTTCTTCCTGGTTGGCGATGTGCGCGAGGTCCCAGACCAGCGGGGACATCAGCGGCGAGTGCTGTCTGACCAGGTCGGCCTCGTCCACGCTGTCGGTGAGCAGCGTCGTCCGCTGGCGCGCGCCGGTCAGCTCCCGCGCGATGACCCCGCGCAGGGTTTCCGGGTCGAGCTGTGACTCCGTCATCGTCAGACTCCGTCCAGTTGATCGTCGGCAGGACACCGGTCTTTCAGCACGTAGCGTTCAGTGAAGTCGGCGACCGCCCGGCGGATCGCGGCGGGCACGGCCAGCCGGGCCAGCGCGGTGCCGGCCGCCTCGAAGCACCGCCTGCTGGCCTGGCTGATCAGCGGGTCGGCCGGCCCGCAGCGGGCCGCACGCAGCCACGGATCCTCGGCATCAAGCGATCCGTTCCGCAGCGGCCCGTTAAACAGCGGCCCGTTAAACAGCGGCCCGTTAAACAGCGGCCCGTTCCACAGCGGCCCGTTCCACAGCGGCTCGGCAGCGGCCAGCGCGGCGTCGGCGGCCCGATCGTCGTCGGCCAGCGCGGTGACCACGGCAGCGGGCACGATCCAGCCGTCGCCGGGCTGCGCGTCGATCATCCGCAGTTCCATGTGCCCGCGCGGGCGCACCGGCGGGAACAGCGTGGACAGGTGATAGTCCAGGTCCTCGGCGGTAGGTGCGCGCTGTAGTCCCGTATCGCCGCGCAGCCAGTCGCGGAAGGTCACCCCGGGCGGCGCGGTCCAGTCCCGCGACCCGGGTTCGCGGACGCACATGAGCTCGGCGTCCAGCGCGTAGGCGGCCCACGCGTCGCGCGGGTCCCCACCCGCCTCCCCTACCCCCTTCCCTGCCGCGGGCATGGCCGGGGCCCGGGTCCGCCCCGGGTCCATGTTGGCCCACAGCTGCTGCCGGGCCGAACGCCAGCCGGTCGGCTTGCCGTCCCGCAGCGGGGAGTTGGCGAACGCGGCCACCAGCACGGGTCCGATCGCGTGCAGCAGCCGCCAGCGCGAGCGATAGCCGGACTGGCCGGCACCGTCGTCGCCGGCGTCCAGGCAGACCTGGACGGACGCGGTGCCGCACATCATCTGGCGGCCCCACGGGCCCTGGCGGTCGAAGAATTCCTCCATCGCGGCGTACCGCGGCAGATCGAGCAGGCGGCGGGGCGGACGCAGCGGGTCGAGGCCGTACCCGCACAATTCCAGGCCGGCCGCCGCGGCCGCGTCACGCAGCAAGGCCAGGTCACACCCGGTGACCTCAACGAGCTCACCGAGCGTAGCGGCGGGCGCCGAGCTGAGCTCAAGCTGCCCGCCAGGCTCTACCGTGAGCGAGGCACCCGAGGGAAGAGAAGGAAATTCGTACCGAACGATCTGGGCTGTTTGCCCTGGGTAACCTGCACCGTCCGAGTGGCTTTCCGGGGAGAACCCGGCCAGGGTGGCGGTTACCTGTTCCGCCTGCACCGGGAGCGCGGGATCGCGGCGATCGCGCGCTAGCCACT
>WNGG01001695.1_pt1 | contig 26937 bp, 20 predicted proteins | sample 5400661 | NCBI WGS metagenome assembly WNGG01 (sample SAMN13153372, study PRJNA577476) | soil metagenome | isolation source: 100 cm soil or saprolite under Garry oak tree replicate 1 | place: USA:California | collected 2016-06-15
GATGGTGGTGGTGTAGTACAGCCCGTAGGCGCGCGAGCGCCGCTCGCTGGACACGAGATCGGCCACGGTGCCGTAGAGCACGGACGACGTGCCGTTGAGCGCGATGCCGAGCGGAATGAGCACCGCCAGCGCCACCGGCAGCGGCGCGGCGACCACGGTGAGGATCAGCACCGTGGTCGCGGCCTCGGTGATGACGACGGTACGGATCACGCCGACGCGATCGGCGACGACGCCGCACACGAACTTGCCCGTCGCGCCACCCGCGAACACCAGCGCGAACGCGAGCCCGACGCCACCCACGCCCAGGCCTTTGGCCATCAGGATGAACGGCATGAAGGTGAGGAAGCCGGTGCGCGTGGCGTTGTCGATCATGCCGATCGCGCAGAGCGCCCCGAAGCCGCGCCCGTCGCGGATGCCCCAGCCCGGGGCCGGCGACGAGTCGGCCGCGTCGCGCGCCTCGGCGCCGCCGGCGTTGAGGCGGCTCAGCAGCGGCACGATGGCGAACGCCGCCGCGAGGCCGAGCACGCCGTAGGCGGCGCCGGCCGCGCGCCAGCCGACGAGGCCGGCTGCGAGGCCGATGGCGGCGGCCACCCCCGCCTTGCCGATGTCGCCCGAAAAATTGTAGGTGCCGAGCGCGGTGCGCCGGTTGCCGTCCTCGTACGCCTTGCTGACGATCGACGACGACAGCGGGTGCTGGACGCCCGAGCCGAGCCCGGCGCCCAGCAGCAGCACGAGGAGCGAGGCAAAGCCGCCGGCCCAGCCCGCCGCGACGAAGCCCAGCGCCGTCACCGCGGTGCCGAGGGCCAGGATCCGCCGCTCACCGATGCGCTCGGCGAGGAAGCCTGCCGGGATCTGGAACGCCGACATGCCGCCCGTGTACGCGGAGCGGATGAGGCCGACCTGCGAGAACGAGAGGCCGAACTCGCTCGCCCACAGCGGCAGGAAGACGTAGAGCGTCTCCGAGAAGCCGTCGTGCAGGAAGTGGATGGTGGACGCGGCGAGGAGCACCGCGCGGGGCCGGGTCTTCACGGGCCGATCATCCCCGGGCCCGCCCCATCGTTCAAGTAGAATGACCGCCAGTCACGGGAGGCAGCCATGCCGATCAGCATCACGCGGGTATACACGCGCACGGGGGACCGCGGTGAGACGGCGCTCGTGGGCGGCCGGCGCGTGCCGAAGGACTCGCCGCGCATCGCGGCGTACGGCACCATCGACGAGCTCAACGCGGCGGTCGGGCTCGCGCGCGTGTTCAACGCGGAGCGGATGGCGGGACGCGGCGCCGGCCGCGAGCGCCACCGCTGGCTGGACGAGGTGTTGAAGAAGATCCAGAACCAGCTCTTCGATCTCGGCAGCGAGCTGGCGACGCCCCCGGACGCCGCGTACGAGGGTATGTTCAGGATGGGCGAGGGCGAGGTCACGGAGCTGGAGAAGCTCATGGACCACTGCCAGAAAGATCTGGCGCCCCTGAAATCCTTCACGCTGCCGGGTGGCGGCCGGATCCAGGGCTTCCTGCACCAGGCGCGCACGGTGTGCCGGCGCGCGGAGCGCGAGGTCCTGGCGCTGTCGCGCGTGGAGGAGATCGGCGAGTGGCCGTTGCGCTACGTCAACCGGCTGAGCGATCTGTTCTTCGTGCTGGGCCGCTGGGTGGGCAAGCACATGGGTGAGCCGGAATATCTCTGGGAGCGTGGACTGTCGTCGCACGCCCGGCGGAGGGCCAAATGAAGCCGCAGGCACTGATCGCGGGTGTCCACGAGTTTCCCGAGCGCAAGACGGCGAAGAGCATGCTCGAGATCCAGGCGTTGTCCGCGCGCGCCGCGCTGGAGGACGCCGGGCTCGGCAAGAAGGACGTCGACGGTTACTTCACCGTCGCCGCCAACCCCGGCATCGGGCCGCTGCCGATCGTCGACTACCTGAACCTCAATCCGAAGTACATCGACGGCACCACGATCGGCGGCTCGTCGTTCGTCGCCCACGTCAACCACGCGGCGGCCGCCATCGCCGAGGGCCGCTGCCGCGTGGCGCTGATCACGTACGGCAGCACGTCGCGCTCGTCCGGCGTCGCCGTCGGCACCCGCGAGCGGATCTCGGGCGACTACCTCGACCAGTTCGAGGCGCTCTACGGCACCTCCACCGTCGGCCTCTATGCGATGGTGGCCCGGCGGCACATGCACGAGTACGGCACGACGTCGGAACAGCTGGCGGAGATCGCGGTGGCCACGCGCACGCACGCGTCGCTGAACCCGCTCGCGCTCTACCGCGATCCGATCAGCGTCAAGGACGTGCTGGCCTCGCCGATGATCTCGGCGCCGCTGCACCTGCTGGACTGCTGCGTGATCACCGACGGCGGCGGCGCCCTCGTCGTCGTGCATCCGGACCTCGCCCGCGATCTCAAGAAGCCGCCCGTGCGGCTGCTCGGCAGCGCGGAGGCCATCGCCCACACCTCCGGCGGCCAGCGCGACTTCCTCGTCTCCGCCGCCGCCGAGTCGGGCCCGCGCGCCCTGGCCGAGGCGGGGCTCTCGCCCCGCGACGTGAGCATGGCGATGATCTACGACTCGTTCACCATCACCGTGCTGGTCACCCTCGAGGACCTCGGCTTCTGCAAGAAGGGCCAGGGCGGCGCCTTCGTCTCCGGCGGCCGCATCGCGCTCGGCGGCGAATTGCCGATCAACACCGACGGCGGCGGGCTGTCGTCCAACCATCCGGGGATGCGCGGGATCTTCCTGGTCGTCGAGGCCGTCAAGCAATTGCGCGGCGAGTGCGGCGAGCGGCAGGTGAAGGACTGCCGCGTCGCGCTCGTGCACGGCACCGGCGGCGCCCTCGGCAACCGCCACTCGGGCGCCACGCTGATTCTGGGGAGGTCGTGATGGCCGACTACGCCAAGCCGCTGCCGGAGATCACCGCCGAGTCCAAGCCGTTCTGGGATGCCTGCGCGCGCCACGAGCTCCTCGTGCAGAAGTGCCGCGCGTGCGGCACCGTGCAGTACTACCCGCGCGGCGTCTGCGCGGCCTGCTGGAGCGCCGACGTCGAATGGACGCCGAGCGCGGGCCGCGGACGCGTCTACACCTTCACGGTCACCTACCGCACCCAGGCGCGCGGCTTTCGCGACGAGCTGCCCTACGTGCTGGCGTGGATCGAGCTGGAGGAGGGCGTGCAGGTCATGAGCAACATCGTCGCCGTCGATCCGGCGAAGGTCGCCGTCGGCCTGCCGGTGCGCGTGACGTTCGACGACGTGAAGGAAGGGCTCAGCATCCCGAAGTTCACTGCCGCGTGAGCTTGAAATGGGGGCGGATCATGCTTTAATCTCGCCGCCACCAACGGGCACCGCCGCGAGGACGACCCTCGTAAGGAGGTGAGAGCAGCCTGGCCCGACCCGACCCCATCCCACTGATCCGAAGTCGCGCCCTTCTGTCACGTGCTGAGGAAGGAGGCGGTCATGGCGGTATCACTATCGGTGAACGGTAAATCGTACTCGGTGGACGTCCCGCCGCAGGTGCCCTTGCTCTGGGTCCTGCGCGACGTGGTCGGACTCACCGGGACGAAGTTCGGCTGCGGTATGGCTCTGTGCGGGGCCTGTACCGTGCACGTCAACGGTGTCGCGCAACGCTCGTGCGTGCTGCCGGTGGGCGCGGTGAAGGGGCCGGTCACGACGATCGAGGGCCTCAGCGCATCGGGCAATCATCCCCTGCAGAAGGCCTGGATCGCCGCCAACGTACCCCAATGCGGCTACTGTCAGAGCGGCCAGATCATGCAGGCGGCCTCGTTGCTCGCGAGAAATCCCAAGCCGAGTGACGCGGATATCGATGCCGCGATGGCTGGCAACATCTGCCGCTGCGGCACCTACACCCGGATTCGCGCGGCCATCAAGGACGCGGCGGGGGTGAAGTCATGAACGCCATTGAGAACGTCAGCCGCCGAACCTTCCTCAAGGGCGTGGCCGCCACCGGAACCTTCGCGCTCGCGCTCCAGCTCGATCCGCTCGCGCGACTCAACCCGTTCGCGCCCGTCGCTCAGGCTCCGGCCGCCGTCGGTCCCACGCTGAGTCCGAACCTGTTCGTCTCCATCGACACCGCCGGAACGGTGACGATCATCGCCCATCGCTCGGAGATGGGCCAGGGCGTGCGCACCAGCGTCCCGATGATCCTCGCCGACGAGCTCGAGGCGGACTGGAGCCGAGTCAAGATCGCGCAGGCGGTCGGCGACAAGAAGTACGGCAACCAGTACACCGACGGCTCGCGGAGCATCCGCCACAACTACGACCGCATGCGCCAGTTCGGCGCCGTGGCGCGCACGATGCTGGAGCAGGCGGCGGCGAAGAAGTGGGGCGTGTACTCGGCGGAGTGCAAGGGGCAGAACCATCGCGTGGTCCACGTGCCGACGGGCCGTTCGTTCGGGTACGGCGAGCTGGTGGAGACGACCGCCACCCTCCCGGTGCCGGACGTCATGGCCGTCGCGCTCAAGGACCCGAAGGACTTCCGCTACATCGGCAAGCCCATGACCAGCGTCGACTTCCCGGACATGGTGACGGGCAAGGCGACGTACGGAATCGACGTCAGGCTGCCCGGCATGAAGTACGCCGTGGTCGAGCACTGCCCGGTCACCTACGGCAAGGTGAAGTCGTTCGATCCCAGCGAGGCGCTGAAGGTGCCCGGCGTCGAAAAGGTCGTGGAGATCCCACAGACGCAGCCGCCGATCGTGTTCAACACCCTGGGCGGCATCGCGGTCATCGCCACCAACACGTGGTCGGCCGAGCAAGGCCGCAAGAAGCTGAAGATCGACTGGGATTACGGCCCGAACGTCGTCTACGACTCGGCGACCTTCCGGAGGGACCTCGAGCAGGCGGCGCGCGCCGACGCCAAGATCGTCCGCGAGGAAGGTGACGTCAAGGCCGCCCTGGCGGCGGCGGACAAGGTGGTCGAGGCGACCTTCTACGTGCCGCACTTCGCGCACGCGACCATGGAGCCGCCGGCCGCGATCGCGCATGTCAAGGATGGCAAGTGCGAGGTGTGGTCGTCGTGCCAGGATCCACAGGCCGCCCGCGCGACCGTCGCCGGCGCCATCGGCATGGACGAAGCGAACGTGACGTCGAACGTGGCGCTGCTGGGCGGCGCCTTCGGGCGCAAGTCGAAGCCCGACTTCGCGGCGGAGGCGGCCATCCTGTCCAGGCAGCTCGGCGTTCCGGTTCGCGTCACCTGGACGCGCGAGGATGACATCCAGCACGCGTACTACCACACCGTCACCGCGCAGTACATCAAGGCGGGGCTCAAAGACGGCAAGGTCACGGCCTGGCAGCACCGCTCGGTGTTCCCGACCATCTGGTCGACGTTCGAGAAAGACGATCCGGGGTATGGCAACAAGATCGAGCTGAGCCTCGGCTTCCTCGATCTCCCCTACGCGATCCCGAACATCTGTCTCGAGAACGGACAGGCGAAGTCCCACGTGCGCATCGGCTGGCTGCGCTCGGTGAACAACATCCCGCACGCGTTCGCTCAGAACACGATGGCGAACATGCTGGCCGTGGCCGCCAAGCGCGATCCGTACGAGTTCCTGCTCGAGCTCATCGGGCCGGACCGCGTGGTCGATCTCTCGACGGCGGACTATTGGAACTATGACCAGACGTACGACGAGTACCCGATCATGACCGAGCGGCTGAAGCGCGTGCTGCGCGTGGCCGCCGAGCAATCGGGCTATGGCCAGAAGCTCGGCCCGCGCGAAGGCATCGGCCTCGCCGTGCACCGCAGCTTCACGACCTACGTAGCCACGGCGGTCAAGGTGAAGGTCGGCAACGACGGCAAGGTCGCCATCCCGCGCGTCGATGTGGCGGTGGACGCCGGCCGTGTCGTCAATCCCGATCGTGTGAAGTCGCAGATGGAGGGCGCCTCCATCTACGGGCTGACCGCGGCCGCCTTCAGCGAGATCACGGCCGAGAAAGGCCGGATCAAGCAGAGCAATTTCAACGACTACCCGATGGCGCGGATGGGCAATTCGCCGCGCGAGATCCGGGTGCACATCGTGGACGCCAACGAGTTTCCACCCGGCGGCGTGGGTGAGCCCGGGACACCGCCCCTCGCGCCGGCCCTGACCAACGCGATCTTCGCGGCGACGGGCCAGCGAATTCTAGAATTGCCCATCACGAAGTCGCAGCTCAGCGTCTGACCGTGTCGTCGGGCGGGCAGCGGCGGACGGCCGCTGCCTGCCCGGCGCGGGCGCGGCGTTGACTCGATCGCCCTTGACAAAGCGCCGATGCCCGCGAAGAATCCCGGCACCCTTGGAACGCGCATACAAGGGAGGTGGGGCGAATGCTTCCACCATGTGGTGGAAACGGGGAGCGTCTGGACCGACGCACCGTCCTGAAGGCCGCTGTCGGCCTCGGGCTCGGTGCGACGCTATGCAGGGTCGACGTCCTTGCCGCCGAGGACGACAAGACCGCTCGGCCTCGAAAGGGCGATCGCTTCGTCTTCGCCTACGGTGAGCGCGGCGGCCAAGTGATCGCCCTGGAGGATCTGCCGCTCGGCGGTCCTCAGCAGCTGGCCTTCCCGATGGATCCGGTGACGAAGGTCATCCGCGACGGATCCCTGCTGAATCAGGTTGCCCTGATCCGGCTCGATCCCGCGCAGCTCAGCGCGGACACCCGGACGGAGGCGGCGGGAGGCGTCGTCGCATACTCCGCCGTGTGCACGCATGAAGGGTGTCCCATCTCGATGTGGCATAAGGACTCCAAGACGCTCTTCTGCGCGTGCCACGCGTCTCGATTCGATCCGGCCGACCGCGCGCGCGTCGTCGACGGTCCTGCCCCGAGACGCCTCCCCATGCTGCCGCTCGGGCCGATCGATCGTGGCATCGTCGCCGCCGGTGGGTTCACCGGACGTGTCGGACGTCAAACGACCTAGAGGAGGTGATCGCGCAGCGCGGCGCAAGAGGCGAGCCGTTTCCATGAGGAGGACCAGCGAATGAGGATGGCAAGAAAGCTCGTAATCGTCGTTGCGGTACTCGCGATCATTGTCGTGCCGATGCTGGCCGACGCCCAGCGGATGGGCTATCGGCCGGTCACCGACCAACGGCTCGCCGAGCCGGAACCGGCCAACTGGTTGATGACCCGCGGCAACTACCAGGGCTGGTCGTACAGCCCGCTCGATCAGATCAACACCTACAACGTGAAGAAGCTGGCCCCGGTGTGGGCATTCTCCACCGGCGTCGATTCCGGCCATCAGGCGCCGCTGCTCGTCAACAACGGCATCATGTTCGTCGCGACGCCATACAACCAGGTCGTTGCCCTCGAGGCCAAGACCGGGAAGTTGCTGTGGCGATACAAGAAGGAAATGCCCGAGGGGCTGAGCGTGCTTCACAACACCAGCCGCGGGGTCGCCCTCTACGGCGACAAGGTCTACCTCGCCACGCATGACTGCGTGCTGGTGGCGCTCGACGCCACGACCGGCAAGGTGGCCTGGGAGCGGAAGGTCGAGGACTGGAAGACCGGCTACTACATGACGCTCGCCCCGCTCGTGGCGAAGGGCAAGGTAATGGTGGGCGTCTCGGGCGGCGAGTTCGGCGTCCGCGGCTTCGTCGCGGCCTTCGATGCCAACAGCGGGCAGCCGACGTGGAAGACGTACACGGTTCCCGCGCCGGGCGAGAAGGGCAGCGAGACCTGGACGGGGGACACCTGGAAGAAGGGCGGGGGCTCCGTCTGGATCACCGGGACGTACGATCCCGCGCTGAACCTGACCTACTGGGGTACGGGCAACGCGTCGCCGTGGTTCGGCGACCAGCGCCCGGGTGACAATCTCTACACGTCCTCCACGGTCGCCATCAATCCCGACACGGGCAAGCTCGCGGCGCACTTCCAGTACCAGTGGAACGAATCGTGGGACTGGGACGAGCCGGATGCGCCGATCGTCGCCGACTTCACGAAGGACGGGCGCACCGTGAAAGGTCTCATCAAGCCGGCGCGCAACGGGTATCTCTACCGGCTGGAGCGGAGCGCCGACAAGATCTCGTTCGTCTCGGCGACCCCCTACGTCAAGCAGAACGTCTTCAAGAGCATCGACCCGACGACGGGCCGGCCTACGTACAACGAGGACCGCATCCCGCGCACGGGCAAGCGCGCAGACTTTTGCCCCTCGCTCTGGGGAGGCAAGGACTGGCCATTCGCGGCCTACAACCCGAAGACCGCGATGCTCTACATTCCCGCCAACGACAACCACTGCGGCTACATGGAGGGGAAGGTCCAGAAGTATGAGGCCGGCAAGTGGTGGACGGGCGTCGACATTCCCGATATCGGGTTCGCCGTCGACAAGACCGCCAGGCACTTCGGCGAGGTCCAGGCCTGGGACGTCAGCGGTAACAAGCGCGTCTGGAGCCACCTGTTCCCCGATTCGATGAACTGGGGCCCGGTCATGACGACGGGCGGCGGCCTTGTCTTCAATGGCGGCACGAATGATCGGTACTTCCGCGCGTTCGATGCGAGCACAGGGGAAGTCCTGTGGCAGTTCCGCACGAACTCCGGCATCACCGCTCCGCCGGTCTCGTTCGCCGTCGACGGCGTTCAGTACATCGGCGTGGCCTCCGGCTGGGGTGTCGACCCGGCGTTCCAGCAGGGGCTGTTGTCCGACCTGCTCGGGTGGCCGAAGGACGTGCCACAGGGTGGCGTCGTCTGGGTGTTCGCGGTCGCGCAGTAGAAGGATGACCGCATCCCGGCGGCCGATGGCCTTCATCGGCCCCGGTCGCCGGGATGCTGCCACCGCATGTTGATCATCGCTCGTCGGATCAGCACCATGGTCGCGGCCCTCATGGCCGTCGCCGTTGCCGGCGCCACGGCAGGGGCGGCGGCGCGAGCCGATTATTCTGGCGGCACGTTCGCCGTGAGCATCGACAGCCCGACCGTCAAGCTCGGCGCCAAGGCCGTGATCGTCGCGACCATTTCGGCGACAGAAGGCTTCCGGATCACCGAGTCCTATCGCCATCGCATCGTGAATCTGTCGGCCACCGACGACGGCGTCGAGATCGGACGAAAGGTCGTCAGGGGCGCCGTGAGGGATGGCGCCGTTGTGTTTCGCGTCGAAGTCGTTCCGAGGACCGCCGGGGCTCACCTCGTCGTCGGCGTCTTCCGTTTCAGCATCACCAACGGGGAGCGGCTCGATATCAAGGCCGCGCCGTTCGAGGCCACGGTCACCGCGACAGACTGACCTGCGAGAAAATCCATGGAGTGACATCGCGCCCCGTTGAACCCGCCCCGTTAAGCAAAACGTTTCAGTAACTTCCCACCGTGCGCTGCTGTCTGACCATCGGCATTCCCCTTGCACGGAAGTTCCGTAACCGCGGGCACTCCGCGGGCATCAACAAGGGGAAAGCCTGTATGAGCTGTCGTCGGTCGGCGTTGAAGATGCTGGTGCTCGCGTTGAGTATCCTCGTCCGATACGACACGATGGAGATTCTCGTGTACGTCGAGCCGGGCGGTGACGTCCAGACGGCGGCCGAGTTCGTCGCGCACGCGTGCGACGTGGCCCACTCACTCGATCTGGCGCTGCCCACGCCATACCGGATCCAGTGGCGCAAGGAGCTCGCGAACGGCGCCGTCCTGCCCGATGCCTCGAAGGTGATGACCGGGATGCTGACGTCGACCACCTGCGCGCGGACCTAGACCTCCAGCCACTCCTTCCGCACGCCGTCGCTGCGCCGGAGATCGTCCGGCGTGCCCTCGAAGACCACGCGCCCGTGGCCCATCACGTAGACGCGCCGTGAGATGTTCAGCGCGATGGTAAGCTTCTGCTCGACGAGCAGGATCGACACCCCGCGCGCCGCGATCCGAACCAGCAGGTCGGCCACCTGCGTCACCAGCATCGGCGCCAGACCCTCCGTCGGCTCGTCGATCATCATCAGATGCGGGTCGCCCATGAGGGTGCGGCAGATCGTCAGCATCTGCTGCTCGCCCCCCGAGAGGACGCCGCCGGGATTGTCGGCGCGCTGCCGCAGCGCCGGAAACATCTCGAACATGTCGTCCATCGTCCAGCGCCCCGGCCGCCGGGTGTTCTTCACGCCGAGGAGCAGGTTCTGGCGCACGGTCAGGGTGGGGAAGATGTCGCGGTTCTCGGGGACGTAGCCCAGCCCCTTGCGCGCGATCACGTACGGCGGCAGCCCGCAGATCTCCTCGTCGCGAAAGCGCACGGAGCCGGCGGCGTGGACGTCACCCATGATGGCCTTGATGGTCGTGGAGCGCCCGACACCGTTGCGGCCGAGCAGGCTGACGATCTCGCCCTCGCCCACCGTGAGCGTCACGCCGTGCAGGATGTGGCTCTTCCCGTAGAACGCGTGCAGGTCAGCCACGGCGAGCATCAGGCCACCCCCTGCGGGACGCCGAGGTACGCCTCCTGCACGGCGGCGTTGGCGCGAATGCGCTCGGGCGTGTCGTGGGCGATGATCTCGCCGTAGACGAGCACCGCGATGCGGTCGGCGAGATCGAACACGACGCTCATGTCGTGCTCGACCATGAGCAGCGTCTTGCCGGCCGTGACCTGGCGGATCAGCCCGACGACGTGCTCGGTCTCGCTCCGGCTCATCCCCGACGTCGGCTCGTCGAGCAGGACCACGTCGGCGCCGCCGGCGATGGTGATGCCGATCTCGAGCGCGCGCTGCTCGGCGTAGGACAGGACGCCGGCCGGGACGTCGCGGCGCGCCGTCAGGTTGAGCTGCTCGAGCACCGTCTCGGCGCGCTCGTTCACGGCGCGGGCGGCGCTCACGCGGTGCCAGAAGGAGTAGCGGTAGCCGGCCCCCCACAAAGCCGCGCAGCGGAGATTCTCGAACACGCTCATGCGCGTGAAGATGTTCGTCACCTGGAACGAGCGAGACAGCCCGCGGCGGTTGATCTCGTAGGGCGTGAGATCCGTGACGTCCTCGCCTTTGACGCGGATCCTCCCCGTGGTGACCCGGTACTTGCCCGTGATGAGGTTGAAGAGCGTGGACTTGCCGGCGCCATTCGGCCCGATCAGCGCCTGGCGCGTGCCGGCCTCCAAGGCCAGGCTCACGCCCCGGATGATCGGCGTCGCGCCGAACGACTTGCGGACCTCGACGAGCTCGACGGCGGGAGTCATGATGTCGCGGCCGGGCGACTGGCCTCGGTGAAGGCGGCGGCCGCGCGTGGCGCCGCCCAGCGCAGGCCGAGCGCGCCGGCGACCACCAGCGCCGCGAAGCCGAGCCACGGCGTGAGGGTGCGCGGCGCGACGGCGACCCAGAAGAGCCGCCGCGTCGGGCGCGTCGTGTCGGCGGCAACGACGAAGTGGATCATCTCGAGGATCCCGATGATGCCGGCGGCGGCGACGAGCGCGAGGGCGCCGGTGACCAGATACGGCCCGACGAGCCGGCCGATCCGCCGCGCGCGCCACGCCGGCGCGTGGAGCATGAGCACGCCGGCCAGGCCCATCGGCACGAACAGCACGGTGGCCAGGAACAGGATGCCGAGGTAGAGGAGCCACATGCCCGTGTAGTCGCTGAGCATCGACTGGAGGAACGTGAACACGACGGCGCCGATGACCGGCCCCACGAAAGAGCCGATGCCGCCGATGTAGGTCATGAGCAGCACGGCGCCCGACGCGTTGAGGCCCATGTTCTCGGCGGTGAGGATCTCGTAGTTCACGGCGAAGAGCCCGCCGGCGATGCCCGCGAAGAAGCCGGCCGCGCAGAACGAGACGAAGCGGACGCGATTCTGGCTGTAGCCGACGAACTCCGCGCGCTCGGGGTTGTCGCGCACGGCGTTCGCCATGCGCCCGACCGGTGTGCGTGAGAACGCGTACATCGCGATCGCGGAGACGAACAGCCAGAAGGCGATCAGGTAGTACACCTGCCGGTCGCGCGTGAATTCCAGCCCGAGCAGCAGCGGCGCCTTCGAGCGGTTGGTGGTGATGCCCTCCTCGCCGCCGAAGAAGCGGTCGAAGATCAGCGAGGAGGCGGCCATCAGCTCGGCCACGCCGAGCGAGATCATCGCGAACACCGTGCCCGCGCGCCGGGTGGAGAAGGAGCCGAAGAGGATGGCGAAGGCGAGGCCGCCGAGGCCGCCGACCAGCGGCAGCACGGGCACCGGTATCCAGAGCGTGCCCCGGCCTGCGAGGTTCAGCACGTGAGCGGCGATGAAACCGCCGAGGCCGAAGTAGACGGCGTGGCCGAACGAGAGCATGCCGCCCTGGCCGAGCAGCATGTTGAAGGACAGCGCGAACACGACGGCGATGCCCATCTGATTCATGATGGCGATGGCCGTGCCCGTGCGGATCAGCTGCGGCAGGGCGAGCAGCACGACCGCGGCGGCGAGCCAGATGCCGTAGCGGCGGACGCGTGCGGCGCGTGCGACGCCGGCGACGGCGATCGGCCGCGTGCTGACCGTGCTCACGTCTCGCGGGTCCCGAAGAGCCCGGTGGGACGCACGATCAGCATCAACACGAGCAGCACGTAGGGCAGGATGGGCGCCACCTGAGCGATGGTGACCTTCCAGAGGTCGTGCAGGGCGCTGCCCGGGTTCACGTGCACGCCGACGGCGGCGAGGGCGCCGCCGACGGAGACGTCCATGGCGACCGCGAACGTCTGCACGATACCGATCAGCAGCGAGGCGACGAAGGCGCCGGTGAGGGAGCCGAGGCCGCCGATGACGACGACCACGAACACGATGCTGCCGAGCACCTGCGCCATGCCGGGGAAGGTGCCGAGCACCGGCCCCGCGATCACGCCGGCCAGCGCGGCCAGCGCCGAGCCGATGCCGAAGACGACCATGAACACGCGCGGCACGTTGTGGCCGAGCATCGCGACCATGCCCGGATGGGTGAGCGAGGCTTGAATGATGAGGCCCGCGCGCGTGCGCGTGAGGATCACGAAGATGAAGGCGAAGATGGCGACGGCCACCACGAGCATGAAGGCCTTGTAGGCGGGGAAGCTCGATGACATGACGCGGAAGAGGGGGAAGTCGAGCAGGACGGGGACCTGGTAGCTCTTCGCGGGCCGGCCCCACACGAGCTGCACCACCTCCTCGATGAGGATGGCCACGCCGAACGTGAAGATCAGCTCGGCGATGTGGCCGAAGCCGTGCACCCGGCGCAATCCCTGGCGCTCGACGAGCGCCCCCAGCAACCCCACCAGGACCGGCGCGATCACCAGCGCGGGCCAGAAGCCGATGTGCAGCCCGAGCGTGAACGCGAAGTAGGCGCCCAGCATGTAGAAGGAGGCGTGGGCGAAGTTGAGCACGCCCATCATGCCGAAGATGAGCGTGAGCCCGCTCGACAGCATGAAGAGCAGCATGCCGTAGACGAGCCCGTTCAGGAGCGAGAAGAAGATCAGCTGGAACATCGGATCGACGCGGGCGGGGCCGAACGACCCCGCCCGCGGTCTGTCCGTCTAGCTCGGGCGCTGCATCTTGCAGGTGGAGGGTTGCGTGGCCTTGTCGCGGTCGACCTTGCTCTCCAGCGACAGCCCGAAGCCGGAGGCGTCGAGGTCGTGCTTGATGTTCTTGTTGGTGTGCACGGAGATGTAGATCGGCATCTGCAGCTGGTGGTCCTCGCGGCGCATCACCACCTGATCGCCGGACAGGTTGGTGAACTCCGCGCCCTCGAGGGCGGCCGCGACCTTGTCGACGTCGGTGGTGCCCGCGCGCTTGATGGCCTGGGCGAGCATGTTCAACCCCGTGTGGATCCGCGGCTGGTTGACGTCGTTCTGCGGGTGGAGCTTGCGGTATCCGATGATGTAGTCGCTGAGCGCCTTCGGCGCGTTCGGGTTGCCGGGATGGCTCTCGTGCACCAGGCGGATCCGGTCGATGCCGGCGGCGCCGATGGCCGCCGTCACCCCGTCGGAGGCCGCGTAGTAGGTGTAGAAGGGCACCTTGAGGCCGCCGTCGTTGGCGGCCTTGGCGAGGGCGATCATGTCGGCGCCCCAGTTGCCGGTGATCACCGCGTCGGCGCCGGCGGCCACGATCTTCTGCACGTACGGCGAGAAGTCCTTTACCTTGCCGATCGGGTGCAGCTCGTTGCCGACGATCGTGATGTCCGGCCGCTTCTTGCCGAGCATGGCCACGGCCGCCTCGGCCACCGCCTTCCCGAACGAGTAGTCCTGGCCGATGATGTACATCTTCTTGATGCCCTTGTTGGTCGCGATCACGTCGGTCAGCGCGGCCATCTTCATGTCGGCGTGGGCGTCGAAGCGGAAGTGCCAGTAGTGGCACTTCTCGTTCGTCAGCGCCGGGTCCACCGCCGAGTAATTCAGGTAGAGGACGCGGTCGCCGGCGTTGCGCTCGTTGTGCTTCTGCACGGCGTCGGAGATCGCGTGGGCGACGCCGGAGCTGTTGCCCTGGAACACGAACGGGATCCCGTCGCCGATGACCTTCTTGAGCTGGATCAGGCTCTCTTGCGGGCTCACCTTGTTGTCGAGCGGCACGATCTCGAGCTGGCGTCCGAGCACGCCTCCCGCCTTGTTGATGGCGTCGGTGGCGTACTTGAACTGGTTGAGCCCGTTCTCGCCGGTGGCCGCGAAGGGCCCCGACAGCGGGTCGACGTAGGCGATGCGGATGGGATCGGCGGGCGTCGCGCTGGACGCGAGCCCGGCCAGCAGTGTCACGATCACGGCGAGCACGAGAACGCTCTTGGGCTTGGACATCGTTGGCCTCCCTGGGGTGGCGGCTACGGTGCCATGGCCGACCGGCGTTGACAAGCCGGGAGATGCGGCAGATCGTAGCGCCCATGTCGCGAGCCTTGTACTCGGCGACCGCGCTGGTCGGTCTCGCCGCGTTGTTGGCCGCATGGCCGGTGACGCGACCGTCCGCGCAGCACGCCTCACCCGTCGCGGTGCAGATCGATGGCGACGACATCGGCGGCGTGGTCACCAGCAAGCATGGACCGGAAGCCGGGGTCTGGGTGATCGCGGAAACGACCGAGCTCGGCACCCGATTCGCCAGGATCGCGGTCACGGATGATCACGGGCGCTACGTGATCCCCGACCTGCCGCAGGCCACGTACAGCGTGTGGGTGCGCGGCTACGGGCTGGTCGACTCGCCGAAGGTCAAGAGCGCGCGCGGCCGGATCCTGAACCTGACCGCGGTGCCGGCGCCGAATGCGGCGGCCGCGGCGGAATACTACCCGGCGATCTACTGGTTCTCGATGCTGAAGATTCCCGACAGGAGCCTGTTCCCCGGCACCGGCCCCGACGGCAACGGCATGCCGGTCGCCTACAAGACCCAGGAGCAGTGGCTCAACGCCGTCCAGCTGAATGGCTGCGGCAACTGTCACCAGCTCGGCGACAAGGCCACGCGCGAGATGCCCGCGGCCCTGGACGTCGCGAAGGCCTCCTCGGTCGAGGCGTGGACGCGGCGCCTTCAGTCCGGACCGGGCGGCGGCTCGATGGTGAGATTCATCGGCCTGATGAACACGAACGACGGGGGCCACCTCCGGCGCCTGGCGGAGTGGACCGATCGCATCCGCGCCGGCGAGCTTCCGGCGTCGGCGCCGCCGCGGCCGCACGGCGTCGAGCGCAATCTCGTGGTGACCGTGTACGACTGGTTGAGCCCGAAGTACTACATCCACGACCTGATCGTCACCGACAGGCGGAAGCCCACCGTCAACCCCTACGGCCTGATCTACGGCGCCGCCGAGCTGAGCACCGATCACCTGCCGGTGCTGGATCCGATCAAGATCACCAAGACGACCATGAAGGTGCCGATCCGCGATCAGGACGCGCCCAGCTCGGCGCTGGCGAACCCGGTGGTGGCGCCCTCGCCGTACTTCGGCACCGAGCAGGTCTGGGATTCGCGGGTCAACGCGCACAACCCGATGATGGATCAGGACGGGCGCGTCTACTGGACCGCGCAGATCCGCTCGCCCAGGAATCCGCCGGCGTATTGCGCGGCGGCTTCCGGCCATCCGTCGGCCAGGATCTATCCGCTCGCGCACGTCCGGGACGGCTTCGTGCAGAACTCCCGTCAGGTCACGGTGTACGACCCGAAGACGAAGCAGTTCACGTTCATCGATACGTGCTTCGGCACGCATCATCTGAATTTTGCCGAGGACCCGAGCCACACCCTGTGGCTGAGCAACAACCTCCAGAACGAGTTCGCCATCGTCGGCTGGGTCGACACGAAGATGTTCTGGGAGACGCGCGACGCGGCGAAGTCGCAGGGCTGGACGCCGTTGATCGTCGACACCAATGGCAACGGCAAGCGGGACGCCTGGGTCGAGCCGAATGCGCCGGACGATCCGACGAAGGACAGGCGGATCGGGCTCGGTCTCTACGGGATCGCCTACAGTCCCGCCGACGGCTCCATCTGGGGCTCGAACATCGGCCATCCGGGTTGGGTCATTCGCATTCAGCTCGGATCGAATCCGTCCGAGACCGCGCTCGCCGAGGTGTACAAGGTCCCGCCGCCGGGCTACGGCATGCGCGGGTTCGACGTCGACCGCCAGGGAAGGGCATGGGTGACGCTGGCGAGCGGTCACATCGCGAGCTTCGACCGGCGAACGTGCAAGGGACGCCTCAATGGCCCGGGCGCGGCGGAGGGGAACCTCTGTCCCGAAGGCTGGACCTTCTATCCGATCTCGGGCCCGGCGTTCGCCGGCAGGGACGGCGCCGCCGAGGGGCCGTATTACACCTGGGTCGATCAGCACGACATCCTCGGCCTGGGCGCAGACACGCCGATCGGCACCGGCAATTTCTCGGATTCGCTCCACGCGCTGACGTACGGGAAGGTCGTCCAGCTGCGCGTTCCGTATCCCATGGGCTTCTTCGCCAAAGGCGTGGACGGCCGCATCGACGATCCGAAGACCGGCTGGAAGGGCCGAGGATTGTGGGTAACCTCTGGCAACCGAACGCCGATGCACATCGAGGGCATCGACGCGCCGAGTCCCGGCGCGCCCGGCAAGACTCTGTCCAGCCCGCTCGTCGTGCATTTCCAGCTGCGTCCGGATCCACTCGCCCACTGAGGGCCGCCGCGGGCGCTTCGCCGCGGACTTTGATCCCGCCGGCTTACCTCCCCTCGTCGAACACGCTCACAACTTTCCGTAGGTCCGGCTGCGGGGGCCGCGTGTAGACCGTCCACACGCGGTGATCGGCCATCCTGTTTCTCTCGGCATCCGCCGTGTGCCCGCCAGTGAAGTAACCGCGAAGAACAGAGTGCTGAACAGCGCCGATCTCCCGGATTCGCCCACATCTTGGTGCGGCGCTTGGCAATTGTCGCGAATGGAACCAATCGTCGGTCACGGCGTTCGGATAGTAGCGTCCGCTGGCGGCCTTGTCGTGAACGGCATCTCGATGTGACGCGCGCCCGACACAACAAACAGCATGGAACGCGTGCGCCACGCGGTCGTTACGCTCATTGAGAGAAGCGATCATCAAGAGGAGGGAAGGATGGATCGTGACCGTCAACTGGTGAACGGGCTTTCCTCGAGAGAGCCGGGAGCGCCTGAAGAACTTTTCGGCACCTACGGCGATCGGGCTTATCGCCTGGCCTTGCGGATCACGCGAAGCGCCGGAGACGCCGAGGAAGTCGTGGTGCTCCGGGGCGCGATCGACGGCCTTCCTCCGGCTTGCCGTGCGGCGTTTGTTCTCCGCGACGTCGACGGACTGTCAAACGTCAAGGTCAGCGAGGTCCTCGGGCTCAGCGTTCCAAGCGTGAAGTCGCGGGTCCACCGCGCCCGGCTGTCGCTTCGCGCGCGACTCGCTGATTACATGCGCGATCCGTTCGGAGGCACGCGTTTCATTGCGTCGCATGACCGCACCGACGACAGGCGAGGACGTCGGGCTGGGCCGGTATGTGCGGGCATTCGCCCTCCAGCGGCCCGAGAGTCATTTGACATCGGCGCTCTTTGAGCAGATTCTCGCGCATCGAGCGACTCGGCGGCATCCGACGTGATGGAGCGAACGGTCTCGTTCGCAGAAAGCGGGGTGACGAGGACGGGAACGCCGACGAAGTGGATCGCTGCGGGCCGCAGGAACGCCGGCCACTTCGCCAGCCATCGAACAGAAGAAGAGTCGAAGTAGAAGTGGAGGACACATGAAAGGGCAGATGGAAACGCGCGCATCCAGGCTTCGCGCTTCGCTCGTCGTACTTCTCGCGGTCGCCGCCGTCGTGGCGGCCGTGCCGGCGTTTGCAGAGCCGGACAACAGCTATACTGTCCACCCGCTCGTCTCGAACGTTCCCGGCGCGGCGGTGCACTTGGATCCAAACCTCGTCAACGCTTGGGGCCTGACCGCCGGACCGACGTCGCCCTGGTGGGTCGCAGACAACGGCACCGACCTGTCCACACTGTACGGGGCCGACGGGACGCCGAGATCGCTCGTCGTGCAGGTCCCCGGCGGTCCGACCGGCGCCGTCTTCTGGTCCGCCACCGCGCGGGCGATCTTCGTCTTCGCCACCGAGGCCGGGCAGATTCGCGGCTGGCATCCGTCGCAGGGGAACCAGACCGTCGTCCTCGCCGATCGCTCGGGGTTCGGCGCGATCTACAAGGGGCTCGCGTTCGCGTCGACGCCAGCCGGCAACCTGTTCTACGCCGCCGACTTCCACAACGCGCACGTCGACGTCTTCGACAGCACCTTCACCCTCGTCTCGCATCCCGGGGAGTTTGTCGACTCGCAGCTTCCGGACGGCTACGCGCCGTTCGGGATCCAGACGATCGGCTCTCGCATCTTCGTCACGTACGCGAAGCAGGACGAGGCTGCGCATGACGAAGTCGCCGGACAGAGCCTTGGCTTCGTCGACGCCTATGACACGGCCGGCAATCTGCTCGTGCGTGTGGCGCAGCACGGTCAGCTGAACGCGCCATGGGGACTCGCCCTCGCTCCGTCGGACTTCGGAAGCTTCAGCGGCGATCTCCTCGTCGGAAACTTCGGTGACGGGCAGATCAACGCGTACGAGGAGCTGGCAAACGGGCACTTCGAGCACCGCGGAGAGTTGCGTACTGCCGACGGAAAGTCGCTCACGATCGACGGCCTCTGGGCCCTGCAGTTCGGCCGCGGCGCGCCTAACAACGGCCCGACCAACACGTTGTTCTTCACGGCCGGCCCGAACGAAGAATCGGACGGCCTCTTCGGCTCGATCACGTCTCCCTGATTCGAGCTCGAGAGCGTCATCCGCGACGCGAGATGACGTAGCTCGCCGTTATCGCCGTGCGAGGTCTCGTGGCTCAGGCTGAGCCACGAGACGTCGCGCGCGTCGATGCAGAGTAAGCGCCCCACGTGTCTGGATGCCGAGCGCGAGACGGGTCGGCGAGGGCGCGCCCTCGATCCCGAACGAAATCTCCCCGACGCCCTCGGGGTCGACGTCGGTCCCGAAGAGGCGGTCCCAGATCGTCAGGCGGGAACCCAGATTCGCCCCGTGGTGCTCGGAGTCCTTGCAGCCCGGGAGAGCCATGTGACGCTTGCAGCGGCTCTGCGGTGCGCATAGAGTGCCGGCGGTGATGTCACGCTTCGAGCGCCGCGGGAGCACGCTGCGCTTCACCGGCGAGAGCGGGCCGGTCGTCATCAGCGTCTGCCGCGCGGGCCTCGTCCGCGTCGCGCTCGGGGGTGATGGGCGGCCGGAGGCGCCGTCGTTCGTCGAGCCGCGTGACTGGCCCGAGACGCCGTTCGAGGTCGTCGACGAGGAGCCGGTCCGCCTGACGACCGAGGCCCTCCGACTCGAGGTGGCCACGGCTCCGCTACGACTGTCGTTCGCGGACGCCGCCGGCTCCTGGCTCTTGCGCGAGCCGGCGGACAGCGGGATGGCCGCGGAGCCGGGCCCCGACGGCGGCGGGCGCGTCCGCGCGAGCTTCACCTTCTCGGGCGAGCAGCACTTCTACGGGCTCGGCCACGGCGGCGGGCGCCTCGATCGCCTCGGGCAGACGCGCCAGCTCTGGAACTCTCACCTCGGCCACGGACCGGGCTCGGACATCGGGCTGCCGCTGCTGGTCTCGAGCCGCGGCTACGGCCTGTTCTTCGACAATACGAGCGATGCGGTTCTCGCCGTGGGTCGCTCGGACAACGGCGTGCGGATCGAGTACACGTCCGACAACGGACCCCTGACGTGGTACTTCCTGATCGCGCGAGATCTGAAAGCCCTCATGAGCGTGGTGGCGGAGCTGCTCGGGCGACCGCCGCTGCCGCCACGCTGGGCGCTCGGCTTCCTCCAATCCACGCGCCACTTCGAGAACACCGCCGAGCTCAGGCAGCTGCCGCGCACGATCCGCGAGAGGCGGATTCCCTGCGACGCGCTCATCTTTCTGTCGACGTACGGCGAAGCGACGGGATGGAACCGCGGCGTCGGGCACCTCGAGTTCCAGCCCACGCTGTGGCCGGACCCGGAGGCGCTGCTCGCGGAGATGCGTCAACAGCACTTCGAGGTCATGACGCACGAGTACCCGGTGCTCCACGAGGAGTCGCCGCTGTTCGCCGAGGCCGAGGCGCGCGGATATCTATTGGCGACCGGATACGAGCGCGCCGACGGCGGCGTCGCGAGCTACCGCCAGGGGCAGCGTCACCTCGACTTCTCCAACCCGGCGGCGCGGGACTGGTGGTGGTCGGCGCACCGCGGGCTCGTCTCGCTCGGCGTCGGCGGCTGGTGGCTCGACGGCGGCGAGGGACCGCCGGCGTCGGCCAAGCTGGCCGCGGGCGACGGCCGGCGGCTGCACAACATCTACGATCGCTTCCGTCACCAGGCGTTCGCCGAGGGCGAGGCGGCCGCGCGGCCGGATCACCGCGTGTTCCTGCTCTGCCGCTCGGGCGCCGCCGGGATGCAGCGGTTCGGCGCCTCGTGCTGGTCGGGCGACGTGAACAACGACTTTCCGACGCTGGAGGCGCAGATCCCGCTCGGACTGAGCACCGGGCTGTCGGGCGTGCCGTACTGGGGGACCGACGTGGGCGGCTTCTTTCATCCGGTGCCGGAGACCGGTGAGCTGTACGCGCGCTGGTTCCAGCTCGGCGCCTTCAGCCCGATCTTTCGCTCGCACGGCTGGGTCTGGCGCGAGCACGTGCCGTGGGCTCACGGTCCCGAGGTGGAGGCGATCTGCCGGCGCTTCGCGGAGCTGCGCTACCGGCTGCTGCCATACACGTACACGCTGGCCTGGCAGGCGCACACGCTGGGACTGCCGCTGATGCGTCCGCTCGTGCTGAACTACCCGAACGATCCGCGGACGTGGGCGCTCGACCACGAGTACCTGTGGGGCGACGACCTGCTGGTGGCGCCGGTGACGCGCGAGGGCGCCAGCGCGTGGCCCGTCTATCTACCAAGCGGTCGCTGGTTCGATTTCTGGACGGGCTCGCGCTACGAGGGACCCGGCGGCGTCACGCTCGCCGCCCCGCTCGAGCGCCTGCCGCTGCTCGTCCGCGGTGGCGCGATCCTGCCGCTGGGGCCGGTCGTGCAACACACGGGCGAGCGGCCGCTGGACGAGCTGACGTTGCAGATCTATCCAGAGGGGACGTCGCGCTTCGAGCTCTACGAGGACGACGGGCGCTCGAACGCCTATCGCCGGGGTCACTACGCGCTGACCGGCATCGAGTCCGTCGCGCAGGCCGATCGGGTCACCGTCGGCGTCGAGGCGCCGACGGGCGACCGCTCGCTGGTGCCGGCGAACCGCCGCTACCTGATCCGCCTCCGCCTCGATCGCCGCCCGCGCGCGGTCGCGCTAGAAGGCGTCGGCGATCTTCCGGAGACGCGCGGCGAAGCCGACCGCGCCGGCTGGTGGATGGACGACACCGGCTTCCTCTGCGTCCGTCCGCCCGTTCAGCCCGCCGCGACCATCGTAATCAGCTCGGCGCACTCCTAGCTGGGGTGTGTCGAAACACCGCGTTCGAGCGCGGGCTTTGCCCGCGCAATCCTGTCGTTGGGGGAGGCAGCGAGGAGCGCGCCTCAAGCGCGCGACGAGCGTCGGAAGGGGGGCGAAGCCCCCCTCCGAGTCAAGTCTTGAAGTACCAGGTCTCCGTGTGGGCGATGTGCGGGTTGTCGCTCACGGCGCTGTTCCAGAGCCGCTCGGGCACGTTGCCCATGGTGTTCTTGATCACGCGCACGCCCTGCGAGGCGGGCGAGTTCGAGACGACGGGGATGAGCCACAGCTCGTCCAGCGCGATCTTCCACACTTCCTTGGCCAGGCGCGTGCGCTCGGCGTCGGGGACGCCGAAGGAGCGGCGGTAGATGGCCATCAGCTCGCGCATGCGCGGCGGCGGCTGCTTGCCCTTGGCGCCCGCGCTGGAGAACCAGACGCCGTAGAGCGGTCCCAGCGGGCTCTGGTCCTGAGCGGGGAACATCAGGGGAAAGTGGCCGTAGATGTTGTCGGCTCCCCACTGGGTCTCGAAGTAGATCTGGTGCTCGTTGGCCCGTAACCGCGCGGTGGCCAGGCCGCGCTCCATCTCCTGCACCTCGCCGCGGATGCCGATCTGCTTCCACTGCTCGACGAGCATCTCCGCGATGCGCGTGAAGGGCAGAAAGCCGAGGTAGGTGGTCAGCGCCAGCCGGAGGCGGCCGCCGCCGTCGTTGCGCAGGCGGTACCCCTCGGCGTCCCGCTTCGTCAGGCCGAGCGCGTCGAGCATCTCGTTGGCCTTCTTCACGTCGTACGCGGCGTGCAGCGTCTTGTACTCCGGCCCCGGGAAGTATGGCGTGCGCTCGCCCGGCGCCGCCGAGCCGGTCTGGCCGAGGCCGAGCACGAACACCTCGTTGATCTGCTGACGATCGATGCCGTGGGAGAGCGCGATCCGGAAGTTGCGCGTGCTCAGCCATTTCGCGATCTCGGCGTCCTTGTCGTAGCTCTGATTGCAGAAGAGCCCGACGTCGGCGCCCTGATCCGACGGGTCCAGGTGCACGCGGTAGTTGCCCCGCTGCTGGTTTTCCAGCAGCACCGGCAGCTTGCTGATGTCGATGTGGCGAGCCTGCGAGTCGTACTCGCCGGCGATCGCGCGCAGGTTGATGAGCTCCAGGTTCTCCCCGAGGGTCATCCGGATGCGGTCGATGTAGGGGAGCTGGTTGCCGTCCGTGTCCACCCAGACGCTGTAGGGGTTGCGCTCCAGGATCCACGTCGGCGTGTTGATCGGCGACACGGTCTTCCAGGGCGTCACCACCGGCAGGTCGGGGTTGCGGCAGGCGTCGTTGCGGCCCTTGAGGAGCAGGACCCAGTTCTCGAACTTCGCGTCGGCCAGCTTCTTTGCGAGGTCGTCTTTCGAGGCGTACTTCGGATGGAACTGCTTGAGGTAATGGGCGGGGGCGAAGCCGCCCAGCGCGTCCCGCCCGAAGCGGGCGTGGTGGCCGATGCCCCAGACCGAGGCGAGCACCGTGGGCAGCGCGTAGTAGGGATCCGGCGCGACGAACTGCACGGTGCTGGCGTCGACCTTCTTCACGGCGATCGGCTTGCCGTTGATGCTCATCACCGACAGCGGCGTGGGCACGATCTCCTTGTTCGAGTAGACGTCCTCGAACCAGAACACGAAGTCGTCGGCGGTGAACGGGGCGCCGTCGCTCCACTTCATGCCGCGGCGCAGGTGCACCGTGGTGACTTTGCCGTCGGGGCTGACCTCCCAGCCGCGGGCGATGTTGGGCACGAGTCGGGTGCCCGTGTAGTCGAAGAAGAGCAGCTTGTCGTTCTGGGCGGCGCGGTGGCCGTTGGAGGTGTCGAACGGCCCCGTGAAGCCGCGCCGCCAGGTCCCGCCGTACTTGCCGATCTCGCGCAGCGGCTTGACGACGAGCGGGTCCTGGCCGATGCGCTCCTGTACGGGCGGGAGCTTGCCGGCTTTCACCAGCTCGGCGAGCTGCGGGGCCTCCTTGAACGTCTTGGGATAGCGGGCGGGGTCGGTGACGACTTCGGCGCCCTCCAGCTTGCCGATGAGATTGGCGCCGGGCTTGGCGCCCTGCGCGAGCGCCCGCGACACGAGGCCGTCGGGTAGCTGCGCGGCCGTGAGCGCGACCAGCCCGGCGCGCAGCACGCCGCGGCGTGAGACCTGATGGCTCGATGTCTCCGGGACCGGCTCCACTCCATCGTGGTCGCTCATGGATGTGTCCTTTCACCGCTCGAGCAGTGTGGAGGAACGCGCGCGAGGCTCTTGTGAGGGGCCACACGCTAACAGTAGGATCTGCGCAGTGTCAATGAGCGCCCGCATCGCCACGGCGACCGTGCGCGTGGACTGCGGCGCGCCGCGGGGCCCCGTGCGCCGCATCTGGACCAGTCTCGGCTTCGACGAGATCAACTGGACGTCGAGGCCCGCCGGCAAACGACACCTCCGGACCATCGGGGCCTTCGCCGAGCGCCCCTACCACGTCCGCTCGCACTACATTTTCAACAGCGGCATCGGCTGGTCGCTGCCGCACTGGGGAGCCGGTAACGTCTATCACGAGGACGCGGCCGGCCGTCCCTTCTACGACTTCAGCATCGCCGACGAGGTCTACGACGCGGTCGTCGGGGCGGGACACCGGCCGCTGGTGGAGCTCGCGTTCACGCCGCGGGCCCTCGTTGCCGAGGACGCGGAGAAGCGCTTCGCCTTCGAGCCGAGCCCGACCCAGTGGAGTCCCTACGAGGCCGGGCTGTGGGCGACGCCGCCGAGGGACTACGGCAAGTGGGGCGGCCTCGTGCGCGCGCTGGTCGAGCACTGCGTGGCGCGCTACGGCGCCGAGCACGTGCGCGGCTGGCTCTGGGAGCTGTGGAACGAGCCCGACATCTATTACTGGCGCGGCACGCCCGAGCAGTTCCACGCGCTGTACGACGTCACGGCGGCCGCCGTGAAGGCTGCGCTCCCCGACGCCGCGGTCGGCGGTCCCGCCACCACGGGCGACCTCGGCGCCGGCCGACGGGGCAACGAATTCCTCCGCGGCTTCCTCGCTCACTGCGCCCGGACCGGAGCCCCGCTGGACTTCGTGTCCTTCCACACCAAGGGCGCGCGATTCACACCCTGGCGGGTGTACGGTCCGCTCGGCGGTCCGGCGCCCACGCGGCAGTCCCCCTCCAGCCTCAAGATGACTCCCAGTATCGCGATCTTCCCTGCATCGTGGACGAGTGCGACGCGTCGGTGCCCGCGCACTGGGGCGTCTACGACAACGCCAACTTCGCGTACCGCAACACCGAGTACTTCGCCGTCTTCCAGTGCAAGCTGATGAAGAAGCTGCTCGACCTCAACGACCGCAGCGGTGCCCACGTCCATCAGGCGACGACGTGGAGCTTCTACTTCGAGGGCGAGCGCTTCTTCGAAGGGACCCGCAGCCTCTTCACCGCCGAGGCCGTCGAGAAGCCCGTGCTGAACGCCTACCGGATGCTGGCTCGCCTTGGCGACGCGCGCCTGGCCGTCGAGTCGAGCCACGCGTGGTCGCTCGACCGGCTCGACGACGCCGCGGAGGGGATGTCGGAGGAGGTCGACGCGCTCGCCACCGCCGATGGCCGCGGCGGCGTGAGCGTGCTCGTGTGGAGGCACGCCGACGACCAGTACGCGACGGCGGCGCGTGAGGCCGACGTCACCCTCCAGATCGCCCGGCTGCCGTTCGCCGGCGATGTCCGCGTGCACCACACCCGCATCGACGCGAGCCACAGCAACAGTCACGCTGCATGGCGGGCCCTCGGCGCCCCACGAGATCCGCCCGAGTCGGAGCTGCGCACGATCAGGGAGCGTCAGGGACTCGAGCAGCTCGAGCCGGATCGGACCGAATCGGCCCGCGACGGGGCGCTGACCCTTCGGCTCGCTCTCCCGTTGCCGAGCGTGTCGCTGATCGAGGTCCAGTCGATCTCGTGACGCGACGTCTCTGATCGATTCCTTGCCGCGGTGCACCCGCCGAGTGAGTGACAATGGTCCACATCCACGCGGCCGCCGATACGACCCGCGGTCCTCGCGACGTGTCTTTTCACCCTTTTAGGTTAGACCGCGCCGCTTTGGCACCGTTGTTGCTCCACAGACCCATGGCAGAGCCTTTCCCGGCCAAGGCCTGACCAACTCCAGGGCCGGCGCAACCCTCCTGGGAGCCACGATGACGTCCCCGCAGCCAGGGTCTCGCAGCCTGAGCGTGGATGACGAGCCCGAGATCCTGATGAGCGCTCTCACCGAAGCGCTCGGCGGGCGGTGCGCATGACCCCGCAGATCGCGATCGTCGGCTTCCGCGAGCTCGACAACCCGGACGCCTGGCGCGTCGAGGTCGTGGTCGACGGGGTGGTCTCCGGCCATATCTATCGCGGCGGCGGCGCGTATCGTTACTTCGAAGGCCCGCGCAACGACGTCACCTGGTCGTTCGCCGGCCTCGACCTCGCGCGCCTCGAGGCGCGCATCCGGGCTACCGTGATCGCAGAAATATCACCGGATCAGCCGGCTGCTGTTCAGTCAGGTTGAGGTTGTCGACGTAGGGCGAGCGCCGGCGCACGACCGCCCCGGCGTTTGACAAGGCCCGGCTCTGCCCGTATAAGCGCGGGCGTGTCCGCGTCGCGGCAGCCGATTCTCGCCGTCCGTGATCTCACCGTCCGCTTCGGGGGCATCGTCGCGCTCGACGGCGTCTCCTTCGACGTGGCCGAGGGCCAGGTCGTCGGGCTCATCGGCCCCAACGGCGCCGGCAAGACGACGCTGTTCAACTGCCTGAGCCGGCTCTACACGCCACAGCGGGGGGACGTCCGCTTCCGCGACCGCTCGTTGCTGGCGCTGCCGCCGCACCGCATCGCCGACCTCGGCATCGGCCGCACCTTCCAGAACCTCGCGCTGTTCCCGACGCTCACCGTGCTCCAGAACGTGATGATCGGCGTCCACAGTCGCACGCGCAGCGACTTCCTCAGCAACGCGCTGCGCCTGCCGTGGGTGGGGCGCGAGGAGGCGGAGATCCGCGAGCGCGCGCGCGAGCTGCTCGCGTTCCTCGACCTGACGGCCGTCGCCGCGCACCCCGCCGCCGGGCTGCCGTTCGGCGCGTACTCGGTGGCCCAGACGCTGGTGCAGGTCCTCAAGCAGTGCGGCAACGACCTCAGCCGCGAGAACATCATGAAGCAGGCGGCCAGCCTCAAGAACCTCGAGCTGCCA
>WNGG01016287.1_pt1 | contig 26934 bp, 25 predicted proteins | sample 5400661 | NCBI WGS metagenome assembly WNGG01 (sample SAMN13153372, study PRJNA577476) | soil metagenome | isolation source: 100 cm soil or saprolite under Garry oak tree replicate 1 | place: USA:California | collected 2016-06-15
CGTGTCCGAGCGAAGGTCGATCAAGATTCGGTTTCCTTGTCCGGAAGCTTCACGTTCCGGAAGCGGAAGTACAGGGCCAGATCGTAGGCGATCTTCAGGCCGCCGGCGAGGAAGAACGGCAGCCCCGACGCCGCCCGCTGCAGCGCCACGCCCGTGATCACGGGCGCCGCCGCCTGGGCGAGGCCGCGGGCGCTCGTCGTGAAACCCGCCGCCGCCGGCCGCTCGTCGGGAGCCACGAGCGCCATCGTGTAGGCCTGGCGCGTGGGCACGTCCATCTGCGACAGCAGGTGCCGCGCCAGGAGCAGCGCGGCCGCCAGCGGGAAGGACGGCGCCAGCGGCACCAGGCACAGCAGCACGTTCGACGGCAGATGGGAGAAGACCATCGTGTTGAGCAGGCCGACGCGGCCGGCCACGCGCGCGGCCACGAGGAACGATACCGCCGAGAGCAGGTTGGTGCCGAAAAAAAGCGGCCCCAGCGTCTCCGCTCCCACGCCGAACCGCAGGTGGAACCAGTAGACGAGCAGGGCCTGGACGATGAAGCCGCCGGCCAGCGAATCGACGGCCTGCAGGGCGGCCATCTCCAGCACGAAGCCGCGCGAGCGGTGCAGGCCCATGCGCGCGCCCGGCGTCCGGTCGGGGCCCGCCTCCGCGGCCGGCGAGAGGCGCTGGTAGATGAGGGCGAGCACGACGCCGCCGGCGGCATAGAACCACAGCAGCGCGCGAAACGCGGTCAGCTCCGCCATGCCCAGCGCCGCCGCGGACCGCAGCCATCCCGCGGCGGCCAGCGAGCCGAGCGCCGCGGGCACGTAGCCTGCGACGTTGTACCAGGCGAAGGCGCGGGTGCGTTCTTCCCGGTGGACCGTCGCCGGCAGCAGCGCCTGCTCGAGCGGCGAGACAGCATCACGCCGGCGAAGCTGATGAGCAGGCTGCACGCGGTGAGCAGCCGCCGGCGGCCCAGCCGGTTCGCGAGGCCGGCGACGAGCGCGGTGAAGACCGCGTCCTCCACGAGCGTGGCGGTGAGGACGCCGCCGATGGCGGCCGCGGAGAACCCGCGCGCCGCCAGGTACAGCGCCAGGGCCAGCGAGAGGTAGCCGAACGAGAAGGTGCGCAGCGCGCGACCGGCGAACAGCCATCGGCCGTCCGGCGTCAAGCTCATCCCCTCGTTCGGCCTCCCGTGGACCCGATGTAGCATACCGGCCCCTGGCGGAGGTGACGCGATGCGGAGCGGTCTGCTGGCGGTCGTCCTGGCGGGGGCGGCGGCCGCGCGCGCGGGGGCCCAGACGCCCGCGCCGGCGCGGGCGGAAACGGTGGTGCTGAAGGCCGCCCGCCTCTTCGACGGCCGCGGAGACACGACCCTCTCCAGCGCGGTGGTGATCGTCGAGGGGGGAAAGATCAAGGCCGTCGGCTCCGGCCTTGCCGCGCCGGCCGGCGCGCGGATCATCGACCTCGGCGACGCCACGCTGCTGCCCGGATTCATCGACGCCCACGTCCACCTCACCGGGGAAAGCTCCGACGACTGGTATCGCGCCGCGGTCGAGGGCCTCCGCCGGACCGTGCCCGAGAAGGCGATCCGCGCGACCGAGCTCGTGCGGCGCACGCTCATGGCCGGCTTCACGACCGTGCGCAACGTCGGCGCCGAGGATTACATCGACGTCGGCCTGCGCAACGCCATCGAAGCCGGGATCATCCCCGGGCCCCGCATGCTGGTGGCCACCCAGGCGCTCGGCGCGCGCGGCGGACACTGCGACACGACCGGCTTCCCGTACCTGCTCTTCGGCAAGGAGCCGGGGATCGCGGAAGGAATCGCCAGCGGTCCCGACGCGTTCCGCGACGCGGTGCGGTTCGAGGTGAAGTACGGCGCGGACGTCATCAAGGTCTGCGCCACCGGCGGCGTGCTGTCCCTCACCGACGAGGTGGACACGCCCCAGCTCACGCAGGCCGAAATGGACGCGATCGTCGACGAGGCCCACCGGCTGCGGAAGAAGACGGCCGCCCACGCCCACGGCGCGGAGGGGGCCAAGGTGGCCATCCGCGCGGGCATCGACTCCATCGAGCACGGCTCGTTCCTCGACGAGGAGGCCCTGCGCATGATGAAGGAGCGCGGGACGTACTTCGTGCCGACGCTGATGGCCGGAGAGTACGCGGGCGGCCGCAAGTCGGCCCGGACCTATCCGCCGGAGATCGCGGCCAAGGCGAAGGCCGCGCTCGAAGCGCGCTCGACCGCGTTCCGCAACGCGCTGCGCATGGGCGTGAAGATCGCGTTCGGGACCGATTCCGCGGTGAGCCCCCACGGCCGCAACGCCGAGGAGTTCGCGCTCCTCGTCGAGCACGGCATGACGCCGGCGGCCGCGCTGCGCACCGCGACGTCGTCGGCGGCCACGCTGCTCGGCGTCGACAAGCGCGCCGGCACGCTGGAGGCGGGGAAGGACGCCGACGTGGTGGCGGTGCCGGGGGACGTCCTGGCCGACGTCCGCGCGACCGAGAAGGTCAGCTTCGTGATGCGGGGCGGGAAGGTCTACCGCAACGACGCCGCGCGGCCCTAGTCCGTCGGCGGCCGGTCGCCCGCGCGATAGAAGATGACGGTGGCCTTCTCCACCGTCGCCAACCCCTCCTTCACCATCTCGTCGAGGGCGGGCAGGAAGGCCTGGATCTTCTCCTCCGTGTCCACGATCTCCACCACAACCGGCAGGTCTTCCGAGAGGCGCAGGATGCGGGCGGTGTGGATGCGGCTGCGGGCGCCGAAGCCCTCGAAGCCACGGAACACCGTGGCCCCGGCCAGACCCCGTTTGCGCGCCTCCTGGACGATCGCCTCGTAGAGCGGCAGCCCTCCCCAGCGGTCCGACTCGCCGATGAAGATGCGCAGGAGCTGGCCGTCGCGCGGGAGCGTCACGGCAGGACCCGGGCCGCGGCCCCGCCGGCCCACACGGCGAGGAGGCCGAGCGCGACCTGGGCCAGCACGTTGAGGGCGGCCGCGCCGAAGCTGCTCTCACGCAGGAGCAGGATCGTCTCGTAGCCGAAGGTCGAGAAGGTCGTAGTCACGTTGATGATGCACGTCGCCCATGGGAAGGTGGCGGGCAGCCACCGGTAGATCGCGCCCCCTAGGAGGTATCTTGCCGCCGCCCCCAGGAAGCCTCCCACGCCCACCACCAGGGTGCGCGCGATCAACCCTGGCCTTCGGTCCGGGCCCGCCGCTCGCGGTCCCACAAGAGCATGTCGGTGGACACGGTGCGCGCCCCGAGCTGGCGCATCAGCGCCACCACCTGCCCGCGGTGGTAGCTGCCGTGGTTGGCCGCGTGCTGCAGCAGCTCCCACAGCGGCGCCGCGAAGGCGGTCCCGGCCAGGTTGTGGAACGCGATCGTCGCCGACGCGTCCTGCTCCCTCAGCGAGCGGAACCAGTCGGCGCGGTGCTGCTCGATGAGCGTCCAACGGTCGCGCAGGGCCACGACGTCCGGGAACTCGCTCTCGTCGCCACCCGCATCACGCGGTGGTTCGCCCAGATCGTGTAGTCGAGCAGCCGCCCCAGATCTTCCTTGCCGAGCATAGCGGCGCTATTCTAGCCATCCGCGCAACCAAGGAGGTCGACGATGCCGCTCGTGCGCATCACCATGCCGGAAGGACTCGCGTCCGGCCAGCGTTCCGCCCTCTCCGAGGGCGTCCACCGCGCACTGGTGGAGGTGGCGAAGGCCCCCGCCGACGACAAGTTCCAGATCCTCGAGATGGGCCCGCCGGAGTCGATCGTGTTCACTCCCGGCTATCTGGGCCTCCGCCACTACGGGCCGATCGTGGTCATCCAGGTCTTCATGAACGCGGGACGGACGGTGGAGGTGAAGAAGGCGCTCTACGCGGCGCTGGCCGACGCGGTCACCGCCGCGGCGCCGGTGCGCCGCGAGGACGTGATCGTCAACCTGGTGGAGGTGCCGCGGGAGAACTGGTCGTTCGGGGGCGGGGTGATGAGCTACGACCCTACGCGATGACCATGGGGGTTGTCCCGGTGAGCGTGCGCTTGCCCACGGACTCGCCGCACGCCGTGCAGAGGTACTCGTAAAGCTCACCGTCGGGCAGCACGAGCAGCAGCCGTTCCCGCACCGGCTGCGGCGCGCGGCAGCGCCCGCAGAAGAGCACGGAGGCCTGGAGCTGCTCGAACGTCTGGCCGGGTCTCGGAGGACTGCCTCGCACCATGCTCCCAGGTGTACCCGGGGACGGGACGCCGGTCAAGGCGGTTTGACCGGCGGCGGCCGCCTGCGTAGTCTCCCGCCGTCATTCCGGCAAGGAGGTCCTTCATGAAGTGCCGTCTTTTCGCGCTGGCGCTGCTCGCGGCGGCGCCGGCGGCCGCCGCCGGCGACGAGAACGTGGACCTCGCCACGATCCATCGCATCAAGGACGAGGCGTTCCTCGGGTCGCGCGTCATGGACCAGCTCTTCTTCCTCACCGACGTGAACGGGCCCCGCCTCACCAACTCGCCCGGCTTCCGGGCCGCCGCCGACTGGTCCGTGCGCCGGCTGAAGGAATGGGGGGTCGCCGACGCGCGCCTGGAGAAGTGGGGCACCTTCGGGCGCGGCTGGTCGCTCACGCGCTTCTCGGCCCACCTGAAGGAGCCGGTGTACGCGCCGCTGCCCGGCATCCCCAAGGCGTGGTCGGCCGCGACGCCGGGCGTCATCACGGCCGAGGTGGTCTCGGCGCCGGTGTTCACCGCCCAGGAGGACTCCGACCGGTTCGATCTCGTCAAGGTGACCGAGCGCATCGCGAGGTACTCCGCCGAGCAGAAGGGAAAGCTCAAGGGGCGGATCGTCCTCGTCGAGCCCGCGCGGGAGCTCAAGCCGCCCACCGAGGCGCCCAGCGAGCGCTACGACGACAAGAAGCTCGCCGAGATCGCGGCCGCTCCCGAGCCCTTCGCCGCGCCCCCGCTCGAGCGGCCGCTCTTGCGCCTGGACCCCGATCCGAAGAAGAGGTGGCAGATCTTCGACGCCTATCCCGCGGAGGTGCTGTGGGAGTATTGGGACAGGGTCGAGGGCGCCTACGAACGCCTGACGGCGCTCCTCCACGACGAGGGCGCCGCGGCCGTGCTCTCCGCCGACCAGCGGGGCGCGGGCGGCATCGTGTTCGCCGAGAACGCCGGCCGCTGGGGCAAGGACGCCGCCGCGCCGCCGGCCTGGGTGGTGCTGCAGCCCGAGTCGTACTACCGCATCGCGCGGCTCGTCGAACGGAAGATACCGGTGAAGGTCGAGCTGGAGGTCGCGGCCGCCTTCAACGACGACACGCCCGACGGCGTCAACGTCGTGGGCGAGATCCCCGGCGGGAAGAAGAAGGACCAGGTGGTCATGCTCGGCGCCCACCTGGATTCCTGGCACTCGGGCACGGGCGCCACCGACAACGCCGCCGGCTGCGCGGTCGCGCTCGAGGCAATGCGTATCCTGAAGGCCCTGAACCTGACGATGGATCGGACGGTGCGCCTCGCGCTGTGGAGCGGCGAAGAGCAGGGGCTCTACGGGTCGCGCGGCTACGTCAAGGAGCACTTCGGAGACCCGGTCACGATGGCGGTCAAGCCCGAGCACGCGAAGCTGGCCGCGTATTTCAACGTCGACAACGGGACCGGCAAGATCCGCGGCGTGTACCTGCAGGGCAACGACATGGTGCGGCCGATCTTCGAGTCGTGGCTGGCGCCCTTCCGGGACCTGGGCGCCACCACGCTGTCGATACGGAACACCGGGGGGACCGATCACCAGTCCTTCGACGACCTCGGCCTGCCCGGCTTCCAGTTCATCCAGGACCCGCTCGACTACGGGTCGCGCACCCATCACTCGAACCTGGACGTCTACGACCACATCGCGCCCGCGGACCTGATGCAGGCCTCGGCGGTCCTCGCCTCGTTCGTCTACGAGGCGGCGACGCGGCCGGAGATGCTGCCGCGCAAGCCGCTGCCGAAGCCCCTGCCGAAGGCGAAGGAGCAATGAGCGCAGACGAGGGATCGCCGCCGCGGCCTTGACCCGGCGGCGGTGGTCCCCCGACGGCCAGCGGCTCGCGTTCCTGGCCAACGCCTCGAACGAAAAGGACGCCAAGCGCCAGATCTGGGTGATGTCGATGCGCGGCGGCGACCCGCGGCGGATCACCGACGCCCCCGCCGGCGTGCAGCAGCTCGCCTGGAGCCCCGACGGCACGCGCATCGCGTTCGTCACCGCGGACGAGCCCGAGAAGCGCCCCGAGGCCGAGAAGCACAACCGGTCCTTCGAGATCGTCGACGACGACTACCTCACGACCGCCGCCCCGACGCCGTCGCACGTCTGGCTCGTCTCCCCGGACGGCGGCGACGCCCGCCGTCTGACCAGCGGCTCGTGGAGCCTTCCCGTCGCGCATCCCCCGGGCCCGGCCCCCTCGCCGCTCTCCTGGTCGGCGGACGGGAAGACGATCGCCATCACCCGCCGCGAGAGCCCCCACGAGAAGACGCCCGACGTGTCGCACATCGCGCTCGTCGACGTCGCGACCGGCGCCACCCGCCGCCTCACGACGCACGTGGTCGACGACTCCCAGCCCGTCTTCTCGCCCGACGGCGCGCGCATCGCGTACTGGCATCCCCACGCCGGCGAGCGCTCGGCGCAGAACGCCATCTGGCTGACGGCGGCCGCCGGCGGCGACGGCCGGGAAGCGACGGCGGGGATCGATCGCAACGTCTTCCGGGCGGTCTGGCTGCCCGACGGCAAGTCCTTCCTCACCGGCGGCCACGACGGGACCACGACCGCCTACTGGATCCAGCCCGCCGACGGCGGCGCCGCCCGGCGCCTCCGCCTCGGCGACGTCGAGCCGTTCTGGGGCTTCTGGATCGACGCCAGCGTGGCGTCGACGGGAGCGATCGCGTTCACGGGGTCGACGGCCTCGCGCCCGCGCGAGCTGTACTACATGGACTCGCCCGACGCGACCCCGCGCGCGCTCACGCACCTCAACGACGCCGTCGCCGGGCCGGGCCTCGGCCGCGCCGAGCCGATCGCCTGGAAGTTCGAGGGCATGGACCTGGACGGCGTGGTGGTCTATCCCCCCGGCTTCGAGCCCTCGAAGAAGTACCCGCTGGTCGTCTACATCCACGGCGGCCCGCGCGCCGCGTCCACGACCGCCTTCAGCCGCTGCCGCAGGTCCTGGCCGCCCAGGGCTGGGTCGTGTTCCAGCCGAACTACCGGGGCAGCGACAACCTGGGAAACGCCTACACGGTGGCCATCGTCCACGACTCGGGCGCCGGTCCCGGCCGCGACGTCATGGCCGGCGTGGATGCGCTCATCAAGCGGGGGTTCGTCGATCCCGAGCGGGTCGCGGTCGGCGGCTGGTCCTACGGCGGCTACATGACGACCTGGATGATCGGACACTACCCGATCTTCAAGGCGGCCGTCTCGGGCGCGGCCGTGAACAACCTCGTCGACGCCTACGTCCTCGGCGACGGCGGGCTGGGCCGCCGCCTGGTCTGGGGCTCGCCCTTCACCGGCGACAACATGAAGAAATACGTGGAGCAGTCGCCCATCAGCTACGCCGCGAAGATCAAGGCGCCGACGCTGATCCTGAGCGACACCGGCGACGTCCGCGTCCCCATCACCCAGTCCTACCAGCTCTACCACGCGCTCAAGGACAACGGCGTCACCGTGAAGTTCATCGCGTATCCCGTGGGCGGCCACTCGCCGGAGGATCCCGCCCACCAGGTGGACATCGATCGGCGCTACGTTGAGTGGCTGGCCCCCTACCTGAAGTGAGCGCGGTGGCGACCGGTCCCGCGGCCTCACGATACGAGCCCGTCATCGGCCTCGAGGTCCACTGCCAGCTCCGCACCGCGACCAAGCTCTTCTGCGGGTGTCGGAACCGCTTCGGCGACCCCCCCAACACGCACGTCTGTCCGGTCTGCCTCGGGCTCCCCGGCGCGCTGCCGGTGCTGAACCGCGAAGCGGTCGCGCTCGCGCTGCGAGCCGCCCTCGCCACCGGCTGCACTGTCCACCCGGTCTCGGTCTTCGCGCGCAAGAACTATTTCTATCCGGACCTGCCGAAGGGCTACCAGATCTCGCAATACGACCGCCCGCTCGCCACCGAGGGCCGCGTCGAGCTGGCCTCCGGCTCCGGCCTCCGCCGCGTGCGGCTGCACCGCATCCACATGGAAGAGGACGCGGGCAAGCTGCTCCACGAGGGCTTCTCGTGGTCGGCCCGGAAGAGCGGTGTCGACTTCAACCGCAGCGGCGTCCCCCTCGTCGAGATCGTCCAACATGGAGGAGGGATCGCTGCGGTGCGACGCCAACGTGTCGATCCGGCCCCGCGGACGCGAGGCGCTGGGGACGCGCACCGAGATCAAGAACCTCAATTCCTTCCGCAACGTGGCCCGGGCCATCGACCGCGAGATCGCCCGGCAGGCGGCGCTCCTGGACGCGGGCGGGACCGTCTTGCAGGAGACCCGGCTCTGGAACGCGGACCGCGGCGAGACCGCCTCCATGCGCTCCAAGGAGGAGGCGCACGACTACCGCTACTTCCCCGAGCCGGACCTGCCGCCCCTGGCCGTGAGCTCGGCGTGGATCGCCGAGGCGCGGTCGGCGCTGCCGGAGCTGCCCGACGCGCGGCGGCGCCGCTTCGTCTCGGCGTACGGCTTGCCCGAGTACGACGCCGGCGTCCTCACCCTGTCCCGCGACGTGGCGGAGTACTTCGAGACCGTGGCCCGCACGAGCGGCAACCCCAAGGCGGCCTCGAACTGGGTGATGACCGAGGTCCTGCGCAAGCTCAAGGGAGCGGCCGAGGACGGCGAGGGAGCGCTGGCCGGCTGCCCGGTCGGTCCGGAGAGCCTGGCCGAGCTGATCCGGCTCATCGACGCCGGCACGATCAGCGGCAAGATCGCCAAGGACGTGTTCGAGCGGATGTGGTCGAGCGGGGAAGCGCCGGGGGCCATCGTGGAGCGCGAGGGCCTGCGCCAGATCTCCGACGAGGCGGCGATCCAGACCGCGGTCGACGAGGTCGTCGCCGCCAACCCCGAGCAGGTGGAAACGTACCGCAACGGGAAGACGAGCGCGCTCGGCTGGTTCGTGGGCCAGGTCATGCGGAAGACCGGCGGCAAGGCCAATCCCCGGCTCGTGAACGACCTGCTGAAGAAGGCCCTCGCGGGCTGATACGATCACGGCTTAACCAAGGAGCTTGAACATGCGCCTTCTCTTCGTCTCCCTCGCCGCTGCGCTCGTCGCGGGCGGCATCGCCTCCGCCCAGGCCCCGACCACGCCGGCGGCCACGCCGCGCCCCGCCCGTCCCCCCGCGGCCGCGCGCGAGACCGTGAGCGCCACGCTCAACGGCAAGGTCGTCGCCATCGACTACGGCCGGCCCGCGCTGAACGGGCGCAAGGTCGACGAGCTCATCGCCCAGCTTCCGCCGGACCGCGTCTGGCGGGCGGGGGCGAACGAGGTCACCACCCTCAAGGCCGACACCGACATCCTCGTCGGCGGCAAGAGGGTGGCGGCGGGCAAATACAGCGTCTACGTCTACGCTCCCGCGGGCGGCGACTGGGCGTTCATCCTCAACACCGACCCCGGCGTGCCGCTGAAGACGATCTTCCCGGCCGCCCCGCCCGAGCGGGCCGATCACCTCTGGCCGATCCTCGATGGCTACGCGAAGATCGCCAGCAAGGAGGTGGTCCGGGTCCCGATGAAGCAGGTGGCGGCGAAGGAGCCGGTGGACCGCTTCCTGATCTCGCTCGAGCCGGCCAAGGCGGGCGCCTCGGCGATCACGCTGACCTGGGGCGACCGGGCCTGGACGGTGGACGTCAAGGACTCGGGGCAGGTCAGCCCCTAGCGACGCTTGCCGGCGGCCGCGCGGGAGGTGACGCGTCCACTCCCCGCGCGGTCGCGTATCCCAGCGCCCGCTGCCGGCTCGCCCACCACGCGTCCAGCCGCGGCGCGAGCCAGATCGCCGCCGGCGCCAGCAGCCATCCGGCCAACAGGTCGACGACGTAGTGGTGGCGCAGGTAGACCGTCGACACCCACAGCCCGAGCGCGAAGGGCAAAAGAGCCCAGAACCAGGCGCGCACGTAGTGCCAGGCGTAGACGAGCGCGAGCAGCGACACCGCCGCGTGGAGCGATGGGAACGCGGCCCGGCTGTCGACCGGCAGCAGCGCGAAGGCGCGCGCGGACAGGTTCGAGAAGAGGTAGGGATAGCCCTCCAGGCTCCGCTTGAACTCGTAGACGAGCACCAGGCGCGGCGGTGCGGCGGGGAACACGACGTAGAGCGCGTAGCCGAGGTAGAAGCAGACGATCACGCCCAGCGTCGCCGTGCGGAACTCACGCCACCGTCCGGCGGCCAGCAGGATCAGCGACGTCGACGGCGCGATCCAGAGGAAGCTCACGTAGAAGAACTGCATCAGCTCCGTGCGCCCCGGGCGGACGAAGCGCTCCGCCCACACCGCCGGCACCACCCCGAACAGCTCCCGGTCGAGGCCGGCGAGCACGAGGTGGATGTCGTGCGGGTTCACGAAGCCGATGGTGTCGTGCAGGTTCGTATAGATGAGGATGCAGGCGAGGAACGGCAGCACCTCGCGCGCGCCCTGCACGATGCGGGATCGCGGCCGGAGCCAGATGGCCGCGGCCAGCGTCGCCAGGCACACGACCGCCACGGCCAGGCGGACGACGCCGCCGGGATGGCGCCGCCCCAGCACGCCCGCCTCGCGCGCGTAGGAATAGGCCGCCAGCGTCAGGTACGTGGTCGGCAGCAGGAAGGCGAAGGCGATCGCCTCCTCCACCCTCAGCCGGAACACAACCCGGGTGAACGACATTGCCTCTTAACGCGGAGGACGCGGAGGAAAACCGAAAGGACGCGGAGAATTGAGGAAATAGGTCACCGCGACTTCGGGCCGCTGCTCTATTTCTCCGCGTTCTCCGCGTTCGTTCTCCGCGTTCTCCGCGTTAAAGAGCCACGTCACAGAACGAGCGTTTCCCGGTGCTCGCCGAAAACTGTACGCAGACGGCCCGCGATCTCGCCCACCGTGGCCTGGGCCATCACCGCGTCGACCATGGCCGCCACGAGGCTGCCGCCGGCCCGGGCACGCTCCTCGACCGCGGCGAGCGAGGCCTGCCACGGCCCCGCCTCGCGCCGCGCGCGCAAGGCCCGCACGCGCTCGACCTGGTCGCGCTCGACCTGGGGATCGATCCGCAGGATGTCGCTCGGAGCCGCCGCCTCCTCGTCCTGGTAGCGGTTCACGCCGACGATCACCTGCTCGCCGCTCTCGATCCGGCGCTGGTGGCGGTAGGCCGACTCCTGGATCTCGCGCTGGATCTCGCCCCGCTCGATGGCCTTCAGCGCCCCCCCGCGGTCCTCGATGCGGTCGAGGATCCGCTGCGCCTCCTGATCGAGGCGGGTGGTGGCGGCCTCCACCGCGTAGGCGCCGCCGAGCGGGTCGACGGTGTCGGCGACCCCAGTCTCGTGGGCGATCACCTGCTGCGTGCGCAGCGCCAGGCGGGCCGCGGCCTGCGTGGGCAGCGCGAGCGCCTCGTCCTTCGCGTTGGTGTGCAGGCTCTGGCAGCCGCCGAGCACCGCCGCCAGCGCCTGCAGGGTCACCCGCGCGACGTTGTTGTCGGGCTGCTGGGCGGTGAGGGTGACGCCTCCCGTCTGGACGTGGAAGCGGAGCTGCTGCGCCCGCGCGTGGGCGACCCCCAGCCGCTCCTTCACGAGCCGCGCCCACAGCCGGCGGGCCGCGCGGAACTTCGCCACCTCCTCGATGAAGTCGGAGTGGCAGGCGAAGAAGAAGCTGAGCCGCTCGCCGAAGCGCGCCGGGTCCAGGCCGGCCGCCCGGGCGGACCGCACGTACTCGAGCGCGTGGGCGAACGTGAAGGCGATCTCCTGGGGCGCGGTCGCCCCCGCTTCCCGGATGTGGTAGCCGGAGATCGAGATGGGGTTCCAGCGCGGGACGTGGTCGGCACAATAGGCGATCACGTCCGTGACCAGGCGGAGCGAGGCGGCCGGCGGATAGATGTACGTGCCGCGGGCGACGTATTCCTTCAGGATGTCGTTCTGCACGGTTCCCGAGAGCGCGCGCTCCGGGATACCCCTCCGCCGCGCCACCGCCACGTACAGCGCGAGCAGGATGGCGGCGGTGGCGTTGATGGTCATGGAGGTGGAAACCGTTTCCAGCGGGATGCCCGCGAGCAGGGTCTCCATGTCCTCCAGGCTGTCGATGGCCACGCCCACGCGCCCCACCTCGCCCGCGGCCTCGGGGGCGTCGGAGTCGTACCCGATCTGTGTCGGGAGGTCGAACGCGACCGAGAGCCCCGTGGTACCCTGGGTAAGAAGGTATCGGTAGCGCTGGTTGGATTCGCGGGCGGTGCCGAAACCGGCGTACTGCCGCATGGTCCAGAAGCGGGACCGGTAGCCCTCCGGATGGAGTCCGCGCGTGAACGGGTACTCCCCGGGCTGGCCGATCTCATCGAGCGGCGGAAGGTCGCCCGGTCCGTACACCCTCTCTCGCGGCAGGCCGGAAGCGGTGCGAAACTCGGCGGGTCGCCGGTCGGCGTCCTGCGGCTCGGGCGGCCTGGCCATGGGCGCACGTTAGCACAGGGAGCCCACTGCCCTTGTTTGACAGTGCGAGACGGCGGGTCTTACTCTTGTGTATAAATGTCAGAAAGCGTCGCGTGAACGGCTCACCCTCCAGCCACGCTTCGCTCGAGTCTGATCGACGTCTTCCACGCGAAAGGCCCAGAACGTGAGCACGAACAAGCGCGTGGGCGCTTCGAGCGCCCGCCAGATCCGAAAGCCCCCTGCCGTGTCGATGGCCGCCTCCACGGGCGGCCGGATCGGCGGGGACGCGCCTCCTGGCCGCGCGCCCTTGGCGGGCGACGGCGGGGACGGCGGCGACGGCGGCTCCGTCAACGGCGTCCATTCCCGGATGCTGCTGAAGGCCCTTACGTCGTTCAAGGCCGGCGACTTCACGGTCCGGCTGCCCGCGGACTGGACGGGCATCTCGGGCCGGATCGCCGACACCTTCAACGATTGCATGGAGCTGCGGCACCGCCTCACGCGGGAGCTGGAGCGGGTGAGCCGGGTCGTCGGCCGGGAGGGGAAGCTCAACCAGAAGGCCAACATCGGCAACGTGAGCGGGTCGTGGGCCGACTCCATGACCTACGTCAACGGGCTGATCCAGGACCTCGTCCACCCCACCGTGGAGACCGCGCGCGTGATCGGCGCGGTGGCCAAGGGCGACCTCTCCCAGGCGATGGCCCTCGAGGTCGACGGCCGCCCGCTGGAAGGCGAGTTCCTGCGCACCGCCAAGACCGTAAACACGATGGTCGACCAGCTCTCTTCGTTCGCCTCGGAGGTCACGCGCGTGGCCCGCGAGGTCGGCACGGAAGGCAAGCTCGGCGGCCAGGCCAAGGTCAAGGGCGTGGCCGGCACATGGAAGGACCTCACCGACAACGTCAACCAGATGGCGAGCAACCTCACGAGCCAGGTGCGCAACATCGCCACCGTCACCACCGCCGTCGCCAACGGCGACCTCACCAAGAAGATCACCGTCGACGTCAAGGGCGAGATCCTCGAGCTGAAGGACACCATCAACACGATGGTGGACCAGCTCCGATCGTTCGCCTCCGAGGTCACCCGAATGGCCCGCGAGGTCGGCACCGAAGGCAAGCTCGGCGGCCAGGCCGAGGTCAAGGGCGTCTCGGGGACCTGGAAGGACCTGACCGACAGCGTCAACTCGATGGCCTCCAACCTCACCGCCCAGGTCCGCAACATCGCCGCCGTCACCACCGCCGTCGCCACCGGCGACCTCTCCAAGAAGATCACCGTCGACGTCAAGGGCGAGATGCTCCAGCTCAAGAACACCGTCAACACGATGGTGGACCAGCTCTCGTCGTTCGCGGCCGAGGTCACGCGCGTGGCCCGCGAGGTCGGCACCGAAGGCAAGCTCGGCGGCCAGGCCGACGTCAAGGGCGTGGCCGGGACCTGGAAGGACCTCACCGACAGCGTCAACTCGATGGCCTCCAACCTCACCAGCCAGGTGCGCAACATCGCCGACGTCACCACCGCCGTCGCCACCGGCGACCTCTCCAAGAAGATCACCGTCGACGTCCGCGGCGAGATCCTCGAGCTGAAGAACACGATCAACACGATGGTGGACCAGCTCCGCTCGTTCGCCTCCGAGGTCACCCGCGTGGCCCGCGAGGTCGGCACCGAGGGCAAGCTGGGCGGCCAGGCCGAGGTGGCCGGCGTCGCCGGCACCTGGAAGGACCTGACCGACAACGTCAACTCGATGGCGTCGAACCTCACGAGCCAGGTGCGCAACATCGCGGAGGTGACCAAGGCCGTCGCCAGCGGCGACCTCACCAAGAAGATCACCGTCGACGTGAAGGGCGAGATCCTCGAGCTGAAGAACACGGTCAACACGATGGTGGACCAGCTCTCCAGCTTCGCCTCGGAGGTCACCCGCGTGGCCCGCGAGGTCGGCACCGAGGGCAAGCTGGGCGGCCAGGCCGAGGTGGCCGGCGTCGCCGGCAGCCGACGTGACCAAGGCCGTCGCGGCCGGCGACCTCACCAAGCAGATCACCGTCGACGTGAAGGGCGAGATCCTGGAGCTGAAGAACACCGTCAACACCATGGTCGACCAGCTCTCCAGCTTCGCCGACGAGGTGACCCGCGTGGCCCGCGAGGTCGGCACCGAGGGGAAGCTGGGCGGCCAGGCCATGGTCAAGGGCGCATCGGGGACGTGGAAGGACCTCACCGACAACGTCAACTCGATGGCGAGCAACCTCACCGACCAGGTGCGCGGCATCGCCCAGGTCGTGACCGCGGTCGCGGGCGGCGACCTCAAGCGCAAGCTGCTCGTCGAGGCCAAGGGCGAGATCGCGGCGCTGGCCGACACCATCAACAACATGACCGACACCCTCGCCACCTTCGCCCAGCAGGTCACCACGGTGGCCCGCGAGGTGGGCGTCGAGGGCAAGCTGGGCGGCCAGGCCCTGGTGCCGGGCGCGGCCGGCACGTGGCGGGACCTCACCGACAACGTGAACCAGCTCGCAGCCAACCTCACCACCCAGGTGCGCGCCATCGCCGAGGTCGCGACCGCCGTGACCAAGGGCGACCTGACCCGCGCCATCGACGTCCAGGCGCGGGGCGAGGTCGAGGAGCTGAAGAACAACATCAACGAGATGATCCGCAACCTCAAGGAGACCACCCAGAAGAACGCGGAGCAGGACTGGCTCAAGACCAACCTGGCCAAGTTCACCCGGATGCTCCAGGGGCAGCGTGACCTGCTCACGGTCGGCCGGATGATCCTCTCGGAGCTGGCCCAGGTGGTCGCCGCCCAGCACGGCGTCTTCTACGTGATGGCGGGCGGGGAGGGCGGCGAGGCCTCGCGGCTGCGCCTGCTCGCCAGCTACGCCTACAAGGACCGGAAGAACGTCAGCAACGAGTTCCAGCTCGGGGAAGGCCTGGTCGGCCAGGCGGCGCTGGAGAAGGAGCGCATCCTCCTCACCCACGTCCCCCCCGGCTACGTCCAGATCAGCTCCGGGCTCGGCGAGGCCACGCCCCTCAACATCATCGTGCTGCCGGTCACGTTCGAGGGCGGGGTCAAGGCGGTGATCGAGCTGGCCTCGTTCGAGCAGTTCAACAAGACGCACGTCACGTTCCTCGAGCAGCTCACCGAGTCGATCGGGATCGTCCTCAACACCATCGAAGCCAACTCCCGCACCGAGGACCTGCTCCGCCAGTCCCAGTCACTCGCCCGCGAGCTGCAGAGCCAGCAGGAGGAGCTGCAGCAGACCAACGAGGAGCTGGAGGAGAAGGCCCGCCTGCTCGCGGAGCAGAACGCGGAGGTGGAGCGGAAGAACCGCGAGGTCGAGCAGGCCCGGCAGGCCCTGGAGGAGAAGGCCGCCCAGCTCGCCCTCACCTCCAAGTACAAGTCCGAGTTCCTGGCCAACATGTCCCACGAGCTGCGCACGCCGCTCAACAGCCTGCTCATCCTCGCCCACCAGCTCACGGAGAACGCGGAGGGCAACCTCACCACGCGGCAGGTGGAGTTCGCCAAGACGATCCACGCCTCCGGCAAGGACCTGCTCACGCTCATCAACGACATCCTGGACCTCAGCAAGATCGAGTCGGGCACGGTGACGGTGGAGGTCGGCGAGGTCGCCTTCAGCGATCTGCACGACTACGTCGAGCGCACCTTCCGCCACGTGGCCGAGGAGAAGGGCCTGCTCTTCGCGGTGGAGATGGACGCCGGCCTGCCCCGCGCGATCCAGACCGACGCCAAGCGCCTCCAGCAGATCCTCAAGAACCTGCTCGCCAACGCGTTCAAGTTCACGGAGAAGGGATCGGTCACGTTCAAGCTCGGCACCGCCGCCGGCGGCTGGAGCCCGGATCACCAGGTGCTGCGCGCCGCGCGGCTGGTCGTGGGCATGGCCGTCACCGACACCGGCATCGGCATCGAGCGCGGGAAGCAGCAGATCATCTTCGAGCCGTTCCTGCAGGCGGAGGGCGGCTCCAGCCGCAAGTATGGCGGCACCGGTCTGGGCCTCGCCATCAGCCGCGAGCTGTCGCGCCTGCTCGGCGGCGAGATCAGGCTCGCGAGCACCCCCGGCCAGGGCAGCACGTTCACGCTCTACCTGCCCTTGAAATACGTGCCGACGCGCCTCGCCCGCAGCGAGCCGGCCCGCCCCGAGCTGAGCCGCGAAGAGCGGCTGGAAAAGGAGCGGCACGCGCCGTGGCCGGCCCTGGCGGCGCCCGCCGCCACGGCGGCGGCGGAGCCGGCGGTGTGGCCGGGCGAGGTCGGCGACGACCGCACGTTCATCCAGCCCGGCGACCGCGTGGTCCTCATCATCGAGGACGATCCGGCCTTCAGCCGCTTCCTGATGGACCTTGCCCGCGACCAGGGGCTGAAGGCCCTCATCGCCGCCCGCGGCGCCAACGGCCTCGCGCTGGCCCGGGAGATGAAGCCGCACGCCATCACCCTCGACATCAGCCTGCCCGACGTGGACGGCTGGCGCGTGCTCGACCGGTTGAAGGACGACCCCACGACGCGCCACATCCCCGTCTACATGATCTCGGTCACCGACGAGCCCGAGCGCTCGCTCCAGCATGGGGCCCTCGGCTTCCTCCACAAGCCGGCCGACAAAGAGGCGCTTTCCGGCGTGCTCGGCACGATCAGGTCGTTCATCGAGCGCCAGGTGAAGAACCTGCTGGTGGTGGAGGACGACGAGGTCCAGCGCCAGAGCATCGTCGAGCTCATCGGCAACGGCGACGTGAAGATCGCCGCGGTGGCCACCGGGCAGGAGGCGCTCGACGTCCTCGAGCGCCAGCACTTCGACTGCATGGTGCTCGACCTCCTGCTGCCCGACATCCCGGGCCTGGAGGTGATCCAGCGCCTCAAGAAGCAGCCGACGCTGCGCTCGCTTCCAATCGTGGTCTACACGGGCAAGGACCTCTCCCGCAAGGAGGAGACGCAGCTCAAGCGGCTGTCGCAGACGATCATCCTCAAGGACGTGAAGTCGCCCGAGCGGCTCCTCGACGAGACCGCCCTCTTCCTTCACCGGAACATGGCCAACCTCCCGGAGGCCAAGCGGGAGACCCTGGAGCGGCTGCACCACTCCGACACCGTTCTCGCCGGCAAGAGGGTGCTGATCGTGGACGACGACATCCGGAACATCTTCGCCATGACCTCGGTCCTCGAGCGGCACAAGATGGAGGTCGTCGCGGCCGAGAGCGGCAAGGACGCGCTGGAGCAGATCGGGAAGACGCCGCCCCCCGACATCGTCCTGATGGACATCATGCTGCCCGAGCTGGACGGCTACGAGACCACGCGGCGGATCCGCGAGAAGCCGGAGTTCAAGGGCCTGCCCATCATCGCGCTCACCGCCAAGGCCATGAAGGGCGACCGGGAGAAGTGCATCGAGGCGGGGGCGTCCGACTACATCGCCAAGCCGGTGGACACGGAGCAGCTCCTGAGTCTGCTCCGGGTGTGGCTCTATCGGTAGTCGCATGGCTCCTCCGGTCCCGGTGAGGTCGGCCGTCGTGCCCGAGACGAGGCCGAACGCGTCCGACCCCGTGGAGGACCTGGAGCTGCGCCTGCTGCTGGAGGCCGTGTTCCACTCCTACGGGTTCGACTTCCGCGAGTACGCGCCGGGCTCGCTGCGCCGGCGCGTGCGCCACCTGGTGCGCGAGGAGGGCCTGCCCAGCATATCCGCGCTCCAGGACCGGGTCCTGCACGACCGGGAGGCCCTGCCGCGCCTCGTCCAGGGCCTGGCGGTCAGCGTCACGTCGATGTACCGCGACCCGGGGTTCTTCCGCGCCTTCCGGCAGGAGGTCGTCCCCGTGCTGCGCACGTATCCGATCGTGCGCATCTGGCACGCCGGCTGCTCGACCGGCGAGGAGGTGTACTCGCTGGCGGCCCTCCTCGAGGAGGAGGGCCTCTACGACCGCTGCCGGATCTACGCCACCGACATGAACGAGGACGCGCTGCAGAGAGCGGCCCGCGGCGCGTTCCCCCTCGCCGCGATGCGCGACCACACCGTGCGTTACCTCTCCGCCGGCGGGCGCCGCTCCTTCTCGGAGTACTACGCCGTACGGGACCGCCGGGTGGTGTTCCACCGGCGGCTGCGCCGGAACGTCGTCTTCGCCCAGCACAACCTGGTCACGGACCGGTCGTTCAACGAGTTCAACGCGATCCTGTGCCGCAACGTGCTCATCTACTTCAGCCGTCCGCTGCAGGAGCGCGTGCACCGCCTGCTCTACGGGAGCCTGGGCCGGCTGGGCTTCCTCGGCCTCGGCAGCAAGGAGACCGTCCAGTTCACGCCCTTCGAGCGCAGCTACCAGGCCTTCGACGCCGTGCACAAGATCTACCGCAAGGTGGCATGAGCATGGCCGCTCCGGCCAAGGAACACACGGACGACCGGGTCTCCATCCTGCTCGTCGACGACCGCCCGGACAAGCTGATGGCGCTGGAGGCCGTGCTGGCCGACCTGGGACAGAACCTCGTCAAGGTGACCTCGGGCAAGGACGCGCTGAAGTCGGTGCTGAGGCAGGACTTCGCGGTGATCCTGCTCGACGTCAACATGCCGGGCATGGATGGCTTCGAGACCGCCGCCCTCATCCGGCAGCGCAAGAAGTCGGAGAAGACCCCGATCATCTTCTTCACCGCCCTGAGCGACACCGAGACCCACGTCACCCGCGGCTACTCCCTCGGCGCGGTGGACTACATCCGCGTCCCGGTGGAGCCCGACATCCTGCGCGCGAAGGTGGCGGCCTTCGTCGACCTCTACAAGAAGACCGAGCAGGTCAAGCGGCAGGCGGAGCTGATGCGGCAGCTCCAGGAACGGGCGCACCGCACGCAGCTCGCGGAGGCCACCGACCGGCTGGAGGCCGAGACCAAGCGCAACCGGTTCTTCACCCTCGCCATCGACATGCTGGCCATCGGCGGCTTCGACGGCTATTTCAAGCAGCTCAACCCGAGCTGGGAGAAGACGCTCGGCTTCACCGACGAGGAGCTGAAGTCGCACCCCCTCATCGAGTTCGTGCACCTGGAGGACCGCGCCTCGACCGAGGAACAGCTCCACAAGCTGCAGACGGGCGCCTCCATCGCCTACTTCGAGAACCGCTACCGGACCAAGGCCGGCGGCTGGCGGTGGCTGGGATGGACGGCGGCTCCGTTCGCCGAGGAGGGCCTCGTCTACATCTTCGCGCGCGACCTCACCGAGCGGAAGGTGGCCGAGGAGGAGCGGCTGCATCTCATCCGCGAGCAGTCGGCGCGGGCGGCGGCGGAGGCGGCCGAGCGCCGGGCGGCCTTCCTGGCCGACGCCGGCATCTCGCTCTCTTCCTCCCTCGACTACCACACGACGCTCGCCCGGCTGGTGCGGCTGGCGGTGCCCTTCATGGCCGACTGGTGCATGCTCGACGTGCGGGACGAGGACGGCTCCGTCCGGCGGGTGGAGGTGGCCCACGCCGACGCGTCCAAGGAGGAACTGGCCCGCCGGCTCATGGCCTTCACGCCCGATCCCGAGGGAGACGACCCGCAGGCCCGCGTCATGCGCTCGCGCGAGCCGTTCCTGGCGCCGGAATGCAACGAGCAGATGCTGGCCGGCGTCGCCGCCGAAGCGAGCGCCCGCCAGGCCCTCCGCACCGGCGCCGTCTGCTCGATGATGGTGATCCCGCTCGTGGCGCGCGGGCGCCCGCTGGGGGCCCTCACCTTCATCGGCACGGACTCGTCCCGCGCCTACCGCCGCCTCGACCTCGAGCTGGCCGAGGAGCTGGGCCGGCGGGCGGCGCTGGCCGCGGACAACGCGTGGCTCTACCGGTCCTCCCAGGAGGCCCGTCGGGCCGCCGAGCGCGCCAACCGCGCGAAGGACGAGTTCCTGGCCACGCTGTCGCACGAGCTGCGCACGCCGCTCACTCCCATCCTCGGCTGGACGGTGATGCTTCGCTCGGCGACGCTGGACCAGGCGGGCATGCTCCGCGGCCTGGAGGTGATCGAGCGCAACGTGCGCGCGCAGACGCAGCTCATCGAGGACCTGCTCGACGTCTCGCGCATCGTCACCGGCAAGCTGCGGGTGGAGGTCCGCCCCATCGAGCTGGTGCCGGTGGTGGAGGCCGGCCTCGACGCGGCGCGGCCCTCCGCCGAGGCGAAGGAGATCCATCTCGAGGTGCAGTTCGAGCCCATCCCCTCCAAGGTGCTCGGCGACCCCGACCGGCTCCAGCAGGTCGTCTGGAACCTCGCCAGCAACGCCGTGAAGTTCACGCCCAAGGGCGGCCGCGTCGAGGTGCGGCTGTCTCGCGTGGACTCCCAGGTGGAGCTGAGTGTGAAGGACAACGGCAAGGGGATCAGCGCCGAGTTCCTGCCGTACGTGTTCGACCGCTTCCGCCAGGCCGACAGCACCAGCACGCGGAAATACGGGGGCCTCGGCCTCGGCCTGGCCATCGTCCGGCACCTCGTCGAGCTGCACGGGGGTACCGTGCACGCGGAGAGCGCGGGGCCCGACCGGGGCGCGACGTTCAGGGTGCGCCTGCCCCTGATGGAGGGGCGCGCGGAGCCGGCGGCCGCGGCGCGCCACGGGGCCGAGGGCGGGAACGCCTCGTCGGTTCGGCTGGACGGCGTGAAGGTGATGGTGGTGGACGACGAGCTGGACATGCGCGAATTCCTGAGCGTCTCGCTGCGGCAGTTCGGCGCCGACGTGACCGCGCTCGCCTCGGCCGGGGAGGCGGTGGCCGCCCTGGAGCGGGAGAAGCCCGACGTGCTGGTGAGCGACATCGCGATGCCGGGCGAGGACGGGTACGCGCTCATCAAGAAGGTCCGCGCGCTCGGGCCCGAGCGCGGCGGCCAGGTTCCCGCCGCCGCCCTCACCGGCTTCGCGGCCGGCGACGACACGACGCGGGTGCTCTCCGCCGGCTATCAGGTGCACCTGCCCAAGCCGGTGGAGCCGTCGCGGCTGGCGCAGGTCGTAGGTACGCTCGCGGGGCGCAGTTCCGGGCTCAACTGACCCTGAGAGCCGCGCCCTTGACACGGCGGACGGGCTGTCTCCATAATTTCCTCAGGGTCACGAGTGATGGAACGAGCCGATCCCGCCAGCAGCGAGGACGTCAAGCGGATGGTGCAGGAGCTGGGAACCACGATCCAGCGGACGCTGGCCGAGTCGCCCCAGATCGCGCACTGCCTGAACCGGATCAAGGCGGAGGGCTACGAGGTCTCGCTGGTCCTCGAAGCCACGATCGGCTTCAACAAGACGGGCAGCCGCGAGGCCACCGAGGTCTCGACCTTCGACTTCCGCGTGGACAAGAGCGAGCCCGCTCCGCTCAAGATGACCCCCCTCGACAAGAAGTTCCTCCGCTCCTTGAAGATCAGCATCGAGGACGAAGAAGACTAGGGTCCTGACCCGACCGGCCGCAAGCCCTTTAAACGCGGAGAACGCGGAGAAAAACGAAGAGGACGCGGAAGATCGTTTGGAAGGGCCTGCCCGGCGAACCCATCAGTCTCTCCGCGTTCTCTCCGTTCATTCTCCGCGCCCTCCGCGTTGAAAGGCCGTTCGTTAGTTAGCCTAGCTCCCGCAGATCCCGGCCCGTCATTTCGGCGGGTTGCGGGAGCCCCAGCAGCCCCAACATCGTCGGGCCGACGTCCTCCAGGGCGCCGCCTTCGCGCAAGGGGCCGCCGGCGTCTTCGTGGATCAGGTGGAACGGCACCGGGTTGGTCGTGTGCGCGGTGCAGTTGCCGTGGTCGGCGGTGACGAGCACCGCTCCCCCCCGGCCGAGCACCGCCTCCACGATCCGCCCCACGCACTGGTCCACCACCTCGACCGCCTTGATCGCCGCCTCCAGGACTCCCGTATGTCCGACCATGTCGGGGTTGGCGAAGTTGCCGATGACCACCCGGTGCGTGCCCGCCGCGAGCTGCTCCAGCAGCTTGTCCGTGATCCCGTACGCGCTCATCTCCGGCTTCAGGTCGTAGGTCGCGACCTTTGCCGACGGGACGAGGATGCGGTCCTCGCCCGGCCACGGCTGCTCGACGCCCCCGTTGAAGAAGTACGTCACGTGCGCGTACTTCTCCGTCTCCGCGACGCGGAGGTTCCGGATCCCGGCGCCGGCCATCACGTCGGCCACGATGTTGCGCCGCGCCTCGGGAGGAAACGCCACCGGCAGGCCGAAGCTCTTGTCGTACTCGGTCATGCACACGAAGTGGAGCTTGGGAGACGCGGGCCGCGGGAAGCCGTCGAAAGCCGGCTGCGTGAGCGCGGCGGTGAGCTGCCGGGCGCGGTCGGCGCGGAAGTTGAAGAAGAGCGCGCTGTCACCGTCCTGGAGCGTCGCCACCGGGCGCCCGCTCTCCTGGATCACGACCGGCACCACGAACTCGTCGGTGACGTTCTGCGCGTAGGAGCGCCGTACCGCCTCTAGCGGATCCTCGGCGGTCGCGCCTTCGCCCACGACGAGGGCCCGCCACGCCTTCTCCACGCGTTCCCAGCGCTTGTCGCGGTCCATCGCGTAGTAGCGGCCGGAGACGACGGCGACCTTCCCGACGCCCAGCTCGCGCAGGAAGGCCTGGAGCTTCTCGAGGTAGCCGGCGCCGGAGGCGGGCGGCGTGTCCCGGCCGTCGAGGAATGCGTGGACGAACACACGCCGCAGGCCCCGATCGCGGGCCAGCCGCAGCAGCCCCTCGAGATGCTCCTGGTAGGAGTGGACGCCGCCGTCGGAGACGAGGCCCATCAGGTGGAGCGCGCCCCGCTCGCGCACCCGGTCCATCGCCTCGACGATCACCGCGTTGCGGGCGATCCCGCCCTGGCGGACGGCGAGCGTGATGCGCGTGGAGTCCATGTAGACGACGCGGCCGGCGCCCAGGTTCAGGTGGCCGACCTCGGAGTTGCCCATCTGCCCCTCGGGCAGGCCCACGCGCAGCTCGGAGGCGGCGAGGGTCGTGTGCGGATAGCGCGCGCGGAAGCGGTCGAAGCTTGGCGTACGGGCCAGCGCGACCGCGTTGTCGCGCTTCTCGGCCCGAACCCCGAACCCGTCGAGCACGAACAGCACCACCGGGCCGGGAATAGTCGCGTTCACGGCCGAGGGTTGATCGCCGACCTGCTCATTGCCGTGGGTTCAAGGCCGATCGACCTGGGAACTTCGCCATCGGGCCCAGCTCCTCTTCGATTCGCAATAGCTGGTTGTACTTCGCGACGCGGTCCGTGCGGGAGAGCGAGCCGGTCTTGATCTGGCCGCAGCCGGTGGCTACCGCCAGGTCCGCGATCGTCACGTCCTCGGTCTCGCCGCTCCGGTGGCTGATCATGCTGGCGTAGCCGGCCCGCGTGGCGAGGGCCACGCAGTCGAGCGTCTCGGTGAGCGTGCCGATCTGGTTGACCTTGATGAGGACGGCGTTGGCGACGCGCTCCTGGATGCCGCGGGCCACGATCTCGGGGTTGGTGACGAAGAGGTCGTCGCCCACGAGCTGGACCTTCGCGCCCAGCGCCTCCGTGAGCGCCTTCCAGCCCTCCCAGTCCTTCTCCCCCATCCCGTCCTCGATGGAGACGACGGGATAGGCCTTCACCCACTTCTCGTACATCGCGACCATCTGGTCCGAGGTCTTGCTGCCGCCCCCCGACTTGCGGAAGACGTACTTCTTGCCCTCGTGCAGCTCGCTGGCCGCGACGTCCAGGGCCAGGGCGATCTGCGCCCCCGGCTTGTAGCCGGCGGCGCGGATGGCGTCGAGGATCGTCTCCAGCGCCTCCTCGCTCGACTTCACGTCCGGCGCGAAGCCGCCCTCGTCGCCCACCGCGGTCGCGAGCCCCTTCTTCTTGAGGATCGACTTGAGCTGGTGGAAGACCTCGGCCCCGTACCGCAGCGCCTCGGAGAACGACGGCGCGCCGTGGGGCACGATCATGAACTCCTGGGGGTCGAGCGTGTTGTCGGCGTGGGCGCCGCCGTTGACGATGTTCATGAACGGCACCGGCAGCGTGCGCGCGGCCGCGCCTCCGACGTAGCGGTAGAGGGGCAGGCCGCACGCCTCCGCCGCCGCCTTGGCGACGGCGAGCGAGACGGCGAGGATCGCGTTGGCGCCCAGCCGGCTCTTGTTGCCGCTGCCGTCGAGGTCGATCATCAGCAGGTCGACGAGGGCCTGGTCGAGCGCGTCCTCCCCCACCACCTCGCCCGCGAGCGCGTCGTTCACGGAGGCGACGGCCTTGCGCACGCCGCGGCCCAGGTAGCGCTTCTTGTCGCCGTCGCGCAGCTCCACCGCCTCGCGCTCGCCGGTGGAGGCCCCCGAGGGTACGGCGGCGCGGCCGACGGCGCCCCCTTCCAGCGTCACCTCCACCTCGACGGTCGGGTTGCCCCGGCTGTCGAGCACTTGGCGCGCGAATACGGCCTCGATCCCGGTCATAGGCGTCCGGTGTCCACCTGGCACTCCTCCCCCTGCGTCACGATCACGACCCCGTTCTCGGTGACGGTGTGTCGGCGGCGGTCCTCGGCGGCATCGTAGCCGATCACCGCCCCCCGCGGGACGCTGACCTCGCTGTCGATGATCGCCTTGCGTACCCGGCTGTGGCGGTTGACGGTGGTGTTGGGCATGAGTATCGAGTCCTCGACCTCGCAGTAGGAGTGGACCCGCGCGCCGGGCGACAGGATCGAGCGGTGCACGGTGCTCCCGGAGACGATGCAGCCCATCGACACCAGCGACTGCGTGGCGGAGCCACGGCGCCCGTCCTCGTCGAAGACGAACTTGGCGGGGGGAAATTGAGGCTGGTACGTGCGCAGCGGCCAGTCGGGGTCGTAGAGGTTGAAGACGGGGTCGACTTGGATGAGGTCCATGGAGGCGTCGTAGTAGGCGTCGAGGGTCCCCACGTCGCGCCAGTACTTCGATTCCTTCTTGTTCTCGTCCCAGAAGAGGTAGGCGTAGACGCGCTCGCCGCCGGCCACGAGCCGGGGCAGGATGTCCTTGCCGAAGTCGTGGCTGGTCGGCTCCTCCGCGTCGCGGATCAGCTCGCGGACGAGCACCTCGGTGTCGAAGATGTAGATGCCCATCGAGCCCAGGCACACCGACGCGTTCCAGGGCGTGGGCCGCGCGGTGGCCGGCTTCTCCTCGAAGCCGACCAGCCGGCTGTCCTCGTCCACCTCGATCACCCCGAACCGCCGCGACTCCCCCACCGGTACCTCGATGGCGGCCATCGTGAGCGAGGCCCCGCGCGCGATGTGGACGTCCAGCATCTTGCTGTAGTCCATCTTGTAGATGTGGTCGCCGGACAGGATGATCACCCACCGCGGCGACTCGCGCTCGATCGAGTAGAGGTTCTGGTACACGGCGTCGGCGGTGCCCAGGTACCAGTTCTCGCTCACGCGCTTCTGGGGGGGCAGGATCTCGATGAACTCCCCCAGCTCGGCGTTCACCACGCTCCAGCCCATGCGCACGTGGCGGTTCAGGCTCTGGGCCTTGTACTGCGTGGCGATGAAGATCTTGCGCAGGCCCGAGTTCACGCAGTTCGACAGCGTGAAGTCCACGATCGCGTAGGGGCCGCCGAAGCTCACCGCGGGCTTGGCCCGGTCGCGGGTGAGCGGATACAGCCGCTCCCCCGCCCCGCCCGCCAGCAACACCGCGGCGACGTCGCGGAGGAGGAGGACGTTCACGAGGTCACATCCGGGGCTTCAGCACCACGCGGGCGGGAGCGCCATCCGCTCCGGCCACCCGCAGCGGGAGGCAGGTCATGTCGTACTCGCCCGGCTCGACCTGGGAGAGGTCCAGGCCTTCCACCACGACGACGCCGGCTTCCAGCAGCGTACGGTGGGCGGGGTGGTCCGTGCTCGGGTGGCGGTCGATGGAGAGGTAGTCGATCCCCACCAGCTTGAGGCCCGCCTGGGCCAGATAAGTGGCGGCGTCGGGCGTCAGGTAGACGAAGTCCTCGTGGAAGGCGGGCTGCCGCAGCGATCCGGAGTTCCGCGTCTTGATGAGCAGGCGGATGTCGTCGCGCAGGTCGAGCGTCTCGAGGTGCTCGCGGCCGATCGCGTCGCGCACCGGCACCGAGACGACGCGGGCCTTGCCGATCAGGATCTCGAGCGGGAGCTCGTCGACCGTCGTGCCGTCGGCCACGAAGTGGTAAGGGGCGTCCACGTGCGTTCCGGCATGCGACCCGAGGCTCAGGCGGCTCAGGTTGCAGTACTGGCCGTCCGCCATCCGCCGGGTGAACTCGAGCCGGAAGGCGGGGTCGCCGGGCCAGACGGGCAGGTCCGCCGAAAGGGGCACGGTCACGTCGATGAGCTTGCTCATAGAGCCCTGGGGGCGGGGCGCCCCTCGTGCCGGGAAGGATCCTGTTGCGCGAAGACGTCTTATAGCACAGAAAACGCCAGTCTTGACACGGTTACAGGGGCCTGCTAGCGTGAGAAGCTGCCAGCGTGTAGGTGCGCTGGAGGAGAGCTTTTGAAGCTCGCTCCCTGTCGTCGCGCCGCCTTCGTCCTGCCGCTCGTCCTGCTTGCGCGGGGCGCCTTCGCGGCGAGCGCCGCCGA
>WNGG01002839.1_pt1 | contig 26930 bp, 22 predicted proteins | sample 5400661 | NCBI WGS metagenome assembly WNGG01 (sample SAMN13153372, study PRJNA577476) | soil metagenome | isolation source: 100 cm soil or saprolite under Garry oak tree replicate 1 | place: USA:California | collected 2016-06-15
CCACATCCACGCGTTTTTCCGCGGCAACGTCTACGGCGACGTTGCTGGTCACGGCCGTCTGGAATCCTGACTGCGTCACTGTCACCGCGTAGGTTCCAGTTGGCAACTCCGGGACAGCGTAACTTCCATCGGCGCTGGTTTGAGTCGCCCGTTCCAGGCCGGTGTTGACGTTGCGCACCGTCACTTTCGCTCCGGTGACGACTGCGCCCTGAGGATCGGTGACCGTCCCCAGAATTGTGCCGCGAAAAGTCTGTCCGAGAAGTGAAGTTGCACACAGAAGCAGAATGGCGCCGAGTCCCGAGCGCGGTTTCATAGCGGCTCCCTCTTGCAAATAGACGTCGATGATGATGACCGGAAGGAATTGTAGCTCAGATGGATGTGCATCTTCCAGCCGTAACCCGAGCTTCTGGGCTCTAGCCCCTAGGCTCTAGGGGAAACACCGCTGGATAGACGCTTATGTACGTCCAACGGGTGGTGACGAAGCAGGTTCCTCTAATCTGAAGTTTGTGGTATGGCAGGTGCGATATGGAAATTAGCAGCCAGACTTCGCTGATGACTGGCCGAATACTGGGACGTATCCCTGGGCGAGCAGGTTTCGGACTTCCAGAACGACGTCCATGTGTCCCGGCAAGGAGCCGGTTCCGGGAACGGGCTGCCGGAAGAAAAGATCGAGGAAAGGATCGCATTGCCCAGCCGACGTGTTGAACATATCTACCGGCGTCAGCGCGCGGCCCGCCGTCCATCCATAAGAGGCAATCCAGCGGGTCTTGCTACCAGGAGCCGTGCCGCTCAGCTTAGCGGAAACCAAGTGGCGGCTCCTGGTCACAGTGTGATCGCGAACACTTTCCAGGCTCGCCTCGTTCTTGTCTAGATCCAGCACGCCGCCGTAGCTGTAATTCAGAGTGGCAGAGACATCTGACGTGAGTTTCTGCTCCAGAACCAGCCTCATACCGCGGGTTTCAAGGTTGCGGCCCTGGTAGGTGAAAGTTCCGGAATAGATGTCAGGCAGCACTTCTCCATTAACGGAGGAAAACTCACCGACGCCTGTCAGCGCAGGATCGTTCAGCCGGTCAGCATAAAGCGCCACTTGCATGCTGGTGTTACCTTCGCGATGCGACAGCGCTATTTCCTGATGGTGCGCCTTCTCCAGCGCCGGAGCGAAGCCTGCAATGCTCATTCGCGGATCCGCTTCGCTCAGATCAGCCGGAGCAGATTCAAAACCTTTTTCGGCGCGGCTGTCAGGACGGGAGGTCGCATAGCGATATTCGACGACCGTATCTGGCGAGAGATGCGCCGCCACCGAACCAAAAGGACGAAATGCCGTCACCTTACCCATGAATTGGATACTTTGCAGTTCACTGCCAAACCTCAGTTCCAACACGTCACCAATCGTGACATCGTCGGAAGTGGTTAGTGCCAGAGACTGTAGGTCGGCATTGCGCAGGCCCAGGTCAGGGGACGAGAGACGCCGCATCGTGAACGCGATCTCAGGCACGGAACCATTTGTCATCTGGTGCTTGTAGGAAGTGCGTACAACGGCATTGGGGAGCCCAGGGCCTCGTCCCACGTCACCATCGAACTTAAGGGTACCAGTAGAAAAAATTGATTTCTCGACCAGAAAACCCGTGTTCATGTCGGAAACCGAGCCGAATCCTTGCGAAGGCGCTCCTGCGAGAAAAGAAAGGGTGCCCTTCAGCTCGCGCCCAGATGCGTCTGCTCTGGCCACCGTTACGGGAGAACCGTCAGGAAAGACCCTGAGAACCGGGCGGTTCGCTGTAGACCGCAGCACCCAATCCCAATCGCCGTCATCGGCATTGCCTTGCCGAGGTGCAAATTGGATCGCGTCGAAGAGGGTCGACAGAGTCAAATTCAGGAGGACGGCGGCGCCAGCCCTGAGGCCGACTTTCTCGCGCAGAGTGGGCAGAAACGCAGGCGCTGAAACTTTAATGCTGTAAACGCCCGGATTGAGTCCGCGGGCACTGAAAAAACCCTTTTCGTCGGTGAAGACTTTGAAGGTCTCAATCGCCGACCCCAGCACCTCTACAGCTGCGCCCATTTGGGGCACGCCGTTGGCGTTGCGGACATAACCGGAAATGGAGGCTGATCTGTCTGCACACCAGGCCGGGAGTGCCAAGCCAAGGGCAACGACGAAATAGCCGAACTTACGCACCATCAGAGACCTCGAACTGCCTACTGAACAGCGAAAGTCGCCGTAGGATCCACTGTCTGCTTGGAGATGTTGTCGCTCACCTTAATCTGAATACGATACACGCCAGGGTCAAGATTGGCTGCGGCCACTGCCTTTTGCAATGTGACCTGGTCGCCTATGTGGTCGCCAATGTTCCCCATTTTTTCCGAAGACTCAACGGCATGCACGACAGCTTTGTTGGTTGCCGCATTCACAATATCGTACTCGAATGTGGCCGAAGGTTTGTGGGTTTTTTCGTCCACGCTGAGATTGTAGACCTGCATCCAGAAATTTACCTTTTGGCCGCGTTTAAAGACCGCCGGCTTGCCGTCGGCCGACGCCACTCGCGGACGCACTTTGGTTGTGCCAATCACGAACATCCCGGTGCCCACGCTCTTGGAAGGAACCGGCTCGACGTCATCGGCGAGAATCAGCGAAGAATTCGCCAGCTTCTCATCGGAGAAGTCTGGAACGATGACGCTGCGGCTCCAGGTACCCATGCGGTCGCCATTCACGTCTTTCACAACGACATCCAAACGGTAGTGCCCCGAGCGTAACGGCACCGCCTTCCAATATATCTTCGAATTTTCAGCCTCGCGCGGCAACAATTCGACAGGGACGTCGGCGATAACGGTATCTTCAAACGTCTGCATCACTTTTCCGGACAAGCTGGTAACGCGTCCAAAAATATTCACAACGCCATGCTGCACGCCATCTTTATTGGCAAACGTAATATCGCGGTTCTTAATCTGGACCGTCACCGGCACCAGGACGGTGTCGTTGGTAATTTTCACGAAGTCCGTCCGCACGTCGAAAGGCATGAGGTTATAGCTAATCTTGTGCCGGACGACCTCTTCCAAATCTTTGAACTTCACGGCTGGGGCCGCGTTCAACTTTGCGTACTGCTCCAGGCGGTCAAACTGCTTAGTCTGGAGGCTTTCCGAAGCTGGGCCTTTCCCCAGGGTTTCCAAACCGCTCCCCCTACGATTGGCCTTGTTGCTCATGCCCATTTGTTCGTACAGCGTCAGGCCGGCTCCAGGGACATTCAGTAGCGCATCCTTCTCGCCACGGTCAATGGTCATGTGGTACTCGCCGCACTGGCAGGTATCAACGAATTCGATGATCACTTCCTGGCCGATTCCTTCGAGGTAGCGGTAGCGCCAGTCCTCAAACGGGAAAGTTGAGGTCTCGCCGCCGCCCTCTTCCATGGGACGTTCATAAGTGCCCCCGCCGGCATGGGACTCAATCTCATCCGGGGGTCCGAAGGCGATGTACATGTGCCCACGATCAGTCTTCCATCCGGGAATGCCTGCCGCAAAATGCTCGTTGGCATACGCGATCCGGCGGTAGTGTTCTTCCTTGAATTCGTTGTCTTCACTGTCAGGATTGGGATTACGACGCTGCCAAAAGGCCTCGATAAACTGGTCGCGCTCTTCGTCGTTCGAGAGCTGCATGAAGGCTTTGCGCTCGTCGTCGGAAATGATCCAGCGCACGTCCTGATCCAGCCAGGTTTTGTGATCACCTCTGAGTTCTCTCTTGAAAGACTTGGCGTTTTGCTTCCGGCGCTTTTCTTCTATCGGGCGCTTGAGTGGATCACCGGACTGGTCATCAGCCGCTTTTGCCTGATCGGCTTTGGCCGGATCTGTTTTAGTCTGGTCCCCCAGCGGTTGATCTGGGGCCGGCTTACTTTGATCGTCGCCAGCCTTGCCGTCTTTCTGGGCCGCCGCAGCCGAACCCAGCCCCATTGCAAACACCAGCACAAGCGACATGGATATACGATTCAGCAAGCCTAAACGAAACATAAGACGGGTACTCCTCGAGACACTCTGGGCGTCTACATTTTATGTCTTCGGTTAGCGGAATACAAGAGTTAGCGGAATACAAGCAATGGGCCCGAAAGACATAAATCCTGGCCAAGCATCCCTAAGTGCCCAGATTCTCACAACCAGCGGAATGGTTGTCCGTGATTTGTAAAAGCTTCAACTTAGGTTGTGCCGGAAGGGGACAGGACTGCCAGTTATGTACTGAGCTGAGGCTCGTTACTTGTAAAATCTGGACCGCCGCATCAAACTCTGGGAAGGGACGATATAATCGCAGAGGCGCTGGGCGAGTTGGCTTCTGGAACTTTTCACAGGAATGCGTCGTACTTCCTAGTGCAAGCAACCAGGGTCGTGCTGAGGAGCTGCGTGGTCCCCAGCAGTTTTTTCCATAACTAACGCCCTCGTGGCTCGTCCAATAACCTTAAGGGACTGAGAGCAATCAGGTGTCCCACTCGGAGCAGGAGAACAGAATGGCGACCGCAGAAGTGATCAGCATTTCCGGGCCCCAGGTGTCGGCCCCACCTGACTCGTGCATGATCTGTACCTCGGACCTATGGAAAACCTACGATATGGGTTCCGAGCAGCAGGTACATGCTCTGCGCGGGCTCAATCTGCAAATTCATCGCAATGAGTACATTGCCATCATGGGACCTTCGGGCTCCGGGAAGTCCACCTTGATGAACCTGATCGGGTGCCTTGACAGCCCCAGTCGCGGCCAGTACTGGCTGAACGGGCAGCTTGTAAGCGAACTGGACGACGACGAACTGGCCCGAATCAGGAATAAAGAAATCGGTTTCGTCTTCCAGACCTTCAACCTGTTGGCTCGGGCGACAGCGCTCCATAACGTAGAACTGCCGTTGATCTATGCAGGCCTGCCTTCTGCGGAGCGGACCGACCGGGCTAAAGAAGCTTTGGCCGCCGTGGGCATGGAACAGCGCATGAGCCACAAGCCCAATGAGCTCTCTGGTGGTCAGCGTCAGCGGGTTGCCATCGCCCGTGCTTTAGTCAATCGGCCATCGATTATTCTTGCCGACGAGCCTACAGGAAACCTCGATTCGCAAACCGGTAGCGAAATCATGGGCTTGTTCGACCGACTGCACGCGGAAGGAAACACGATCGTGCTGGTAACCCACGAGCACGATATCGCAGAGTACGCCCACCGCGTGGTCAACATCAAAGACGGAGTGGTCGAGCGCGACGAAGCCAGGAAATAGTTTCCCCTCTGCCCGCGACATTCCAACAAAGTGAATAGAAAAGGCCCAGGGCTGAATGGGTTCTACTCAGGACTACTGGTGGTTCGAATCTGGGGCGGAAGCACGGGCTTCGCCATGAAGAAGTCGTGATCGTAAAGCTTGCGGTACATGCGGCCAGCGATCTCAGCCGCTTTGGGGCCAAAGGTTGGGCGTCCGCCCTCAAGAAAGACGACTACGACCACGCGGCCGTAATTCGTATTGGCATAGCTCGCAAACCAGCCAAAGCGGGTTCCGGCATGAGAGCAGGTGCCAGTCTTGCCCAGGACTTCTTCCTCGTTGAAATTCACCAGCAGGCGGCGTGCGGTGCCATAGTTAACCGCCCCGGCCATGCCGTCGGAAATTTCCGGGATCATCCCGGCAATGTCTAGATGACGCTTTACCAAAGGCTGGAAGTTGGCGACTTCGGCCGGAGTCGTCGGATGCTGAAGGTAGTACATGGTCCCACCATTGGCGATGGCCGTGACCAGCGAACCGAGTTGCAGCGGGGTCATCGAAATCCCCTCGCCGAACGAGCACATCTTGCCGACTCCGCCCAGCTTCGCTGAGATTTCTTCTTCCGGATAGACCCCAGGGTTCTCGCCCTGTATGTGATAGCCGGCGAGTTCGCCGAGTCCGTATGTGTGGGCGTAATGGGCGACCTTTTCAAACCCAAGTTGCCGGCCCAGCGCTTCAAAGTAAGCATTGTTCGAGTGCGCCAATGCCAGCGTAAGATTCATGTGGCTGCGCCCGCCCAATCGAACTTCCGTTTCTTTGGTGATAATTCCTTCGCTTAACGCTGCAAGCGCGACCGACAACTTAATCGTTGAGCAAGGTTGCGCACCACTGGTGAGCGCCAGTTTCTGATCGACCATGGCAAGGATGCGGCCGCTAGTCGGCTCGATTGCCATCACCGTGCCATTCATGTTGCCAAGAGCGTCAATTGCGGCTTGGCGCACGACTGGATCTTCCCCCGCAGTGACGTCGCCGTCGGTAATGTCACTCGAAAATGAACTCTTGTAAAAATGCTCGTAGTAATGCCGCCGTTTCAGCGACGTAACCGTGCGCGAGCGCACCACGCGGCTGCGGGCAAGGTGACGCATGTGCCGGCGCGCCCGCTGGCTCTCAGTGACCGTGCGGGATTTTGTGCGGCTCGAAGTCAGCGGACGCGCGTTGATAGTTGCGGCGATCCCGACCTGAGCGAGCAGTATTAGCGAGGTAACGAAAACGATGAGGCGAGCAATTCTAGGTCCCTTAGCGGTCACTTCTGTCTTCCTGTCCCCGGAATTCACATCTACTTAGACTGCAAGAATCTTGCCAGTGATTCTCGATCCAGCTAAGTTTCTGCAATTTTCTGATCTTATGGGACTTAGTGCGATTTACGCAATTAGAAAGTTCTAATTTGAATAATCCGGTCAATTTCTTGATAAATACTTGACGAACAGCTACTTAGCTCATTTTCGATGCGAAGTACGCGCACTTCGGTAACTCCTGGGAGTTACTCTCAAGATACCCCAATAGGAAAAGGATTTCACATTGGGCATGGCGGCGGTTGAAGAAAGACAATCGAGGGTGCGTAACGCGTGGAAGAGCGGCGCTTCAGTGCCGCGTAGTCCTGGCAATCAATTGAGACGCGGCCCTGGAAGGGCCGCTCTCCGACGGAAGCCATCCGGCAATTCCCACGGACTGGGTCACTGCACATCTTCTGCGGTCTTGCGGTAAGTTCCGAACTTCTGCGCGACTGGTTTGAGCGTTGGATAGAACTGCACGAACGAGTGTTCGACGGCAGCGCTCTTCTCGTGACAGGAAAAGCACGCGGCTTTGGGATTCGCGGGCGCGGTTTGGTTGTCGTCAAAATTGAAGTAGGCCCACTTGTCTGGAAGGCTTGAGTCTTTCACTTCCACGCCGATGCCCATCAAATCGGTCTGGAAGTTTCCGTGCTTGTTGATCGAGCCTTTGCTCTGGGCGCCGCGTTCCTCGACGACGAACGTCGTCTTGTCCGGCCACTGCCCGGATTTCAGAAAATCTTTGTACGCCCACTGCGGAACGAAGACGTTCGTGAACATGTCATGGCTGCCAGGAGTGGGACTGTAGTTCATGCCGAGGCCGGCAGAAAGAAAAATCCATTCCCGGTAATTCGCAGGACGCAGCAGTTCGCCGCCCTTGTTATATTGCGGTTTGTCAGGCGCGTCTTCAGGATGAGCTGACGCAACGATTGATGCCAAAATCAGCAAAATTGCAGCTGCGAGAAGAGACTTTGCCATTTTTGAAACTCCTCGTCCTGATCGTGACTGCATTGTAGCCTCTCGCAGAAGACCGGCCTGGGAAGAAAATGTGAGCAGGCTATTCCTCGAGGTCTAAACAACGGGCTTTGGCGGAGTGATAGTCGCCCAACGCTCGCCAATCTTCTTGTTGGCAAAACGCCACAAGACGAATCCGTGGAATTCGATCTTTTGTCCGGTGGCAGCTTCCGTGGCTGTCCATGAATTGCGGACCATCACTTTGTCGCCCTCGGCGAGAATGTTCTCCACGGCGACGTGCAGGTCTGGCCAGCGCTTGTAAGCGGCTTCCATCATTCTCTTCGCCGCTTCCGGGCCGACTTCCACTCCGGTGGGCTCGTCATGATCCAGAAAGAAAGTCGGAACTGAAATTCTTGAGCGCCACTTCGGGCTTCTTGCGATTGATGAAGTCTTCGAAATGATTGCACACGAATTGCTTCATTTCTTCGAGACTCAAACCAGGATCGGCTTTGGCGGGTACTTGAAAATTAGCCACAGAAAATCCCTCCGCTAAAGACAATTTTAGCGGAGGGAATGAACTGAGTGTCCGGTTTTATTGCTTGGCAGCGGCAGCCATCGGTTTTGCCGCAGGCTTCGCAGCGGCGATCGGAATCATCGCGTGCTCGTAAGGCGTGCCCGCCCACATCATATATGGTTTAGTTGGATCGGGATCGGGAGTCTCGGTTAGTCCTAGCGACTTGCTTCCCGGCCCCACGACCATAATGTGAGGACCCGTCACCACCCAATGATTGTCTGCGGTTTTGCCGGCAGCGTCAGGGTCGGTGTTGCTTGCGCCATCGTCGCCTGCCAGCATGTACGAAAGTCCTAGTTTGTCTGGCGGTGGTTGGTGTTTCATCACGGCGTCAAAAAATTCCATGCTGTTTGCGTCCCCGCACATCTTGTTTCCGCCGATGATCATGCACGTGAAGCCGTTCTTGCCTTCGCGAAGAGTACGCGGCTTACCGTCGGCGTCCATGCGAACGATGGCAGCCTCTTTCGCGATGGCTGCTGGCGCAGCGGAAAGCGCCTGAGCGCTGTATTGGGCGTCGGACATCTCTGCCTTTTTCTTCTGAGCTGTCGCGAGAACAGTAATGGCCATAAGCAGGACTGCGACTTCGAATACTGCGATTGATTTGCTCATGTCTCCTCCGTGATGTTATGGAATTATTGTCTGGGGTCCGAGCAGCATTCTACCGTGTTCTAGCGTATGCCGGTAAGATCTCCGTTCGGACTGCCGCACCGGGAAGGGCACGAGATCCCGGCATCATAAATTTATCTGTCGTTCGAGCGGAGCGGATCGTGAAACGATCCGCGGAGTCGAGCAACCTGCTGTTGGGATGTCGGGGAATGCCCATGATGCTCACAGTCGTGGTCTCCCACGCTTTCGCAAAAAACGCGAAAGAATGGGGCACCCAGAGCGGTTTTCAAAGGGTCGGCAACACCACAACCTACATCGTATCTCCTCGCTTGCGCAGAAACGCCGGCACATCCAGATCTGCCTGCTCGAAATTGGCGATCATGGCGCTGCGCATGTTGTCGAGCGAGATCATCTCGCCCGACCCGGCCGGTGCGGATTGGTGGGATTCCATCACCATCGGCGGCGAGGTAGGTTCTGAGTCGAAGTCGTCCGCTCCGGCATTGACTGTGAATCCGGTGGATTCCATCTTTCGGCGCGGGCGGTCTTCGTCTTTGAATCCGGTGGCGATGACTGTGATCTTCACCGCGTCTTTCATCTTTTCATCCAGCACAGCGCCGAAAATGATGTTGGCATCTTCGTGCGCGGCGCTTTGAATGATGCTGCATGCCTCCTGCACTTCGGCCAGCTTCAGCGAAGCCGATCCGGTGATGTTGATCAGGATGCCGCGGGCGCCGTCAATCGCTCCCGCTTCCAGCAGCGGCGAGGCAATTGCCTTCTGCGCGGCTTCGGTGGCGCGGCGTGAACCGTTCGCGGTGGCGGTGCCCATCACCGCATATCCCATGCGCGCCATGATCGCCTTCACGTCGGCGAAATCGCGGTTGATGATGCCGGGAATCGTGATGATGTCCGAAATTCCCTGCACGCCTTGGCGGAGAATGTCGTCGGCAACGCGGAACGACTCAAAGAATCCGGCGTCCTGCGCGACGGCGAGAAGTTTTTCGTTAGGGATCACGATGGTCGTGTCCACGGAATCCATCAGCTCGGCGACTCCGCGCTCGGCTTGCTGCATGCGGCGTTTGCCTTCAAATGCGAACGGTTTTGTGACGACTGCGACCGTGAGCGCACCCATTTCGCTCGCTAGCGAAGCAATGATCGGAGCAGCGCCGGTGCCGGTACCACCGCCCAAGCCAGTTGTAACAAAGACCATATCCGCGCCTTCCATGGCTTCAATGATCTTGTCCGAATCTTCGAGCGCGGCTTTACGGCCGATTTCGGGATTCGCGCCCGCGCCGAGGCCGTTAGTGAGCTTTACCCCAAGCTGAATCTTCATTGGCGCGCGCGACATACGCAGCGCCTGAAGGTCGGTGTTGGCCACGATGAACTCGATGCCGTCCATGCCGGCATCGATCATGCGGTTGACGGCGTTGCCGCCGCCTCCGCCTACACCAATTACCTTGATGCGGGCGTCGTTGCGGGAATCGTCGTTGTAGCTGATGCGAATTTCATTTGTTTCCTTTTTCATTTACATCACCTCAATGTAATTTGTCGTTGATCGCCCGTCATTGGTCATGCGTCGTTGGCCTTTGCCGCCTTCAATTCGTGGTGAAAGATTTGTTACGCACCTTTCCCCACCAGCATTGCTTTCAGTTTCGAACTCCAGCGTTCGTCCTGGATACCGCGTGCCGTCCGAGCTCGATGTCCGTAAGTAATCATGCCGAGTACGGTCGAGAACTCTGGCTCGGCCAAAGTGGATGGCATTTTTGCGATCGGAACTGGCCAGGCCAGGCGCACGGGTTTGCGCAGCACCGAATCCGCGATGTCCATAATTCCCGGCAGCCGCGAGCCGCCTCCGCTGAGCACGATTCCCGCGGCGCAATATTCGAGCATTCCTGAATGGCGCAGATTCTCTCGCAGCATCTCAAAAAGCTCGCGCGCGCGCGGCTCAAGGATTTCGCCGACCATGCGCTGGGAAATCAGGCGCGATGGACGGTCACCCACCGATGGCACCTCGACTTCGTTGCCTTCTGGAATTAGCGTGACGATCACGTTCCCGAATGACTTCTTGATCTTTTCAGCTTCCACAATCGGCGTACACAGGCCGACAGACAGATCACTCGTAAAATGGTCGCCTCCGACCGGCAACACTGCGCTGTGGCCGACCGAGCCTTCCTGGATGACGACAACGTTTGTCGATCCGGCACCGATATCCGCCAGACAGATTCCCAACTCCCGCTCGTCAGAACGAAGCACGGCATCGGCGCAGGCCAAGGGCTCAAAGACCGTATCGTCAACATGCACGCCGGCCCGATTCACCGCCGTGATCACGTTCTGCGTCGCCGACGTCGCAGCGGTAATCATGTGCACGCGTACTTCGAGACGGGTTGCGATCATCCCGAGCGGATCATGCACGCCGCGCTGGTCGTCGAGAATGAATTCCTGCGGCAGCAGATGGAGCACTTCGCGATCCGGCGGAAGGGGAATAGCGCGGGCCTTGTCCACGGCCTGACGAATTTCGTCGCGGCCAATCTCTCGCGAGCGATTACCGAATATCAGGCCGCCATGCGTATTGATTCCCCTCACGTGAGAACCAGCAACCCCCAGAATTGCGTGCTCAACGGCGATGCCAGCACCGTCTTCCGCCTGCTCGACGGCTTTTTGAATGGAAGCGACAGCCTTCTCTAGATCGACAATGATGCCCTTGCGTGAGCCTCGCGAAGCCGCCAGCCCATGACCGCGATAGCGCAGCCCGTTCTCCGTGATTTCAGCGACCAGCACACAGGTCTTTGCGCTGCCTACATCAATCGCAGTCAAGAAATTTTCGTTCGGCTTCGGCATCGTTACGGCTTCCCCTGCCCTTTCGTGATGGCTGGGCTCGGCTTTTGGAGCGTCGGCTTAGCTTCTGATTTGAAGACCGAAGGCGCGGGGTACGCCGCAATTGGCACCGCTGGCTTCGCAGCCCAATGCTTAGGCGGAACCCTATGCTTATGCCAGCGCGATTGTTTCTCCGGCGGCTTGGTCCCGACCGGTTTCATGACCACTGCATGCACCGGAGCAGATTTTCCTGGAGCCGGCTCACGACTCACCAGCGCGGCCGGTTTGACTCCCGCAGAGATCGCCGCCCTGGCTGCAGACGCCGAGAGCGGGGGCTGGCGTTCGGCTCCGCGCAAATCAGGATTCACGATGATCTGGTGCTCGTAGCGCAGATCTACCGACTCCAGCTTGTCAAACTGCTGCCGCCACTCGCGCAGGTGCGCAACATAAATCTTGAAGCGGTCCAGATAGTTCGAGGACCCCAGGTGGACCAAGACCTCGCCTCCGGGGTCATTTGTAATGACCTTGACATCTTCCGCGTCGGATAGGTCTACTTCGCTCAAGTCCAGCGAATAGTGTCCGCCGCCGGAATCGAGTTCGCGCGTCAGGTCGTTGTAGATCTTGATTCTTGCCGCTCGGGTTGACAGCGGCTCCCCCGAATTCATGCCAACGATTACGGGAAACGAATACCTCTTCTTACTGGAAAGATCCATCAGTGTCCCGCCGGCGTCGATCAGCAAGACCTTCGATCCCACGCGCGCGAAGGCGACTGGGGTGCGTTCGTGGATTTGAATCTTGATCCGGTTCGGAGAAAAACGCATCACACTAGCAGACTCGACCCAGGGAATTTGCTCGAGCTGTTTTTGACGCTGTTCCAGAGGAATAAAGAAGATGTTGCGGCCGATATCTCCGCCCATCACTTCCATCACCTGAGCGTGTGTCACATTGCTGAGACCGGCCAGTTCGATGTCATCACTGGATTGCAGGCGAAAGCGCCAGGAGTGCTCTCCATAGTGGTAAATCGCGGCGCTGGCAATGGCTCCGGCCGCAGCAATGGCAATAGCAAGCACCGCCCACAGCAGGCGGGTAGCAGTCTTCCTGGGAATAGGACCACGACGAACGGATACGCGCTTTTGCGCGCGCAAAAATGGCGATTCCTTGTCCGCATCCAAGTCGAGCAGGCGAGCGTCGTCCAGTTCTTCGCGCGCCAGTTCGTCGGGCGCGGAGTACCACTCTTCCTGGATGGTGGAACCACTTCTTCGCGCCATCAAGCCAGGTCAGTTGTCGTGGGAACCGCTGAGCAAATTCACTATAACTTTATTCACCGCAAGAGAGATAGAGGAAAAGTAGGTACTTTTGCACAGGAGCGCAAAAGATGTTCAAGGTTTCACCCCAGGAAGCTCCAACAAATGGTGTTTGCCTAGAATCGCCGCGTTGACGCCTGTGCTGTCCGGATGCTATAAAAGCTAGTTTTGTGCAGGTCTGCCGAGGGAGGTTTCAAGCTCCCACCTCGCGGGCGGGCTGCACGGAATGTCCGACGCGGCCAAACTATTCCTTCAATTACGGTGGAAGCGTGTTCGGAAAGCGGCAGTACGCTCCGGCTCGAAAAGGGAACGGAACAGAGAAATCAGCCGCGAAAATCGGCCTGAACCCGTAGTCATCGTCGTACGCCATATCGGAGGAATTCCTATGCGCATCACCCATCCCGTCGCGCCGAAGCCCCGCGCGTCTGGAGCCTTGTTTTCCAGCACTAAGTCACGCTCTCGGATATTTAAGTTTGCAGCTCTCGTCTTTTCGTTCTTCATATTCAGCGTTTCTGCTGCCCTGGCCCAGCCGGAGCAGGTGAGTGGTGAAGCCAACCTGAAATTGCCCGATCTTTCTAGCGTCACATTTCTGGGGATGGATGGCCATCGGTTGCTGATGATCGGAATCCTATTTTGTATTTTTGGCCTCGGATTCGGCCTGGCTATCTACTCGCGACTGAAGAACCTGCCGGTACACCAGTGCATGCGCGAAATTTCGGAATTAATCTACGAAACCTGCAAGACGTACCTGATAACCCAGGGCAAGTTTCTGATGCTGCTGTGGGCGTTTATTGCGGTGATTATGGTTCTCTACTTCGGAGTGCTATTGAAGTATGAGGCCGTGCGGGTGGTCATTATTCTGCTGTTCAGCATAGTCGGAATTGCCGGCAGCTACGGGGTTGCATGGTTCGGAATCCGGGTCAACACCTTCGCAAATTCCCGGACCGCTTTCGCCAGCCTCGCCGGCAAGCCTTATCCGCTGTTCCGGATCCCTTTAGCCGCGGGCATGAGCATCGGAATGATGTTGATCAGTGTCGAGCTCTTGATCATGCTGTTTATTCTGTTGTTCATTCCTCCGGACTACGCGGGGCCTTGTTTCATTGGCTTCGCGATTGGTGAGTCGCTGGGTGCGGCCGCGTTGCGTATTGCTGGCGGAATCTTCACCAAGATCGCCGACATCGGTTCCGACCTGATGAAGATTGTCTTCAAGATCAAAGAAGATGACGCGCGCAATCCCGGCGTGATCGCCGACTGCACCGGCGACAATGCCGGTGATTCGGTTGGCCCTTCCGCAGACGGCTTCGAAACTTACGGTGTGACTGGAGTCGCGCTGATTACGTTCATCCTGCTCGGCGTAAAGAGCCCGACTATCCAGGTGCAAGTGCTGGTCTGGATTTTCGTAATGCGCATCATGATGCTGGTTGCCAGCGCAGTTGCTTACTTCTTGAATGGCGCAATTGCGAAAGCCCGCTATGCAAATGCGGATGAAATGAACTTTGAATCGCCGCTGACTTCACTGGTGTGGATCACCTCGCTGGTTTCGATTGCGCTCACGTACCTGATCTCGCACCTGATGATCCCCGACCTTGGCGGTGACGGCTCGCAGTGGTGGAAGCTGGCTTCAATCATTTCGTGCGGAACGTTGGCAGGTGCTGTCATTCCAGAACTGGTTAAGGTGTTCACGTCAGTGGAGTCTCGCCACACTCAGGAAGTGGTCAAATCGGCCCAGGAAGGCGGCGCGTCGCTGGGAATTCTCTCTGGCTTTGTCGCCGGAAATTTTTCCGGATACTACCTCGGCCTAACCATGGTCATCCTCATGGCAGTTGGCTACGGGGTAAGCACTATGGGTTTGGCGGCGGCGGCCAGCATGATCGCGGCGCCAGTATTCGCCTTCGGCCTTGTAGCATTCGGATTCCTGGGGATGGGACCGGTGACAATCGCGGTTGATTCTTATGGCCCGGTCACAGACAACGCGCAATCGGTTTACGAGCTTTCGCTGATTGAGCAAGTTCCGGCGGCGGAGATCAAGCGAGATTTCAACGTCAATGTGAACTTCGAGCGCGCCAAGCACCTGCTTGAAGCCAATGACGGCGCAGGCAATACCTTCAAGGCGACTGCGAAGCCGGTGCTGATTGGAACCGCAGTCGTCGGCGCGACTACGATGATCTTCTCCATTATTATGGCGTTGACCGACGGCCTTACGGTGAATGTGGACAAACTTTCGCTCTTGTATGCGCCCTTTGTTCTCGGCCTGATCACCGGAGGCGCCATCATTTACTGGTTCACTGGAGCGTCCACCCAGGCTGTAACCACAGGGGCGTATCGCGCAGTGGAGTTCATCAAGGCAAATATCCGCCTTGATAGCGCAGAAAAGGCGTCTGTAGCGGATAGTAAGAAAGTTGTGGAAATTTGCACCCGGTATGCGCAGCGCGGCATGATCAATATCTTCCTCGCCGTGTTCTTCGCGACCCTAGCCTTCGCCTTCGTCGAGCCGTTTTACTTCATCGGATATCTGATCTCGATCGCGATATTCGGCTTGTACCAGGCGATTTTTATGGCCAATGCCGGCGCCGCCTGGGACAACGCGAAGAAAATTGTCGAAGTCGAATTAAAGCAGAAAGGAACGCCTCTGCACGATGCGACCGTCATCGGGGACACGGTGGGTGATCCTTTCAAGGACACATCGTCCGTTGCTATGAATCCGGTCATCAAGTTCACGACACTTTTCGGACTTCTGGCGGTCGAACTGGCCGTCGTTCTTGCGGCCCAGAGCAGCATGTTGACTCATGTTCTGGCGTTGGTCTTCTTCCTGATTTCGTTCTTCTTCGTTTATCGTTCCTTTTACGGAATGCGGATCGGGGTGGAAACCAGAAAGCAGGAAGCGCGAGCCGCCGCCGATTAGAACCGCTTTCCAGTTTTGGGACGCCACCGCACTGCGGTGGCGTTTTGTTTTGAAGTCTATTGCGACGCAGTGACCGGCTTCAGAGTTCGCAGGTATAGCACAATCTGCCAGCGTTGAGCTTCAGGCAATTTGCTGAATGCTGGCATCCCCCGGCCCACGTTTCCGTTGGTGATCTTCCAGAAGAGTGTTCCGTCGCTCTGTTGCTGAACGACAGGAAGGTGTAGATCCGCCGAGTGCTTCTTCTCCATCCCCGTTCCATCCTTGCCATGGCATTCAACACAATTGCGGATGAAGAGTTTGCGGCCTCCACTGGCAGCTTCAGGCTTCGCGGAGAGAGGATTCGCCCGCAAGGCAGCCGCGCCGGGAGCATGCCAGTTGGGATCGGGCTGATATCCGGGATTCTGAGCCAGCGACTGCGCGGCCGAGAGACAAAGAGCCACAAGTGCCAAGCCGACTTGCTTCACGGTTTACGTCCAAAGAACTTCGAGACTCTGCTCCCGAAGCTCTGAATTTCATACGTGTACCCAAATCGTATGAGCACAGGGTTGCTCTCGTTGGTCAGGCCAAAACCAATGGAGAAGCGTAGGGTTGAATTGTCGCCGACCATCCACGAAATCACTGGCGCGATGTAATGTGCTGTGTCGTGCAGACCGAAGCCCAGCGTACTGCCCAGGCCGCCGTACATTTCGGCCCCAACCATAAAATTCTCTCGGCATAAACGGCAGTCCGCGCCTGACGCGAGTGTTGCCAGAGGACGCGAGGCGCCAAACGCATACCCGAATTCCACTCCCTCGGATCGAGAGAAATTCTTGGCGAGAATGAAATTCTCAGAGATGTTCCAGTCGTGATGGTCACTCGAAAGAATCAGCTTGCCTTCCAATTCATGGTCGTGAATGGGAGTCAACAGCGCGTTGCGGGAGCTGAGGTCCGGACCGCCGCCTTCGACCTCTTTCTGAATCCGGCTGGCCTCGTTCAGATCTTCATATTCGAGATAGAGCACTGGATTGATCCAGTGCTCGCGATTCAGCGGCTTGAAGCGGTTTTCCAGACGCCAGCCGGTGAAGACTGTGCTGTCTCCGGACGTTGACTGCCCCTCCAGATAAAGCTCCGATGTCCAGCGAGCAGTCACGCCGTATTCCAACTCCAGGTATGGCGCAAAGTAGAAGCGCTGGCCGTCCCTCGGGACTCCCGCTGTGCTGGAAGTTTCGACATCGAGGTTCCCAGGCTCTTCCATGTGATGGGTATAAGTCACGAAGAAAGGACTCTCTTGCGCGACGGCACTCAGGCCCGAGAAGATCAGGAGAAGCAGCAACGCTCGGACAAGAATTCTTGGCATGTTTTATTTGCAACTGAGTTGCATAATGTATGAGAAATCAATCGTAGACCATCAGCAAAGATTTTGTTACGGGCGGAATGCAACCAGTTGCAACAGTCAGCCGGAAGAGGTCTGCCGGCATTGCGCGCAATATCCGCCGACCTCCAGCCTGCTCACCACAATGTGGAACCGGCACTCGCGTTGAATCTGGCCCTTCAGCCGGTCGAACAAGTCGCTTTCGAATTCCGCGATCTTTCCGCAGCGCAAGCAGGCCATGTGGATGTGGTCGCGCTGCGGCCGGCGTTCATAGAAATGCTTCTCTCCCTGCATGTGCATGAGATCGAGTTCGTCCACCAGTCCGTGCCGTTTTAGAAGACTGAGAGTGCGATAAACGGTGACCCGGTCTATGCCGGGGTCGAGCTTTCGTGCCTGCCGAAGAATCTGAGCGGCGTCCAGATGCTGCTTGGCAGTTTCGACCACGCTCAAAATTGTCCGGCGCTGGTGCGTGAGACGAAGACCGCGCGACATCAGTTCTGCCTGAAGATACCCGGGAGCTTCGGTTTGGGGTAAGGGCACGGTAATGGGCCTCCTAACAAGATGAAACCGGGTTGCAAATAGCTTAGCTCACCTCTGGGAAAAAGGCCAAACGAGCATGTTCAATCCAGCAAACGTCAGTTGCTGCCCTTCATCTTTGTCTTAACGCTGTGGGCGAGTTTCTCGATTTCCTCGGCCTTCTTGATCACGTCCAATGAGAGGACGTTCTCGTTGCTCTTCTCCACGTATTCCTTCAGTTCGGTGGAAAGTTTTAGCAGCTTTTCCGTGTCGCGCTTAAGTTCAGCTTGGCGCTGTTCATTCGCTTTTTTCTCCATTTCTTTCTGGAGTCGGGAGGGTACGTTGGGGCCAGAGTCATCCGGTTGCGGCACGTTTAGCGGGGGTGGCAAGGGTTGCTGCTGGGAAGAAAACCCTTGGAAAGCCCACAGGAACAGCCCTAAAAGCAACAGAGCAATTGTGCGGTGCACGGTGGACCTCAGTAGAAAAATAAACCAGCTTGAATTATATGCGTCCCGCCCGCCGGAGAACGGCCCGTCAGATTGTTATAATCAGGCGCTGACATGCCGCATTTCTTGCTCCAAAAGATGGTTCCGCCTGGCGAGGCGAATCTGCCTGCCCTGCTCCACGACTGGCGCGAAGACACGATGAACTTTCTTCGCCACGACATGCCGAAGATCGTGTTCGTGGTCCTGGCCGCCTTCGTGCTGACTCGGATCATCCGAGCCGTCGCCAGAAAAACTGCTGACCTGCAGGTCCGCAAACTTCCGCCGGTCCGCGTCCAGCAGGTCCGGACGGTGGCCAGCGTGATCACGAGCATCAGCGTGTTTGTGATTTTTTTTATTGCGGCGCTCGAGGTGCTCTCAGTCCTAGGGTTTAACCTCGGTCCCATGCTGGCCAGTGCAGGCATCGCCGGGCTGGCGATCGGTTTTGGCGCACAGACGCTAGTTCATGATTTCATCAATGGCTTCTTTATTCTGCTGGAGAACCAGTATGACATTGGCGATATTGTCCGCATTGCGGGAGTGAAGGGCACTGTCGAACGAATGAGTCTGCGCCAGACGGTCCTGCGCGACGAAGACGGTACGCTGCACATTGTGCCAAACAGCACCATCCAAATTGTCTCGAACACCACCCGCGATTGGTCGCAAGTCGCACTCCGCGTCACCGTCGCCTACAGCGAGCCGAGCGAAAAGATAGTCAAGCTGCTAAACGCAGCGGGAGACGAAGTGCGGCACGACCCGGCTTTTGCTGATGACATTGTGAGTGACATCCAGGTGCCTGGGATCGACCGTGTTGGAAATGGTGAGGCGGAATATCTCATGCTCATAAAAACCCGCCCCAACAAGCAGTATGGAGTAAGCCGCGAACTGCGGCGGAAGATCAAGGAATGTTTCGAAAAGAATAGCGTTCAGGCTGCCGGGCCGGGGCGAATCTACGTGATGGACCAGGGAACAGGGAAAGCTTCGTAACTAGTCAACTTTGATCTCAGAATTCAGATCTCAGATTGCAAATCAGCGATTTCTGCGCTACTTCTGACACCGCGGGCAGTAGTGACTGCTGCGTCCGGCTATGACGATCCGTTTAATAGAAGTTTTGCAAACAAGGCACGACTCGCCTTCGCGCCCGTACACCCGATGCTTCAGTTGGAAGAACCCTTCCTCGCCATCCGCGTCAACGTAGTCAGCAACGCTGGAGCCGCCCAGGCGAATTGCCTCTCGCAGAACTTTCTTAAGAGCAACGTACAGCCGCCGGAGTTCGTCGCGAGTAAGGGAGGCTGCACGGCGGCGAGGCCGAATGCCCGCACGGAACAGGGCCTCATCGGCATAGATATTGCCAACGCCGCTCAGAAGATTCTGGTTCAGCAAGGCGCTTTTGATCGGAGTCTTGCGGCCACGGAACAGTGCGGCGAAATCCGCAAGAACGATCTCCAGCGGTTCGGCGCCTGGGGCTTCGAACTTTTCGATTACGCTGAGTCGCCCGAAGCGGCGTGGGTCCACGAAACGCAGTTCGCGTCCGGAGGCAAGTCGCAAAACTGCATGCGTGTGTTTCGCCAGTTCAGATTCTGGAGAGCACACGAGCAGACTTCCAGTCATGCCGAGGTGAACGATCCACTGGGCTTGTCTATGTGCCGAAGCTTTCGCGCGGACCTTGGCATTTTCAAGATCGAAGACGATGTGCTTGCCGGCCCGATGTACGCCGGAAATCCGGCTTGATTCGAGCGTCGCAGCAATCTTGCTGGCCGGCGATTTGAGCGGCTCGGGCTTCGATCCCAGCCACACAGATTCGATCACATCGCCGGCAATCCGCGTGTGTAGCCCGCGAGCGATGGTTTCAACTTCGGGAAGCTCGGGCATATGAGGAAGATTTCAGACCTTAGATTGCGGATTTCAGATCTTAGATTGCGTCATCCCAACGGAGTCACGCAACCCTGTCTTAGTGGGAATTTCAATCTGCAATCTAAAATCTTCAATCTGCAATCTATTTCATCCCCAACTGCCAGAACAAGAACGAGTAAATGTCGGTCAGGTCTTCGACCTGCTTGGCAATAGGTTTGCCTGCTCCATGCCCGGCCTTGGTATCAATGCGCAATAGAATCGGGCGCTCGCGGCTGTGGCCATTGGCGGCTTCTGTCTGCATCAAAGCCGCCATCTTCTTGGCGTGCATGGGATCGACACGCGTGTCTGTGTCCGCCGTCATGAAAAGAATTGCGGGATATTCCGTACCCTGCTTGACGTGATGATAGGGCGAGTACGCATATAGCCAGTCGAACTGTTTAGGATCTTCCGCTGACCCATATTCCGGCACCCACAGTTTCGCGATCTGGAAATTCTGGTAGCGCAGCATGTCGAGTAGCGGCACTTGGCACACCACGGCGCGATAGAGGTCAGGCCGCTGGGTGAAAGCAGCGCCCATCAGCAGGCCGCCATTGGACCCTCCGCGGATGGCAAGGTGGTTTTTGTCCGTGTACTTCTGCGAGATTAGAAATTCAGCCGCCGCAATGAAGTCATCAAAGACATTCTGTTTCTTGTCGAGCATTCCCGCGCGGTGCCAGTCTTCGCCGAATTCAGCGCCGCCTCGAAGATTGGCGACAGCAAACACGCCGCCGTGTTCGAGCCATAAGTAACGGTCTCCTACGAAGTTGGGCGTCAGACTCACGTTGAAGCCGCCATATCCGGTCAACAGAGTTGGGTTCTTGCCATTGAGTTCGAGGCCCTTCTCATGGAAGACGAACATAGGCACTCTCGTGCCATCTTTGGAGTTGAACCAGACCTGCTCGACTTGGTACTTGGCCGGATCAATTCCCGGCGCATCGACTTTGTTCCAAAGCGATGTGCCGCGAGTGGCGAGATCAATTTGAAAAATGGAGTCAGGAATAGTGAAAGAATGGAATGCGAAGAACACTTCCTTGCGGTTCCATTTGCCACCCAGCCCAACGGCACTCCCGATCGCAGGCATTCCGACGTCGCCGCGCAATTTACCATCGACGTCGAAAAGCTTGAGCTGAGAGCTGGCGTTCTTTTCGTATTGCGCCAGCAGCAATCCATTTACGACTGCCACTCCTTGCAGCACCGCATCATTCTGCGGAATGATTTCCTTCCAATTCGCGCGTGAGGGAGCCGAGGCCTCGGCGACAAATTGCCGGTAGCGCGGCGCATCTTCATTGGTGGTGATAAGCAATTTGCCGTTGAAAATTTGCCCACTGTAAAGAAAGTTCTTGCCTTCGGTAATGCGGACCGGAGGTGTCGCAGCCTGAAGGTCCTGCAGATAAAGCTCAGTTTTCGTCCAACCTTGCGCGACGGTTATAACAAGCCAGCGGCCATCGTTCGAAAGATCAACTTCCGGCCAATCCTCCGGGTCGCGGCCTTCGCCAAAAATCACTGGGTCCTTTGCCGGATCAGAACCCAGCGCGTGGTAGAAAACGTGACGGTTGTAGACCTCTTGACCTTCAGCAACGTCGCCCTTCTTCGGATACCGTGTGTAATAGAACCCGGAATTGTCGAGCTTCCACGCAATGCTGGCAGCGCGCGTTCGCTCGATCGACTCAGTAAGCAGTTCGCCGGTTGCGGTTTCGATCACATGCAGGGTGCTCATCTCAGAGCCGCTGGGCGAAGTGCCATACGCGACGTACTTGCCGTCTTCCGAGGGTGTCCACCAGTCGAGGGCCACCGTGCCATCGGCAGCCAGTTGGTTTACATCCACCAGCGCCCGGTCTTCGCCAGCGAGCCCTTCACGCACCAGAAGCACAGGCTGGTTTTGGGTGCCTTCGCGCCTGGTGTAGAAGTAGTATTTACCTCCGATTTGCGGTGCAGAAATCGTTCCAATCGAAAGCAATTCCCCCAGCCGCTTGTGGAGCTGCTCCCGTCCGGGTCAAAGGAGGTCCAGACGCGGATGATGACTTCACAGAAGCATCATCGGCGAGAACCACGGCGGCAAACGCACAAGAAAAAAGAAAGAGAAAGAGAAGGACAAGGACCAGAAGCAAACGCGAGCCTCCTGACATAGGCACCTCTTGTAGATTCACGTGCACGGGAAGCAAGCAGTTAGGTTAGCAAAAAACCGGCAGCGCCGCAGCGCCAGATCCGTCCGCCACGCCATCGCTGGAGCAATTTTCAGCAGTAGGGCTGTGTTTTTCACTCTGTCGCGCCGATGTTATTATGGAAATGACAGTTACCGGTCACCACACTCCTCAGTAGCTCAATGGCAGAGCATCCGGCTGTTAACCGGAGGGTTGTAGGTTCGAGTCCTACCTGAGGAGCCATTCTTTTCAGGCACTTGCACTCTCCACCTTTTGGAATTGGGACACGTTGGGACACGTTGCACTCTCAGGTTTTGTCGAGACCTCCCGCCGACTCGCCAAAATTGCCCGCGTCCGAGAGTTGATCGCGGCCCTGACGCTCTCCGGTATCTCCTGCATGTACACTTCAGCAGTCGTCTTTATGCTGGCGTGACGCAAGGCTCCTTGAGCATCCTTCATGGTCCCGTGTTTCTGAAGATCAGTGCCCAGAGTGCGCCGCATCACCTGAAATGTGACCAGCTGTCTGGGGATCTTCAACCTGTCTGCGATGGGGTAGATTCGCCATTTGAGGAAGTTCTTCGCCCGTCGCGGCACCTTCTGGCCCTTGCGTTCGTCCCGCCCGAAAGTCGGGAACATAAGCGCCTCCGGTGACGGATCGGGACAGACCTGTTTCCAAGCCTCAACCATGGGAATGATGTCGTCCGGAATTGTGACCGCATTCCGGCTGGCACCAGTCTTGACCTGGCCACGATACAGCTCCCCCTCATAAGCGGTGCTATGGATCATCAACCTGTTTCCAAGGTACGACTTCCACTGGAGACCGAATGTCTCGCTCGTCCGAGTGGCACAAAACAGGCCGATGCACATCAGGCACAAGTCGTGCGGATCCTCGATGGCGCCGATTAGGCTATTGATTTGGCCTGGCGTCATCGTGGGGCGCTCGACGGCCCTGGTGGACGGCATCTTGGTTTCCTCCCCCGGATTTTCGGAGATAACTTTCAGCTTCTGCGCCATTTTCATAACCGATCGTAGGTTTACAAAAGCATGCTTCACGATTGACTCCGAATATTTCTCCGCCAGATCGTTCAGCCGTGTCTGCAACTCGAAGAGTCCCAGCGTTCGAAGGGGAACATTCTTGAATTCTTCGACCAAGTATTTGTTGATCTCAAACTCCGTTTTGTCCCTGGTGGCGCGGCGCCATCGACCGCGTTTTATTGGCAGGTATTTCTCCTTAACAAACCAGCCGAATGTGACTGCATCATCCGCCTGGCTGACCGAGACAGCCGATCCGGCCTTGCCATTTTCTCTTCGGACGATTTCCTCGAGCTTTTCCTCCGCTTGATATTTGCGAAGTTCTGACTTAAGCCCGAGAACAACTTTGCGAGTTCTTTCAACCTCCTTCCCTTCCCGATCTACCCTGTAGACCCGGAACTGGCCATACCATTTCTTGATTCGCTTGCCCTTCTCAAAAACTCTGCCTTTCTGATAGACCATTGCCATTAGGCATTCTCCTTAATGGTCCATCGCTGGTCGCGGAGAACAGTCTTTTTCATACACCAGCGAGACGCTTTTTGGAAGGGACCGGGACACGATTCTCGATTAGGAAATCTTCGACATCAGATAAGCGGAATCGCAACAGAGGCCCCAGCTTCACGGCAGGAATTCTGGGAAACCGACGGGTCGCGTGGTCGCGAACCCACCTTTCTGATACACCAAGGCGGCTCGCAACCTCCTGAGGAGTAAGCAGACGTATCTCTGCATCTGGCGCGTGACCGTTCGGTCCGCGCGCTTCGGAGCTCGCGCGCTTGAACGGCTCCGGAAACTGAATTGCTTGAAAGGCTGGTTTGGGTTCTGCGGACTGCATCGTATTTGCTCCTCATAAACAGGTGGAACTCCGCGGGCTCAATAAGCTGTTCCCCGAGCGCCGCAGGAGAGATTCCACGCATGGTGGTTGTATTTAGATTCAAATCAGGGCATCGGTCAAACGGCAAAGAAGTAATCTGCCTAACAGGTCTTTCCTATGGGTTTTGGTTTGCGCGATCAATACGCTGGCGAGCTCTATTTCTGAAACTTGCCGTTTACGTGGAGGCCACTTATTTCATTGCTAACAGAGCCTCATTTCACTGAACGCAATAAACCAGGGAAATGTCACCAATGGCATACTGACTGGCATTTGATGCTCTGGAGGCCAACACGCTCTACCCAAGACGCTGCCCGATCTCCTGAAGCCACGCTCTGGGATCAATGCCATGCACAACACGTCCCTGGAATCCTAAGCGCTCCGCGACATTGTCGCGATTACGACGAATATCGGTCTTTGTGGTTTTTGTATATCGGGCGAGAAAATTATCCATGTCTCTGGCCTTGGCAAAGACGTATGTGGCATGACCCAATTGTGGTGTCTCGACCACCACCGCTTTCTCGACTTCGAAAATATATTCCTCGCGGAAAAGATAGATCCGTCGAGCGCGGCGCGAGAGCTCGCGGTAGAAAAACGGATCGTAGTCCGGAAGCCAACTGATCTGGGCAATGTCGAAATCGCCGGGGATGCCAAGTTCTGAACATATTCGCTCCAGCTCTTTTCGCTCGATCGCTTTGTGCTCCAGGCATAGCCGGATCTGGTCCAAAGCACGAGAGTACTGGCCAAATCGGCTGTACATATCTCGTGCGCTCCCGACGTCTTGCTGAAAATCCGCGGGGAGCTTGACCGAAAGCCGACTCGGCAGTCCAGTCTCCCAATCGACACGTTCCCAGTCGCTGCCGCGCTTTTTGTGCTTCCAACTCCGAACAAAAACGCCATCCACCTCCAGCTTGCTGCTTAGCAGATGCTTCCAGCGGTTCCAGCTTGGGTCCCACGCAACATGCAAAAGGACAGGATCAAGCCAAAATTCCAGATGGCGGCGCACATCGCGACACACTGCTCTATCGCGGTAGAAATAACAACTGCGTAGAGGCAGGTGAAAGCGCCGCCGGCGTTGCTCTGGCAAGAAAGCCAGAATTCGTCGGGCGAAGAATGTCTCGCCATCCCGGGAGCGTTCGCCGGTGACGAGAAGCGACCCAAATCCACCGTAGGGAAACGTCGCAGGAACCTCTGGATCGATTAGCAGAGCGTCATAGTGGGCACGCAGCTCCGGGTGACCCAGAATATTGAATGCACGCTCCAACTTCACTTGTTCGCTACGCGCGGCTCCGATCATCTTCAGTTCCAGATTGCGCAATTTGAATGCAACCCGAATTTCCGCGGGAGAAGCACTAGGCTCAATATGCAAGGTTTCGTATAGAGTGGCGCGCACAGGTTCTCTTCCCGTAGTCGCAATGCGATAAAAATAGTCGCGAAGCTGCTCACAAGCCAGGAAAACGCTGGAGATGCCAAGATTGCCAGCCCGAATTTGGGCGGAGACAAAGCCCTGCTCACGTTTGTCTAATTTTGGTTTGCTGGCATATCCGACGGGCGCGAGATAAAGGCAAGTTCTTGTCCTCGTGAAGGACGCCTTTGTGACATAGATTTCCGGTCCAAGCGCATCATCCGCAGGGACTGGGAAAGCAATTTCGTCCCCGGTTGCGATGTGGTTGGCCAGCAACAGAGGCACGAGCACTCTGGCACGATTTGCGAACGTGCAGCGAAGGGCAGCTTGCTCTCGGGAGATGCTGACGACGCGTTCACCGCAAACCTGAAAAGACCGAATAGCGGGAGTGGAGACCATAACAGGCGCGGGCATTATAGGGCGGCTGCTGGAAGTCGAAAAGCGTTCACGTAACTTTCATAACGCTTTAACCTGGACCGCGGTTCGAGCAGCATCAAACGTTCACAGAGCAGAAAACCCGGTGACAGAGGGATTTCCCGATTTTTGGAACAAAGCGAAAAATAAATTGAGGTTTTGCCTTCCACTGGTACTCTGCCTTATTGAAGGGTGCTTTAGGCCGCAGGGGAGGCGGCCACCTGTTTCCGACTGGGTTGGGGAATGTGTATCGGCCCTCGTGAATTAGTATGCCCGGTCAGGCAGGTGAGAATGGCGCAGCACGTGTCAGCCCGATGGATCAGCGTGGGCGGCCCATCAGCCCTCCTGTTCTCCGTGCGGCTGAAGAAGTTAGTCGTCGCGCAATTCAGCATGCCGAAAGGCTGCTAGTCGATCCCGCGGTCGCAGCCAATTTGCTTGAAGAGGCGGCGGCAACGGTGTCCCGGGCCCTTACCGCGAAGAACGCCGATGAAGGTTCCGTACGAAATCTCGAGTCATATCTGTTTCGCGCCTTCCTCCGACGCTTAAATAGGGCCAAGAAGCGGCAATCGCTCCTAGCAGAAGTTGAACTCCAGGCTTTTCTTTCGCGCATCTCGTGGGACCCGAGGAGAGCCCTCGAAATGAAGATCTTCATAGACGAATTGCTAACGCAGTGTGACCCTGTAATGCGCGACTTCCTCTGTAGACGGTTCGGGGGGTATTCGTGGAAGGAGGTTGGCAGGGTGTATCGAATATCGAGCCATGCCGCGGAGTCTAGGTTCAGCCAAGCGCTTCGGAAGGTCAGGAAAAAGCTTGGCCTGAAATAGGCCGGCAATGGTCGGTGACAGTTTTTAGGATGGCAACCGGCACTAAAACACGTCGGGTCTTCGAGAGAGAACAGGATCTCCTTGATTTCGCACGTTCCTATCTTTCTGAGGCTTTTCCGAATCCCGAGCGCAAGGGCTGCCCACCAGATGAAATGCTCAGGCTTTTGGCGATCCGACCTACGCAGGGCGATATCTCCATAACCGATCACCTGACGTGCTGTTCGCCATGTTTCAACGCGTATATGGCTCATCTCGCACATGCAAGAGCCGAACTGGTTGAGTCGAGGAAGATTCGTCGAGCCACGTGGATCAGGCGTTCTCTCGTTACTGCTG